>ERZ772971.162-NODE-162-length-43186-cov-4.944634_pt1 | contig 43186 bp, 47 predicted proteins | sample MGYA00511943_ERZ772971 | MGnify/ENA primary metagenome ERZ772971 (study PRJEB29015, sample SAMEA2737929) | human oral metagenome | biome: human oral; feature: human-associated habitat; material: dental | place: China | collected 2144 ... | reverse complement strand
ATTCGACAGAACCATCAAAAACTTCATCGGCAGCCAAGGTCAAACGATGGCTGATAACCATACGGATTTTGCGGTAGAACAGGACTGCCGAATTGGGATGGATACCCAAAATATCGGCGGCGGAACGTGCAGTCACTTCGAGCACAAAAAAACGGAGTAGTTCTTTCTGTACTTTTTTCTTTAATTTGCAGTGTGTTATCTTCATTTTTGGAGGGTAACATATCTGCTAATCTAGTACAGCCCCTAAAAAAAAGCCCCTTCGTTGAAGGGGCTTTGCTTTGTGATGGCGGACTCAGTTCTTTTCCTGATCCACCAGGCGGTTCGCTTTTATCCACGGCATCATGTCGCGCAGTTTGGCGCCGACGATTTCGATGGGGTGTTCGGCGTTCTGGCGACGGCGGGCGGTCATGGACGGCGCGCCCACTTTGTATTCGGTGATGAAGCGCTTGGCGTATTCGCCGTTCTGGATGTTGGCGAGGCATTCTTGCATCGCGTAGCGGCTTTCCTCGTTGATAACCGCCGGGCCGGTGACGTATTCACCAAATTCGGCGTTATTCGAGATGGAGTAGTTCATGTTGGCAATGCCGCCTTCGTAGATGAGATCCACGATGAGCTTCATTTCGTGCAGGCATTCGAAGTAGGCCATTTCCGGCGCATAGCCCGCATTAACGAGCGTCTCGAAGCCCGCTTTGATGAGCTCGACCACGCCGCCGCAGAGTACGGCCTGTTCGCCGAAAAGGTCGGTTTCGGTTTCTTCTTTGAAGCTGGTTTCGATGATGCCCGCTTTGCCGCCGCCGTTCGCCACAGCGTAAGCAAGGGCGAGATCGCGCGCTTTGCCGCTTTTGTCCTGCTCAACCGCGATGAGGTGCGGTACGCCGCCGCCCTGCTGGTAGGTGCTGCGCACGGTGTGACCAGGCGCTTTCGGCGCAATCATGATGACGTCCAGATCGGCTCTGGGGCTGACTTGTCCGTAGTGGATATTGAAGCCGTGGGCAAAGGCGAGCGCCGCGCCGTTTTTGATGTCGGCTTCGACGTCACGGTAAACCTCGGCGATGTTTTCATCCGGCAGCAGGATCATGACGATGTCCGCACCTTTGACGGCGTCTTTGACGGGTTTGACGGCAAGTCCGGCATTTACGGCTTTTTTCCAGCTTGCGCCGCCTTCGCGCAGGCCGACGACGATGTTCACGCCGCTTTCTTTGAGGTTGTTGGCATGGGCGTGGCCCTGTGAGCCGTAGCCGAGGATAGCGACGGTTTTGCCTTGCAGGACGCTCATGTCTGCATCTTTGTCGTAATAGACTTTCATGGATTCTCCGGTTGTGGGTTTGTTGGAAGGATTAAATGGCGGACTGAAGTCCGCCGTTGTGTTATTGCGCCTGTTCGTCCGTCAGGCCGTATGCTGGCGCGACAGTGTCGCTTGCCGCCATCCGCGCGTCACATTCGGCGCTGGTGTCCTGCCCGTTGAGGTCATGCAGCGCCCAGAAACGGAAGAGACGAGGATAGTCGGATTTTTCCGCGCCCCGCGTGGCAGTGCGGTATTCCAGCATGGTTCTCTCCGTTACGGTTAGAGGATGAGACACTTGCCCGTGCCGGTGGCAGCAAGGCCGGTAACGCCGGTGCGCGCCATTTCAGCGATGATTTCCGGCTCCAGCACACCGATGAAGGCATCCAGTTTGCGTTGCGAACCGGTCACTTCGAAGATGACGGTGCTCGGCGTGATGGCGATGATGCGCGCGCGGAAGGCTTCCGCCAGTTGCAGGTATTGGCCGCGGCTTTTCGCGTCCACGTTGATTTTGATTAAGAGCATTTCGCGGTCAACAAATTCGGTATCGCCGAGGTTCACCAGTTTGATGACTTCGATGAGTTTGTTGAGCTGTTTGTTGATTTGCTCGATGAGTTTTTCGTCGCAGTAGGTGACGAGTGTCAGACGCGAGATGGTTTCATCCTGCGTCGGCGCAACGTTCAGGTTTTCAATGTTGAAGCCGCGCGCCGAGAAGAGACCGACGACGCGCGAGAGCGCGCCTGCGCGGTTTTCCATGAGAAGGGAGATAACGTGTCGTTTTGTGCTCATATCAGTACCATTTCCTGGCTGTCGCTGTCTTGGTCGTTGTCTTTATTGCGGCGGCAGCTTTTGCCGAGCAGCATTTCCGCCTGGCCGCCGCCCGCCGGGATCATCGGATAGACGTTCTCGCCGGGGTCGGTGATGATGTCGGCGAAAACGGTTTTGTCTTTCTGGGCGATGATGTCGCGCAAAGCCGGTTCAAGGTCGGCGGGTCGTTCGATGCGTACACCGCTGTGGCCGTAGGCTGCCGCGAGTTTGATGAAATCGGGCTGCACATCCATGGTGCTCATCGAGTAGCGGCGGTCATAGAAGAATTCCTGCCACTGCCGCACCATGCCGAGGTAGCCGTTGTTCAGGCAGAGGATTTTCACCGGTACTTGGTATTGCAGGGCGGTGGTCATTTCCTGAATCATCATTTGTATCGAACCGTCACCAGTAATGCAGTACACGTCTTCTTCGGGGCGGGCGATTTTCGCGCCAATCGCCGCCGGGTAGCCGAAGCCCATCGTGCCGAGGCCGCCGGAATTGATCCAGCGGCGCGGTTCGTGGAAGGGGAAGTATTGCGCCGCCCACATTTGGTGCTGGCCGACATCGGACGCGATGATGGCGCGCCCGCCGGTGAGTTTGTAGAGGGTTTCGATGACTTGCTGCGGCTTGATGCGTTCGCCATCGGTTTCGTATTTGAGCGAGTCAACCGCGCGCCATTTGGCGATTTGCGCCCACCAGTCGGCGGTGTGCGCAGGATCGGCTGCCTCTTCGCCCATCTGGTGCAGCATCTCGCCGAGCACGGCGCGCACCGAGCCGACGATGGGGATGTGCACGGTGACGTTTTTCGAGATGGAAGAAGGGTCGATATCGACGTGGATGATTTCCGCATGCGGGCAGAATTTGTTCACATCGCCGGTGACGCGGTCATCGAAGCGGGCGCCAACGGCAAAGAGCACATCGGCATGGTGCATCGCCATGTTCGCTTCATAAGTGCCGTGCATCCCCAGCATCCCCAGGAATTGCGGGTCGTTGCCGGGATAACCGCCAAGCCCCATCAGCGTCCCCGTCACGGGCAGGTGCAGGCGGCGCGCCACATCAATCAGTTCCGCGTGGGCATTGTCGAGAATGACGCCGCCGCCAAAGTACAGCACCGGGCGCTTCGCTTTTTTCAGCGATTTCAGCGCGCGCTTGATCTGCCCAACGTGGCCTTCCACCGTCGGCTGATAAGAGCGCAGCGAGACCTCGTCGGGGTAGTTGAAATCGGTGAAAGCACCGGTCACGTCTTTGGCGACATCAATCAGCACCGGACCCGGTCTGCCGCTGCGCGCGATATGGAAAGCCTTTTTGATGGTCAGCGCCAGCTCGGTTACGTCCTTCACCAAAAAGCTGTGCTTGACGCAGGGACGGGTAACGCCAACCGCATCCACTTCCTGAAATGCATCGTTACCAATCAATACCGACGGCACCTGCCCGGAAATGATGACCAGCGGAATGGAATCGGCATGGGCGGTGGCGATGCCGGTCACGGCATTGGTCAGCCCCGGCCCGGAGGTAACAATCGCCACGCCGACCTTGCCGGACGCGCGCGCGTAACCATCCGCCTCGTGTACCGCGCCCTGCTCGTGGCGGGCGAGGATGTGGGTGATGTCCTTCTGCTTGTAAATCGCGTCATAGATATGCAGCACCGCGCCGCCCGGATAACCGAAGACGTGCGTAACCTGCTCCTCGCGCAGTGCCTCGATGATGATGTCTGCACCGCTGATGTGATGTTTTTTCTTCGCCATAGCTGCTTCTTCTCGTTACGGGCGGGTAACAGTACGCATCACATTGCAGGGCGTCAAGCCGCGTTTTGCCGCTTCCGGTGGGTGGTAAACGGCAGGATGACGGCAGACGGCGGCAGAAATGATGATATTCACCGCATCAAGCGGGACGACATCGCCTGTTAAGCGGTTCACCATAGCGATATTCACCACAAATAACGCAGAAATCTAAGTGCATAAATATTTTATGCTGACGCGTTATTTTTGTGTTTTTAGCGAGAAATTGAGCGACTTTTACCGATAGAGTAAAAAAATACCGTTAACAATAGACACATCATGGTGAAAACAGGTGATAAGCAAATCACACTGAAAAACGGCATAACGCGTGAGAATGCGCAGCCGATCCACCTCTGCGGAAGAATTGCCGAAGGATAAGGCTTCCGCTACAATGCGCCACCTTCCCGCCCGTAGCTTAGTGGATAGAGCGTTGCCCTCCGGAGGCAAAGGTCAGGGGTTCGAATCCCTTCGGGCGGGCCAGTTTTTCATTGTTTTTCCTTTTCCTTGCGTCAACTTTGTTGGCGCTTTTTTTATGCCCGTCTCCGGACAGACAACACCCCGCAGCCACGTCGCTTGGCAGGGTTTGGGGCAAGCTGACGGTTTGGGATGGAGACGTGTTGCAGGCAACGTCTCTACAAAATCCAGTATTTATGCCGCTTGGCGGGACCAATGTTTTCGCCGCTTGACGTCTCCCTCCCTTCCGTTACCGCGCGGTGCCTCCCGCAAGCAGGATGTGTTGCAGGGCAGCGACATTGTCGGCGAGATAGTCGGGGGCGACGGCGCGCAGGGCGGCGACATCATGTGCGCCCCAGGTGACGGCACAGGTGCGGATGCCGGCGGCTTGTCCCATGCGGATGTCGCCTGTCGCGTCGCCGACGGTGATGACGGCTTCGGATGCGCCGTGGTAGCCGAGGGCGGCAAGGGCGACGCGGACGCTGTCGGGATGCGGTTTGTAGTGCGTCACCTGGTCCGAGCCGATGCAGACGTCGATGTAGCCGTCGATGCCGAGCCGGGCGCTGTTGTCACGCAGACGGGCGTTTCGTTTGCTGCTGACGATAGCGAGAGTTTTGTGCTGCGCTTTGAGGGTGGCGAGCAGGGCGGAGATACCGGGGAAGAGGCGGACGTGGTCGGCGGTATAGTCACTGTAATAGCGGCGGAAGTCGGCCAGCAACGCGGCGTAGGCCGCGTCACTCAGCGTTGCCGCGCCGAGGCTGCGGAAGGCGGTTTCAATGGGAATGCCCATGCTGTGCACGATGGCAGCGGCATCTGGCGCGGGCAGATGCTGCGCGGCGAAGGCGGCCTGGGTGGCAAGGATGCTGCATTGGGCACTGTCGGCAAGGGTGCCGTCGAAGTCGAAGAGGATGATGCGATAGGTCATGGGGTTTCGAGGGTTAGGTCGGCGATTTTGCGGCAAACGCGACCGCCAAGCGGGGTAATGACACGGTTTTTGTTTTGAGACGTTGCAGGCAACGCCTCTACAAAACCCAGCAATAACGCCGCTTGGCAGCCGCGTAGTAAAAAACCGCGCCGGACGCGGTTTTGTGGGTGACTCAGAACGGGATGTCGTCGTCGAAGGTGTCTTGATCAAGCGCCGGGCCGCCGAAGCCGCCGTTGTCGCTTTGCGGGGGGACGGGTTTGTTCGGCATGCTGTTGCGCTGATTGCCACCGCCGCTGTTGCCATAGTCGTTATAGCCGTAGTCGTCGCCGCCCTGATTGCCATAGCCGCCACGGTTAGCGTTGTTGTAGCCGCCCTGGCCACGGTTACCGTAGTCTTGCCCCTGGCTGTTGCCCCAGTCGCCGCCACCGCTGCCACGGCTGTCAAGCATTTGCATTTCGTCAGCGATGATTTCGGTGGTGTAGCGGTTTTGCCCGCTCTGGTCGGTCCATTTACGGGTTTGCAGTTTGCCTTCGATGTAGATTTTGCTGCCTTTTTTGCAGTACTGGCCGATGATTTCTGCCAGTTTACGGAAGGCGACGACGCGGTGCCATTCGGTTTTTTCGCGTTTTTCGCCGGTGTTGCGGTCGGTCCAGGTTTCTGAGGTCGCAATGGAGAGGTTTGCTACGGCTTCGCCGCTGGGCATGTAACGCATATCCGGATCGTTGCCGAGGTTTCCGATGATGATGACTTTGTTGACGCCTGCCATTTTTTTGTCCTGTTTCAATATGTTAAAGGTTAAGAGTCGCTGTGCGTTGCGGCGCGTAGTGTAGTCGTTTTGCCTATTTTCAGCAAAAGGAGCGCGGCGCAGGCGCAGGCGGCGACGAGCGGCAGCAGGACGGTCGCCGGCGGCAGGTCGTGCCACAGGCGCCCCGCCACCGCCCCGCCGCAGAAGCTGCCGAGGAATTGGGCACTGGAATAGAGGCCCATCGCCCGGCCACGCGCATCGGGCGAGGCGATATGCGCCACCCAGTGCGGCAGGCCGGTTTCAAGGCGGTAGAAGGCGATGAAGTAGATGCTAAGGGCAAAGAGCAGCCACCACGCGCCAAACGGCATGGCGAGCAGGCCGGTACCAACGGCGAGCAGCAGGTAGCTGATGCCGAAGTTGAGCGGGTGTGGTGTCGCTTTGACGCGCATGAAGCAGAGGGCGACGAGGTTGGCGGGCAGATATAGCCACCAGTGGTTAGCTTTGGCGATGCCTGCGTCCACCAGTAGCGGCGGCAGGACCAGGAAGGTGGCGGTGAAGACGCCGTGCAGGAAGAAGATGGCGGCGGCAGCCTGCATCAGTTGGCGTTTGTCGTAATGCCCTGTGGCAGCCGTTTGCGGCCGGGTAGCGACGGGCGGCAGACGCAGGCTGGCAACGAGGGCGAGGCCTGCAATCAGCGCAATCAGGTAAAAGAGTCCGGCGACGCCAATCCAGGCGGCAACCAGCGGCCCGATAATCAGCGACAGCACGAAGGCCATGCCGATACTGCCGCCGAGGATGGCCATCACTTTGCCGAGTTTTTCGCCGGGGGTGATGTCGGTCGCATAGGCCAGGGTAACGGCGGCAATCGCGCCCATACCCTGCACTGCGCGGGCGGCAATCATCATGGTGATGGTCGTCGCCGTCGCCGCGAGCAGGCTGCCCGCGACGAACAAAAGCAATCCTGCGGCAATGACCGGCTTGCGCCCGAAACGGTCGGACAGCCAGCCGCAGGGCAGTTGCAGCAAGCCCTGACTGAGGCCGTAAATGCCGAGCGCGACACCGACCAGTGTCTTGTTTGCGCCGGCAAGCTCGCTGGCGTAGAGGGAAAAGACGGGGAAGACCATAAACAGCCCCAACATCCGGGACACATAAATCCCCGTGAGAATCGCGATACCGCGCTGCCAGGAAGTCGCCATCGTCATCCTCACACCAGCAACGCGCGCAGTATGGCGGTAAACGCCTTGCGCCCGGCCTCGCCCTGTAACCACGGCAGTAGCTCGCCATCGGCATAGCAGGCGAAGGTCAGCACATCGCCCTCACCCTGCACCAGCAGGCGCACCTGCCCGGCGTCATCGACAAACAGCGCCTCGGCACAATCACCGCCGCCCGCAAGCGTATCCAGCATCGCCTGCATATCGTGCAGACAATCGTGGCGCGCCGTATCCGCCGTAAAGCGGTACTCGCCGAAGCCGTACACCAGCAAAAACGACAATAACGCACCCTCGCGCGCGACCAGCGACAGCGCAAGAGGTCGGGAAAAATTCATAAAATGCTGCCCTACGGGCGAAGCGTCCACAAACGGCATGGGAACCCCCAATCAGATACAATGAAAGCCCCATTTTACAGAGGAAATACCGTATGGACTGGAACAAAGTCGGATTGATCGTTGTCGCCGCTGCCGTCATCTACTACGCCTACCGCATGGTGAAAAGCGGTGGCTACCGCGCCCTGATGGAACGCTCGCGCAACGCGCCGCAGCACTGGGGCACCTTTGCCATCATCATCCTCTGCGTCATCGCCTTCGTTTACCTGCTGATACGCCTGTGAAGCTTATCGACATCGGCTGCAACCTCGCCAGCAAACGCCTCTTGCCGCATCTCGACCGTATTCTCGCCGAGGCGCAAGAGGCAGGCGTCATCGCGCAGATCATCACCGGCAGCGACGCCGCCAGCAACCAGACTGCGCTCGAACTCGCCAACCGCCACAGCGAACTCTACGCCACCGCCGGTTACCACCCGCACCATGCCGACGACTGGCACGCCCCCGCGCACCGTCTGCTTCTGCAAACCCTCGCCCGCGAACCACGCTGCGTTGCCGTCGGCGAAATGGGGCTGGACTACCACCGCAACCTCGCGCGGCGCGACAACCAGCGCCGCTGCTTCACCGATCAGCTCGCCATCGCCAAAACCGTACAAAAACCCGTCTTCCTGCACGAACGCGCCGCCTACGCCGACTTCGCCGCCATCCTCGGCGACGCCCTGCCCGAACTCGCCGGCGCCGTCTGGCACTGCTTCACCGGCACACGCGCGCAAATGGAAGCGATGACAGAGCGCGGCCTCTACATCGGCATCACCGGCTGGATCTGCGACCCCGAACGCGGCGCCGAACTGCGCGACACCGTGCGCCACATCCCCGCTGACCGCCTCATGCTCGAAACTGACGCGCCCTACCTCACCCCGAAAACCCTCAACCCCCTACCGCGCGTTAACGAACCGCGCTACCTGCCGGCGGTCCTGCACGAAGTCGCGCGCTGCCGCGACGAAGACCCTGCCGCCCTCGCCGCGCAAACCCTGGCCAACACCCGCCGCTTCTTCGGAGTCTCCTGATGCCCTTCACCCCAGAACAAGAAAAAAGCCTGCTCGCCGAAAAAGGCATCGGCAAAACCATCATCCAGCGCCTCGCGCAAATGGGGCTGGACGACATTCCCGCCCTCGCGGAAGCCGATGTGGACGACATCCTCGCCCACGGCGCCTACCTCACCGGCAGCACCTGCTGGCGAAACAGCCCGCAAGCCCGCGCCGCCATCACGACTGTCATAGCCTGGGCGCAGCGACAAAAAGCGTGCAGTTGACCCGCCTGGCACCATACCACTCACGACCACACCATGACCCCCGCCGCTATCGCCGAATGCTTCCGCCGCTTCAAAGCAGAAAACCCGCAGCCGACCACCGAACTCGAATACAGCAGCACCTTTGAACTGCTCATTGCCGTCATCCTCTCGGCACAAGCGACCGACAAAGGCGTGAACAAAGCCACGCGCCGCCTCTTCCCCGCCGCCAACACCCCCGCCGCCATCCTTGCCCTCGGCGAAGACGGCCTGAAGGAATACATCAAAACCATCGGCCTCTACAACAGCAAAGCGGCGAACATCCTCAAAACCTGCCAAATCCTCATCGACGACTACCACGGCGAAGTCCCCGCCGACCGTGCTGCATTGGAAAAACTGCCCGGCGTCGGGCGCAAAACCGCCAACGTCATCCTCAATACCGCCTACCGCCAACCCGTGATGGCGGTGGATACCCACATCTTCCGCGTCGCCAACCGCACCGGCATCGCGCCGGGCAAAACCGTGCGCGCCGTCGAAGACAGCCTGATGCAGCGCATTCCGCCCGAATACCTGCTGGATGCACACCACTGGCTCATCCTGCACGGACGCTACATCTGCGTGGCACGCAAACCGCGCTGCACCGCCTGCCTGATTTCCGACCTCTGCGACAACCCGCAGCTGGACGAATGATGCAAACCACCTGAAACCGCTCTTCGACCAGCTCATCCTGACCAACAACCGCCCCGCTGTGGAAGTGCCGCCATCCGTCAAGTTGGAAGACATCCTGCAAGCGATCAATAACGGATGGCTGGAAGTCGTCATGGTTAACCGCCCGCCACTGCGCTACCGTCTGCTGGCCTTTATCCGGCGCGAGCACATCTGGGGCGACGCCGTACGCCTCACCGCCCAGGGTCGGGACTACTACCACCAACACATGCAAACGGACGACAGTAGCGCATGACGACCGGATGATGGGCAGATTCGGACTACGCGCATGGCGGCTTCCGCTATCATTGCCGCCCCTCCCGCGATCCGCACACCCGCTCATGACCTACACCTTCGACGCCATCATCATCGGCGGCGGCGCTTCCGGCAGCTACTGCGCCATCCACGCCGCCGCGCGCGGCCTGCGCGTCTGCCTCCTCGAACACAACCGCGACATCGGCGCAAAAATTCGTGTCTCCGGCGGTGGCCGATGCAACTACACCAACCTGCACCTCAGCACCGAGGCCTACCACGGCCACAACCCCGCCTTCGTCCGCTCCGCGCTCGCCCGCCACAATCAGTGGCAGGTGCTGGACTGGTTTGCCGCTCGCGGCATCACCGCCGAAGAAAAACACCAGGGGCAAATATTCGCCGCCGAACGCGCACGCGGCATCCTCACTGCCCTGCATGACAGTCTCGCCGCCGGCGGCGTTCATCCACACCACCCCATCGCCATCCACCGCCAACACTACGACGGCGACCGCTACTGCGTCGAGACCAGCCACGGCGATTTCCGCGCACCGCAACTCGTCATCGCCTGCGGCGGGCCAAGCTATCCCAAACTGGGCGCCAGCGACTACGCCCTGCGCATCGCCAAACAATACGGCATCCGCAACTACCCCTTCCGTCCCGCCCTGGTGCCGCTCACACTCGCCACACCGCCCGTCGGCCTCGTCGGCATCAGCCACGAAGTCAGCATCACGACCACCGGCGCGCCCAGCTTCCGTGACGACCTGCTCTACACCCATCGCGGCATCAGCGGCCCCGCCGTGCTGCAAATCTCCAGCTACCGGCAAAAAGACACGCCCATCCTCATCAACCACCTGCCCGACCTGCCCGCCGACTACCTGCTTACCCGCAAACGCGCCCATCCGCAGCACAATCTCGCACACGCCCTGCGTCCGCACCTGCCGAAAGCTGTCGCCGACCACCTCGCAGACACGCATGGCAACCGCGATCTGCATGCTTACAGCGATGCTGCCCTGCGCGACATCATGCACACCCTGCAACATCAGGCCGTTACCATCAGCGGCAGCGAAGGCATGAACAAGGCGGAAGTGAGCAGTGGCGGCGTGGATACGCGCGAGCTCGACCCGAAAACCTTTGCCGTGAAAAAACAGCCGGGCCTCTTCATCATCGGCGAAGCGCTGGACGTAACCGGCTGGCTCGGCGGCTACAACCTGCAATGGGCGTGGTCATCTGCCTGGTGCTGCGCACAGCATCTCGGCGACGCCGCATAATCCGCCCTACCCTGCCCGTTGCACCGCCGCCGCCAACGCGGCATCATCCGCTTCCCTATCCACAAAGGAGACATCCATGAAAATCTACCGCTTCCTCACCGGCGCTGATGACGCCGCCTTCTGCCGCCGCGTTACCGAAGCCCTGCAAAACGGCTGGGAACTCTACGGCAACCCGCAACTGACCGGCGACGCCCATGGTCGCTTCTGCGGTCAGGCCGTCGTCAAAGAAGTCGAAGGCGAATACGACCCCGCCAAACCGCTTGGCGAATACTGATGAGCGAACACGAAAAGATGCTTGCCGGCGCGCCGCACCAGCCTTACGACGCGGCGCTTGCCGCCATGCGTCAGCGCTGCCGCGACATCCTGTGGCGCTATAACACGCAAACCCCGCCGCATGACACGGCGGCACGCACGGCGCTGCTCACTGAACTGCTCGGCGAACTGCCTGAAGGCATCCACATCAGTGCGCCGTTTTACTGCGATTACGGGCGGCACATCCGCATCGGCAAACACTTCTACAGCAACGTCGGTTGCACCATTCTGGACGGCGCCCCGGTGCATATCGGCGATAACGTCCTCTTCGCCCCGCACGTCGGTCTCTACACGGTCAACCACCCGCTGCATCCCAACCTGCGCCGTGCCGCCTGGGAGCAGGCGCTGCCCATCACCATCGGCGACGATGTCTGGCTGTGCAGCGGCGTTATTGTCCTGTCCGGGGTGACTATCGGTGCGGGCAGTGTGATTGGTGCGGGCAGCGTTGTCGCCAAAGACATCCCCGCCGGCGTCATCGCTGTCGGCAACCCCTGCCGCGTCCTGCGCGCTATCAGCGACGCCGACCGTGAGCAGTACGCCGCCTGGGGCATCCGCGCCGATTGACCCCTCCCGGCAAATCTTTCGGGCATATTGGCGCATTCTCCACCGCTTGGCGCGGCGAGCGGCAATGCTACAATCCTGCGCGGGGGCAGGTTTTTTTACCCGCCCCCGCTTTATTCCCATCATCATTTGGCATCAAGGACACATTATGAAAACCGACAATTCCCAATACTACGGCAGCGTGACTCGTCTGCTGCACTGGCTCATGGCCGCCTGTTTCTTCTTTATGTTTGCCACCGCCATCGCCTGGGACCTGAACGGCGAACTGAAATTCCTCATCGGCCCGCATAAGGCGGTCGGCTTTGCGCTGATGGCGCTGGCCGTGTTGCGCTTCATCTGGATGCTGCGGCAAAAAGAGCGCCCCGCCAACGCGTGGATCGCCAAAGCGGGACATCTGGCGCTCTATGCGCTGATGCTTATCGTGCCGGCGCTGGCGATTGCGCGGCAAATCGGGCGCGGGCAGCAAAACCAGACGCTGATTGACCTCGGCAACAACTGGCATGGCGAGCTGGGCTGGGTCTTCCTCGTCCTCATCATTGGGCACATCGGCATGGCGGTCGTTCACCGCTTAAAAGGCGACAACCTGCTGCCGCGCATCTGGGGCAAGCACGAATGAAGAAAAGCAGCCGCAAGGCTGCTTTTTTGTGGGTAATCGCGGGGTTTGCCTCCCGCAGTTTTCTGCCCGGCGACGGCTCGGGCTTTTCGTAATCCTTACCGTCTTTTCCCTTTGCGGGTTACAGGGCTCCCCGCATCTCGCCAATGCTTCATCACGCCCAGCCGAGCAGCGGAAACAGCGCGATGACCGGGGCGATCAACATGAGCGAGAGCGCGGTGGTGATGGCGATGATATTGGCGGCGGCGGTAGCGTTGCCGCCCATCGCTTTCGCCATGATGTAACTGGCGGAAGCCGCCGGCGTGGCACCGATGAGATAGAGAATGCCGAGGGCTTCGCCGCGCAGACCAAACACGAGACCGAAGGCAAGGAAAACCAGCGGCGAGAGCAGCAAGCGACCCGCACTGGCCCAGAGCGCCATTTGCCCCGCGCCGAAAATGCCGCGCAGGTCGAAGCTGGCACCGGTGGCGAGCAGGGCCAGCGGCAGGGTGAGGTTTTTGTAGTAACCGGCGAAGTTGGTGACGATTTTCGGCACAGGGATGTACAGCGCCTTCACCAGAATGGCGAGAAGCAGCGCGATGATCAGCGGGTTGTGCAGCACCTTTTTCACCAGCGGCCACGGCGAGGGATTTTCGTCTTGCGTCAGGCAGATGACGGCGAGGATGTTCATTTGCAGGGCAAGCGCGCCGACGAGGACGGCGGAAGCGGCAAACGTATCGCTGCTGCCGTACACACCGGCGGTAAGCGAGAGGCCGATGATGCCGATATTGCCGCGAAAAACGCCCTGGATGAAAACGCCGCGATCGGCAGCAGGCAGATGCCGCCCCAAGCGGGCGCCGATGGCATAGAGGGCAAAAATGGCGAGCCAGCCCGCGCCGATGAGCCGCCAGGCGGCGAGCGGCGAAGTGTCGCTGTTGACGACGCTGACGAAAAGCAGCATCGGCAGGGCGTAGCGATAGACGATGTGGTTCATGCCGGCGACGAGTTCCGTGCTCAACTCGCCGCGCCGCTTCATCACCCAGCCCATGACGATGATGGCGAGGATAGGAATGATGGTGTCGGCGGAAAAAGCGATGCCGTGCCAGAATTGCGGGTTCATGTCGGGGCTCCGGTGATGGATGGGCGTCATTGTAATGGCGCTGCGGGTGCGTGGTGACGCCTGTCTTTTGCGAACGTGAAAAGGCTACGCCTGCTCAACGGGCTGAAGCTGCTCGACGGCAGGTTATCTCTGCTTTTGAATGCAGCGGGGTTTACCGCTACGCGCTTTACCCCATCCCATGCCGTCGCCCGCGCAAAGCCCTCTATAATGCGCGCCTTTCTTCTTCGGGACTTCCCTATGTGGTATCTGCTGCTTGCGCCGCTTGCCGGCCTGCTTCTCACTTTTTCTTTCGCGCCGTTTCCGCTTGGCTGGGCGGCACTCCTGCCGCTCACCGTGCTTTGCTGGTTGTGGCAGCAGCCGGCGCGGCAGCGTCCGCTGCTTTACGGCTGGCTGTTCGCCCTCGGTTTCTTTGCCAGCGGTCTGTATTGGGTCTATATCAGTCTTTATTACTACGGCAATGCGCCGTTGCCGTTTGCCATTCTCGCCAATGTGCTGCTGGTGCTGTTTATGTCGCTCTACGGTCTCGCGGTCGGCTGGCTGCTGCGGCGTTGCAGTGCGCCGGACGGCTGGCGGCGGGTATTGCTGATTCCGCCTGCCTGGGTAGCGGCAGAGTTGCTGCGTGCTTATGTGTTGACCGGTTTTCCGTGGCTCGCGGTGGGTTATTCCGCGCTGCATACGCCGCTGGACGGTATTGCGCCGCTTGGCGGCGTGTTTGTGCTGTCGCTGCTGCTGATGTTCATCGCTTCGCTGCTCGCCCGCGCCTGGCTCACGCGTTCGTGGCGGGTAGCAGCGGCAGCGGTCGTGCTCTATGCGGCGGCAAGCGCCAGCAGTCTTTTTTCTTTTGTCGCGCCGACGGGGGCGCCGTTTTCTGTCGCCCTGGTGCAGGGTAATGTCGAGCAATCCACCAAGTTCGCCCCAGGGATGATGGAGCGGCATTTGCAGGACTATATCGCCGCCGCCATTGACCGTGAGGAAACGGTGGTGGTGCTGCCGGAGACGGCGTTTGCTTTCATGGAGGAGCAGTTGCGCACGGACTTGGACCAGCTTGACCGCTATTTCAAGGCGCGCGGGCAGACACTGGTCACGGGCATTCCGGCGGGCGATTTGGCGAAAGATATTTTTTTCAACGCGGTCGTGGCGCTCGGCGACGGGCAGGGGCATTACTACAAGCACCATCTGCTGCCGTTTGGCGAATATATCCCGCTGCGCGACTGGTTAAGCATCTTCGAAAAGTATGTGGATATCCCGTACAGCAATTTTTCGCGCGGCGATGCGGTGCAGACACCGCTCTTCACCGGCAAGCACCGCGCCGGGGTGTCAATTTGCTTCGAGGCGGCGTTTGGCCGTGATGTGCGCCATGCCCTGCCAACGGCGGATTATTTGATTAACGTCAGTAACGACGCGTGGTTCAAGGATTCCATCGCTGCCGACCAGCATTTGCAGATGAACCAGATGCGCTGCCGCGAGATGGGGCGCGAGATGGCACGGGCAACGAACGACGGCTACACGGTGCTGCTGGATGCGACGGGGCGGGTGAAGGCGCGCCTGCCACGTTTCGAGCGCGGCGTGCTCAGCGGCGAGGTGCAGCCGTATGCGGGGCTGACGCCTTATGCACGCTTTGGCAACGCGATTGTTTTCTCCCTGCTCGCGCTATGTGCGGTGGTGCTGCTACTGGGACGGCGCCGCTGGCGCTAAAAGAAGAAACCCCGCACCAGCGGGGTTTTTCTTTCATGACCGCCAAGCGGTGTGGTTGCTGGTGTTTTTGCGGAGACGTTGCAGGCAATGTCTCTACGTTTCCTGCGCTGCCATCAATCCAGCCAGCGGAAGGCGCGGCGCAGTTCGGCGACGCCGTCTTTGTCGTAACAGCGGCCATGCGCGAGGATGATGCGTTCCGGTTGCCAGGCGAGGATATGCGCCAGCGCGGTACGGGCGGCGGTTTTATCTTTGAAGGTGGCGCGCCAGTCGGGCGGGGTTTTGCCGTCCGGATCGGCGATGCCGCTGAGTTTCATCACGCCCGCCCAGAAACGGCTGGGGAATTTTGCGGTCTCGAAGTTTTCGATGAGGTCGGTGAGGATGAGGGTGCGGCTTGCGCGGTGGTAGAAGACGGTTTCGGTCATCACGCTGCTGCCGCGAAAAGGCAGTTGCGCGATGTCCTCCGCCCAGTCCAGTGGTGCTTCTGCGCCGAGGTCGGCAGCAAAGCTAATGCTGATACGCTGCGACGCCGCCCGCTCGCGTACGCCGGCGCTGGCCCAGGCTTTTGCCTGCGGGTAGTGGCGCTGCCAGGCGGGGATATGGGCGTAGTGGATGCGGTTGGGCGAGACGAGATGGCGCACCGGCCCGAGAGCGTCAATCGCGGCGAGCAGTGCCGGATCGGGGGCGATAGGCGAATGGCACCACAGGCCGCCGTCAGCCAGGCGCACTACGGTCATGCGCGTACTGAACGGAATGGTGAGGCCCAGCGGGAATTTCATGCGGATGATGCCGCCATCGGCGATCCAGATGTTGTCGCCCCAAGGTTTCAGGGTGTTGAGCGGCTGATAGAGGTAAAGCGGTGTGGCCATGTTCAGCGCCCAAATAATGCCGCGACCATGTCGGCTTCTTCTTCGGTGTAGGCTTTGCCGTTCAGGCGCGCAGCGAGGGCGTATTCGCCGCTCAGGCCGCGCGCGGCGCTGACGCTGCGCCAGCCTTGCAGGCGTTCTTGCGCGCTCTCGGTGTGTTTCAGTTTGCGGATGGTGCGAAGCGTTTCTTGGGTCTGGTCTTGCATGGGGATGTACCGGGTGGAATGAAGAACCCCCGCTGCTGCGGGGTTTTGTTCAGGAGAAGCTGTTGAAGCAGAGGAAGGCGATAGCGGCGCAGATGCCGGCGGCGGGGACGGTAATCAGCCAGGCGAGCGCGATGGGCTTCATCAGGCGCCAGTTGGCGTTTCTGTTAACGAGACCGATGCCGAGAATGGCGCCGACGAGGATATGTGTGCTGGAGACGGGCAGGCCGAGCGAAGACGCCAGCATGACGACCATCGCTGCCGAGAGTTCAGCGGTGAATCCCGCTGCCGGGCTCATTTCGGCGAGGTGGGTGCCGACGGTGGCGATGACTTCGCGGCCGATAAACCACAGCCCGGCGACGAGGGCGACGCCAAAGGCAATCATGGCAACGGTCGGCACGGGCGCGGCGCCGTCGTTGATGCTCTGGTTTTTCAGGACATCAATGATGGCGGTGAAGGGGCCAATGGCGTTGGCGATGTCGTTCGAGCCGTGACTGAAGGCGAAGCCAGAGGCGGTCACGACCTGCATCCAGCTAAACAGGATGTAGGTGGCGCGGCTGACTTCGCTGCTGCGGAAGCCGCGTGCGTAGCGGCGCACGGTGAACCACACGGCGGCACAGAGGACGCCGATGATGAGGCTGTATTGCCAGTCGCTCAAGCCGAGGTTGAGGTTTTTCAGGCCCTTGAAGAGCAGCATGGAGGAAACCATCAGCGCGCCGAAGGTGGCAATCAGCGGAATCCACAGACGCAGGGCGCGGCGGGCGAGGACTTTTTCCGCTTCGGTGCCAGGGGCATGCGCACCGTCATCGGGATTGACCATCATCATGCTCTGGAACTGGGTCAGGCGCGAGGTCAGATGCCCGTGGATACGCGGGCGCAGGCTTTTCATGCGGCGCGAGTAGGTGATGTGATCCGCCACCGAACCGTGCATGAGGACGTGCTTTTTGATCTGCCCATAGACCAGCCACGACATGATGCCGCCAAGCACCGGCGAGATGACCCAGGAAGCGACGATGTGCCAGATTTTGTGCCAGTACACCAGCGAGAAAGTCTGGTCGCTGTGCAGGGTGAGGCCGAGGGCGATGGAGGCACCGACGATGCCGCCGATGATGGAGTGGGTGGTGGAGACGGGCAGGCCCTTGTAGGAGGCAAAGAGCAGCCACAGCGCAGCGGCGATCAGCGCACTCATCATGATGTAAACGAATTGCAGCGGCTGGATGTCGATGACGGAGAGATCGACGATACCGGTGCTGATCGTATCGGTCACTTCCCGCCCGGCAATGAGCGCACCGCTGACTTCAAAGATAGCAGCGACGATAAGTGCCTGGGTGATGGAGAGTGTGCCGGCACCGACGGAGGTACCGAAGGAGTTGGCGACGTCATTGCCGCCGATGTTAAAGGCCATGAACAGCCCGAAGGTGCAGGCCAGCAGGAAGAGGAGGGTGTGATTGAAGCCGGTGTAACCCAGCCCCCAATAGACGAAATAAGCCACCGTGGCGAGGGTCACGGCAACCAAAAACTGGCTCAGGCCGAAGCTGCCGCGCTTGGCGGGATTCTCGGCGGTTGTCGGTTTTTGCATATAAGAGTCCGGAAATGAGGGAAGCCCACATGACGCAATGATGACGTCCTCGTAAGCGGGCGCAATTTTAGAACATTTACCCAGACGGCAAAAGGAAAATGCGCCGCCCGCCCTGCTCATGCCATGCTGCTACAATGCGGGTAAAACACCACATTCACACAATTTATGACCACCTCCACACCGTCCCGCTGGCTACCGCTATTGATGGCCATCTCCATCTTCATGCAGATGCTTGATGCCACCATCCTCAACACCGCCCTGCCGTCGATTGCCGCCGACCTCGGCGTCTCGCCGCTCAACATGCAGTCAGCCGTCATCTCCTACGCCCTCACCGTCGCCCTGCTCATTCCGGCGAGCGGCTACCTCGCCGACCGCTTCGGCACGAAAAAGACCTTCATCATCGCGCTTGTCGTTTTCATGCTCGGCTCGCTGCTCTGCGCCGTCTCCACCAACCTGCCGATGCTTGTCGGTGCGCGCATCATCCAGGGCATGGGTGGCGCCATCATCATGCCCGTGCCGCGTCTCGCCATTCTCAAAGTCTATGAAAAAGAGCGGCTGATTACCGCCATCAACTACGCCGTCACCCCGGCGCTCATCGGCCCCATCCTCGGCCCGCTCGTCGGCGGCTACCTCGTGCAATACGCGAGCTGGCACTGGATTTTCCTCATCAACATCCCCTTCGGCATCCTCGGCATCCTTTTCGCCATCCCCATCATGCCCGACGTGTACGGCAAGATTACCCGCTTCGACACCGGCGGTTTCCTCCTCATCGCCGGCATGGCGACCGGACTGACGCTGGCGCTGGAAATCGCGCCGCACGGCGAACCGGTCACCGCTGCCCTCCTCTTCCTCCTCGCGCTTGCCGGCGGGATTGCCTACCTGCGCCATACCCGCTACTGCGACTATCCGCTCTTCCCCATCAGCCTCATCCTGGTGCGCACCTTCCGCATCGGCCTCGCGGGCAACCTCGTCAGCCGCCTCGGCATCGGCGCCATGCCCTTCCTGCTGCCGCTCTTCTACCAGCTCGCCCTCGGTTACGACGCCAGCAGCGCGGGCTGGATGATGGTGCCGACCGTCGTGGGCACCATCATCGCCAAACCCTTTACCAAAGCCGTCATCGCCCGCTACGGCTACCGCCGCATCACCATCACCAACACGCAGCTGCTCGGCCTGATGATGATGGCGGTCGCCCTGCCACCACCCGGCACCCCGGCCTGGGTGTGGGTCGTGCTGCTCTTCATCACCGGTTTCGGCAACTCGCTGCAATTCACCGCGATGAACACCCTCGCCATCGCCGACCTGCGCCCCGACCAGAATAGCGCCGGCAACAGCCTGCTCGCCATCAACCAGCAACTGGCGACCGGTTTCGGCATTGCCATCGGTGCGCTCCTGCTCAAAACCCTCAGCCTGCCCGCCGTCAGTCACGGCGATCTGTACATTGCCTTCCGCTACACCTTCGCTGCTGTCGGCCTCATCACCTTCACCTCCTCTGCCGTCTTCGCCCGTCTGCACAGTCAGGACGGCGAGCGTCTGCTCGAAAACAGTCCCCCGCCCAATAAATAAATCGGGGCGCTCCTGCGCAAACCCAGTAACCACGCCGCTTGGCGGCATTCCTTTCAGGCCATTGTCAAGAACGCAAAAAGCAGGCTTCCGCCTGCTCGGTGGGCTGAAGCCCACCCTACGCGCCCCCAGCAACCACGCCACCTGGCGGAGCCGGCATCAGGACTTTGCCTTACAATAGCCGCCCCATTTTCTATAACCCGAACCTCACACATGACCCCGCTTATCACCACCCTGCCCGCTGCCTTCGGCCTCATCATGGGCGTCGTCGGCCTCATCTTCGCTACCGGCGACAGTGCCCACCCCTTCTGGCGCCGCTTCTACGCCATCATCCCCGGCATCATCCTCTGCTGCTTCGTCCCGGCAGGCCTCAACAGCGCTGGCATCTTCGCCCCCGGCCTCGGCAAACAGATTTACGGCTTCGCCGCCACCTACCTCCTCCCCGCCAGCCTCTTTCTCATGACGCTTTCCATGGACGTGCCGAAACTCATCGGCCTCGGCTGGAAAGTGCTGGCGATGTTTTTCACGGCGACGCTCGCCATCATGCTTGGTGGCATCATCAGCTTCACCGTCTTCCACTTCATCGCCCCGGACTGGGTGGACGGCGAACACATCTGGCGCGGCTTCTCCACCCTCGCTGGCAGCTGGATCGGCGGCGCGGCAAACCAGGCGGCGATGAAAGAACTCTATCAGGTGGACGACGCCCTCTTTGGCACCATGCTGCTGATTGATGCCACCCTCGCCTCCGTCTGGCTCTTCGCCATCCTCGCCATGGCGCGCCATGCCGCGCGCATTGACCACTGGCTGCGCGCCGACACCAGCGGCATCAACGCCGTCATCGACACCGTTGAACGTTACGAACGCGAACACGCCCGCATCACTACCCTGCCTGACCTGATGAAAATGCTCGGCCTCACCTTCGCCGTGGTCGGCCTCGCCCATCCGCTGGGCAGCGCACTCGCGGCATGGTTCGCGCAATTCCCCCGGGCCGTCGAATATAGCCTGAACAGCGCCTTCTTCTGGCAGGTCATCAGCGTCACCCTCGCCGGTTTCTGCCTTTCCTTCACCCGCGCCCGCCACCTCGACCACGCCGGCGCCTCCAAACTCGGTACGGCGCTCATCTACATCCTCATCGCCGCCATCGGCATGCAAATCCAGCTGCACGGCATTTTTGACCAGTGGCGCCTGCTGCTCGTCGCCGCGTTGTGGCTCGCCGTGCACATCGCCATCGTCTTCGCCGTCGCCCGCCTCATCCGTGCCCCGCTCTTCTTCCTCTGCGTCGGTTCAAATGCCAACACCGGCGGCGCCTCATCGGCTGCCATCGTCGCCACCGCCTTCCACCCTGCCCTCGCCCCGGTCGGCGTGCTGCTCGGCATCCTCGGCTACACCCTCGGCACCATCGGCGGCTACTTCACCGCAGAAATCCTGCGCCACATCGTCGCTCCATGAGTACCGACTACCACCGCCGCCTGCAACCCGTCATCCGCTACCTCGAACAGCACTACCGCGACCCGCCCAACCTCACCACCATCGCGGCGCTGGCATCCCTCTCGCCGTATCACTTCCACCGCATCTTCACCGCCGTAACCGGCGAAACGCTGGCTGCCTACCTGCGCCGCCTGCGTCTGGAAAACATCGCCCGCCAGCTCTTCTACGGCAAGGCCGACATCACCACGCTTGCCCTCGAACACGGCTACGCCAGCTCGCAGGCGCTGGCCAAAGCCTTCCGCGCCCACTTTGGCATCACCGCCAGTGAGCTCCGCACCTGCCAGGATTTCGCCAGCTACCGCCGCGCCCTGCAAAACAGCAAAATCGGACACGGCCTGCGCAAAAACGGACACGCGGCGGCCGGCACCGCTGCTTACACTGCGCGCGAACCCAAACAGGAGAGCAACATGACAGCCTTGCATACCGAACAGTTCGCCCCGCGCACCCTGGCTTACATCCGCGTCACCGGTGCCTACGGCGTCGGCTACGAAGAAGCGACCGGGCGCCTCTACCAATGGGCCGGCGCACACGGCCTGGCGGACGGCGAATGTATCTTCATCTACCTCGACCACCCCGAAGTCACCCCGGTCGAACGCTGCCGCACCGACATCTGCCTGAGCGTGCCACCGGATACCACCGTCGGCGGCGGCATCGAAAAACAAACCCTGCCGGGCGGCAGCTACGCGGTCATCCGCCGCACCGTGACCGACCCCGCGCAATACGCCCAATACTGGCAGGAGCTGATGACAGCGGTCGTGGACGCCAAACTGGAAGTGGATGACCGCCCCTGCTTCGAGTATTACCACAGCTTCAAACCGCAGCCCTATGCGGCTGATGTCAGCTTCTACGTAGCAGTCACACTGTAACCCCGTACGGGGCGGTGCAAGCCGCCCCGTTTATTTGCGGCGACGCGTATCATGAGGCGACTTCCCATTGAAATCCCGCTCATGACCCAAGACCTCCACCCGCAAGCCCCCGCTCTCGCCCAGTGGCAGCACGCCCTCAGCGAAAAACCGGCACTGGCCGCCGCAGATGAAACCATCCGTGCCGCCCTCGCTGCTACCAGACCGCATGGCCAGTTCGCCGACTGGCTGGCCGCCGTCCATGCCCTGCCGCACGATCCGGCAGCCACCATCGAACTCAACACCGCCGCCGTCCGCGCCAGCAGCACCACCGCTCCTTCACCGGAAGCGGGACTGCGTGCGTTAATGCCGTGGCGCAAAGGCCCGTTTGACCTCTACGGCGTCCATATCGACAGCGAATGGCGCAGCGACGACAAATTCGCCCGCCTGCTCGCCGCCGGTGTGAATTTCACCGGCAAGCACATCCTCGACGTCGGCTGCGGCAACGGCTACTTCCTCTACCGCATGCTCGGCGCGGGCGCGCGCTTCGCCCTCGGCCTTGACCCCTCCTGGCACTACTTCGCGCAATACCTCGCCCTAGAAAAACTGCTCGGCCCGCAGCACTGCGCCTACCTGCCGCTGACCCTCGACGATATCGCCCCGCGCGACTTCGACCTGACCCTGTCCATGGGCGTGCTCTACCACCGCCGCGAACCGCTGCAACACCTCGCCCAACTGCGCGACACCCTGCGCCCCGATGGCCGCCTGATCCTCGAAACCCTGGTGGTCGATGGCGACGCGACGACCGTGCTCATGCCGCCGGAACGCTATGCGGGCATGCGCAACGTCTGGTTCCTGCCGAGCGTAGCGGCGCTCACCCGCTGGCTGCACCGCCTCGACCTCGACCTCGAATACAGCGGCACACCCGTGCCCACCACTAGCGCGGAACAGCGCAAAACCGCCTGGAGCACCGACTGCTCGCTCGCCGACTTTATGCAGCCCGATTTCAGCGCAACCATCGAAGGCCTGCCGCCGCCGCAACGCGTCATCCTCATCGCCCGCAAAAAACGCTGACGCCGTATGCATTACCGCCTCCCTCCCGTGATAGGCTGCCCTCCCCCCCCCTTTCCAAGGAAACATCCATGCAACGCGATTTTTCGGCGGTAAAACGCCTCGTTATCAAAGTCGGCACCAGCTCGCTGGTCGCTCCCGACCGCAGCATCCGCCTGGAACGCATTGACCATCTCGCTTTCGTCATCAGCGCCCTGACCCAGCGCGGCCTAGATGTAGTACTGGTCTCATCCGGCGCGATGGGCTTCGGCCTGAACGTCCTCGGCCTGTCACAGCGGCCGCCGGAAGTACCACGCCAGCAAGCGGTATCCAGCGTCGGTCAGGTGGCGATGATGAGCCTCTATGCGCAAATATTCAGCCATTACCAAAGTACCGTGTCGCAACTGCTGCTGACCCGCGACGTGGTCGAATACCCCACCAGCCTCGACAATGCCCGCAACGCCTTCGCCAGCCTCTTTGCCCTGCGCATCATCCCCATCGTCAACGAAAACGATGCGGTTAGCGTCGAAGAAATGGATCACATCACCAAATTCGGCGACAACGACCGCCTCTCGGCAGTGGTAGCGGACATCATCAATGCCGACCTGCTCATCATGCTCTCCGATATTGACGGCCTCTACGACAAAAACCCGGCGGAACATCCTGACGCCCGGTTGCGGCAGCGGATCAGCCTGATTGACGACGCCACCATCCGCTCCGCGGGTGGCGCGGGCAGCGCGCACGGCACCGGCGGTATGGCAAGCAAAATCCGCTGCGCACAAATGGTCTTTGCCCGCAACAGCCAGATGGTGCTGATGAACAGCCGCGAACCACGCGACATCCTGCGCGTGCTGGACGGCGAAAACATCGGTACCTGGTTCGCCCAAGAGGAATAACCACCATGACCACCATTACCCAACTTGGGCAAAACGCCCGTCTCGCCGCCCACCAACTGGCCCGACGCAGCGGCACGGCGAAAAACCAAATCCTGCATGCCGTGAGCGCTGCCTTGCTCGCGCACACGGACGACATCCTCGCCGCTAACGCGCGCGACCTGGCGGCCGCTGCTGATCACGGCATCAGCGGCATCATGCTCGACCGCCTGCGTCTTGACGCCGCGCGCATCCAGGCCATCGCCGCAGGGGTGGCACAAGTCGCCGACCTACCCGATCCCATCGGCACTGTGGTGCGCGGCTACACCAACGCCGACGGCCTCGACATCCTGCAAAAACGCGTGCCGCTGGGCGTGATCGCCATGATCTTCGAGAGCCGCCCCAATGTCGCCGTGGACGCCTTCAGCCTCGCCTTCAAAACCGGTAACGCCATCATCCTGCGCGGCGGCCGCGATGCCCGGCACAGCAATGCCGCCCTGGTGGACATCATCCGCCGCACCCTGCACGCTGCCGGACTTAATGCCGACGCCGTACAACTACCGGATGACCCCGACCGCCGCCTGGCCGAAGCACTGATGCAGGCTACCGACTACATCGACGTTCTCATCCCGCGCGGCGGCGCGCAACTCATCCGCAGCGTCAAAGAAAAGGCGCGGGTTCCGGTTATCGAAACGGGCGTCGGCAACGTGCACATCTACGTGGATGAAAGCGCCGACCTCGACATGGCGACGCGCATCGTCGTCAACGCCAAAACCCAACGCCCCAGCGTCTGCAACGCTGCGGAAAACCTGCTGGTGCATAGCGCCGTGGCGTCTCGCTTCCTGCCACAACTGGCCGTGGCCATGGCAGCGGTACACGCTGTGGAATACCGCGCCGACGAACGTGCCCAGCCGCTTCTGCCGGGTGCCGTCGCAGCCACGGAGGCCGACTACATGACAGAATTCCTTGATTACATCCTGGCGGTAAAAGTGGTGGACAGCGCTACAGAAGCCATAGATTGGATCAACCGCTACACCAGCCACCATTCCGAAGCCATCATCACCCGCGATATTGCCCGTGCCCGCGCCTTTCAAGATGCAGTGGATGCAGCAGTGGTGTACGTCAACGCCTCAACCCGCTTCACCGACGGCTTCGTTTTCGGCTTGGGCGCAGAAATCGGCATTTCGACCCAGAAAATGCATGCGCGTGGCCCGATGGGGCTGGAAGCCCTGACCAGCACCAAATACTACGTCTGCGGCGAGGGACAAATACGCGAGTAGTGCCCTGCCCGACAAACGATCGGGATAAACAGCGGCCTCGTATGCAGGACGACTCCAACCCACCAGTTGCTGGTCGCAAAAGACCGCCGCACAAAAAAGCCCGCCGAAGCGGGCTTTTCCTGTCAGGCAAGCAGCTGCGGGAGAACTTGATCCACCCACGCTTCCAGCCTCTCTTGGGTTTTTTCCGGCTGGCTGTCTTCATCCAGCGCGAGGCCAATGAATTTACCGTTTGCCTTTACCGCCTTGGAAGAGGTGAATTTGTAGCTGTCGGTCGGCCATTCGCCGATGAAGGTTGCACCTTGCGCGCTCAGTTGTTCGCCGATCATCCCCAGGGCATCCAGGTAGTATTCGGGGTAGCCGATCTGGTCGCCGAGACCGAACATGGCAATCACCGTGCCGTCGAGGTTGGCCGAGGCGATTTTGTCCACCACTTGTTCCCAGTCGTCCTGGTATTCGCCATAGTTCCAGGTCGGCATGCCGAGGATGATGCGCTTGTAGAGGAACATATCGTTCGGGTCGTCGAGGTCGATGATGTTGATCGGCACGATTTCCAGACCGTGTTTTTCTTTGATGTAGGCTTCGATGCGGTAGGCAACGTCTTCGGTCATGCCGGTGGTGCTGCCGTAGAAGAATCCGATTTCTTGACTCATGGGGGGGTCCTTATGGTTGGCCGTGCAGGGCTTGGGCACAGGCGAGGGTGTTGCGCAGCAGGCAGGCGATGGTCATCGGCCCGATGCCGCCGGGTACGGGGGTAATGGCGCCGGCGGTCTCAACGGCACTGGCAAAGTCCACGTCGCCGACGAGGCGGGTTTTATCGCCTTCGGTAATGCGGTTGATGCCGACGTCAAGAACGATAGCACCGGGTTTCAGCCAGTCGCCTTTGACAAGCTGTGCCTTGCCGACGGCGGCGACGACGATGTCGGCTTCGCGGCAGAGTGCGGGCAGGTCGGGGCTGCGTGAGTGGGCAACGGTAACGGTGGCGTTCGCGGCGAGCAGGAGCGCCACCATCGGCTTGCCGACGATATTGGAGCGGCCGATGACGATGGCGCGTTTGCCGGCGAGATCGCCCAAGCGGTCACGCAGGATGAGCGAGCAACCGAGCGGGGTGCAGGGAATGGAAACGGGGTTGCCCGTCCATAGGCGGCCAACGTTGACGGGATGGAAACCGTCCACGTCTTTGTCTGGGGTGATGGCATTCAGCACGGCATCGGCGTCAAGGTGTTTGGGCAGCGGCAGTTGCACGAGGATGCCGTGCACTTGTGGATCGGCGTTGAGTTCGGCGACTTTGGCAAGCAGCGCTTCCTGAGTGGTGTCGGCGGGCAGTTTGTATTCGAGGCTGGCAAAACCCGCTTCTTTGGCCTGGATGCCTTTGTTGCGCACATAGACTTCGCTGGCCGGGTCATTGCCGACGAGGACGACGACAAGGCCGGGCTGGATGCCAGTCTTCTCGCGGAAAAGAGCGGTATCGCGCGCCACTTCAGCGCGGATAGTGGCGGCAAAGGCTTTGCCGTCAATGATGTCTGCACTCATTGGGGTTCCCTTGTATTTCAGTTGGTTAATGCGGCACGGATAGCGTCTGCGGTATCGCGCAATTCGGCCAGATCCGCCGCTCCCTTGCCGTGCGAGCCGAGCGTTTTGCCCGCCCACATCGGTATCAGGTGCATATGGTAATAGAAGACGGACTGTCCCGCCGCCTCACCGTTGTATTGCACCACGCGGATGCCATCCGCCTGTAAAGCCTGTTTCTGCGCGCGCGCGAGTTTCTGGCTGAAGGTGATGATGTGTTGCAGCGATGCGGGGTCGGCATCGAGCAGGTCGGTAGCAAAGCGTTTCGGGATAATCAGGCTGTGCCCTTTGCTTTGCGGGAAAGCGTCCATAAAGGAAAAGAGGTTGTCGTCTTCGTAGATTTTGGCGCAGGGAATTTCGCCGGCCAGGATTTTGTGAAATATGGTGTCGCTCATGGTTTTTTCCTCGCGGGATAAATAAAAAAGGCACGGTAATTAATCGTGCCTTTCGTCCGTTATTTACGGCATTTAATCGGTCTGTTTATTGGATCAGCAGATCGTGTTCGCTGCCGCCATGTTGCAGATGGTCAATAAACCATTGTGGTTTACGCCCCATGCCGCTCCAGGTTTGTTTCGGGTTGGCAGGATTGCGGTAACGCGGCGGCATTACAGTGCGTTGCACCGGGCCTTTATTGCCTTCCATACTGGTAATGAATCGTGCCGCTTGTCGTTGTGCTTCGGAAAGAATATCGCGGGCGCGTTTTTTCTTTTGGCGATCAATATGATTGATCAGCGCTTCAAAGTCGTCGTTGTTCAGATTGTCAACTTGATTAAAGAGTTCTTCTAGGCTCATTGTTTGTCCTCGTTTGTTGTTAGAAAGCGGGCGAATTATATAGCGCCATTTGTCTATCTGTAAAGCATTACCGCCGCTTTATTGCAAAATATTTTAATGTCTGCGGTTCTATTTTTTACATACCCCAAAAATACTTTACATACTGCCTGTTTTATCTCTTATTTTTCGTTTTCGGCTTCTTCTTTCAGCCTTTCGTAGCGCTTTTGCAGATTACCGACTTTCTGCCGTTCGTTAACCGGCAGGGTTGGATCTTTCAAGGCGCGCGATACTTGCGCTTCTGCCAGTTTGTAATCGCCAATCAGGGCATAGTATTTGGCGGAAAGCAGGAATTGTTCGGCGCTACGCTGCTGCCTATCAAGCAAACCGCCATAGACATCGTAATATTGCACCGCGCCGGGATCACGGGCGATTTGTGCCTGCAAGAGTTTTTCCGCTTCCTGATATTTACCGACGGCTATTAAACTGCGGGCATAGGGAATAATCAGGTTTTCATTATTGCGCCAACGCTGCCAGGCCTTGCTGAGGATTTCTTCTGCTTTGCTATTGTCGCCATCCGCCAATGCCTGTTCGCCGTGCAAGCGGGCAAAAGCGGCGTTTTTATCGGCAGGCAGGCTTGGCAACAATACCGCCAGCGTGGTGCGGTCGTAGCGCCGCTCGGCATCCAGCGCCTGACGGTATTGGGCGGCAAGCGGGTCGGTGGGTTGGAAATCGCGTTGTTTATAACGGCTATAGCGACCAATAGCCGCTTTGGCGAGTTGGTATTCCAGCGGATTACGGCTGGATTTATTTTTTTCGGCTTTTGCCAATTGGCGCTCAATACGGTTTTGCGGCAAAGGGTGGGTCAATAAGAATTCCGGTGGCTGACTGCCATGCGCCATCAATTTCTCAAAGAATACCGCCATTTGTGATTCGTCATAGCCTGCTTTACGCAGGATTTTAACGGCGACATCATCCGCCTGTTGTTCATGGGCGCGCGAATATTCCAATTGTTTTTCGCGCACATAGGCTTGCGAACCGATAATGGCTGCACGTGCACCTTGCGGACTGTCACCGGCAGCAGCAGCGGCAATACCGGCCAGCATTCCGACTGCCTGCATCCAGGTATATTTTTCGGCGTTGGCAATAGAGCGGGCGATATGCGATTGGCTGACGTGTCCAATTTCATGCGCAATGACCCCGGCTAACTGGTCTTCATTGTCCGTCATCGCTATCAAGCCGCTATTGATACCAATATAGCCGCCGCTGGTGGCAAAGGCATTGATGGCAGGCGAATCGATCACAAAGAAATGATAGCCGGAAGCGGCAGGGGCATATTTGCTAAGACGATTACCCAATTCGCGCACATATTGGGTGATTTCCGGCTGCTCAAGCAGTTCGCCGTTTTGCCGCAGGCGGCCTTCAACCGCCATGCCGATATTGCGTGCCTTATCGCCGCTGAATATACGTTTTTCGGGATTACCGAGATCGGGCAATTCAATATCAGCGGCATGAACGCTGTACACTCCCAAAGCAGCCAGTAACATAATGAATGGCTTGCGCATCACAGACTCCGTTAACACAAGAAACGAAAAAACGTATCTACCGTTTCAGACAATCGCGGCAGATACGCTTTATATTTAAGGAATTACAGCACCATCGCCGCCAGCCAGCCGGCCAGCAATAACGGGACGTTGTAATGCAAAAATGTCGGAATCACGCTGTCGCGGATGTGGTTATGCTGCCCGTCGGCATTAAAGCCCATCGTCGGGCCGAGAGTCGAATCGGAAGCGGGCGAACCGGCGTCACCGAGTGCCCCAGCGGTACCGATGATGGCGACCGTTGCCAGCGGCGAAAAGCCCATATGCACGCAAATCGGCACATAGATCGCGGCGATAATCGGCAAGGTGGAAAAGGAGCTGCCGATGCCCATCGTCACCAATAATCCGACCACCAGCATCGCCAGCGACACCAATGCCTTACTGTTGCCGAAAAAGGCGACGCTATCGCGTACCAGCGGTTCGATACCGCCGGTGGCATTCATCACAGCGGCAAAACCATTGGCGGCAATCATGATGAAGGCAATCATGCTCATCATGCGGATACCGCTATTAAAGACGGTATCTGCCTGCTGCCAGTGAATGACGCGTGCGACCATAAAAATGGCAAAACCCAGCAGGCCGGCGAGAATCAGCGAACCGGTATATTTTTGTGTCAAAAAAGCGACAGTAACGGCAATTATGGCGATGATGATATTGCCCGGTTTGATAGGAATCTGTTCCGCTGCCCCTTCGACCGGCAGATTTTCATAATGACGCGGCTTGCGGTAGCTGTAAAAAATAGCCGTTGCCAACCCTGCAACCATACCCAAAGCTGGAATCGCCATTGCCTGATAAATATTGACACCGGATACATCCATGCCGAATTTACTGATATTGCCGAGCAGGATCTTGTTCAAGAAAATATCGCCAAAACCATAGGGCACAAACATATAAGTACAAACCAAACCGAATGTGACCACGCAGGCGAGCATACGACGGTCAAGATTGAGGCGGTTCATGACAGTCAGCAACGGCGGAATAATCAGCGGAATAAAAGCAATATGAATCGGCACCAGGTTCTGACTCATGATACTCATGGCAAGCAGCGCAATAATCAGCAGCCATTTCAGATAACTACCGCTGCCGTGCGCAGCGCGTTTGACAATCACATTCGCCATTGCCTGCGATAAGCCGGAATAAGAAATGGCGACGGCGAAGGCACCGAGCACCGCATAAGACAAGGCCGTCGCCGTACCTGCGGCAATGCCTTCTTCAAAAACTTTGACCAGATATTTCAGTTTCAAAATGGTATCCGGCTCCGTAACACCCGCTACTTTATCCGGCGGAAAAGCGGCAAGAATAGTTTCTGCGGGAATATTGGCGACAAGTCCGCCGACAAAAGCACTGATAATCAGGCTGAACACAACATGCACGCGTGCCAGCGATAAAATCAGCATCAAACACACGGCAAGGACGACTGGATTCATGGGTAACTCCGAATAAATAACGGGAAAAATGCGCAGGCGACGCATTATGAAACAAGAAAACAACGAGTGCAAAGTGCCTGTCCATAAGTCTCCAATAATTTTGCTGATATTAAGAGATAGCCATCACCGCTTCCCCATGAAATTCATACGGTTTATGGGCAAGCGGGACAGTGGTATGGTTTTTATGACGCTATCCGCAATTCAACAGGCAATATCTCGCATAACAAAACCGATACGGCTGCTGTCAGGGAGTCCATAGCGTTTTATTGCCATTATGAATGGAAACAAGACTCTTCTCAGCGAATATCCGGATGAATTTCATAGATTTTCATGCCATGTTATGGCTGCTCAAATGTCTTTAGCGATAAGAGGGATAGACAATGGCACTACCCACGCAAACCCCGTACAATCCGCGCCGTTTTTCCAACCATCCATCATTCATGTTGAAAGCCGCCCCGATTGTTACTTTCTGCACGGCGCTGGCCGCCTGCACGCCAACGTCGCCCGCTATCGGCCCAATTGAGCCTGCCGAGCCGTCGCCAGCAACAATGGAAACCGCATCTAGCCGCAATCTCATCATCTTTTACGATAGTCCGCAGGCGGAAAATGCGTTGCTTGCTACCGCCGAACGCTATGGCGCGATTCTGCTCCACCATTACCGCAACCTACACGGCATTGCCGTCGCCATCCCTGCCGACAAAGATATGGCGCAGGCTGTCACCTATTTCTCCCGTCAGCCCGGCGTTCGCCAGGTACTACGCGACCAGATACATCCGCTTGACCAGCAAGGAATCCAATGACCGACATCGCTCTCGACCCGCATCTGCATACCCGCATCAACCGCTTCTGCGAAATCGGCGACACCTTCGCTGCGCAGGGCGAATACCCGCAAGCCATCGAAGCCTACCAGTACGCCTGGAATCTGCTGCCCGAACCCAAAACCCGCTGGGAAGCGGCAACCTGGATACTCGCCGCTGTTGGTGACGCCTGGTTTCTGCACGGCGACTACACCCGCGCCCGCGACAAATTCCAGGCCGCTCTGCCCTGCCCCGGCGGCAGTGACAATGCCTTCATCCATCTGCGCCTCGGCCAAGCTCTGTTTGAACTGGGCGAGACGGCTGCCACCGCCGCATTACAACAGGCGCATAATCTCGGTGGCGAGGCCGTCTTTGCCGACGAAGATCCCAAATATCTCGCTGCTCTTCACTAAGGAAACCCCATGCGCCAAATCATCTTCGATACCGAAACCACCGGCATGAACTTCAATGGCCGTGACAAATCCGAAGGCCACCGCATCATTGAAATCGGCTGCGTCGAACTCATCGACCGTCGCCCGACTGAAAACTACTTTCACCAATACATCAACCCCGAACAAACCATTGAGCCTGACGCGGTGCGTGTGCACGGCATCACCAACGAACGCGTCGCCGGTGAGCCGACCTTTGCCGCTATCCTCAAAGATTTGCTTGCCTATTTTGACGGTGCGGATGAGCTCATCGCGCACAACATGCCATTCGACCAGTCCTTCCTTAACCGCGAATTCAAACTCGCCAAAGCCGGCTTCAAACTCGAAGACCGCTTCCCGCTCACCGATACCCTGCAACTCGCCAAAAACAAAGTCCCCATTGCCAAATATAATCTGGACGCGCTCTGCAAATACTACGGCATCGATAACAGCAACCGCAGCCTGCACGGCGCGCTGCTTGACTCGCAGCTCCTCGCCGAAGTCTATCTGCGCCTGACCACCGAACAATCCGGCTTCGACTTCGCCGCCACTACTGCCGTGCAAACCACCGCCACACCTACTGAAACCATCATGACCACAATCAGCGCGAGCAGCGGTAGCTGGCAGCGCATCAGCATCAGCAGCGAAGAAGCCGCTGCTCATCAGGCCTACCTTGAAAAAATACGTCAATAAGCGGCATGTTCGTCTGCTCTGCTACGCCGTCGCCAGCCTCATCAGCCTCTACTTCGGCACGGTCTTCGTGCATGGCGTTATCTGGCGCGGCGGTGCCCCTGTTGGTGCATGGCTGCTGGCGCTCATCACCAGCCTGACGCTGGCCGCCCTACCCTGGCTGTGGACGGTTTACCTGCACCACTACCGCCCCCAACCTGCCACCAAACCACCGAGCATCCGCGAACAACTGCTAGCACGGGCGATGGCCGACCTCGCTGCCCTGCGCGATAACGCGGCGCAATACCGCTGCCGTGCCGATGGCGAACGCATCGGCCTCCTCCTCGAACAACTCTGCAACCACAGCGAAATCTACCTGCGTGGTCTCGGCGATGATGACGATAAAATCCGCGCCAACCGCCCGCTGCTCACCGTCTATCTGCCCGAACTGGCGCACATCAGCCTGCTCTACCTGCAACTGCCCGCCGCCGAACTCGGCGAACATAACCGCCGTCAACTGCTGCAACTGATCAGCGACACCCACGACCTCATCCGCAACGGCCACGCCGGAATGCGCGCCCGCACCCTGCACGACCTTGAAACCCGCATGGAAGTGCTGCGCGAACGCCTCGGTACACGCGAGCCCTGAGCCGTCCCCGGCCATCTCTCCGGCTTTCTGCCTGACTGCAAAATCCCGCCAAGCGGCGTTAGTCCTGCCTGTTGCCACGTATGCAGATGTTATCCCCTGATAATCATCACTCCTGTCTTTGTGAAAATAACCGTGGAATTTCTAGATTTTTTTTACTATTCCCGTTAATCTTATTCAAGATTTATCAATCGTAGGGGGTGGAGAATCTTGTTTTTACCGGAACTTTAATTTGCGAATTATTAAAGCGTTTTCCCACGGAATGATTAATCACCGGAATGCCGCAATTAGGGGCATTCCGCCCATCAGAGGAGTTTTCTTATGTCGGAACCCACCCCGCAAACGGCGCAGCAAGGCCTGCCCACGCTGCCCCAAAGTACTATCTGGATGATCAGCTTCGGTTTTCTCGGCGTGCAGACGGCCTTCACCCTGCAAAGCTCGCAGATGAGCCGCATTTTCCAAACACTCGGCGCTGACCCGCACAGTCTCGGCTGGTTCTTTATCCTGCCGCCGCTGGCGGGTCTTTTGGTACAGCCCATCGTCGGCCATTATTCGGACCGCACTTGGGCACCGCGTCTCGGTGGCCGTCGCCTGCCGTATCTGCTTTATGGCGCGCTGATTGCCGTGCTGGTGATGATTTTGATGCCGAACTCCGGCAGTTTCGGCTTTGGCCCGCTTGCCGCGCTGGTATTTGGCGCGCTGATGATTGCCCTGCTGGATGTGTCGTCCAACATGGCAATGCAGCCGTTCAAGATGATGGTCGGCGATATGGTTAACGACGAGCAGAAGAGCTATGCCTACGGTATTCAGAGTTTTCTCGCCAATGCCGGTTCGGTGATTGCCGCCGTGTTGCCGTTCGTGTTCGCTTATGTTGGTCTCGCCAACACGGCACCGGCGGGCGTGGTGCCGCAGACGGTGGTGGTCGCGTTTTATGTTGGCGCGGCGCTGCTCGTCATCACCAGCGCCTTCACGATTTTCAAGGTGAAGGAGTACGACCCTGCCACTTATGCGCGTTATCACGGTATTTCGGTACAGGACAATCAGGACAAGGTGAGCTGGCTGACGCTGCTGAAAACCGCGCCCAAGGCCTTTTGGACGGTGTCATTGACGCAGTTTTTCTGCTGGTTTGCCTTCCAGTATTTGTGGACGTATTCCGCAGGCGCGATTGCCGCCAATGTCTGGCAGACCACAGACGCCGCTTCTGCCGGCTATCAGGAAGCGGGCAACTGGTACGGGATGCTGGCGGCGGTGCAGTCCATCGCGGCAGTCGCGTGCTCGTATGTGCTGGCGAAGGTGCCGAACCAGTTCCATAAGCACGGTTATTTCGCCTGTCTGGCGCTGGGTGCACTGGGTTTCCTCTCCATCGCCTATGTCGGCAATAAATATGTGCTGATTTTGTCCTTTATCCTGGTCGGCATTGCCTGGGCGGGGATTATCACTTACCCGCTGACAATCGTGACCAATGCCCTTTCCGGCAAACATATGGGCACCTACCTCGGCCTCTTTAACGGCTCGATTTGCCTGCCGCAGATTGTCGCTTCTTTATTGAGTTTCGGTCTTTACCCGTTATTGGGCGGCACACAGGCCAATATGTTTATTGCCGCCGGGATTATCCTGCTCGCCGGCGCGTTTTCGGTGTTCCTGATTAAGGAAACGCACGCCAAGACGGATCACGCCTGATGGATGCGCTGTCCAAACCGTTCGGCACCCTGCACGGGGTGCCGGTCGTCGGCTATTACCTGGAAAATGCGCGCGGTACACGGGTGTGCGTGCTCAATCTTGGCGGTATCGTCCAGGATTACTCGCTGCGCACAGATAATGGCCGCCTGCCGCTGGTCATCGGCTACGACAACGCCGCCGATTATGTGCAGAACCCGTTTCAGATTAACAAGCAGATTGGCCGCGTCGCCGGGCGCATCGCCGGGGCCGCATTTGACCTCTTCGGCAAACCCTGCCGCGTGGAGGCGAACGAAGGGCGTAACGCCCTGCACGGCGGTTCGCACGGATTGGCGGGGACGCTCTTCACCGTGCAGCGTCTGGATGCGCAGTTACTGCGCCTCAGCACGACCGTGACTGCGGCGCAGGACGGCTACCCCGGCGACCTTGAACTCAGCATTGATTACCAGCTGGACGCGGATGACCGCCTCACCCTCCGCTACGAAGCGACGGCGCACGGCGACACCGTGTTTGACCCGACCCTGCACATCTACTGGCGCCTGCCGCGCGGCCTGCACGGCTGCACCCTGCACATCCCGCAGGGCGAACATATCGCCGTCGATGCCGAAAAACTGCCGCTCAATGCAGACGACAACCCCGCTTACGACTTCCGCCACGCGCGTCCGCTGGATGATGCCGTGCGCGCAAGCGGGGGTTTTGATGACATCTACCGCGTCCCCGCTGACATCCGCCAGGCAGCAGCTATCCTGAGCACCCCCGACTACCGCGTCCGCCTCTATGGCGACCGCAACGGCCTGATTATCTTCACCGCCGCACCGCAGGATGGCACCGCGCATGACGCGGGCACTTATGACGCGCTCGCCACCGAACTGCAAACCCTGCCCAACAGCCTGCACCGTCCCGAATACGGCGACATCCGCCTCAAAGACGGCGCGCGCCACCAATCCACCATCATCTTCCAACCCGAAAGAGGACACTGATATGTACCTGAGAATCATGGAAATCCACCCCTGGAGCATCCGCAGCACCAAACTGGAAAAAGAACACAAGCGCCTGCAAGAAAGCCTGACCAGCCTCGGCAACGGCTATATGGGCATGCGCGGCAACTTCGAAGAAACCTACAGCGGCGACAGCCACCTCGGCACCTACATCGGCGGCGTGTGGTTCCCGGACAAAACCCGCGTCGGCTGGTGGAAAAACGGCTACCCCAAATACTTCGGCAAAGCCATCAACGCCTTGAATTACAGCAAAGTCGCCATCTACGTTGACGGCCAGGAAGTTGACCTCGGCAAACACGCCCCCACCGACTTCGTCCTCGAACTCGACATGCACAGCGGCGTCCTGCACCGCCAGTTCACCCTCTTTGGCGTCCAGTTCCGCATCAGCAAATTCCTCTCCGTCGCGCAAAAAGAACTGGCGCTCATCCGCTGGGACATCACCGCCAGCGACGGCAAAACCCACAAAGTACGCATTGACGCCGTCATTGACGCCGACGTGAAAAACGAAGACGCCAACTACGAAGAAAAATTCTGGCAAGTACTGGCGCGCGACGTTGCCGCCGACCGTGGCAGCATCGCCACCCAAACCGTCGCCAACCCCTTCGGCGTCGACCAATTCATCGTTAACGCCGAACAAACCTTCGCCGGCGACTTCACCGCTACCGGCCACGACAGCAACGACTGGCGCGTGACTAACCGCTTCGAAGCCGAAGTGGGCGCGGCGCCGAAAACCTTTGAAAAACGCGTCATCATCACCACCAGCCGCGACTACGACGGTCTCGCCGCCGTACAAAAAGCCGGACGTGACCTTTCTGCGAAAATCAGCGGACAAAACCACGCCGACCTCCTCGCCGCCCACGAAGCGGGCTGGAAACAGCGCTGGGATATCGCCGACGTCGTCATCAGCGGCAACGACGAAGCCCAACAAGGCATCCGCTTCAACCTCTTCCAGCTATTCGCCACCTACTACGGCGAAGACGCCCGCCTCAACATCGGCCCCAAAGGCTTCACCGGCGAAAAATACGGCGGCGCCACCTACTGGGACACCGAAGCCTACGCCGTACCACTCTACCTCGCTCTGGCCGAGCCGAACGTCACCCGCAACCTGCTCAAATACCGCCACAACCAGTTGCCGCAGGCCCAGCACAACGCCCGACAGCAAGGCCTCGCCGGCGCGCTCTACCCGATGGTTACCTTCACCGGCGTCGAATGCCACAACGAATGGGAAATCACCTTCGAAGAAATCCACCGCAACGGTGCCATCCCTTACGCCATCTACAACTACACCAACTACACCGGCGACGACAGCTACCTCGCCAAAGAAGGTCTGGAAGTGCTGGTCGAAGTCTCGCGCTTCTGGGCGGACCGCGTCCACTACTCCAAACGCCACGGCAAATACATGATCCACGGCGTGACCGGGCCGAACGAATACGAAAACAACATCAACAACAACTGGTACACCAACACCCTCGCCGCCTGGGTACTGCAATACACCCTGGACGCCCTGCAAAAACACCCGCGCCCCGATCTCAACGTCAGCGACGCCGAGCGCGGCAAATGGCAGGACATCATCGCGAACATGTACTATCCCGAAGACAAAGAACAGGGCATCTTCGTCCAGCACGACGGCTTCCTCGACAAAGACATCCGCCCCGTCTCCGCCCTCTCGCCGGACGACCTGCCGCTGAACCAAAAATGGTCGTGGGACAAAATCCTGCGCTCGCCCTTCATCAAACAGGCCGACGTCCTGCAAGGCATCTACTTCTTCGGCGACCGCTACACCCTCGACGAAAAACGGCGCAACTTCGACTACTACGAACCGATGACCGTGCACGAAAGCTCGCTGTCGCCCTCCATCCACGCCATCCTCGCCGCCGAACTCGGCAAAGAAGCCAAAGCCATGGAAATGTACCAGCGCACCGCCCGCCTCGACCTCGATAACTACAACAACGACACCGAAGACGGCCTGCACATCACCTCCATGACCGGTTCATGGCTGGCCATCGTCCAGGGCTTCGCACAAATGAAAACCTGGGGTGGCACCCTCAGCTTTGCGCCCTTCCTGCCATCAGACTGGACAGGCTACACCTTCCATATCAACTACCGTGGCCGCCTGATAAAAATAGAAGTGGACGGCAAAAACGTCACCCTGCGCCTGCTCAAAGGTGACGCCCTGCCGCTTAAACTCTACGGCGAAACCCTGACCCTGAAAGACAGCCACAGCGCGCCACTGCAAAAAAACGGGTAAAAAACCACAGAGACAAATCCTTTCCCCCGCTTGCGGGGGAAAGTGTCGCACAGCGACGCAAGGGGGAAGACTATGCGCAAACCCCGCGTACGCCGCTTGACGAATCTCTCAACACAGGAGAACAACCATGACCTACCAAGCCGTCCTCTTCGACCTCGACGGCGTCATCACCGACACCGCCGAATACCACTACCTGGCCTGGAAAAAACTCGCCGAAGAACAGGGCATCCACATCGACCGCGCCTTCAACGAACAACTCAAAGGCGTCTCGCGTGACGATTCCCTGCGCCGCATTCTCGCCCACGGCGGCAAAAGCGTGGACGATGCCGAATTTGCCCGCCTGACCACGCGCAAAAACGACAACTACGTCGAAATGATTCAGGCCGTCCGCCCTGAAGACGTGTACCCGGGCATCCTCGCCCTGCTGCAAGCCCTGCGCGCGGCGGGCAAAAAAATCGCGCTGGCCTCGGCAAGCAAAAACGGCCCCTTCCTGCTCGAAAAAATGCAGCTCACCGCCTACTTCGACGCCATTGCCGACCCTGCCGCCGTCGCCCACTCCAAACCTGCGCCGGACATTTTCCTCGCCGCCGCGCAAGGCGTGGGGGTGGACATCCGCGACTGCATCGGCATTGAAGACGCCGCCGCCGGCATCACCGCCATCAAAGCCGCCGGTGCGCTGCCTGTCGGCGTGGGCAAAGCAGAAGACCTGGGCAGTGACATCGCCCTCGTCCCCGATACTGCCCACCTGACTCTCGCCTATCTAGATGAAGTTTGGGCGGCGCTGCATTGAAGCATCAATGCGACAAACAAAAATAAAAAGCCCCATGATGGAGCCTTTTTTCTTCTACCGAACTTGCGATAAAAAACCGGCTTGACGCCGGTTTTTTTATCGCGGAAAGCGGTTTATTTCTTGCCGTATTTGCGTTTGAAGCGATCCACACGACCGGCGGTATCAACAATGCTCTGTTTGCCGGTATAGAACGGGTGGGATTGGCTGCTGATATCAACGCGCACCAGCGGATATTCTTTACCATCGGTCCAAGTAATCGTTTCTTTGGTCTCGACGGTAGAACGGGTCAGGATGGCGAAGTCGGCGCTGTTGTCTTTAAAGACGACCGGACGGTAGTTCGGATGAATATCGGGTTTCATGAAATCTCCTAAATTCGGTTTGCTATGGAAAAAAACCGCGCGATTTTATCGGTTTACGGTTACTGTTGCAAGGAGAAACCTGTTGACACCCAACATTGCGCAGCTTTTTCCAGCAAAAAGCCGCTACGCAAGTCGCATATCAGCAGGCTCTAGCCTGCCATTGCTGCGTAAACGCGGCAGCAAGTGCATCGCCTGCGGCTGTTGGGCTGAGAGGAATGCCAAGATCACGCAATTGGGTCATGTGCATCCCAACAAGACCACAAGGGTTGATACGGGTGAAGGGCTCAAGATCCATATCCACATTCAGGGCAACACCATGATAGGTGCGGCCATTACTTACTTTCAGTCCGAGTGAAGCGATTTTGTCACCTGCAACGTATACACCAGGGGCATCGGGACGAGCGGCGGCGTTAATACCGTGTGTTTGCAAAAGGGTGATGACGCTGTTTTCAATCATGCTGACTAGGGCACGGATACCGATGCCGCTGCGACGGATGTCCAGTAGCAGGTACATGATGATTTGTCCGGGGCCGTGGTAGGTGATTTGCCCCCCCCGGTCTATGTGAATGACAGGAATATCGCCGGGGGCGAGCAGGTGTTCGGTCTTACCCGCCTGTCCTTGCGTAAACACGGGTGGATGCTGCACCAGCCACAGTTCGTCCACACTGTCTGTGTCACGCGCAGCGGTGTAAATCCGCATCGCTTCCCATGTTTCCAAATAGGGGCGCAGACCAAGATGGCGGATATGCATGGGGTTCAGAAAAGCAGTTTGATGCTATGCCAGGAACGTTTGAAGAAACCCGCTTTATCTACGGCTTCGCCTGCAATAGCGGGCAAGGTTGCATAGACTTTGTCCCCAATTTTGACGCGGATGGTACCGATTTCTTGCCCAGCAGTAAGTGGGGCAATGATGGGCTTATTCAGGTCAAGCGAGACTACGACTTTGCTTTTATCGCTCACCGGCAGCATGAGTTTGACATCGTGCTGTGGGCGGACGTTGATTTCATTCACTGTGCCTTTGTAAACAGGAACAGCGGACAGATTCTGCCCTTCTTTGACGACAACGGTTTCTTCAAATTGGGCGAAACCGTAGTTAAAGAGTGCCTGAGAGGCATCGTAACGATCACTCTCTTTGTCAGCACCAAGAACAACAGCAATGAAGCGGATGTTACCGCGTTTTTCCGAGCTAGCGAGGCAATAACCCGCTTCTTTGGTATGCCCGGTTTTCAGGCCATCAATACTGGCGTTACGCCACAGCAGACGGTTACGGTTATCCTGCTTGATTTTGTTATAGGTGTAGTTTTTTTGTCCGTAGAGATGGTAGTACTGCGGATGGTCGTTGATGATATGACGCGAAAGGATGGCAATGTCTTCCGCTGTAGTGTAATTCTTGGGGTCGGGCAGCCCGGTCGGATTGGTGTAGTGGGTATCCTTCATACCAAGCTGTGCCGCCTTGCGGTTCATCATCTCGGTAAAACCATCCATCGAGCCGCCAAGATATTCCGCCAAGGCGACAGCCGCATCATTGCCGGACTGGATAATCAGCCCTTGCAGCAAGTCCTGCACAAGAACTTGTTTGTTCACTTCGATAAACATGCGTGAGCCTTCCTGTTTGTAGGCGTTTTGGCTCACGGTAATCGGCGTATCCGGGGTCAATTTGCCGTTTTCCAGCGCTTCGACCACAAGATAAGCTGTCATCAGTTTGGTGATGCTCGCCGGCGGCAGTTTTTCGTTGGGATTTTTGCTGAGCAGTATTTGCCCGCTTGCCGCGTCGATCAGGATGTAACTTTTGACCGGCAGTTCAGGAGCGGCTTGTGCTAAGACAAAGCCGCTGTAAACAGCGGCAATGATCAGGATAAGTTGACGGAACAGCTGTCGCATCACGTTTCCTATTGTAGTGCGCGGATTTGAACCTGGGCGACACCTGCATTGAGGGTACCGAGTTCTTGCGCGGCGGCCCGGGACAGGTCAAGGACGCGGTTGCCGTGGAAAGGTCCACGATCGTTGATACGAACGACGACTTTGCGTCCGTTGGACAGGTTGGTGACTTCAACACGAGTACCCAAGGGTAGTTCTTTGTGTGCTGCTGTCATTTCATTCATATTGTAGGTTTCGCCGTTGGCAGTTTTGCGACCATGGAAGGGGTTGCCGTACCAAGAAGCGGGACCTTGTTGTTCGAAACCTTTGCTGTCAGCCAAGGTTTGGTAGCGTTTACCGAGAACGGTATAGCTGTAGCTTTTGCGACCACTGCTTTTGGTAATGACATCGCCTTTGGCGTTGTTATCTACGAGGTTGCGCAGGTTTGGGCGGGTAAAGTCAATATTGCGTAGGGCTTTTCTGTCTTCACCGGCAAGCAGCGCTTTGGTTTTGGCTTCTTGCGAAGCGAGGGTTTTTTGCGGTTGGGTAAAATCGATTACTTTAACGATATTCACCTGCTGTTCTGCTGTAGCCGACGCGGGTTCGGCTTTATCCGCCGCTGTTTCTTCCGCTTGTGCGGTAAGTGCAGCCGCTGCGATAGTTAGAACCAGAAGTTGTTTTACGTTCATTATCTCAATTTGCTCTCTCTTTTGTGTCTGATTCGGTCGGCAAGATCGCCGACCGCCATGGCATAAAGCGGGGACGCATTATAGCGGGTGACAACGTAGAAGTTGTTATAGGTTATCCACCATACTTTTTCCTGCTCTGATGCGTCAACGACAAGGCTTCCGACTGTTTCCGTGCCATTATCACTGATTTCTTTTATTAAATCTATGTCATTTTTTAGATTGGAATCTGTCAAAAGCGTATGAATTTGGTAATGCGGTTTGTGGTTATTGTCGAAAGCGGGCAGTGAGGGTTCTGTGGACAGGCGATATTTGTAGCGTCCGTCCTTCTGCCAGCCGCGTACTTGCAGGTAATTGGCGATACTGCCGATGGCATCGGCTGGGCTGTACCAAAGGTCAATACGTCCGTCCCCATCAAAATCCACGGCATCGTTGTAGTAGCTGCTTGGCATGAACTGCGCCATGCCCATCGCACCGGCGTATGAACCTTTGATGGCAAGCGGGTTACGGTTTTCCCGCTTGGCGAGGCGGAGGAAGTAATCAGTTTGTTCGCAAAAAAACGGGGCACGCGGCGGGTAATCAATACACAGGGTGAGCAGCGATTGCCATACGGGAGTAGTGCCCGTGACTTTTCCATAGCGGGTTTCTACGCCGAGGATGGCAACGATGATGGCGGGATCAACACCGTATTGTGCTTCGGCGCGTGCCAGAGTAGCCGCATTAGCATCCCAAAAGGCGACGCCGTCATCAGTGCGCGCCTGATCTTCGAAAATTTTGCGGTATTCGTACCACGGCTTGGTTTTTTCTGCCGGTTTGCTGATTTTGGCAAGGACACCGTCATCGCGTCCGACGGCCAATAGCAATGCTTGCAGGTAGTCGGCGTCATAACCGTCGCGGGCAGCGAGTTCCTGCATCATTTTGATAGCGGCGGGGTTGGTACCATAGCTGTTGTCGGCTATAGCATGACCGCTGAGGATGCAGGCGGTGATTAGTGTGAGCAATCGGCGTATGGTCATAGGTGTTCCTCATCTTTTTTTTCGCGGAAGCCACCGGCAAGATTCATTGCCAAGGCAAAACCCGCCATCAGCGACAGGATGGAGCTGCCGCCGTAGCTAATCATCGCCAGCGGCAGGCCGACGACCGGCAGGATGCCGCTCACCATGCCGATATTGACGAAGACGTTGATAAAGAGGGTGAGCAGGATGCTCGCCACCATGATGCGGGCGAAACGGTCGGAGAGGTGCAGCGCGAGGTAGAGGCCGCGTGCAATGATAAGGCCGTAGCAGATGAGGAGGACGCCAACGCCGATGAGGCCGGTTTCTTCGGCGATGACCGCGAAGATGAAGTCGGTGCTGGATTCGGGCAGGAATTCGAGTTGCGACTGCGTGCCCTGCATGTAGCCTTTGCCAAAGAGGCCGCCAGAGCCGATGGCGATTTTCGACTGGATGATGTGGTAGCCGTTGCCGAAGGGGTCGGCTTCGGGGTTAAACAGGGTCAGCACGCGGTCGCGCTGGTAGTCTTTGATGCCGAACATCCAGAAGAGCGGCAGGGCAATGGCGGCAAGCGCACCGCCGACGAGCATAATCCAGCGCGGCATGCCGGCGAGGAAG
>ERZ772971.157-NODE-157-length-43488-cov-11.150416_pt1 | contig 43488 bp, 40 predicted proteins | sample MGYA00511943_ERZ772971 | MGnify/ENA primary metagenome ERZ772971 (study PRJEB29015, sample SAMEA2737929) | human oral metagenome | biome: human oral; feature: human-associated habitat; material: dental | place: China | collected 2144 ... | reverse complement strand
TGCACGCCGAAAGCATGGGTCTTCCAACCCATCTTGCCCAACTTGACATTCGCTTTCGTCACAGCTTTCACATCGTGCACTCCCCCGCACAACCTTCGCCCCTTTCGCGCCGTTGCGACCAATCGGTGCCGTGACGCCGTTTTCAAGGCGTTCCCATCGTGGCGGCGACCGTCGGCCGTCGAACCGCAAAGAAACGAAACCTGTTACCCACCCCACGACAATCAACTTAACGACTTCGTTAGTTGCATCCGTCACACCGCCTGCGTCGGGCGGTGTTCGCGTGAAGTGTCTCTTCAGGGCGCTCACACGAGACTCCCACGCAACCCCTCTTGCGGGGATCACGCAATGCCCCTTGTGGAGCTCTGGCACTGTCTCGCACCGCCCCCTTGCGAAGCTCTCACACTGACCTCACCCTGCCTCCCCCTTGCGAAGCTCTCACACTGACCTCACCCTGCCTCCCCCTTGCGGAGCTCTCACACTGCCGCCGGTCCCGTCTGACTCGGAGAGCCAGTCGCGCCTGAATCGGGGAGCCAGTCGCGCCTGATCGCGAAAACGCCGACGTGGCGAACCTCCAAGCCTCAATTCGGTTCCCGCATATGCATCCTCGGCGTCGCTGGACTACCGTATAACCTGTGAGTGAGGACAATTCGGCACGCGCCGCCTACCGGCGCAAGATGCAGCAGCGCCAAACGGTGCTCTTCAGCACGTTGACTGCCACTTTGGCCGTCATCATGGTCATAGCGATGCTCATCTGGACGAAAGTCATTCCATTGCCCTTCGAGCCTAGCTTCGCGAGAGACGAGGACCCCACCAAGGTGGTCACGCCATGCATAGCCGACGGTTCGAAAGCCACCGAGGTTTCCTCGATCACGGTCAACGTCTACAACGCGACGAACCGCACGGGCATCGCGGACGAGGTCGCGAAATCTCTCAAAACGTCGGGCTTCAGCGTGGCGCAAACCGAGAATTGGGGCGGCGAGACGGCGATCAAAGAGTCCGCTCGGATCGTCACCGGCCCTCGCGGCATCAACGCCGCTTACACGACGGCCCAATACATCCCGGAGTCCGTAGTCCACTACGATCCCTCGATAAACGACGAAACGATCTCCGTTGTGCTCGGCGTCGGCTACGACAAGGTGCTCGAAGCAAAAGACGTCAAGAGCAAGAATCCGAAAGGAAAGCTGACGGCGGCCAAGGGCTGCGTGCAGGTAAGCAACCACGGCAAGTGACGGCGTCGGCCCGGAAAGGCCCTAGCGCTGCGCTCGGGCCGATTGCAGCGCCCCTTCTTCCAGCTCGGCTCCGGCGGGCGCCGAGGCCGGCGTCGCCGGTTCCTGACGCGTTCCACACACGGACGCGAGCAGGCGCATGCTGTGGAAGATCGCAATGGCGGCGAACGAGCCCAGGGCAATGCCCTCGAAGACCATGTCCCCGGCGACCCAGGTGTAGTTGGCGATGGCCACGACCATCGCGACGGCCGCGGTGTTGAGGTTGACCGGATCGGAGAAATCGACCTTGTTCTGAACCCAGATTCGAACGCCGAGCATTCCGATCATTCCGTAAAGCACCGTTGCGGCGCCGCCGAGGACGCCGGCGGGAATCGTCGCGACCGCCACTCCGAACTTCGGCAGAAACGACAGGCCAAGGGCGAAAAGCGAGGCCACCACGTAGGCGGCCGTCGAATACACCTTGGTGGCGGCCATGACGCCGATGTTTTCGGCATACGTGGTGGTTCCCGAGCCGCCTCCGCTGCCCGCGAGGGCCGTTGAGACGCCGTCGGCGAAAAGGGCGCGCCCGGTGACGCCGTCGAGGTTCCTGCCCGTCATCGCGGAAACGGACTTGACGTGGCCGATGTTCTCGGCGACGAGGACGAGCACGACGGGAACGAAGAGGCCCAGCAGGGCGGCGTCGAAGGCGGGGGCGTGGAATTCGGGGAGCCCGAGCCATCCGGCGCCGGAGATCGAGCCGAAATCCACTTCGCCGCGCACGCACGCGACGACGTATCCGAAGAGGACGCCGAACAGGATCGACAGGCGGCCGACGATCCCCTTGAAGCAGACCGTAAACAGGAGGATCGCAACGATCGTGGAAATCGCCGTGACCGGGGCCTCCTTGACGTTGTTCCAGGCGCTGGGGGCCAGGTTGAAGCCGATGAGCGAGACGATCGCCCCGGTCACCACGGGCGGCATGAGCTTGTCGATCCAGCGGGTTCCGGCAAAGTGCACGACGAGGCCGATGGCGGCGAGGGTCAGGCCCGTCGCTATCACGCCGCCCTGGGCGAGCGCCATCTTGTGAGAGTCGATCGCGATCCCCGATTTTGAGCTGTACCCCGTCACGGCGGCGATGGGCGCGATGAGCGCGAAAGAAGATCCGAGATAGCTCGGCAGCTTCCCGTTCGTGATGAGGAAAAAGAGGATCGTGCCGACGCCGGTGAAGAAGAGCGTGGTGGAAGGGTTGAAGCCCGTGAGAATGGGAACCAGGAAGGTCGCGCCGAACATCGCCACGACGTGCTGGGCGCCGATGCCGACGGTGCGGGGCCACGAGAGCCGCTCCTCAGGGGGAACCACCTCCCCCGGCTTGATCGTGCGGCCGTTTCCGTGCAGTTTCCAACCTAAAGCCATGGGGTCCTCTCCCGTCGCGTCGCGGGCACCCGATGGGGCGCCCGATCTAGCGTAGAGCATGTCGGCGGCCGGAGGCGTTCGCCCCGCCGGCGGGCCTGTCGTCTCAGGCAGGCGTGGGGCCGGACGCGGGAGAGGAGCGGGAAAGCCCCGCCAGGCGGGATTCTATGGCCGCCCACACCTCGGCCGGAGCCTCTTCGGGGCGCTCCAAAAGCGAGCTTTGGTCGCCTCCCGGCCCGACCCCGAGGACGGGCGGGCCAAGATGCTCAGAATCTCGCGGCTCGGCTCACAGCTGTTGAACCGCTTGCACGCAAAGTCGGCGCCCGAACGCGAAGAGTTCTTCGCCGCGCTGTCCCCGAGCGAGTATTCGACCCTGTGCTCGCTTCTGGAGAGGGTCTATCGCGAACGGCAGGCTCAGGCGCCGTCGCGGCGGTAGAGAACCTCGACGAACTCGACCACGACGTCGCCCTCGGGGTCGAACGCGATTCCCAGCGCGGCGCATTCTCGCGCGAAAAAGTCGCGGTGCTCGGCTTTCCATTCGTCGAGGGTGCCTTCGCCCTCGGCCCGCGCGATCTCGGGGCCGACGTCGGCGAAGGGAATCTTGCGCACGTCCGCGGTGCGCAGCAGGGCGAGCGGCCGGTCTGCGCCGTCGCACATGATGGAGAGGTCGCCGACCTCGGGGATGTCGATTCCCTCCGCCTCGTAGGAGGCGAGCCACGCGGAGGTCGCGCTTTTTTCGCCGTCGAGCACGAGCTTGGCGAGGCGGTCGGACATCTCCGGGCTGTCGCCGAAGGCGAAGGCAGGAGGCCGGAGGGACGCGGCGTCGTCCTGGCCGAGGACGGCCTCCAGCGGGGCAATCCCGGCAACGTTGCGTGCGCGCGTCCAAAAGGCCTCGAGCTCCGTCTGCGTTTCGGCTTCGGGGACGGCGCCGTTTGCGGAGCCTTCCGCCGAGGGGCTGCGGTCCGAAGAGGCTCCGCCGTCCGAGGATCTGCCGCGGCCCGAGGATTTGCCGCGGCCCGAGGCGGCGCCGTTTGCGGAGCCTTCCGCCGGGAGGCCGGGGTCGACGTCGTCCCGCCCGGCGGCCTCGCTGTCATTCCTGCTCATAGGATCCCTTTCTGCGTTGGATCGTCTGACCTGGGCTTGCGCTCGCGGGGCTTTCTTCCTACGGGCATGCGTTTGTCGGGTTCCCGACCGCCAAGCCCTTGGCTTTCGCATCTTCGACTTCCGCATCTTCGGCTGCCTCGTTTTCGGCTCCCGCTCTTTTGACCGTCAAGCCTTCGGTTTCCAGGGCGGTTTGAATCCACTGCATCGTGAGGATTCGAGCTGCGGCGTTGACCACGAGGGCGCCTCCGATCGCCGCGGCGACCTTCCCGCCTGTTCGCCGCCACGAGCGCAGACCGCCGGCGAACAGGACCGAGCCGACTCCTGCCTGAATCGAGGAAACGATTTCCGTCACGCGCGGACGGTCGACGAAGAGCCTGCGATACGCCTGCCAGTACCCGGTCTTCGACTTCGATTCCCCGACCGATCCGTAGGCGACGCTCGTCTGAATCCTCTGAGGCAGGGGCTTCGGCTCGAATACGATTGCGCCCGGAATGACGGTCGCACTGAGCAGGCCGGAGAGGAAGTCGGCGATCTCTGACGGAAGGCCGAGGGCGGCGACGAGCATCGCGGGGGCGGCGTGCGGGTCGGCGTGCAGTGCCTCCTCGATGCGCGCGGCGTCGACGGAGGCGACCGTCTGGGAGATCCGCTGGGAGATGGCCCCGGGCCCCAGCTCTCGGGCGACGAAATCGGAGGCGGCGGCGTCGGCCTTCGCCCACGGCACAGGCTCTAGCTCGTCGTCCCAGCGCCACACGAGGCGCGGCCCGCGGCAGCGCACGGACAGCACCGGGGCGTCCAGGCCGGACGGATCGGTGCTCAATGCGATCGCGAAGCCCGGCTTGCCGGCCCTCCGGGCGTCCTCCGTCCCGTCGAGCTCCATTGCCACGGCGCACGCGCCCTCCATGCGGAAGACGGCGAGGGAACGCCGATTGGCGGCGGCGAGGCCCGGCATCTCCGCCAAAGCGATGTCCGAAACGACGAGCATCGGGCCCTTAAACTCGGGAATGTCCTCGCCTGCCTCCTCGCCGGCGTCCTCCGCGGCATCCTCGCCTGACACTTCGCGTGCATCGTCGCCGGCGCCTTCGGCGGCGCCTTCGCCGGCTGCGGCTTCAGCCTGTCGTTCAAGCTCCTGGAGGGAGGCGACGTCCACGTCGTCGCCCTCGACATCGACCTCGCCGAGGTCGATGTCCCCCCAGGCGATGATCCCGCCCATGTCGATCTGAAGCTTGCGGAGGGTCCCGTCCATCTCTTCGACGAACTCGGCCAGCGTCGGGCCGGGTGCGGGCACGCCGTCGTCGTCGAGGACGGCGATGCGCCTCCTTCGCCCGGTGACCGCGAGCTCGAGGCGGTAGCCGTCCTCCCCCGCCGCGGCGCCCCTTCCGGGGATCCGCCTCTCGGCGAGGAAGTTCTCGATGTCGTTCACCGACGCGAGCGCGGGATCGAGCCGCAGAATGTCGCCGCTGACTGGACGCCAAGTAACCATTGTTCCTCCTACTGCGAGCGCGCCCGAAGGCGGTCGATTTGGTAGAGCGCGATTCCGGTGGCAACCGCGGCATTGAGGGATTCGAGCTCGGCCGCGATGGGAACCGACGCTATCGCGTCGCACGTTTCGCGGGTGAGCCGGGCGAGTCCCTTGCCCTCTGAGCCGGTCACGAGCACGATGGGGGCGTCGGCGAAGGAAATGTCCTCAATCGCCGTGTCGCCGCGTCCGTCGAGCCCGACGGCGAAGTAGCCGCGGGCCTTCAGCTTGCCTAGGGCTGCGACGAGATTCGGCACGCGGGCCGCGGGCACGCGTGCCGCCGCCCCGGCCGAGACCTTCCACACCGTGGCGTTCACGCCGGCCGAGCGCCGTTCGGGCACGACGACGCCGTCCGCGCCGAAGGCGCTGGCCGAACGCATGACCGCGCCGAGGTTGTGCGGATCCGTCACCGAGTCGAGCGCGACGACCAGCCCGGGCCTGCCGGCGCGCGCACCTTTGCCTGCCCGTTCGACGAGGTCCTCGACGTCCGCGTACTCGTAGGGCGGGACCTCAATGGCCACCCCCTGGTGGACCGCGCCGTCGGTCATACGGTCGAGCTCCGTGCGCGAAGCCTCGAAAAGCGGCGCGCCGAGAGCCGTGGCCGTGCGGACCACCTCGCCGAGGCGCTCGTCGCTCGCGACGCCTCCCGAGACGAAGACGCGAGAGAGGGGAATCCCGCTCCGCACCGCCTCGAGGACCGCGTTGCGCCCGGCGATGAGCTCGTGCCCGGGGGCAAGGCTCAGCTCCGGGCGCAGGCGATTGGCCTTCTCGAGCCTGGCCTGCTCCCGGCGCGCCGCTTCCGCCGCCAGCTTGCGCTTGTGCGCGGGATGGTAGACGCGGTCTTCGGCCTTCGGCGTCGGCCCCTTGCCTTGAAGGCGGCGCCGATTGTTTCCGCCGGATCCGACGAGGGCGCCTTTCTTGCCCTTCGGGCGTTTCGTCCTGCCGTCGGCCATCAGCGTCCCTCCACGTGCCAGCGTGCGCCCTCTGGCGAGTCTTCGACGACGACGCCGGCCGCAGACAGCGAATCGCGCACTGCGTCGGCTGTCGCCCAGTCCTTGGCCGCCCGCGCCTGGGCGCGGCGCTCGAGCATGTCGGCCACGAGCGCGTCGAGCGCCTTGCCGGCGGCGTCGGACCCCGCGCCGCTCCGCCACTGGGGGCTCAGCGGGTCGAGCCCCAGGATGTCGAGCATCGAGCGGACTTCGAGCTGGGCGCGTCTGACGCCCGCCGAGTCGCGCTCGCTCAGCGCGGTGTTGCCCTTGGTGACGGCTTCGTGGACGGCCGCGAGCGCCCCGGAGACGTTGAGGTCGTCGTCCATCGCCGCCGTGAACTCGGCGGGAAGGCGGTCCGGGCCGAGGGACGCCACCTCGTCGAGGCCGATCTCCTCGGATTCGGCGGCGCGCGCGACGAAGCCGGCCAGACGGTCCCAGACTGCCTGCGCCTCGGCGAGGGTCGCAGGCGAATAGGCGACCGTCGAACGGTAGTGCACGGTTCCCAGGGCGAACCGCAAGATGACAGGCGGGACCTCGCGCGCGACGGCCTCGACGGTCAGGGAGTTGCCGAGAGATTTGCTCATCTTCTCCCCCTCGATCGTCACCCACGCGTTGTGCATCCAGTAGCGGGCGAACCCGCGCCCCGCCGCGTGCGACTGGGCCTGTTCGTTCTCGTGGTGGGGAAAGCGCAGGTCGATCCCGCCGCCGTGGATGTCGAACGTCTCACCCAGATAGCGGCCGGCCATGGCCGAGCATTCGATGTGCCAGCCGGGCCTGCCCCTTCCCCACGGCGCCGCCCACGCCGCGGTCGCGGGCTCGCCCGGCTTGGGGGCCTTCCACAGCGCGAAATCGTGCGGATTGCGCTTGTCAGGCTCGACGTCGGACTCGTCGACCGTCATGTTCGCCAGCGACTGACGCGTGAGGGAGCCGTAGTCCGGGAGACTGGCGACGTCGAAATATACGTTCCCGGGATTGCCGACGTAGGCGTGGCCGGCGTCGAGGATGGCTTGGATGAGCTCAATCTGGTCGGCGATGTGTCCGGTGGCCCGCGGCTCGTACGTGGGCGGAAGAACCCCGAGCGTGCGGTATGCCTGCGAAAACTCCCGCTCGAAGCGGTAGGCCCATTCCCACCAGGGGCGGCCGGCCTCGGCGGACTTGCGCAGAATCTTGTCGTCGATGTCAGTCACGTTGCGGATCATCCGCACGTCGTACCCGCTGCGGCGCAGCCACCTTGCGAGCACGTCGAAGGCGAGCGCCGAACGCATATGGCCGATGTGCGGGGTGCCCTGGACGGTTGCGCCGCACAGGTAGATCCCTGCCCGGCCCGGTTCGAGCGGTTCGAAGTCTCGCAGCGAGTGCGCAGCGGAATCGTAGATCTTCAAGCTCACCCCACTAGGGTATCCAATGAGCGCCGCGAAGGGTTCGATTTGGCTCACCGCACGCCAGCGGCCGAGGGTTGGCGCCCGCATTCCGCGTGCGCCGCAAGTAAATGCACCGTAAAGTAAAAGGCATGAGTACTCACACAGACGACGGGGGCCAAAGTCGCACCGGCTTCCTTTCGCGCAAAGTCGTCATCTGGGCGTCCTGGGACGTCGGCTCTTCGGCATTCAATTCGGTGGTCACAACCTTTGTATTCTCCGTCTACCTCACCACTCCGAAACTCTTCGGGCCCTCCGCGAACGCGAACCTCGGCTGGACGACGGCGCTCGCGGGCATTCTCGTCGCGCTGGCGGCCCCGGCGCTCGGCCAGTGGGCGGACCGCACGGGAAAGACGCACACCGTCCTGACGGCGACGACCCTCGCGCTCGCAGCGCTCATCGGCGCCATGTTCTTCGTCAAACCCAGTGAACACTACGTGTGGCTCGGCCTTCTTCTGCTCGCCGCGAGCAACTTCGTGTTCGAAGTCGGGTCGGTGATCTACAACTCGATGGTCTCCGACATTTCGACTCCCGAGAACGTCGGCCGGGTTTCCGGCTTCGGCTGGGGCTTAGGCTATATCGGCTCGATTTTGCTTCTCTTCTTCCTGCTCGTCGGCTTCATCCAGCCCGAAGTCGGGCTTTTCGGCGTCACAGGCGAGGACGCGCTGAACATCCGCGTCTCGATGGCGGTGTGCGCGCTGTGGACCCTCGTCTTCTGCCTGCCTCTGCTCCTGACCTCGCGCAACCGCCCTCCCTCGGGCGAGCCCTCGCGCGGGCTCTTCGGTTCGTACGCCGACCTCGGCCGCTCGATCGCCCGCCTGTGGCGCGAGAGCCGCTCGGTTGTGTGGTTCCTCGTCTCCTCGGCGATCTACCGGGACGGGCTGGCCGGGGTCTTCACCTTCGGCGGGGTGCTCGCCGGCGTCGCGTTCGGCTTCAAGAGGGAAGAGGTGATCATGTTCGGCATCGCCGCGAATCTCGTGGCGGGCGTCGCGACGGTCGTCTTCGGCCAGTTGGACGACAGGATCGGCCCGCGCAGGGTGATCGTCGGCTCGTTGGCCTCCATGTGCGTGCTCGCGCTCATCGTCTTCTTCGGAAAGCCCGCCGGCCCGGTCGTCTTTTGGGTGTTCGGCCTGGCCCTGTGCGTTTTCGTCGGTCCGACGCAGGCGGCCTCCCGCTCCTACCTGGCGCGGGTCGCGCCGCCGGGCTCCGGAGCCGAGATGTTCGGGCTGTACGCCACGACGGGCCGGGCCGTCTCATTCCTCTCGTCGGTCATGTACTCGAGTTCCATCACTCTGGCGAGCAAGGTGAGCGGCCGGCCCAAAGACGACGTGGCAATCTATGGAATCCTCGGGATCGTCGTCATTCTCCTCGTCGGCCTGGCGACGTTCGCCCCCGTCCGGCCCGAAACTGAGACGTCTGAACGACCCGAGCGCGCGGCGGCCCGCACGCCTGCCTGAGACCGCGGCCGCCTGCCGCACCGGCGTTTCGCGTGTGCCTCAGGCCCGCGGACGCTCGTCGATCGTCTCGAATTCGGATCGCACCGCTCCGAGCGCATTTTCACGCTGCTCGTCATCCAGATGCGCCGGGCCGTAGGTGACCACGGGCTTGAGGGGCTCGTACCCCACGAACCGGAAGATTCCCTCGTTGACGTGGAAGAGGAAGCTCTCGATGGGAGCGAAGGCCCCGTCCTCGGAGTACATGGCCTCGGGCCCACCGGTGGTCGTGAGTGCGACCGCGCGCTTGCCAGCGAGCGCGGCCTCGTCGAGAATCCCATAATCCCCGCCGAAAACGGCGCCCATGACGAAAACCCGGTCGACCCAGCCTTTGAGAACGGCGGGAACCGAGAACCACCACAGAGGGAAGGAGAAGACGAGGAGGTCCGCGGCCAGCACTCGATCGATGTCCTCGCGAATTCGCGGGTCCAGGGTGCCTTCCTTGACAGCCTTCAGCTGTTCTTTCTGCGGCTTAAACGGTTCTTCGACATGCTCGAACTCGCCGCGGTCGAGCACCGGGTCCAGCTTGTTTTCGTACAGGTCGATGACATCGACTTCGTAGCCCTGCCGCACCAGCTCGTCGCGGGCCGCCCGCATCTGGGAGGCGCAGAACGACGCCGATTCGGGATGCGCGTGAACGATCAAGGCTTTCTTGGCATCAAACGTAGAACTCATGCAGCGAGAGTACGTACGGACCCACGGCGCGAGCAATCACGGCGGCAGCTTTTATCCCGACAGCGGATAGCGGAATATACGGCGTCTTTCCCCATGGTCGGCGCCTTCCTCCCCCATAAGCGGCGCTATCCCCCATAAGCGGCGCTATCCCATAGGCCGCGCCATCCCTGCCCATGACCGATGCCGTCCCCATGGGCTGCGCCGTCTCTTGCGGTCGAGCGCCACTTGTAGTCCGGCGCCACTCGCGGACGAGCGCCACTCCCCGCAAACCAATACCGTTCCATGAGAGCCAGCGCGGTCGCAAGCCGACGTCGCTCTCTATGAACTAGCGCGGTCGCAAGCCGACGTCGCCCACGAACCGAGGTCAGACCCTGCGGGTCAGCGTCAAATCCTATGAACCAGCGCGGTCGCTATAGCGGCCAGACCTTCGCCCCGCCCGGTGAAACCGAGCCGGTCCGTGGTGGTGGCCGAGACGCCGACGGGCGCACCGACGACGTCGCCCATGGCCTTCTCCGCCTCGGCCTTGCGCGGCAGAAACCTGGGACGTTGGCCGACGATTTGGATCGAAACGTTGGCTGTCGCCCAACCGTCGGCGCGGGCCAGACGCACGGCTTCGGCCAGGAGCGCGCTGCCCGAAGCGCCGGCCCATTCGGGCCGTTCCGTGCCGAAGACCGTGCCGAGGTCTCCGACGCCCGAGGCGATGAGGATGGCGTCGCACGCGGCGTGGGCGGCGACGTCGGCGTCGGAATGCCCTTCGAGCCCGCGCTCGCCGGGCCACCGAAGGCACGCGAGAAAGAGCGGACGGGACGGGTCCTCGCTGAAGGCGTGCACGTCGATTCCTGTTCCCACGCGAATGTCCATGCAGAAATTATCTACTCGTGGCGCATATGCGACAAGGCGTTAGATCGTGCCGGCGGCAACGCGAAAAGAGGCCCGCGGGAGGGAACTGGCGCAGACCCGTGAAAGGCCGAGCCGAATCGGCGGATTCAGGCGCCGAGGCCCGGCACGTTCAGCAGGCTCAGCAGACCCGGCAGGCTCAGCAGGCCCGGCAAGCTCAAGCGCCGAGCGAGGGGGCCTCTGCGGATTCAGACGCCGAGCGAGGGGTCGTCGGCCAGCAGTTGCGCGATCGCGAGGTCGATCGGCCGCGTGATCTTCATCGACCGCTCGCTCCCGCGAACGAGCACAACGGGCAGCCCGGCCGCCTCGACGAGGGCGGCGTCGTCGGGTGCGGCGCTCGCCTCTTCTTCTCCTTTTTCCGCGAAATCCCGGTGCGCACGGAGGATGGCGTCGAGGTGAAAGCCCTGCGGCGTCTGCATGGCGCGCAGCAAGGTGCGATCGTGGGTCTCGACGACGCGCTCCAAACCGGCGTCCGCCTCGCCGCCGGATGCAGCGCCTCCGCTTCCGGCCTTTTCAGCGCCGCTTCCGGCCTTTTCAGACTCGTTTTCAGCCGCTCCGGCGCCACTTCCGCCCAGCGAAGCGCCGAGTCGGGCCCGCCCGCCGTCGGCGATGCGCTCGACTCGTTTGATCGTGTCCGCCACCGGCAGCGCGGGGACGACGGCCGGATGCCCGGCGGCCAACGCATCGACGACGCGCCTGATCACCGCGCCGGGCACGAGTGGGCGCGCCGCGTCGTGAATGAGAACGCAATCCGAGCTCGCGTCAGGGCCGTACGCCTCAAACACGCGATCCAACCCGCGCGCGACCGATTCTTGACGCGTCCGTCCGCCGCCGACGACGTCGATCTCAATCGGCCCCGCATCGCCCCCGATCGTCTCCGCCGCCCGCCCAGGGCCGTCCGCAACGCCCTTAGTCGGCTCCGCAGTTTTCTCGGGGGAATCCGACGCTCTCCCGAGCGGAACGGCTCGAAGAATCCCTTCAAATTCCTCGATTCGATCGGCGGGGGCGACGATTGCGATTCGATCGACGACGCCGGATTCGGCCATCGCGCGGGCCGAATGCACGAGCAAAGGCTCGCCGGAAAGCCGCTCGAGGGCTTTTGCGTCGCGTGAACCGAACCTCGTTCCCTTTCCGGCGGCTACGACGACGGCGGCGACTCGCACTAGAGCGCCGATTCGCCGAGAATCTCGTCAAGAAGTTCGAGCGCCTCGCCCTCGGAGACCTGCCGCGCGAGCGCGACCTCGGACCCCAATATCTGCCGGGCCTGCGACAGCATCCTCTTCTCCCCCGCCGAGAGGTGCCTGTCGGCGTCGCGACGCGTGAGGTCGCGGACCACTTCGGCCACCTTGATGACGTCACCCGACGTCAGTTTCTCCGAATTCGCCTTGTAACGACGCGACCAGTTCGAAGGTTCCTCGATCTGCTCCGCCCGCAAGACGGTGAAAACCTGCTTCAACTGCTCGTCGTCGGAGACGTCGCGCACGCCGACGTCCTCGAGCATGTCCGCGGGGACTTGGATCTCCAGGTCCCCTTGCACGACGCGAAGCTTGAGATACGTCTTCTCCTCACCGCGGATCTTGCGCGTGAAGACGTCTTCGATGCGAGCCGCGCCGTGATGCGGGTAAACGACCGTCTCGCCGATTGTGTAGGACATGCGGTCCCATTCCCTTCGCTTCAGACTGGTTCCAAGTAGACATTCTATCATTAAGACGGTAACGTCGGCTCTTTTACTCAGGTTTTAGTACCCCATTGCGAAACTGATCGAAAGGCGTTAAGCGACACGGTCCCCCACGTCGATGATCCGGAGTTTTCCGCCGTCCTCCGCCGATTGTCGTCGACAACCAACGCGCCGACGACGCGCGCCGCAGCCCACTTCGCGCCGCGATTTGAACCAATGGCCTTCCACACCCCGCCCCACAAACCTTGAACAGACGAAAACCTCCCATCGAGGACTTTCCAGCTCTCGAATAGAACGAGAACCAATTCTCGAAGCCTTCCAGTTCTCGAATAAGCGAGATCACATGCCCCTTCGCAAGGCGCAGGCGCCGGTCGGGGCGACACAACGCCTTCGAGCGGCGGTCCCCCGCACGCGAAGCGAGCGCCGCACCCGCCCGAAGGCCCCGACCAGAGGCAGACGGAGACGCTTCCTTCCGACCTGTGACGGGGCCTTCGGGCCGCGTGGCAGCGACCAGACTCACTTGCCCTGGTTGGCCACCGCCGCGATCTTCGCCTCGGCCTCGGGGTCGAGGTACGTGCCGCCTTTCTTCACCGGCTTGAGCGTCTTTTCGTCGAGCTCGTAGACCAGCGGAATGCCCGTTGGAATGTTGACTCCGGCGATGTCGTCGTCGGAAATGTCGTCAAGATGTTTGACGATGGCTCGCAACGAGTTGCCGTGAGCCGCGATCATGACCGTCTTGCCGGTCTTGATTTCCGGGACGATCCTCGACTCCCAGTAGGGAAGGAGGCGCTCAAGAACGTCCTTGAGGCACTCCGTGGCGGGAATCGGCTCGCCGGCGTAGCGCGGATCGGCGTCCTGGGAGAACTCGGAACCGGCCTCGATCGGCGGCGGCGGAACGTCGTAGGAGCGGCGCCACTGCATGAACTGCTCCTCGCCGTACTCGTCGCGGATCTCCTTCTTGTTCTTGCCCTGAAGGGCACCGTAATGGCGCTCGTTGAGACGCCAATGGCGCTCCACGGGAATCCAGTGGCGATCGGCTGCATCAAGGGCAAGGTTCGCCGTCATGATGGCGCGGCGAAGCATCGATGTGAACAGCTTCTCGGGAAGCACTCCGGCTTCTTTGAGGAACTCGCCCCCGCGGACGGCCTCGGCGCGCCCCTTCTCCGACAGAGGCACATCGACCCAGCCGGTGAAGAGGTTCTTTGCATTCCATTCGCTCTCGCCGTGGCGGAGCAGCACCAGGGTGTATGTCATGTGCCAATTTTCCCACGCCGAGCCGCAAGCCGCCAGACCGTTCGTCCCACGGGCCCCAGCGCGCAGTCAACGCATTTCCGTGCGGGCATGTCCGCGCCGGCTCGTCCCACGGGCGCCCGGCGCGCCGCCGACGACGTTCGGGCCGCCGGCGCAACCGCCTCCGACGGATCGAATCGCAAACCACCGCGGACGTAGAATTGCCGCAATCGCGCACTCGCGACCGCTCGTTTGCCAATGACAGGAGGAACGATGAAAGACGCGCACTTCCCGACATCGACCGCCGCGAAACACGACAGGGGCGACGCCGGATACAGCAAAGAGCTCAAGCCTCGGCACATCCAGATGATCGCCATCGGCGGGTCCATCGGAACGGGTCTGTTCCTCGGGGCCAGCGGCCGCCTCGCCCAGGGCGGCCCCGGGCTGGTCGTCGCTTATGGAATCTGTGGGATTTTCGCGTTTCTCATGGTGCGGGCGCTCGGCGAATTGGCAATCCACCGCCCTTCCTCGGGCGCGTTCGTCTCCTACGCGCGCGAGTTCACGGGCGAGAAGGGCGCCTACGTCGCGGGCTGGATGTTTTTCCTCGACTGGGCGGTCACCGTCATGGCGGACATCACGGCCGTCGCCCTGTACATGCATTATTGGACGGCATTCCGAGGAATTCCGCAGTGGTTCATCGCCCTCGTCGCCCTCGCCTTGGTCTTCGCCCTCAACTTGCTGAGCGTCAAGATGTTCGGCGAGGCAGAATTCTGGTTCGCGGCGATCAAGGTGGCGACGATCGTCGGCTTCATGGCGGTTGCCGTCTGGGCGATCGTCGTCGGGCACGACGTCGGCGGCCACACCGCGGGCTTCCACAACATCGCCGAGTCGGGAGGCTTCTTCCCCAAGGGACTCGCCCCGGTCTTCGCGCTGACCCTCGGCGTCGTCTTCGCCTTCGGCGGCACGGAGATGGTGGGCGTTGCCGCGGGCGAGACGAAAGAGGCCGAACGCGTTCTTCCGAAGGCCATCAACTCGATGATCGTCCGCATCTTCGTCTTCTACGTGGGCGCCGTGGCGCTCATGGCCGTCGTCCTGCCGTACACCGCATATTCGAAGGACGAATCCCCCTTCGTCACTTTCTTCAAGGGGATCGGCGTGCCGCACGCCGGGAGCGTGATCCAAGTGGTCGTCCTCACCGCCGCGCTCTCCTCGCTCAACGCAGGCCTGTATGCGACGGGCCGCACGCTTCGCTCTTTGGCGGTGGCCGGTTCGGGCCCGCGCTTCGCCACCCGCATGAACGCGAACCACGTGCCCTACGGCGCCATCGTCATCACCTCGGCCCTCGGCCTCGTCGGCGTGTTCCTCAACGTCGTCCTCGAAAAGGACGCCTTCGACGTCGTCATGAACCTCGCGGCCATCGGCATCGCCGGCACGTGGGCGTCGATCCTCGTCACCCACCTCGCCTTCCTCAGGCGAGTGAAGGCGGGCAAGGAGACCCGCCCCTCCTACCGGATGCCCGGCGCCCCCGTCACGAATTACATCGCCCTGGCGTTCTTCGCCGTCGTCGTCGGCTCCAATCTCACGAGCTCCGAAGGCCGATGGACGCTCGCGCTCTTCGTGCCGGTGGTCGCAATGATGGTCGGCGGTTGGCACTTCGTTCGCGGGCGGGTGGACGGGGCCCTTCTCGACCGCGTTCTCGACGAGGAGGCTGCGGCCGACGGCGGCCAGGCCCTTTCGGCCGGCGGCGAGCGCTAAGCAGCCTGCACGACGTGAGCCGGCCGCGGCTAGGATTGTTCGACGTGCACAAACTCCAAGGAAGGAAGAAATGCGCATACACGTGACGTACACCGGCGGAACCATCGGCATGATCGACTCGCCCAGCGGCCTCGTCCCCGGCGCCGACCTCAAGGGATGGCTCTACTCTCTGATCGCGGGGACCGAGCTCGAGGGGCGGGTGAGCCTGACGGAGCTCGAGCCGCTCATCGACTCCTCGAACGCCACGCCCGAATCGTGGCAGGCGATCATCGACGATCTGCGCGCCCACCGCGAGGAGGCCGATTCCTTCGTGGTGCTTCACGGCACGGACACCATGAGCTATTCGAGCGCCGCCCTCTCCTACGCCCTCGTAGGTTTTGACCGGCCCGTCGTCTTCACCGGGGCGCAATACCCCTTGGGCGACGTCGGCTCCGACGCCGCGGGAAACGTGGCGGGCGCCTTGCGCGCCGCGGCCTCCGGCAGGGCGAAGGGCGTCAGCCTTTTCTTCGGCCACCACCTTTTGGCCGGCAACCGCGTGACAAAGACGAGCTCGTGGTCCTTCGAGGGCTTTGCCTCGCCGTCGGTCCCGCCGCTCGCGCGAACGGGCGCGCCCTGGCGGTGGTACGCCACCGACGAGGTCGTCTCGCCGACGGCGGGGCCCGAGCCTGCCGCCTCCGGGGCGTCGGGTTCCGGATCTTCGGCTTCGGGACTTTCCCCTTCAGGATCGACGGCTTCCGGGACGCAGGCTTCCGGAGCGAAGGCTTCCGGAGCGAAGGCTTCCCTTTTAGAAGCCGCGCAGGCACTCCCCACCGGGGGCAGAACCCCCGAAGGCTTCGATTGGCGCAATCCCGCGCCCTACGCACGGCACGACGTCGTCGTGCTCGACCTCGCGCCCGGAATATCGTCCTCACGGCTCGAAGCCCTTCTCACCCCGCGTCCGGAGGCAGTGCTGCTGCGCGCCTACGGCGTGGGCAACGTGCCCGCGGCCGAACCCGGGCTGGCCGAGGTGCTCGAGCGGACGATCGCCGACGGCGTCCCGGTGGTCGTCGCCTCCCAATGCCATCAAGCCCAAGTGTTTCTTGGCCACTACGAGGCCGGCGACGCCATCGCTAGGGCGGGGGCCGTCGGCGCCGGCGACATGACCTTGGAGGCCGTGTACTCCAAGATCGTCTTCCTTCTGTCTCAGGGGCTTCGCGGAAACGATCTGGCAACGTGGATCGGGCGGCCGATAGCCGGCGAGCTCACGCTGCCGACGTTCCAGTGAGCGCCAAGCCCCACAACAGCCCGGCGAATCCCGCGTTTGAGCGACGTCCGTGCAGGCGGCACGCTTTTCGGCGGCTGCGCGCGCCCGGGCAGCGGCCGAAGCACGGAACGGCGCGCGGGCGCCGTTCAGTCGGGCACCACCGCCACTTTGAGGCCCGCGCGCTCGCGCACCGCGGCGATCGCCGCGTCGATCTGGGTCAGCGGGAACCGGTGGGTCACGAGGCTGCCGACGTCGAGGGCGCCGCTGGAAAGCAGCTCCACGGCCCGGCGGACGTCGGCCCTGCGCGCGTTCGAGCCGCCCGTCACCTGCAGCTCGCGGTAATGGACGATATTCGGCTCCATCACCGCCGTCGATCCCTTGGGGAAACCGGCGAAATAGTTGACCCGCCCGCCGATGGCCGCCACTTCGAGCGCCTGGTTGGCCAGCGCGGGGTCGCCGACGGCCACGATCGCGACGTCGGCCCCGCCGCCAGTCGCGTCGAGAATCTCGCGGGTGAGCTTCTCGCCCTGCGAGGCCAGGGCGTGCGTCGCGCCGAGGGCGAGCGCTGGATCGAGGCGTCCGGGGCGCCCGACGGCCACAATCCGCGTGGCCCCTGCAAGCTTGGCGAGCGCGACGTGAAGCAGTCCGATCGGCCCGGTTCCTAGGACGACGACGGCCTCGCCCGGGCTCACCCGAAACTGCCTTGCCCCGTTGAGGCAGCAGCTGACCGGCTCGGCCAACGCAAGCGCCGTCGGTTCGAGTTCGCGCGGCGCGAGCACAAGGTTGCCGCGTTCCATCGCCTCGCGCGGCACAAGCAGATACTCGGCGAGCCCGCCGTCGATCTCGTATCCGAAGAGCCGCAAGTTCTCGCACAGGTGCTCGCGGCCGGCCAGGCATTGGAGGCAGCGGCCGCACGAGAGGACGATCGAGCACGTGGCCTGCACGCCGACGTCGACCCCTTCGACGCCTTCGCCGACGGCCGCGACCCTTCCGGCGAACTCGTGGCCTAGGATCACTCCGGGGCGGACTCCCGCGGTTTTGGCGCCGGAAACAATGCGCAGGTCGGTGCCGCAGATCGTGTTCGCCTCGACTTTGAGGAGGACTTCGCCGGGCCCGGGCTCGGGAACGGGGACGCGCGTGAGGGACAGGTCGTCAATGCCGTGCAGAACGGCGGCGTTCATGCTCATGGCCCTAGCCTACGCGTTCGGGCGCCCCTTCCCGCACTCGAAGGCCGATCGGCCGCCTTCCCGGCCGGCAGCAGGCCCCGTCCGCGGATCCCGTCCGCTGATCCCGTCCGTCGGCTTTTAAGGCCCCATCCGCGGAGCCGCCCTGAGGCGGCCGCTTCGCCGTCGGCCCGGCGGGCCTTCCCCGCTCGAAAGCCGATCGGCTGCCTCTGCCGTTTGCCGCGGCGCTGCAAAGCGACAGTGCAAAGGCAGGCAAAAAATGTAACAACGCACCAGTAAGAAGCGCGAATTCTCGCCACCATCCTCAACCGGCGCGATGTTTCCTGCAAAATTGTGTACCCGGTCACTGGGATATAAGATCAACGTACATCACGCAGCCGCCCGGCGACGGGCGGCAACTAGGAAAGGCACGCAATGACGCGACTAGTAAATGCACCCGCGGATTTTCCCGCCGAGGCGCTGCGAGGGTTCGTCCTGGCCAACAAGCGCTACGTCAAGCCGGTCTACGGCGGCGTCGTCCGCTCCACCGCGACTCCGCAGGGAAAGGTGGCAGTGGTCTACGGCGGCGGATCGGGCCACTACCCGGCATTCGCCGGCTGGGTGGGCGCCGGAATCGCCGACGGCGCGGTGTGCGGGAACATCTTCTCCTCGCCCTCGGGCGCCCAGGCGTACTCGGTCCTCAAGGCTGCCGACCGCGGCGCCGGAGTGCTGATGGGATTCGGGAACTATGCGGGCGACGTCCTGCATTTCGGCCAAGCCATCGAGCGTCTGCGCTCTGAGGGAATCCCCGCCGACACCCTGGTAGTCACCGACGACATCGCCTCCGGCGCAAAGGACGAACTCGACAAGCGCCGCGGCATTGCGGGCGACTTCCCCGTCTTCAAGATCGCGGGGGCGGCCGCCGAGGCGGGCAAGGACTTCGAGGAGGTCAAGCGCATTTTCGCCAAGGCGAACGCGGCCACGCGCTCTTTCGGCGTCGCCTTCTCCGGCTGCACGCTCCCCGGCGCCGACGGCCCGCTTTTCACGGTTCCCGCAGGGAAGATGGGAATCGGCCTCGGCATTCACGGCGAGCCCGGGGTCTCCGAGGACGATTTGGGCTCTGCAGACGACGTCGCGGACACCCTCGTGGAAGGCCTCCTCGAGGATCGCCCCGAATCGGCGGGAAATCGCGTCATTGCCATCGTCAACGGCCTGGGCGACACGAAGTACGAGGAGCTGTTCGTCGTCGTCGGGTCCGTCGTCGACCGCCTGAAGGCCGCCGGCGTGGAGATCGCAGACGTCGAATCGGGAGAATTCGTCACCTCGCTGGACATGGCGGGCGTCTCTCTCACCCTCGTGTGGGTCGACGACGAGCTTCTTTCCTACTGGGACGCGCCTTGCGACACCCCCGCTTACAGGAAGGGCTCCGTCGGCGAGGTTGAGCGCGACGACGCCGAGCTCAACTCGGCGGCGGCAACCGTGGTCGTGACCGAGAAGGGCTCGGAGAGTTCGCGGGAGGCTGCGGGCGTCGTCGTCGGGCTCCTCGAAAAGGTCTCGGAGATGCTCGAGGAGTCGAAGGACGAGTTCGGCAAGCTCGATTCGATCGCGGGCGACGGCGACCACGGCATCGGAATGGCGAACGGATCGAAGGCCGCCGCCCAGGCGGCGCGCGCCATCGCGGATCAGGGCGCGGGCGTGGCGACCACGCTGAGCGCCGCGGGCGACGCTTGGTCCGACCGCGCGGGCGGCACCTCGGGCGCCCTGTGGGGCTCCCTTCTCACCGCGATCGGCGCGGCGCTAGGAAACGAAGAGGCCCCCTCGCTCGACTCGATCACGGACGCCGTCATCGCCGGGCGTTCAGCCGTGCAGAGGCTCGGCGGCGCCCAGGTGGGCGACAAGACGATGGTCGACGCGCTCGTTCCGCTGGTCGATGCCTTCGTCTCGACCGACGGCGACCTCAAGGCCAAAGGCGAGGCCGCCGTGGCCGCGGGCCAGGCTGGGGCCGAGTCCACGGTGCAGCTCGTCGCCAAGCTCGGCAGGGCCCGGCCCCTCGGAGAGAAGTCGCTGGGAACCCCGGACCCGGGGGCCGTCTCGCTGGTGCGGGCGGTGAAAGTCGTGGTCGAGCAGATCTGATCTCGACCGCCGAGTGTGAGCCCCGCCCCAAGGCGCGGCCGCACGCAGACAACGGGGTCCGCGTGCGCCTACGCCGGGGCGGGGCTCGCAGAAGCTTCAGTCCAGCATCGTCGCCAACTTTCGCAGCGTGCGCATGTTGCGCGCCGTGACGGTGACGCCCAGATGGCGCTCTGCATAGGCCTGGGTGATGCGCGAACCGTGGAGCCCTCGCGGAGTGCCGTACCACAGGTAGAGTTCGCGCGGCGCCCAGGCCAGGTCCTCGCCGTCCTTGAGGGCGTCGCGGAAGCGCCGGCCGTCAAACGAATCGACGTCGCGGTCAAAGAACATAACGTGGGAAAAGGACTCGTCTCCAACGACGTCGGCGAGAGGGTCGGCGTCAACGGCCCTCCGCAAATCAGCGGCGGTGCGATAGACAACGGGGCTGTCCACGCCGAACCATTCGCGGACGAGCTTCGTCAGGCCGTCGGCGAAGTCCTGCGGACCCGCCGGCGGAGTGCACAGCAGGTTTCCGCTCTGAAGGTGTGTGCGCACCCGCTCCAAGCCAAATTTCGACGCGACGAGTTCGCGCAGCAGCGGCATGGAAACCCTGCTGCGAGCGCCCAAGTTGACGCCCCTGAGGAAAAAGACGCACTCGCCTTCGGATTCGCCGCACATATCCGTTCCTCGCATTTCCTCGTTCGGGAGCCTGCCTTTTGAGGAAGAGCCTAGTCCACGCGGGTGCATTTACTGAACTGAACAATTCCAACTGTTGAACTGAACAATTCCAACTTCGGGTCATTTTTCAAAATCGCTTCCCTGCGGCCGCCCGTCTGTGAAATGATCGCAGCCAAAAGTAATTGAAGAATCAAAAATATTACGATCAACCAATCGTCGGTTTGCCGCGAGCGACGGCGCCCAGAATATCGGCGAACGGACCAACCGGAACGTCGGAAAGGAAAACAATGAAAAACAGCCGCGCGACCCGCTTCACGCATGGCCGGCGCCCGAATCGAGGCCCGGACCCACGTTCGAATCGACGCCCGGGCCCGAATCCGCGCTCAGACCAAGGCTCGATTTCGCATTCGATCCGGCGTCCGAGTCTGCGCAGGACGACGTTGGGAGCCGGACTGGCGCTTGCCCTGTCCGCATCGACGATTTCGACATCGATGGCCGCCGAGGCGCCGGCGTCCAAGGCTGGCCAGGTTTCCTCGTCCATCGCCGCCCGATCGGCGGCGTCCGGAAAGTCTATGTCGCCCGGCGCTTTGGCGCCGGCCGGCCTTCCTCGACCGGCGGCGACGCAAGCGGGACGCGAGGAGCTTGTGTCCACGCCAATCCCAGACGAACCGAACATTCCCAGTTACGGGACTACGACCGACAAGGGCGGCAGGCCGCTGGCCTTCGTCGTCTCCGGGGGCTACGGGGGCTCGCTCAACGTCATCGACCTCAAGAACAAGAGGAAGATCGACGTCGAAAAGACCGTCCTGGACAAGGACGGCGCCGAACTCTACCCATGGGGCTACGCCACGCTCAGCAACAGGCACGTCGTGGCGGCGTGCAGCAACGGCAGGCTCTACGACATCGATCCTGACACCTACACGGTGAAACGACTGGGAGACGACGGCTCGTCGAACAAGAACTACGAAGAGATCTCCAGGCGAGGCAGCTTCTATTGGGACGTCGTCGCGGACGAACACGACAGGCTGTACATCGCCAGTTCCAGCGAAGGGCACGGCGGCAGGGTCCTCACCTACGACGCCAAGAGCGGCCGGTGGGGCGACCTTACCGGCAGTCGGATTCAGGAGGGAGAGCGCGACGTCCGCTCGATAGCCTACGAGAACGGCGTCGTCTACGCCGGAACGGGCATGACAAAGCCGTCGATCTACAGGATCCCGACGGCGAATCCGCGGGCGCAGCGCCTGAACGTCCCGGCCGCGCTGCGCAAAGGCTCCGGCTCGGTCGCAAGCCTCGAGGCCAAGGGCGGCCGCCTGTACGTCACCATGTCGGATATGCGGAACGCCGACGGCAGTCTCATCTGCGACGGCGCCTGCGCGCTGGACCCGAACACCGGAGCGCTTCTGGGCAAGGCCCGGAGTTTCACCAAGCGCGTCGTCGCAAGGCCGGGCGAGGCGAAAAAGGTCTACTACTTCGCGACGGCGAAGAATCCGCGAACGGGCGTATCCGAGCGGAATCTGATGGAGCACAACCCCGACGACGGCTCGGAACGCCCGGTTTTCACGAATGACGAGTTCGCGGACAACCTGAGCAGGTCCGCCTGGGTCACCCACAACTTCTTCGTCTCAACCAATATCAATCGCGACGGGATCACGGTTTACGACGCCAAAGCGAAAACCGGCACCACATTCAAGGCCAAGCTAAACATCGCCCCCCGCAGCATTCAGTCGATGATCGCCCCCAGCGACGGCAAGCTTTACGCGGGCTGGTTCATGCACACGCGGAAGATCGCGCGGATAGACCCGGCGTCGCGCTCCTACAGCCTGCTCCCCCAGTCTCTCAAGCAGGTCGAATCCTTCGCCCAAAGCGACGACTGGCTGGTTTCCGGCCTGTACACGGGCGGAATGCTCGAATCGCGGAATCTGAAGACCGGCGAAACGCGCAAGCCGATCGAGGTTGCCAAGGGAAAGAATCAAGACCGCCCCTTTGCCATGACGAGCGTCGCGAACGGTCGTGTGGCCGTGGGAACGGTGCCGGGATACGGGAAGCGCGGCGGAGCGCTCGGCTTCTACGACGTCGCCAAGAACCAAATGGAGCCCAACCGCGTCTACCTCCTCAAGGACCTGCCCGTGGCCGATCCGGCGCTCAGGGGCTCGCTCGACGGCCTTTCGCCGATTTCCATGGCCTATCGCGACGGAAAGCTCTACGTGGGAACCACTGCGCGCGGGGGCAGCGGCTCCGAATTCGAGCACTCCGGCAAGTCCGAGGGCAAGGTCTTTGTCTTCGACGTCGCCAGGCAGGCGGTCACGGCTGTGAAGACTCCCGTTCCCGGTTTCCAACAGTACGCCGTCACGGCATTGACTTTCGGCGACGACGGCAAGCTGTACGGCACGACCGGCGGGTACGTCTTCGAGCTCAATCCGAATACTCTCGACGTCGTCAAGCGCGCCGGGGTCTCGGGCGGCAAAGAGGTCAACCGCAGCCAGCTAGTCTACAAATCCGGGATGCTTTACGGCGTCTTCCAGCCGGGAACGGCGCTTTTTCCCATCTCCGCGCAGACGTTCAAAGCCTCCGCGCCCGTCGCCCAAGGGGTCAGCGGGCTCGTACGCGGAACGGACGGAAACCTCTACTACGCGAAGGGGCCGTCAATCTACCGATACACGCCGAACTGACCGGCCGACGACGCGGAGCCGGCCGGCCGACGACGCTCGAACCGCTCGGCCGGCCTTGTTCGGTCACTTGGCCGGCTCTGCTCGGAGCGGTCCGGCGGGCTTACATCCCGCCCGCTCAATCTCGCGGACCGACCTTGCGCCTCATGAGCAGGTCCGTGTCCCGCGTCTTGCCGATGTGGAATGCGTGGGACCCGAACACCTCGAATCCGAGATGCTCGTAGAATCCCAAGGCGGCGGCGTTGTGCTCCCAGACGCCGAGCCACACGGACTCGGCTCCTCGCGCCCGGGCATCCTCGAAGGCCCTCTCCAGCATGAGCCGGCCCAGGCCGCGCCCCTTGAACCTTTTCAGAACGTAGATTCGCTCGATCTCCAAAGCGTCGGGCATGGCGTCCTCGCTTTGCGCCTCGCCGACGTTGATCTTCGCGTATCCGGCGATTTCGCCGTCGACCCGCGCAAAGCAGAAGGCCGAACCGGGGTTGGCGATTTCTTCGGCGAGAGTCCCCGGCGCGTACGCTTTGCGAAGAAACGCGTCGAAGTCCTCGGCGCTGTAATATTCGGCGAACGTCTCGGTGAAGGTTGCCGCGCTGACGGCGCTCAGCTTGTCGACGTCGTTCGCGGTGCAGGGCGTCAGTTCAATGTTCGCAGGCGGCATGCTCATGAGAGGATTCTACGTTTCGAGGGCGGACGCGCCTGTGCGTTTGAAGTGCGGGACGCCTGTCGTTTAAGTGCGGGACGCTTCTTCCTTGCGACGTCGGGAATGTAGACTTTCTTCTCAAATGATGAGACGATGGCGATGTCCATTTAACGCTCCATCAAAAGGAGGAAGGCCATGGCAGACGACTCAACGTTCGACAAGGTTGCCGGAAAGGCGAAGGAATTCGCCGGAAAAGTCACCGGCGACAAGGACACGGAAGCCGAAGGCAAAGCCCAGCACGCCGAAGGCAAAGTGAAGGAGTTCGCCGAGGACGTCAAGTCCGACGTCAAGGCCGTAGGAGAGAAGATCAAGGGCGCTTTTAAGAAGGACTGAGCATCAGTCTTCTTCGAATCGCGTCCGCAAGACGGGGCAGGTCTTCATGGCGAGCAGATCGTCAGCCAAGGCGGCGATTTCGCTCGCCATGAAGACCCCGTCCCGCCACGTGCGCGGGATAGCCTCGCAACCGTAGTAGGCGCCGGCGAGTTGACCGTATATCGCGCCGTTCGTGTCCGAGTCTCCGCCCAGGTTCACCGCCGCGAGCATGCCGTCGCGAAAGCTCTCGTGACTGGCGAATGCCCACGCTGCGACCTGCAGGCTGTGGACGATATAGCCGGTGTTTTCAAGTTTTTCGACGCCGACGACGCGGTCGAGTATCGCATCGAATTGCTTTCCCGTGCTCAATGAGCGCGGGCTGCATATTTCCAGCTTGTCCGCCCCTTCCATTGCCCGCACAAGCATCGCGGCGAATAGCTCCGTACCCGCCTCTGCTTCGACGGAATAGTGGGTTTCCCGCGCTGAGATTCCGGCCGTTTCGACGATGCTTTCCGGCCTGCGCGCCCCGAAGGCGGCGACGATCACCGGGGCCAGGCGCATGATCGAGCCGTTGCCCGCCGACAGAACCCGCGGCTTGCCCCTGGGGACCCAAGGGTTGCCCTCGAATTCGGATATCGCAGCGGCCACCTGGTTGCCGATGTCGAAGCAGACGCCGGTCGAGCTTCGGTACCCCTCCCGCCACCATCGGCGGTAGCGGTCCATAACGTCGTAGGAGTCGTAACCGCCGTAAGCCAAAAGGCTGTCCGCAAGGCAAAGGGCCATGGACGTGTCGTCGGTCCAATGCCCCGCCGGAAGGTCGAACGGGCCGCCGGCGCGCAGACCTCCGACCGGCTCGAACTCGCCAGGTTCCTTGAATTCTGCGGGCATTCCGATCGCGTCGCCGACGGCGATGCCGACGAACATGCCGCGGGCCCGGTCTCGCAGGCCGTCTCCCGACGCGCCGTTCCGCGGCGCGTAGTCCCTCCCGTTCACGTGAGGCTCTTGCCCTTGTAAACGGTGCCCGCGCGAGCTTTTCTCACGCGCGCCGCCGCCCTCAACCGCGGACTGCTCATCGCACATAAGCCAATCGTATATGCGATCCATTCGCGGTCCCAGTTTTTGGCAGCCAGGCGGCGGCCTTTCATTGCTCGGATCCCTAAACGACGTCGGCCTCGGCGTCGAGCAAATTGCCCTCGGCGTCGAGAAAGCTGCTTCCGGCGTCGCCGACGATCGGCACCGACATCGACCGACCCGGGGGGAAGCACGCGAACGACGAGCCGCTCGCTCCTGTCTCGCTCAAGAATCCGCGTGACGTTCCCGATGATGTTCTCGCGCACGCTTGGCGTCTTGTCCACAGGCGCACTTAGCGAGGCCTCTTCAGGTCCAACGGGACCTATTGCGACGCTCCTTTCGCAGAGGCTCCAAGTTCGGAAAGGGGCAAGACCTCTTTAGAAGGCGACTTCGTGACTCCGCCGAATTCGGCGCCGTTGCGGACGAGCGCGGCCCCCGCGTCTGCGGGGGCCGCCTTGGAGCCACCTGAGAGAATCGAACTCTCGACCTATTCATTACTAGGGCCAGTCAAGCCCTCTATTCACCTTCTTATTCGCCGTCTTGTAGGTGAGTTATTTTTCTTTGCTGGTGCTGAATTTTCTCCATTCTCGAAACAGGAAGAGAGGAAAGTTAGAGAATGGAAAAGTTTGAGCTCGCAACAAAGATACTTACTGACGAGTGGACGGTCGTTATGACCGCACAGTCATTACGACCTAGAACAATCGCCGAACGCGTCCGCGTCGTCGACGCGATCGCCCGCGATAACAAGACCTCGGCCGACAAGCTGACCGCCAAACAAATCATGACATGGATTGCCAACAAACCTACGGCGATCACACGATGGAGCTACTACACAAATCTAAAGGCCTTCTACCGCTGGCTGGAGCTAGCCGATCGCATTGACTCCAATCCTATCTTGCGGGTCCCAGTGCCCAAACGCCCGTCCTATACCGCCAGGCCGGTGGACGCGGTCCATATCAATCGCGTGCTCTCGAGTCGGCTCCGGCGCCGCACTCGACTAATGATTCTCCTAGCTGCGTACGCAGGACTACGCGTTCACGAGATCGCCAAGATACGCGGACGCGATTATGACCCCAATACAGGCCATTTGACGATCGAGGGCAAGGGTGGATACGTCGACGTTGTTCCGCTCCACTCCAAATTGCGAGCGACGATCACGTCAATGAGTCTCTCCTCAGGCTGGTGGTTTCCCTCTTACGTCAACCCCGGGAAGCACGTTACATCCCGCGACGTCGGGGGAGCCATTGCCGCCGCATTCGCCCGGCTCGGTGTCACGGCCACGGCCCACCAGCTGAGGCACTCATTTGCCACTTACCTCCTTGATAACGGCGTCGATTTGAGGACTGTGCAAGTCCTTATGCGGCACCGTTCGATCGCCTCAACGGCGATCTACACTCGCATTTCGCTCAAGCAACAAAAACAAGCCATCGAGCGGCTTGTTTTCTAACATTGAAAGGACAAATATCATGCAGAATGAAGACTTCGTTACCATGATTTCTTTCCAAGATTCATGGAAAGAAGAAAGAGATAAAAAGACGCGATTCGTAGCCTATGATCTCGCACCTGAGCACGACGTGCCGGCCGTTACGATACGCAGGGCGAATCTAGGTCTGCACAGTCCCTTTATTCGGATACGACTCCAGAATGACGGGAAAGCGGCGGTTGAAAGGTTCGATCAATATAACCCGCTCCTGGCAGACGCCTATGGTCGCGGAACGCCTGCTAAATGGTGGCAGATGCCCTGGCTTCTCAAAACGACCCCTTGGAAGGCTTGGAAACTCATCAAGACGATAAAGAAGTCTGTCAAAATAAGCCAAAAAGCATTAAATGAATTCAGAGTAAAACGTCAGTATGCAGAGGAATCCGCAAATGTTTTTAAAAAAGTATGGAAGAGCGCCATAAGAGATCGCGTGCCTCTTGTAGATATTCTCATCAAAAATGATCTGAATATGTCAAAATTAGCTATTTACGATTCTTTCATTCAAGAAGAAATCGACATTAGGAAACCACCTCCAACTGTCGCATTCAAATCAAGAAGCGAATCCCCTGGCTTGACTGATGAAATAGTCTGCGTGCAGTGGAATCCAAAAACCGACAATATCGGCCTTTGCATGCCTACAGGGACAACAGGCGGGACGAGAGCGCCTGTAGACCTGGAATTTGCAGCAGAGCGTCTAGGGATCAAGCCTCAGCAACTCGAACGGCACATAGAGGCAACCCGTTCCGCCTTTCATGCGTCCTACGAACACTATCAGAACCTGGCGGGCGGGGAAGTCAAGGCCTATCCCCTGAGAGATGACAAAAGAAAAATGATATGCACCAGAATACACGAAAAAAGTAAAGAATTAGACGTTAACAAGAAAAACATAAAGAAAGGTGCTTACAGGCATCTAATCGCACGGTAGTTTTTACTGATCCCTCGATCTTCAATCCTCGGATACGGGTAGACTAGCCAGTGGCTCCTTCGAGCCGAACCGGACCTATCACAATATTACCTTTGCAGAGGTTCCGAGTTCGGGAAGGAGGTGAGACCGGTGAAGAAGGCGACTTCGACGTCGGGCAAGGAAAAGGCCCGGATGTTGCGCTCCGTAGTGAGGCTTGCGCAAGTCCAGGCCTTAGCCCTTGCAATCGCTAGCCTAGCGGTGCTAATAGCACTTCTTGGCTGACGACTCACAGCAGGCCAGTCGGCCTCTACCCGGCTGGCCTGCTCCAATTATGACCTATGCAGTAGGACAACCTCAAGATAATCTTCATTACGATCGCCCAGACGGTTGCAGGGCGGCCATGGTTCTTACTTTTGCCGGGGCTCCGAGGCGTCTATCCGCCAGCGAGTGCACTACGTCGGCATTCGGCCGCATAAACGGAAGCGTCCCGCAAACACGCGTGACGCTTTTCTTCGTCACTTTATGTTGTCGGTGACGGCCTCCCAGAAGGCGTCATAGTCATCTTCGATGTAGAAGACATGCCTTCCTCCCTCGGTCGTGTCGGACTTGATCACGGCGTCTTGGATGGCCTCGACGTCATAGTCTTCCGGATAGCCGTCGCAGCTGTTGGCCAGTGCGTAATCGAGGGCTTCCTCGGCGTCTTGGCGGGTAGTGTAACGGTTGTCGGCCATTGGTCTCTTCCTCTCTCCTATCGGACGGGCCCTCCCCGCCAGATGTATATAGTCTATATACATCTGGGCTCAACAGCAACTTCTAGAGTTGTGAACGCCGTCACTTATTTGCATTTGCGGTTTTTGCGGCGCGGATCATGGCGTAGACACGTTGGCGGTTGACACCGAGCCGGGCGGCAAGGGATGTGACCGGGACGCCCGCGGCCGCCGCTTTGGCCACGGCGGCGTCGCGGCGGCGGGCCGCGTCGCCCATGGCTTCCTGGAGGGACACGGCTTGCCTGTGGGCCAGGACGGCCTCGTTTGCGGGGTCGGCCATTGGTCTCTTCCTCTCTCCTATCGGACAAGCTCTTCCCGTCCGACGTATATAGTCTATACACATTCTTGCGAGGAGGCTCCGCATAGAAGCGGCCCCCGGTTCCGTTTGGACGGTCGGGACCTCTAGGAAAAGGCCAAACTGGTTTCGAACTGATTCCCAGTCGGCCAACTCTTGTTAGGAGTCCAGCACCTCGCTTTTGATACACGCGACTCTTTCGCACACGTCGACGCCGACGGTTTTTTGGGCGCAACGAGGGCGACGACGATGACCGCCTACGGCCGCGACCTTACTAGGTGAAGGTGTGGCTGAGCGCGCCGAAGGTGCCGATTGTCAAGGTCAGGACAATAATCCACAGAGCGACGGTGACAAGCAGTTTCACCAAAGTGAAAACGATCATCGCGATGGCTTTGAGGATCGTCCAAACGATGACTCCCGCATTTCTCGCCAATGTTTCCACGAGGCCTCCTCCCTTTATCTTTTAGCATATCGGAGACCTCAACAGAAAACAGGGATTTTGAGGCTCGATGCTCGATATCGAGCCTCAAGTTTTTGTTGAAACCAGAGGTTAGCAGGGTGGATGCGCGAACCCGTTCGCAATGGCGGGGCTCTGCCCCACACCCCGCCAGGACCGTGTCGGCCCTGGACCCCCATAGCGGGGCTCTGCCCCGAAACCCTGGGCAGGGGCCAGCGGCGGCCCCTGCCATCCCCGGCCGTTGCGTGCCACCCCCGTACCGGGGCCGTCACGCCGGAGAATGGGTGTGGGCACCTGGATGGGGCGGCACCGGCAGCGGGCTTTTTTCGGCGCGCGTGCGACTAGTGTCGGGTCGGCTTTCCGAGTGAGGTGCCGATGATCCGGATGTGCTGTCAGGTCTTTTGCATTTGAGGACCTGTATAGCGATGGGGGAAAGGTTGAGCTTGCGGACGAGCTCGGAGCGGGTGAGGCCGAGGCTTGTCAGGCGATCGCGAATGTCTAAGACGTCGTCGATAGCGTCGTCAAGGCGGTCAAGAGCGACGATGAGTTTTTCGACTTCATCGGTCTTCTCCTCAATTGCCTTTCTTTCGTCGGTGAACAGTTCTTCTGACCGCCGACGCGTGAGACGTCGGGTGTTGCTTTTACTCACGATAGGGACCTTTTCTTGTGCCCTTCCGGTGAGGATTCTCCGTCGGCAAGTCTACCTCGCCAGGACCGTTTTTTCATTCCCCCAAAGCTCGTTTTCACTGACCGACGCCCGTCCTACGATTTCGTAAGACGAGCGGAGCGAGAACTGAAGTTTGAGAAACGGGCAGTCGGGTTTTCACCAGCCAACCACCACTTGCCGACTGGTGCAACGCCGCTTTTCACACTGATGTTTTCATCTTCGACCGAACTCACTTACGACTCAGTCAGTGCAACGAGCAGGAAGTCCACGCCAGCCGACGGCCGGCTCTCTCAACGCGGGAACTCAGCCCCTCCCCTATCGGGACTTAAGACCCACGTAAGTGGTTTAGCAAGCATAGCGTTTGTTCAGACACAAACACTAGCCACAGCCTCCGCTGTGGACTAGTATGGGTGTTACCCAAGCCCTTTAAAGGAGGCGTCGTGGTGACACGAGAGCCTGCTGGACGGACGCGGAAAGTGCAGAAGAAGGTGTACTTCTCCGCCGTGGAATGGGAAATGATCTCGCGCCGGATGCGCGGCTACCACCAGACGAATTTCTCGCAGTTCGCGCGCGAAACGCTGACGACGGGGCTTGTCACGGCTCGTCCCGACAAGCGTCTTGTCGCCCGGGAAATCGAGCGCCAGCTCGGCCCGATCGGCAACAACATCAACCAGCTTGCGCGGCAGGCGAATACCGACGACGTCGCCACCTATGCTCAGGTCCGCGCCGCCGTACGGATGCTCGGCGAGGTTCGTCGCATTGTTGCGATGCACCTCGGGAGCGAGAATGGCGATCATCAAAATCGGGCAGATCAGGTCCACCCTTAGAGCGGCGATCTCCTACGTCGTCGCCCCGGAGAAGACCCGGGAGGGGATCATGACCAGCGCGAATTGTGCGGTCCCGTGGGACCCAGATGCAATCGCCATGGTCATGGAAGGAACCGCCGAAGACGCGGCCCGGGTCAAGACCGTGGGGGCTCCTGGAACGGTTCTCGCCTACCACGTCATCCAGTCATTTAAGCCGGGCGAGACCGACCCGAACACCGCTCACCGTCTCGGCGTCGAGTTCGTCGAGGAGATCACCGGCGGACAGTATGAGTACGTCATCGCAACGCATACCGATCGAGATCATATCCATAACCACATCATTTTCAACGCCGTCAATCAGCAGACATTGAAGAAATACAGATGCCCGAAAACCCGGGTCTACGAGTACCGATCCATCTCCGATCGACTGTGCCGAGCCCACGGCCTGTCAGTCATCGAGCAGCCTCATCCCGCCCGGCGCATACAAATCGGGGAGGCGTACGCGCGAGCCGACGGACGGTCCGCTAAGGCGGCGATCGCGGAGAAAATAGACGCGGCCGTGACCGTCTCAACGACATGGCAGGAGATGCTCGACCGCCTCGCGGCAGACGATGTCTCCGTTTACGCGAGGGGCGCCCACGTTCTTTTCCGAGACACCTCTATGACCGGCCGCGGGGTGCGCGGGGCTACGCTCGGCGCAGCTTATACGGAAGCTAATCTCAGGGCCCGGCTCGGCCGCAGCGACGTCTGCGAGTACGTCATTCAACGCCGCCTGGTCACGATGCTTGATGAGAACCGCGCACAGATCCGCCTGCCCGGCAGGCGCGACCGTTTCATCGTCGTCCAACGCGCCCACGTGGCCGACCACGGCAAAACCTACAGGGTCTTCCTGCCCTCGGCTAGGACGGTGACGCTCACCGACGCGACAGGACGGCTCGCGGGGGAGCGCACCCCCGACGAGCTTTACGAGTTCTTCACCCGTCCCGAAGCCTTGCGCTCCCGGCTTGCCGGGCTCGCGGAAACGGCGCGTGGAAAGACGGCAGCGCAGAGGCGCTATTACGCCCACATCGACCGCCAAGTCGCCCGGCTTCACGCCGAGGCCGACGTCGTCAACATCCGCGCCGCCTACGCCGCAGCCGACGACAAGCCGGGCTTTCTCGCAGCCCTGCGCGCAAACATCGAACAGACGAGCCGGGAAGAGACGCGGCTCGTGCTGGCCAAGCAGAAGGCCTTCGACGCCAAGGCAGACGCGTCGACCGTGGGCCGGGACCTCGAGGCGGCGACCCGGCGTCTAGCGGCCCTGCGCGCCGCGCACATCCAGCTGTCTCGCACTGCAAAACAAGAAAAGGAGATGAAACGATGAGCATGCTCAGCGGAGAACAGCTCTCCCAGCAAATCGTCATCACGTCCGCACAGGTAGGAATCAACGTCACTGCCCGCCTGGCCTCCGGGACCCTCGCCGGGCTGAAAGACACCCTCAGAGTCATTCGGGCGGGCCTCAAACACGTCAAGGACAAAGGACAGCACGGGCAGATGAGGTTGCGAAACCTGCAACGCGCCGCAGGGGGCGACCTGCACCAGCAGGCCGTCACCAACCGGCTGGTTGCGACCTTGACTCGGGATTTGAAGAAACGCGGCGTCGACTTCTCACTAGAAAAAGGACGTGACGGCGTTCACTTCATTCACTTCAAGGGGGCCGACGCCGACACGATGCGCCACGCCGTACTGCAAGCTGAAAAACGGCTTAACCGCCATATCGCGCGGGCGCAAATCCCCCGCGCAGCAATTCGCAAAGTCCCCGAGATGGTCGGCGACGCCATCCGAGCAACATCGGTCCGAGAACTGGCTCGACAGGCCGGACGGGAGATCGCCTACCGGTTCTCGCTTCGGCCCAAAGAACCCCGAGCAGGCCTCGACGACGGGGGCCCGCCCCTCGAACCCCGGCAGCGGGCGGCCGAGCTGAAGAAAACCGCTCCCGCCGCGACGACGAAGACGCCTTTGACCAAGTCGAGGCGCGACATCGCGATCAACATCAACCGCCGGGCGGAGGCGTTGAAAGCGAAGCTGGCAGCCGCTCCCGCTACTGCCCGCACACGACCGGCCCCTGGAGTCCGACGATGAAACTCTTCCTCCTGTTGATATCGGCGGCCTGTTTCTGGGCTGGGGACAAGGTGGCATTCCAAATTCGGACCGACATCGCCAGCGGCAGGCGCCCAACCGAGGTCATCGACCGTTTTTGGCTCGACCTGGCCAGCCCCGCGCACGTCTCGTTCGTCGGCGTCGACGTGCTCGCCGGCCTTTGCCTCGTCGGCACGCTCGGGCTCGTCTGGCTCTACAACTATGCGGGCAAAGGACAGCGCCGGCAGGGAGAAGAACACGGGTCGGCCCGCTGGTCATCGTCCCGTCAGATGCGCCGTTTCACCAATAGAGACCCTCGACAGAACATGGTGTTCACGGACGTGAACAAGCTTAGCCTGGACTCGCGGAAAACCCAGCGCAACCTCAACGCGCTGGTCATCGGCTCCTCGGGCTCGGGCAAGTCGCGCTACTACGTCATGCCCAATTTGGCCCAGCACAACACCAGTTTCGTCATAACCGACCCGAAAGGCGAACTCCTGGCCAGATGCGGCAACAATCTGGCCGCTGCCGGGTACACCATCCGCGTCCTCAACCTCGTCGAGCCTGTCGAGTCCGACACGTACAATCCCTTCGCCTATTTCGACCCGAACAGGGCGGAGATCGACGTCGCCGTGCTGACCGAAAACGTCATGGCCAACACGTCGGGAAAGAAACCCTCTTCAGTCTCCAACGCCGATTTTTGGGAAAAGGCCGAGCGTGCTCTGCTCAACGCGCTGGTCGCTTACATCTATTTCACGAAAGGCCCAACGTCCACGCTCATCGACGTCGTCGAGCTCCTGGCAAAAATGGGCGCATCGGAAACCGACGAGACCCACCAGTCAGAAGTCGATCTCATCATGGCAGCCGTTGAGGAGGAAATCGCCGCCTACGACGCCGACCCTGACGAGTACGGGCCGGAATGCGCGGCGATGATCGACGGCCTGCGGTTCGCCGTCTCACAATACACGACGTATACGCAGGGTGCCGGCGAAACGAAGAAGTCCGTCATTATCTCGCTCGGAGTGCGCATGGCTCCCCTGCACATGGCGCCTCTGCGGCGCCTTCTTGCCTCCGACACCATCGCCGCTGGCAACGTCGGCGAGGAGAAGACCGCGATCTTTCTCGTCATCCCCGACACACACGCGGCGTTCAACTTCATCGCCGCGATTTTCTACGAGCAGATGTTCGCCTCGCTCATCCGCGCGGCCGACACTGCCGAATCGCGGCGCCTGCCGATCCCGGTCCAGTGTTTCATGGACGAATTCGCCAACATTGGACGCATTCCGTCCTTCGAGCGGGTGATCGCCGTCATACGTTCGCGCGGCATCAGCGTTTCGGTCGTCATTCAGAATCTCGCCCAGCTCAAATCCCGTTACAGGGACGACTGGGAGACGATCGTCGGCAATTGTGACAGCTTGCTGTTCTTGGGCGGCAATGAAAAGTCGACGACCGAGTATCTGTCCAAAATCCTGGGAAAGCAGACGATCCGGTCCACCGAGACGTCGCAATCGAAAGGGCGGAACGGATCGTGGTCCCTCCAGGACAGGAATCTCGGCCGCGACCTGCTCTCGGCCGACGAAATCGGCAGGCTCGGCACCGATGAGGCGGTCTACATTCTGCGGGGATGCCAGCCCTGGCGCGCCCGCAAACTCGCGCCGATCCGCGAGGCCGGCGTTTTCGCTTACACTCCCGAGCTCAACGACGAGGCGGTCTTCGACGAATGCTTCATCGACTGGGCCGACGACGCCGAGGCCTGAATCAACCCTCTTATGAAAGGAGACCCACATGGACACGGTCATCTACACGACGCCGGGGTGCCCTCGGTGCCGTCTGACGCTGCGTCAATTCGACAAACACGGACGGCCCTACCGGCAAGTCACAGCTACGCCCAAGGACATCGAGCAGCTGCGCGCCGAAGGCTTCACGTCTTTCCCGGTCGTGAAAACACCGTCTGAATCATGGGACGGCTTCCGTCCCGAAAAAATCGGCGCCGTCCCCCGGCCTCGAGACGTCAGCCCCGACGTCGAGCTCGGGCGGCGCCCACGCCGCTAGAAAACAGAAAGAAGGAGGGGAGACAAGCTTTTTGGCTTGTCTCCCCTCCTTTCCGCGTCCGCCCGGGCAGATCGCCCTTTAGTCGCCGACGAGGGCGCTGGCTATTCTGTCAGTGCTGACAATAAGGAATATGAAGAAGATCGGCCCGGCTATCAGCGAGCCGAGGTTGGAGGCCATCGACTTGAGCCCGTCGGCGTTGGCGATCGCGTTGACGTCGATCGAGCCGATCTGGAATCGCGTATACAACGCGATTACAATCAATATTGCCACGCCCTTGAGGACGACTTTCGCGTACTTTTTCAGGAAGCCGATCGCGATCGACTTCGTCTCCGGGTGGCCAAGAAACGAAATCGGCAACGTCGATCCGGCGATGAGCAGGTACATCTCGGCGAAGCGCATGAAGATCACGATCTTCAAAATCAGGCCGGCAAGGATACCGATGATCCACGGCAGGAACAAGATGAGCATCAATCCGGCTTTGTCGATCGTGTCCATGTTCTCGACAGCCTCAACCATCCCGTCAGGCAGGCCATTACCGCGCGATCCCGGATTGAGTTTGGCCACTCCCCGGATGATTTTGTCGCCGATCTCGTTGATCGCTCCGATAATCAGGCCCGTGTTCTGGATCGTGACGACAATCATGGCCGCCGTGATCGTCGCGGCCGCGACCTGCTGAGTTCCCGCTTTGTGGTCGCCTTCGTATTTCGCTGATATTCGGGCGAATTGAAGAACGAGAATGCCGCCAGCGATCACGGCGGCCACGGGTTTGACCGCCACCGAGTTGATTTGATTGACGAAGGCGAAAGCCCCCGAATTGTATGTGGCGGCCGAGTGTTTGAGCCCGTCGGCACCTTGGGCGAAGTCCGACCCGATGATCGTCCTGAGCATCGCCAAAATAATGTCAGACATCTTATTTTCCTCCTACGCGGACGGCGCGGGGAAGCAGCGCGTCCGAATGCCGGTAGAAACTCAACGGCCGAACGCCGACGCCCCCGCTTGGGATCGAGTCGATGATCTTCCCACCGCCGACGTAGATCCCGACATGGGTGACGTTGTCTTTCGATGCCGGGATCGACATTGACTGGAAAAAGACGATGTCGCCTGGCGCGAGCTCGGACGTCGTCGCGTTGACGTAGTGGCCTCCGTAACGGGAGGCCAACGAGTACATGGCGTACTCGCATTTGGACGTCGCCCACGGGTTGCCTTTGACCGACATCGGCAGATTCACCCCGTGCTTGCCGAAGACAGTTTTGACGAATACGCAGCAGTCCATGCCTCCTCGTCGACCTCGATACGGGGTTCCGATGTACTGCTGGGCCGTTGAGACGACCCCGCTAACATTGGCGCCAGCCTCGACGCCGGAGGCCGGCGGCTGGCTCGCCCGTCCAGGGCCGCCGGCCTCGACCAGCTTCGGGTTGCGTTTGATGACGATTCCACCGTTCTTGATCGCTTTCTTCGCGACATCGGCCGGAATCGTCTCAACATAATATTGCGCGGCCCCGTAGTTTTCCGTTGTGATCGCCCCGTCCTCAGACACCGATGCGACATAGGCGACATGCCCGTGAGGGCTCGTATGCCCGTACACACCGGCCTCGAAGGAGACGACGTCACCCATCTGAGCCTGGCTCGGCTCAGAGATCGTCGTCCAGCCGGGAAGGTTGCCCGGTTTGCCCCACTGGCGGCCGTCCCCGCCCCGAGGAGTCAACTCCCCATGGGTATAGACCCACCGTCCAGGGCCGCCGCCCATGTCTCGATTGACACGCCAATACACAAAATCTGTGCAGTTTCCGTAGTAGTAGCGTGTTGAGGGATTAACCGTATTGTAGGCGGCGGTTGCCTTTCCGGCACCGTCTCGGACCTGCCCTGCCCACGGATAGTCGTCGGTCATCGCGAGTCCCGCCGTCTGGGCCTCGTCCTCGTAGAAGAAATTCACAATCCACGAAGGGATGAAACTCAAAACGATCATCACCGCCAAAAGGATCGCGGCGATCACGGCGAAGGTCATGCCGACCGCGGTCCCGGCAGGGGCGAGGACAGCAGCGACGATGCGAGCGACGGTCTGCGCGGCCATCCTTGCGGCCGTCTGGCCGACGCGCTGGCTTCCCCGCGCATTTTGCCGCGAGGAGACGGACTCATAGCCCGTCTCCGTCTGACGGCCTGCCTTGTCTCGCCTGTCGGGACGTCCCAAGCGGGGACGGCGGCGGTCGAGCTTGGCCTCATACCCTCGCGGAACGCGCGATCTTGTGCGGATTGGCCGCCCTGCAACCGTCTGGGCGATCGCCCGCGCCAGCAGACCGACAAGCCGTCTTGAGCCGCGCGCCCGGCCGGCGACAACACGCCGTCCGGCCCTTCCGCCTTTGACCGCGGCAGCTTTCCCGGCCTTGCGCCCAACCCACGCGACGGGCCGGCCGGCCGCTCGACCTGCCAGTCGGTCGGCCCGCCCCGACGTCGACGACGTCGCGTCCTCTTTCGCCTCGTGCGGACGCAGGACCTTCTCGTCAGTCACAAGCCGTCCTGCACGGCGGATGTGCGGCGTCACATACCGCCTGTTCTCGGTCCGTCTCAAGTCACTGCGCATGCGCACCACGACCTGCCGGCGTCTCCTCAAACCTGGTCGAGAAGACTCGGAAAATCCTGCTATCAGGGTCCATCGTGTTGTCGAACGGGATCGTCACCGGCCCCATACGCATCAGCCCACATCCCGGACGGGCGTTAACAAACGCGCGTCGCTGCCCTTCGGAGAACTTCAGCAGCTCGACGAGCGCGTCGGCGTCTGTGGCCTGCTGATTAAGCAGAAAAAGCCCGTCCGAGTTTGACAGCATGAGACGGGCTCGCTCATTGGCCAGCAGCTCCTCGATATTCTGGGTGATCCCCGTGGCTGCGGCACCCCACTTCCGCACTCGCTTGAAAATGCTCTGACAGTAAGCCGCCGCATAGTCGTTGGAAAACAAGACGTGGAACTCGTCAATGTAGACCCATGTTCTGCGTCCCGCAGCCCGGTTCCGGGCAATCCTGGACCAGATCTCCTCGAGGATCACCATCGCCCCGAACGTCTGCAGATCACGGCCGAGGTCGGCGATGTCGTAGACAGTGACCCGATTTGCCCCCTCGACGTTCGTCTGCTGGGCGAAACCCCGGGCCGAGCCGCGCGCGTACAATTCCAGGCCTGTCGCCAGTTGCCTGGCTTCTGGCTCCGGCTCACCCATCAGCGTCTCGTAAAGCGTCCCGAGCGTCGGAGAGACAGCCCACGGGCTGTTCCAATATTCGCTGTACACCCCCAAGGCCGCGCGGTCGACAATCGACCGTTCGACAGGGGACAGACCGTCGGCGCCGCCGAGAAGTACCTCAATCAGCGCGAGCGTGTATCCACATTTGTCACGGATCGGATCGTTCTCACTCACAACGACGCTCTTATCCAGATAAAGGGGGTTGATGCAGTCGCGCGATCCAGCCGAGATGACAACCCTCTTTGCGCCGAGCTCGTCGGCCAGGGCGACATACTCTCGCTCCGGATCGATGATCAGGATCTCGTCCGCCTCGCGGCGAAGGAAAGTCTGCTCGATCTCGAACTTGGCAAATTGGCTCTTGCCCGAGCCGGTCGTGCCCAAAATGAACGCATTCGCGTTCATCCCCAGTCTGCGATCGGCAACAATCAGGTTCTTTGAAACCTGATTGATTCCATAAAAATTCCCCCCTGGCTGAAGAATCTCCTGAGTCGTAAACGGGACCATCGTCGCCGCCACAGCCGTTGTCAGCGTACGGAAAACCGGCAGACGGTTCTCCCCCAGCGGGAGGATTGCGTTCAGCCCGTCAACCTGCATATACCTCAGGTTTTCCAGGTCACATGAGTGCTTGCCGCACACGCGTTTAACCCGCTTGACGCTCTCTGCCAGCTCCTCGACCGTCGAACCCGCAACCCCGACGACGATCGTCGTCGTAAAGAGCTTCTCGTTCGTCTGCTCCAGTTGGTCGCGCAGCTCGACCGCCTCCGTATAGGAGGCTTGCAGCTCATGCGGCAAGAAATCCTGCGTCAAGCCCTGTTTGGCAAGTCTGCGCTGCTCGGTCGAGCGTTGCATGTCCATGCCCGCGATCTGGCGTTTGACCAAATCCAGGCCTTCAGCTTGGTCCATGGGCGCGATATGAAGGGAAACCGTGACATCGACAGGGATCTCGGCGATCTCCCGCACGACACGGTCGTTCATCCACGACGGCAAATTCCGTAGAACCAAGGTCTGCCAGTACCTCGTCGTCCCAGACGACAGGCAGACATGATCCCTGTTCGACACATCGACCGACATCGGCGCGACAAGGTCTTTTGTCGTCAACCCCTGACCGACAAGTTCATCGTAGGAGAACTCGACCTGACAATCGGGCCGGAGCATATGCTGCAAAACGCGCACACGCTCCTGCCCATTCAGCCACGCCGCCTGACAGCCGCCGACGTCTTTCAACGCGGCGGCGTCTTCGGCCGCCATCCGCGTCAACAGCAGGCGGGCCTCCTGGACTGATTCAGCCTGCACGGTCAACGTCACGTATTTTTCGGTTAACGTGTTCTGCCGCCCTGTTTGCAGACGTTGAGCGATCAGTTTGTTGTACTCGGCCCGTTGGGGATCAAACCCATCGGGCCGCCCCGGAAGTTGGACCTCGGCCGCCAGGCGTTGTTTATCCAAGACACGATTTAAGAGTGTGACCTGAACATGCTGGCCACCGAGATGGCCGTTCAAAAACCGCGCGTATGCCTCAACAAGGCCTTCTTGGACCTCCGGCGGAGCCATCTGATAGTCGATATCCGACAGCCTCAACGACGCAGAGTATTTGTTTCCGCCGAGCCAGCACACTCCTGAATCTGCCAGAGTCTCATACTGGATAAGATCCTGGGCCGACCTCGGCGGTCGCCGCTTATTCTGCTGCTTCACCGGCTGCGATGCGTCGGCGGGCACGCCGGGACCGCCTCGCAGGCGACGATGTTTCTTCATGGGTAGCCTCCCCACATATTGACGATGAGTACGTGAAATGTCGCGGTCCGAAACGGTGAGCGAACCAGTAACGGGCATATTTCTCGAACGGCACGCCGGCAGGGCGGACCCAGCCCACGCATACGGCCGGAATCGCGGCCAGCGTCACGAGAATCACCCCGAGGTTTTCCTGGCCCGCGAGGAAACACGCCCCGTAGACACCGGCGACAACCGGAAAAGCGACAGCAACAACTGCAAGCTGGCGCCACGACAGCCCGAACAGGACCCTGGCCTGATACCGCGTGACCTCGCGGTAGACCTTCACCTCAAAAGCCATTGTTCGGCCCCAGTCAGATTTTTACCTGGGCAAACAGCGCGGCTGCGGCGATGATCATTCCGCCGCCGACGAGCTGCCAAACCCCTGACTGGATCTGGTTGCCATTTTTTTCATGCAACCCCCCGGCAAGGACAATGGCGCCCCATACGCACCAGAGTCCTCCGCCAGTGATTGCAAATTTTGTGATTAGTGCTACGACAGAAGCAAGCATTTTTCTCTCCTCATTGGAAACACATGGATTGTTTTTGGTCGGTCCGTCCCACGCCCCATCGCTACGGGAAACAAAAGGGACGGGTGAGGAATACCTCCGGCCATTCGGCCGGTCTTCTTCAGGTATTCCTCACCCGTCAGTCGAAACGATACCAGCGAATCGACCGTTTCTGGCCGAGGAAGAAGAAGAAATCCCTCACATCGGGCATTTTCCGCCACCGGCTCGGACGAGACCGGCGACACAATTCGTCATCGGCCCGGCATCGCATCACCACCCTCAAACTGGCGATCAACCACACCGGACGCAGCCAGGCCAGCAGCCTGACGTACACCCTCGGCCAGCCCATCAACCTCAGACGACAGCCCCGAAATCTCGGTTATCACATCCGGCCCATCGGCCGGCGTGATCCGATCCAGGCGCGACCTCGTCGAGCCGATCAGCTTGTCGAGCCGGTCAGCCTTCGACGCCAACTGGCGTCGAAGCCCGTCATCGACGAGTTTGCCTTCCGCCGCGGCGGCCACCTGGCGGGCCTGGGCGACCGAGGACGAGGCCCGAGACAGCTCCGGCTCGACATGCTCCCTCACCCACGCCGAGGCCGACGCCCCCGCCGACATCCGAGCCTTTCGAGCAAGATCACGGAGCGTCGAGGCCGAGGACGCCAGACGCCGCGTCGCCGCCCGCACCCTGGCCGTCTCGCCGACGATGCGATCCGTCGACCAGACGGCCGGCACCGACGAAAGCACGCTCTTCGGCAGGCTTGTCTTCTTCAGCGCGGCGCGCAGCCGGTCACACGACGTCGTTCCCGACGAGGTCGACTCGCACTCACCGAGCGCGCCCTGCGCCTGGCGCCGCGCGGCCGCCAGCGTCGACGCCGACGCCGCATGCTTCGCCGAGGCCGTCGCGTACTCCTCCCGAGCCTTGTCGCGGCCGTCCAGCCAGCCCGGCACAAACGCTATGACCAGCGCCGAAACCACGGCAAGAACAGCGGCAGCTGCCTTCCATTTCCACGAGGATCCGACTTTCATCCTTGCGCCTCCTTCCGCGCCCCTTCTGTGGGGCCATCAGGTTTCCGTTCCCGGCCCTGAAAGGGAGAATCCTCACCAGAAACCGGGTGGGACAGGCCGGGAACGGACGACTTTTCCAGACTGGCTACAAGCTTTGCGCGCATACCGGAAGGCAAGGCCGTGTTGCCGCGCAAGCGCTCGACAAGCTCCGCCCGCTCGACGCCGGTCATCTCCTCCCGCGGCTCGCCGACAACGCGAAGCGGCCGCGACGGCCGGACCGGCGCCTGAGCCACAGGCGGTCGCGAATCAGCGAGCTCCGCGACCCGTGAGATGATCAACCCCACCAGATTGCGCACCTGATCCGGAGGCGGCAGCGGATTGGCCGCCAGACGCGACCTGACCTGGCCCATGGTCCACCCTCCGCTGATTGCCCGCCGCAGATCCGCCGCAACCCGCGCCGCCGCGCGTTTAGTCATCACACCCAGCATCTCCGGCGGAAGACTTTCGGCCGCCAGGCGCCACTCGTCCTCCGAGGCAGGCCTCGCCGGCGGCTCCAGACCTGGCGGCCCAGCCGGCGGGACGCCCGCAGGGCACCTGCCGGCGCCGATTCCGCGATTCTCCTCACCCACACCAACCACTGAGGCGTCCGTGGCCACAGCCGGTTGGATGGTTGGTGATTCTGAACGAAGTGAAGAATCATTGGATATACCTTTAGGTATATGTGCGGCGGCTGACTGTGCCGCGGTCTGCCGCCGCACAGTATCCGAGTTATCCACAGGGTCGGACTGTGCGGCAGCTTCTGCCGCACAGTCCGGGCTCGCGCCAGGCGACATCGTCTTTTTCTCTGTCTTTTCACGGAAAAACCCCGGATGTGACGGGCAATCCACAATTGGACCGCTGGTCATCGTCCCGTCTTTCATCGCGGCAACGACAATCCCCATCGCCTCATCGACCTCGATCGGCGCATCCGAAACAATGACGACGTCGCGCAGGCGCCCGCCCGACCGGACGCGAAACCGAAACCGCAAATGGTGATCCTCGAGCTCACGAAGAGCACGCCTCGTTGCGTGCTCTCCAAGCCCGCGCCCCGTCAGCTGCCTGTATCCCTTGACTGCTTCGTCGGGCATCGCCAAGCAGGCTATGAGAACGCCCAACGTCGCATACGATAAACTTTTGTCATGGATCAGCTTGTTCGACACCGCGGTCGAGCCACGACGAACAAGGAAATACCCGTCCTTACTCATGCGATCCGCCTCTCAACCAAACCCCGATCGACCAGCTCGCGCACAGCGCCCCGAACCTCGTCAAGATCCAAACCCCGCCCCGCCAGAATCTCGACATCCGACACACCGGACGGGCAGGCCGTCAAAACCGCGTATACCCCCAAAGCCGCATAACTAAGCGAACCATCCATATAAACCCGCGCTGGAACCACTGCCAGCGGCCGAACGCTCCCGCTCACGACACGCCCTCCAAACCAGGCAAAACCTGATCAATCTCGCCGAGGGTGCCCATCGGCCGATCTTCTTCAGGCATTAACAGCGCCTGAATATCCGACCGACGAAACAGCCTCCGCCTCGACGGCAACAGTATCGACGGGACTTTCCCCTCACGAGCCCACCGCCAAAGCACCGGCCTCGAAAAAACCGGAAACTCCGCAACCACCTCAGCGGCAGTCAACAGATCAATCATTTCATTACTTTCGTATTCTTTCGATACGTCCATAATGAAAGTATCGTTCATTATGAATGAATTCGCAAGCGTCTTTCGTAATGAATCGATACGCTGTTATGCTTAAAGCATGACAACTCCGCATAACGTCGATATCCAAACGTTCGATGAGGCGTTGGGATTTACAGTTCAGCAGTACCTTTTTGCCCACGGAGTAACGCGAGTTGAACTCGGAAAACTACTCCACGTTCCGGGCCCCAGCGTCTCCAATCGTCTCCGTGGACGAATTCGATGGAGCGCCGAAGACGTCGCCGTCGTCGCAGCACGATTTGGAGTCGGAAGTGGTGACCTTATGCCGATTCTTGACCCCAACGGCAGATGGGTTCCCGCCCCGTTCAATCTCGCAGACGCGGTGTCGACGAAGGCGGCCCCCGCGTCTGCGGGGGCCGCCTTGG
>ERZ772971.156-NODE-156-length-43659-cov-17.677163_pt1 | contig 43659 bp, 28 predicted proteins | sample MGYA00511943_ERZ772971 | MGnify/ENA primary metagenome ERZ772971 (study PRJEB29015, sample SAMEA2737929) | human oral metagenome | biome: human oral; feature: human-associated habitat; material: dental | place: China | collected 2144 ... | reverse complement strand
CACGCCTCGGGGCGGCGGGTGGGGGCGATGCTCGCCGAGGCCCGCGCGCGCCTGGCCGCCGTGGTGGACGCCGACCCGCACGAGGTGCTCTTCACCGGCGGGGGCACGGAGGCCGACGCGCTGGTGGTCTGCGGGCGCGTCCTGGCGGCGCGGGCCGCCGGCGTGCGGACGCCCCGGCTCGTCACCTCCCCTCTCGAGCACCCGGCGGTGCTCGATTCGTCCCGCACCGCCGCAGTGCGCCTGGGTGCCGAGCACGTCGAGGTCGCGGTCGACGCCGCCGGGCGGGTTAAGGTGGAGAGTCTGCGCCGGGCTGCACCGGGGGCCGCGCTGGTCAGCGTCATGGCGGCCAATAACGAGACCGGTGTCGTGCAGGACGTCGGCGGCCTGGTGGAGGCGGTGCGGGAGGCGACCGGAACGCGGCGGCCCCAGGGTGAGGGGTACGTGCCGGTGCACTCCGACGCCGTGGCGGCGCTGGGGAAGGTACCGGTGAGCCTGGCCGGCTGGGGGCTGGACGCCATGACGCTCACCGGGCACAAGATCGGGGCGCCCGTCGGAGTGGGGGCGCTCGTGGCCGGGCGGGACTTGGCGCTCATTCCGGCCACCGGCGGCGGACGGCAGGAGCGGGGGGTGCGTTCGGGCACCCAGGACGTCGTGGCGGCCAGGGCTCTGGCGCTGGCCGCCGAGCTGGCGGCGGCCGAGCAAACAGCCGAGGGACAGCGTCTCGAGGCGCTACGGTCCCGCGTGCTGGAGGGGGCGCGGGATCTGCCGGGCGCCCATGCGACCCTGCCCGCCGACGCGGCGCACGTGCCGGGCACGGCCCACCTGTGGTTCGAGGACACCGACATCGAGGCGCTGCTCATGGGCCTCGACATGGCGGGCATCGACATCTCGGCCGGGTCGGCCTGCCACGCCGGGGTGGCGGGGCCCAGCCACGTCATGCTGGCGATGGGCTACGAGGAGGGTCCGGCGCGCTCGACGCTGCGGTGCTCCATGGGGCGAGGCACCACCGCCGACGACGTCGATCGACTGCTCGCGGCCCTGCCCGGGGCCCTCGAGACGGCGCGGCGGGCGGCCCGAGCGGGCTGAGCAGGGATGATCCTCGCAGCCGGCCATCGCCCTGTAAGCCTAACGATTCAGTTACGGCGGGCCCGCCAATGTGACGAGAGCAATAACCTATCCCGGTCCCCGAGGAATCCGAAGGAAGAGTGTCGATGGAGCTCTCACCACGCGCGCGCTCCGCGTGGGCCAAGTCCGGCTATGACCCGGAGCGGCGCCGCTGGCTTCCGCTCTGGCTGCACCTGCTCGACGCCGCCGCGGTGGCCGAGCACCTCGCCACGCATTGGCTGGCGCCCACTACTCGCGACCTCATTGAACGCGAATTCGCGGATTCGACGTCGGGGCTGGCTCCGACGGACGAGTTCGGGCTCCTCGCCTCCTGGATCGCCGGCGTCCACGACATCGGCAAGTGCACGCCGGCCTTCTCCGTCCAGGTCGATGGGCTCGACGACAGGATGAAGGAGGCGGGTCTGACCCACGAGCCGGTCGACCCCCTCGAGCGGCGCAAGGTCCCTCATGCTCTGGCGGGGCACCTGATCCTGGAGAACTGGCTCATGAACGATCATGGGTGGGACTTCGAATCCGCCGAAGCCCTAGCCTCCGTCGTCGGCGCCCATCACGGTATACCGCCGACGACGGCGGCTCTCACCACCGACTACTACGGGCACGAGCATCTTCTCGGCGACGAGGCGTGGGATACCGCCCGCCGCGAGTTGCTCGACCTCGTCACGCAGCGCACCGGCGCTGAGCCTCTGCTCCCCCGCTGGGCGCAACGACGGTGGTCCCAGTCCTTCCTCGTCGAGCTGTCGGGACTGGTCATCGTAGCGGACTGGATCTCCTCGGCCGAAGACTACTTCCCCCTGCTCGGCCTCGACGAGGCCGGTACGAGCCTGCTCGTCACCGAAGCGCACGCCGAGCGCGCCGACGCCGGGCTGAGGCGTCTGGAAGTCCCCTCTCCATGGCGGCCCCGCGACGACGGCGCCGATCCCGACTCCCTGCTCGCCCGGCGCTTCGGTCTTCCTGCCGGCGCCCGCGCCACCGATGTTCAAACGCGCACGCTTCAAGCGGCCCGCACCATGGATCTGCCGGGGCTCCTCGTCGTCGAGGAGTCGACGGGAGGCGGTAAAACCGAAGCGGCCCTCATGGCCGCCGAGGTGCTCGCCGCCCGAACCGGCCGCTCCGGGGTGCTCTTCGCCCTGCCCACCCAGGCGACAACGGACGCCATGTTCTCCCGCGAGCTCGACTGGCTGAAGCGGATCGAGGAGGCGTACGCCGGCGAGGGCGCGCCGTCGGACTTCGCCGCTCAACTTCTGCACGGACGCTCGCGGCTGAACAAGGAGGCTCAGCGACTGCGGCGCCGCGGCTACGAGATCCGAGACCGGCTCCTCGGCGCTCTCGGCGGCGAGGACGAGGAGGCCCGGCGCACTCCGCGCCCGGGAGACATCGGCCGCGACGAGGACGCCGTCAGAGCGGCTGGGAACCCGCGCAGTGCAGCATCAGCGCATGCGACCTTAGGCGATGCGGCCCGCCGTCAGGCCGACCTGGCGATCCTGGCCTGGTTCAGCGGACGCAAGAAGTCGATGCTGTCGGACTTCGTCGTCACCACCGTGGACCACCTGCTCTTCGGGGCGATGCGCTCCCCGCACCTGGCCATGCGGCACCTGGGACTGTCCCGCAAAGTCGTCATCGTCGACGAGGTGCACTCCTACTCCACCTATATGAATGTCTACCTGGATCGGATCCTGACCTGGCTCGCCGCCTACGGAGTGCCGGTGGTGCTCCTGTCGGCGACGCTGTCCGAGGCGCGGTGCACCGCCATGGTCGACGCCTATCGACGGGGCCTGCGTCTGTCGGCTGGAGAACGAGTCCCCACACGCCCCGACCTCGAGACCGTGCGCACCCCCTTCCCCTGCCTGGTCACCGCCGGCGGAGAGCGGATCGAGGTCGTCCCGACGTCGGCGGGGCGACGTAGCACGATCCGCCTCAAGCGGCTCATGAAGGACGCCCTGGTCCCGCTGCTGGAGGAGAGGCTGACCGATGGCGGCTGTGCGCTCATCGTCCGCAACACGGTGCGACGCGCACAGAAGACCTATGAGCTGCTGCGGGAGCGATTCGGCCAGGAGGTGAGCCTCACCCACGCCCGCTTCACCATCGGCGACCGGTTGGCGAAGGACGAGGATCTTCTGCGCCGCTTCGGACCTCCGCGCAGCGGCCCGACGCGCCCGCACCGGGCCATTGTCGTGGCCACGCAGGTGGTCGAGCAGTCCCTGGACGTCGATTTCGACCTGCTGGTGACGGACCTGGCGCCCATCGACCTGATTCTTCAGCGGATGGGCCGTCTGCACCGCCATGAGCGGCCGCGGCCGCCCTGGGTGTCCGCCCCCACCTGCTACATCGATTGGTTGCCGTCGACGTCATCCCCCGACCCTTCGCTGGAGCCGGGCGCCAAGGCGATCTACGGCGAGCAGGACATGCTCCTGAGCGCGGCCGCCCTGAACCGGGTCGTCGACGACTCGGGCACGATCACGATCCCCGACGACGTGCACGAGCTCATCGAGGCGGTCTACGGGGCCGACGTCCAAGGGCCACCGCTGTGGCACGAGGCCGTGGAGCACGCCCGTGAGGCGTATGCGCGGAAGAACCGCGGGAAGCACGACTCCGCTCAGGGCTTCCTGCTGAGCGAGCCCGAGCGGAGCGGGGCGAGCTCCTCCCTGGTCGGCTGGCTGCATACGACGGCCTCCGACGACGAGGATAAGGGGCACGCCCAGGTACGCGACGGCGAGGACTCCCTGGAGGTCATTCTCCTGGACCGGCGCTGGATCGGCGGTCAGGAGGAAATACGCACCCTGCCGCACGCACCGGAGTCCCCGGGAGCCCTGATCCCCACCGATCGCGTTCCGGACCGGAAGGTCGTGCGCGCCATGGCCCTGTCCGCCGTGAGACTGCCCGCCGGCATGACGAAGGGCAGCAGGCTCGACGACGCCATCGACGAGCTCGAGAAACGCGTCGTGCCCCCCTGGCAGGACGATCCGCAGCTGCGCGGGCAGCTGTTCCTCCTCCTGGAGGAAAGCCGGGCACAGCTGGCCGGTGCAACGCTCGAGTACTCCCCATCCACCGGACTGAAGGAGGTCCGTCCCGAATGACTTCGACTTTCAATCTTCTCGACGAGCCGTGGATCCGAGTGATCCGGCTCAACGGCGAGGCCAACGAGGTCTCTCTTCTCACTCTTTTCCAGGATGCCACGGATATTAAGAGCATCTACGGCGAGGTCGCCAGCCAGGACATCGCCGTCCTGCGCCTGCTCCTGGCGATCTGCCACCGGACCATGGACGGGCCGGAGGATCTGGACAGGTGGAGGGAGTACTGGCAGGAACCCGAGCTCCTGGGGCGGGACGCCGCCGCCTACCTGGAGAGGCACCGCGACCGTTTCGATCTGCGCGACCCGGAGCGTCCCTTCTTCCAGGTGGCGGGGATTCATGCGGCGTCGGGGAAGATCTCGGACCTGGAATCCCTCATCGTGGACGTTCCCAACGGCAACCAGTTCTTCACCACCCGCATCGCCGAGGGCTTGAATTCCATTGGCTGGGCGGAAGCGGCCCGGTGGCTGGTGCACGCCCATGCCTTCGACCCCTCCGGTATCCGCACCGGCGCCGTCGGCGACCCGCAGGTCAAGGGAGGAAGAGGCTATCCGATCGGGCCGGGGTGGACGGGGCGGATCGGCACCGTGAGCGTGGTGGGCGGAACGCTGGAGCGAACGCTGCTCCTCAACACCGTGGTCTGCGACGGGAAGACAGCCGGCCTCGACGGTGTTGATCCTGCACGCGATCTCGCCCCGTGGGAGCGTGAGGCCGACGGTCCGGCGGGCTCGCCCGCCCTGGAGCCCACGGGGCCCGTGTCCTGCTACACGTGGCAGACGCGCCGCATCCTCCTCCACGGCGACGACGAGCGCGTCACCGGACTGTTCCTCGGCAACGGTGACAAGACGACGCCCCAGAACCGCTATCTGGTGGAGCCCATGACCGCATGGCGCTTCTCCGAGCCCCAGACCAAGAAGCTGAAGTCGCCCGTCTACATGCCGCGCAAGCTGCCGGCGGACCGGGCGTTCTGGCGGGGGCTGTCGACCCTCGTGGCTCAGTTGAGCCCGAAGATCACGGTCAAGGACGCCGGGGATGTGACCCGATACCGTTCCCCCGGCGTCGTCTCCTTCTACCAGGAACTCATGCGCCGCAGGATCGTGCCCGCGGGCGGCCTCATCCCCCTGCACGCCGTCGGCCTCGAATACGGGCCTAAAGAGGCGACAGTCACCGAACTCGTCGACGACGTCCTGACGCTGCCCGCCGGCCTGCTCAATCCTGAGAGCAAGCGCCTGGTCGCCGTCGTCCACGACACAATGGAGCAGACCGAGCAGGTGGCTGCGGCGCTGAGAAGCCTGGCCGGGAATCTGGACCGGGCTCACGGCGGGAGCCCGGAGACCGCCTCGGCCGCGCGCACGCGCGCCGGCGCGGACTTCTACCAGGTCATCGATGAGCGCTTCCCCCGCTGGCTCGCCTCCCTCGACGGAGCAGACCCGCACGTCGCCCGCGACCAGTGGCGCGGCCTCTTGCGCACCGAGGCCTGGAGGCAGCAGGAGGAGCTCGCCTCCGCCGTGCCCGGCACTACCTTCGCCGGACGCGGGGAGGGAAAGGGACGGATGGACGTCGGCAAGGCGCTGTTCTTCTTCCGCCGCGCTCTGAACGCGGCGGTGCCCGCACCCGCCCGGCAGGACGCCCAGTGAGAACAAGTGAGAACAGTAAGAACGCAGAAAGGACACCGGCATGACAGTGTCGGATACCAGCACACCCGCAGAGGTGTCGGGCGGGGCCCCGCCCGATGCCCGACGAGCCCGCCGCCTCGGGAGGATCGGCCTCCTGGTGAACCAGCGCATCGGCGGCGCGCACGGCTTGCAGAAACGCTACCTCGACAACGAGTCACTGGGGCGCGCCGAGGTTGCCGCCCTGCGCAAGGGCGCGAACAGGGCTCCCGGTGAGCTGCCCGAGATCTGGGAGCTCACCCGCGTCGAGGTCCCCGACGGCGCCGGCGACGCTCCGACCCGGGAGGAGATCGCCGTTCACACGGCTATGACGCTCTACGCCGTCCACCAGCAGTCGCGGTCCGAGTGCATGTTCGTGCCCGGAAGAGGCCTCGGACGCGCCGCTCACGAGCTGGTGGGCACGGACGAGGAGAATCCCTCCGCCCGGGCCCGCTTCAACGCCCTGGTCACCTCGACGACCGTGGCGGAGCTGCGCCACCACCTGCGGAACCTCGTCTCGCTGCTGAGATCCCGAGGTATTGCGTTGGACCACGCCATGCTCGCCGACGATATCGTCCGCTTCCAGCGCCCGGGCGGAGCTAAGAGCGTCCGCCTGGCCTGGGCCCGCCAGTACTACTCACTGCCCGCCGACGGCGCCGTCTCGGCCCCCGGCATCGACCACGACACCACCTCCACCAACCACGCATCCACCTTGGAGAACTGATCAATGAGCACCTACGTCGACATCCACATCATCCAGAATCTTCCGCCGTCCTGCGTCAATCGGGACGACTCGGGATCGCCGAAGTCCGCCATCTACGGCGGGGTGAGGCGGCTGCGTGTCTCCAGCCAGTCCTGGAAGCGGGCGGCGCGTCTGTACTTCGACGACCTGCTGGACGCCTCCGACGTCGGTGTGCGCACCAAGCGGGTCGCCGGGGTGCTCGCCGCGAAGATCGCCGAGGACGCACCGGAACTCACGGAGAGTGCCCTCTCCTTGGCGGAGGGGGTTTTCAAGACGGCCAAGATCAAGCTCTCGCCTCCGCGCGGTAAGAAGAATGCGCCTCAGGAATCGGGATACCTGATGTTCCTGTCCGCCGGACAGATCGGACGCCTCGCTGAGCTCGCTATTACCTCGGCCCGCGGTGGCGAGGCGCTCGACGCTCGGACGGTCAAGAAGATCTTCAAGGAGGCTCACGCCGTCGATATCGCGCTCTTCGGCCGCATGGTCGCCGATGACACCGATCTCAACGTCGACGCCGCCTGCCAGGTGGCTCACGCCATCTCCACGCACGCCGCGGAGAACGAGTACGACTTCTTCACCGCCGTCGACGATGAGAAGAGCCGTTCGGAAGAGGAGGAGGATGCGGGAGCGGGTATGATGGGGACGGTTGAGTTCTCCTCGGCCACGATGTACCGCTACGCCACCGTCAACCTCGACATGCTGGTTAAGAATCTCGGGGACGGTGAGGCGGCGCTGCGGGCGCTGGAGGTTTTCATCAAGGGATTCTGCCTGTCCATGCCGACCGGCAAGCAGAACACCTTCGCCAACCGGACCGTGCCCGAGACGGTGGTCGTCTCAGTCCGCGAGGACCAGCCGGTCTCCCTCGTGGGAGCGTTCGAGAAGCCGATTCCGCAGGACGCCGATCACGGCTACGTCGACCGCTCGGTGGAGAGTCTGGTCCGGTACTCCTCGACGATCGAGGAGAACTACGGGCTGCGGCCGCTCGCCAGTCTCGTCGTCGCCCTCCAGGATTCCGAGGCCGTCTCGTCTGTCGGGGAACGCGTATCCTTTGCGGACCTGCCCGGACGGGTCCGCGACATCGTGGCCCCGCGCGTACCCGGTCAGGAGCGGGCCTGATGACCGTTCTCCTCCTACGACTCGCGGGCCCGTTGCAGGCATGGGGGGTGAAATCCCGCTTCACGATCCGCGCCACGGAGCTCGCCCCGACCAAGAGCGGGATCATCGGCATGCTGGCGGCCGCTGTCGGACGGCGCCGAACGGATCCGATCGAGGACTTTCTCTCGCTGCGTTTCGGCGTGCGCAAAGACCAGCCGGGCACCGTGATCCGCGACTTCCACACGGCGAGGCCCCTCGACGGCGGGGACTCCATGCCTCTATCGAACCGCTACTACCTCGCCGACGCCGTCTTCCTGGCGGGCATCGAGGGGGACGGGGCGCTCCTGGAGGGCATTGACGAAGCGCTCGGGCACCCGGTGTTCCCGCTGTACCTCGGGAGGCGATCATGTCCGCCGACGCCCCCGATCTCGTTGGGTCTGCGCGAGGCACCGCTGCTCGACGCTCTCAGAAAGGAGCGATGGCAGGCCTCCGAGTGGTTCCAACAGCGGTTCCGCCGGCGTCGCACCCCCTTCGACGCGGAGCTGCTCGTCGACCAGGAGGCCGTGCCCGCCGTGGAGCGAGGCACTGTCCGAAGCAGCCGCGATGTGCCCATCTCCTTCGATCCGCGGCGTCGCGACTACGGGCTCCGCCAGGTCGAAAGACTGCTGGTGACTGTGGAAGCCCCCGCGGTGGACCTGCACGACCCCATGATCGATGTGGAGGAGGCGGGACGGTGTTCCTGACGAAGATCGAGCTGGATCCGACACGACGGCTGGCACGCAAGTACCTGGGCTCGCCGCAGGTCATGCACGCCGTCGTTCTGGGCGCTGCCGGAGACAGTGGCGGGGGCGAGACGGACGACGGATCCGGCCGTGTTCTGTGGCGGGTGGACCGGGGCGCGATGACGACGTTGTACCTGCTCTCGCCCTCGGAGCCCGACTGCTCGCAGATCGTGACCGAAGCAGGGGCGGCAGGCGTGCCGGCCCGGACCCTCGACTACTCCCCGTTCCTGGAGCGCCTCGACGCCGACCAGCTATGGGCCTTCCGTCTGGCGGCGAACCCGTCCTACTCGGCCTCTCGGGGGCCGGGCATGCGCGGGAAGCGGTTCGGGCATGTCACCGTCGAGCAGCAGAGGCAATGGCTCCTCTCACGCGCCCCGGGATACGGTTTCGAACTCGTGCCCGCGGTCGCCGGGAGGGAGAGCGCTGAGCGGGTCGAGGACGCTGACGAATCGGCGAACCTTGTGGTCGTGCGCCGGGAGAGGCCCATTTTCTCACGACGACGGCCGGGCTCAAAGACGCATGACCGCGTCACGATCAACCGGACCGTCTACGAGGGAATTATGCACGTCACCGATCCGCAGGCTCTGCGTCATGTCCTCGTAACAGGGATCGGTCGCTCCAAGGCCTACGGGTGCGGGCTCCTGACTCTCGCACGAGTGAGACGAGGCTGAGGAATGGCCAGGATGCTGCCGGTTCCCGTGACGGCGCTCCCCCGTGTGCAGGATCGGATGTCTTTCCTCTACCTGGAGCACTGCGTCGTGCACCGGCAGGATGGTGCCCTGACCGCCCGTAACGACCAGGGCACCATCCATGTCCCCGCCGCCTCCCTGGTGGCTGTCCTCTTCGGCCCGGGAACGTCGGTCAGTCATCAGGCGATGAGTCTGCTCGGTGAATGCGGAACGACGGCGGTCTGGGTCGGTGAGCGCGGAGTTCGCTATTATGCGCACGGTCGCTCGCTGGCGACGTCCACCCGGCTTCTGATGGAGCAGGCGACCCGCGTTTCCTCGCCTCAAAAACGTCTGCGTGTAGCGCGTGAAATGTACTGCATGCGTTTTCACGGCGAGGACGTCGACGGTCTCACCATGCAGCAACTGCGAGGTCGCGAAGGCGCCCGGATCCGTGAGGTGTATCGGGAGAACTCGCGACGAACCGGTGTGCCATGGACCCGCAGGGAGTATCGGCCCGACGATTTCGAGGCATCGGACCCGATCAATCAGGCCCTCTCAGCGGCGCACGCCGCGCTGTACGGAGTCGTTCACGGCGTCATCGTGTCACTGGGCTGCTCACCGGGGCTCGGTTTTGTCCACACCGGACACGAACGATCCTTCGTGTACGACGTCGCAGACCTGTATAAGGCCGAGACGACGATCCCGATCTCCTTCGACGTGGTCGCCGAGGGAATGGACGACCTCACCGGCACGACTCGACGGCGCGTTCGAGACAGGATCTTCGAGCTGAAGGTCATAGAGCGAACGGTCAGGGACATCTATCAACTGCTCGGAGTCGACGAGCAGGAGGATATGAGCATCAACGTCGTCTCGCTATGGGACTACCAGCGGCGTGCCGTCACCGGTGGATCGAACTACGCCGGAGAGGACGCGGGAGGATGGTAGTGCTGATTCTGTCAGCAGCCCCGGCCTCACTGCGCGGGGCCATGACGCGATGGCTGCTCGAGGTCTCCCCCGGAGTCTTCGTCGGCCACCTCTCGGCTCGCGTCCGCGAGCAACTGTGGGAACTGGTCCGAGCGTACATAGGCGACGGGCGCGCGCTCCTGATCTGGTCGGTGCGCTCCGAGCAGCACTTCACCGTGGCCTCGCTGGGATACGACCGGGAGCCACTGGACGTCGAAGGCTGCCTCGTCATGCGTACCCCCTACCGGCAGATCGAAGGGTCGTCGTCGCAGGCCCTACCCGGCGCCGTTAAACCGGCGAAGGAGTCGTGGTCGATCGCTGCCCGGCGACGACGCTTCCGCAACTCAGCCGAGCGGTCCCTAGGTCACCAGTGAAGGCGAACGCCCCCTGGTAGGGTGGCCCACCGTTGGAATCACGCCGATCGCCAAGTGTAAACCCCGCGCGAGCGGGGATGATCCTTGCGCTTTATACGTATCAGAATATTGACGAAGGTAAACCCCGCGCGAGCGGGGATGATCCTCGACCTCCTGCACGGCCGCCAAAGACTGAGACGTAAACCCCGCGCGAGCGGGGATGATCCCGTCAGCAGGGACGGCGTAGACGAGTCACCGGAGTAAACCCCGCGCGAGCGGGGATGATCCCCCCGCGGGCAACTGGGATCTGGCTGTCGGGAAGTAAACCCCGCGCGAGCGGGGATGATCCGCTAGGCGCCGTTGTCATCGACCACATGCAACTGTAAACCCCGCGCGAGCGGGGATGATCCTGGTGTGTCCTATGACCCGCCCGGGTCACCTTCGTAAACCCCGCGCGAGCGGGGATGATCCGATCAAGGGAGAGTTTCTCCATCATACCGTTAACGTAAACCCCGCGCGAGCGGGGATGATCCTCACCGCACTCAATCTTTCCGGGCCGTAAAAGCGTAAACCCCGCGCGAGCGGGGATGATCCGGCCAGGCCGGAAAGGTTTCAAAGTGGGCCAAGGTAAACCCCGCGCGAGCGGGGATGATCCCGGCTCCGATCGGGTCAGAGAAGATCGAGGACAGTAAACCCCGCGCGAGCGGGGATGATCCGTCCGTCTCGACGCCGAAGATCAGCTATGGTGAGTAAACCCCGCGCGAGCGGGGATGATCCACGGCAACGCCACGCAGAGTCAGCGGAACACTACGTAAACCCCGCGCGAGCGGGGATGATCCATCTCGTCAGGCGCCGTCTTGTCGCGGAGCTTGGTAAACCCCGCGCGAGCGGGGATGATCCCGGCGGCAGTACCCCTGATCCTGGCAATCCTGGGTAAACCCCGCGCGAGCGGGGATGATCCAGCACTCCCCTTGATTACCGCATCCCTTGACGCGTAAACCCCGCGCGAGCGGGGATGATCCTACCAGGGACGAGTGTTCCGACAATGAATTTGCGTAAACCCCGCGCGAGCGGGGATGATCCCGTTCCCCACGGACGATGGGACGAGAATGCTGCGTAAACCCCGCGCGAGCGGGGATGATCCCCTCGGTGTTGATCTTCTCAGGGATGAGCCCGTAGTAAACCCCGCGCGAGCGGGGATGATCCCTCACGGCCGGTCTGCTTCAGCAGCTCCCAGACGTAAACCCCGCGCGAGCGGGGATGATCCGCGGTGGCGCGCTGGGCGTCCATGACGGCGGCGGTAAACCCCGCGCGAGCGGGGATGATCCTGCTTGACGCCCTCGATCAGGGCGGCAGTGATCGTAAACCCCGCGCGAGCGGGGATGATCCGGACAAGGCGAACGGGAGCTACTACTTCGGTTTGTAAACCCCGCGCGAGCGGGGATGATCCGCCGTTCGTTTTGGAGGAGGTCGGCTTCAACGAGTAAACCCCGCGCGAGCGGGGATGATCCGGCGGGAGACCACTTTGCGGGCGACATGAATTGGTAAACCCCGCGCGAGCGGGGATGATCCGCTCGGACACGAGGTAGCCCGCTGTTCTATTGTGTAAACCCCGCGCGAGCGGGGATGATCCCTCTAGGAGGCTGCGGATCGGCAGGTTGAATCCGTAAACCCCGCGCGAGCGGGGATGATCCCAGCAGGGTGGCCGCGTTAGAGCGGTCCAGGGATGTAAACCCCGCGCGAGCGGGGATGATCCGGTCTGGGCTCGATCGGGAATGCGTTCCTTTCGGTAAACCCCGCGCGAGCGGGGATGATCCTGAGTACGCGTACAACGTCATCGTGCGCGTCGAGTAAACCCCGCGCGAGCGGGGATGATCCGCGCCTCGGCGAGTCCGTCGGCTGGCACATGTAGTAAACCCCGCGCGAGCGGGGATGATCCCTCCAGGAGGCTGCGGATCGGCAAGTTGAAACCGTAAACCCCGCGCGAGCGGGGATGATCCTCCACGACAGGTGACGTACCTGGTCGGAAGTGCGTAAACCCCGCGCGAGCGGGGATGATCCGTGCGGCGGCATAACCAGCGTGCGCAGCGGCTTGTAAACCCCGCGCGAGCGGGGATGATCCCCATCGCGGTCGCCGCGGTCTCAGCCGCCTCGGGTAAACCCCGCGCGAGCGGGGATGATCCGGCCGTTAAGGCTGAGGCGGTTATCGGTTGGGGGTAAACCCCGCGCGAGCGGGGATGATCCCGTTAAATGGCATGAAGTCCCCGAAGATTCGCCGTAAACCCCGCGCGAGCGGGGATGATCCCCAACGATCAATGATGATCAACGAACAACAATCGTAAACCCCGCGCGAGCGGGGATGATCCCAGCCACGATGACGCTTTCGCCGAGCGGGTAGAGTAAACCCCGCGCGAGCGGGGATGATCCCAAAGACTGCGACATACTATCGACTACGTCGCCGTAAACCCCGCGCGAGCGGGGATGATCCGTATATTTTCAGGGCTGGCCATAAGGATGGTGCGTAAACCCCGCGCGAGCGGGGATGATCCCGCCACCTCAGCGCGACAGCCAGCCGTAGCCGAGTAAACCCCGCGCGAGCGGGGATGATCCATACGAAGCGACGTGATCGTGTCTTGCAATTCCGTAAACCCCGCGCGAGCGGGGATGATCCTCGCGCACAAAGAATGAGCCGAACGTTCTAGTGGGTAAACCCCGCGCGAGCGGGGATGATCCGACGGGTGCGATGATGGCGTCGATTCATTTGTCGTAAACCCCGCGCGAGCGGGGATGATCCCGGGGCGTCAGCGGAGCTGCACCGGAATGGTTTGTAAACCCCGCGCGAGCGGGGATGATCCGGCGGCTGACACTACGGGTCGTCCGCTTTATCAGTAAACCCCGCGCGAGCGGGGATGATCCGATTTATGATCGCATCCTTACCCTGGCCGATGAGTAAACCCCGCGCGAGCGGGGATGATCCGGAACCATCAATGAAGTCACCCACCTTCGCCCGGTAAACCCCGCGCGAGCGGGGATGATCCCGCTTCCTTTGCGACGCCGCCGAACGCGAGTGCGTAAACCCCGCGCGAGCGGGGATGATCCCCGTTCAGCACCATGTCCCAGATGGTCTGAGGCGTAAACCCCGCGCGAGCGGGGATGATCCCGGTACACGTTCCAGCACACCATCGGCTCAGGCGTAAACCCCGCGCGAGCGGGGATGATCCCTCGCCAGGGCGGATGTAGATGCGATTCCTGTCGTAAACCCCGCGCGAGCGGGGATGATCCGCTGCACGTGCTCGACCGGGCCTCGGGAGCCCAGTAAACCCCGCGCGAGCGGGGATGATCCCACCGCGTTCATGGTGTACGATGATTTCGCCAAGTAAACCCCGCGCGAGCGGGGATGATCCCCGTGCGGTGCGTACGCCGGCCCAGAGAATAACGTAAACCCCGCGCGAGCGGGGATGATCCCGAAGCCGTACGGCCTCGAAACGGGGCCCGGAGGTAAACCCCGCGCGAGCGGGGATGATCCAAGAATTGCGGTGGTCAGTTCTCGCCGTCGGTGGTAAACCCCGCGCGAGCGGGGATGATCCGGCCGAAATGACCACGTCCAAAAACGGACGACCGTAAACCCCGCGCGAGCGGGGATGATCCGGCGCGTCCCGCAGTTTTCATTATTGACGACATGTAAACCCCGCGCGAGCGGGGATGATCCCTGCAAATGCGTTGCGGTCCCCGCATGGGACCCGTAAACCCCGCGCGAGCGGGGATGATCCCAATGCGAACCTGGACCAGGGAGGCGGCCCGCGGTAAACCCCGCGCGAGCGGGGATGATCCGCCCGTGATGCCAGGCACATTGTGGCTCGAAGTGTAAACCCCGCGCGAGCGGGGATGATCCTTCCAGGACTCGGGGTTGACGTACGCTCGCGCCGTAAACCCCGCGCGAGCGGGGATGATCCCAAAACATTCGCCATCAAAGAACGCTCACACGGGTAAACCCCGCGCGAGCGGGGATGATCCCACACACCACCAATCAACACTTAGGAAGAGAAAGTAAACCCCGCGCGAGCGGGGATGATCCGTAGGGGAGCCAGTCCTGCCACCCCAGGTAGTAGTAAACCCCGCGCGAGCGGGGATGATCCCCGGGAGAGCATGAGTGGGTGATCGGGATGCAGGTAAACCCCGCGCGAGCGGGGATGATCCCTTCCTCTGCCCGCATTGCGGCCTGTTCGAGATGTAAACCCCGCGCGAGCGGGGATGATCCGTACTGTCCGATCACGTCGTCGGCGATGGCAGCGTAAACCCCGCGCGAGCGGGGATGATCCCGAAACTATGGTCCCGCAGTCCCTTGGGACTGCGTAAACCCCGCGCGAGCGGGGATGATCCCTGGTCAGAAAACGGGCCTGTTGTGTGTGATTCGTAAACCCCGCGCGAGCGGGGATGATCCCCGGATGAGCGGCTCATTTTCCATGACACGTACGTAAACCCCGCGCGAGCGGGGATGATCCGCGACCACACGCTCCATAATCCAATCCGACGGAGTAAACCCCGCGCGAGCGGGGATGATCCGAAACCGCCCAGTGCCCCGGCCGCACACGTACGGTAAACCCCGCGCGAGCGGGGATGATCCTTGCTTTGGCTTCAAGAGCAAGGACGAGCTTCTGTAAACCCCGCGCGAGCGGGGATGATCCGCGCCGCCTCGGACGCCTGCATCGCCTCAGCCGGTAAACCCCGCGCGAGCGGGGATGATCCCCCCTCAGTGGAGTCGCCGCAGTCCACGAGGATGTAAACCCCGCGCGAGCGGGGATGATCCTCGAATATTCTTCTCACCTGACGTCGGCTCAGTGTAAACCCCGCGCGAGCGGGGATGATCCCATGACCCGCGCCGCCGCCACAGACGCCGCAGGGTAAACCCCGCGCGAGCGGGGATGATCCCGTGTCGGCGGGTGTCATGTCACCAGCGAACGTGTAAACCCCGCGCGAGCGGGGATGATCCCACTGCAACCGGGATTGTCGCAACCCGCTTCTGGTAAACCCCGCGCGAGCGGGGATGATCCCACGACTGGCCAGAAGCCGAGCGTCGGCCTCGAGTAAACCCCGCGCGAGCGGGGATGATCCCCTGATCGACTTCGCACGCTCGGACACCTTCAAGTAAACCCCGCGCGAGCGGGGATGATCCCTGATCGACGGTCTGGTGGTGCGTGAATGCAGCGTAAACCCCGCGCGAGCGGGGATGATCCCGAAACTATGGTCCCGCAGTCCCAAGGGACTGCGTAAACCCCGCGCGAGCGGGGATGATCCCGGCATTGTGCGCCAGAGCAGTCCCCCGCTCGTGTAAACCCCGCGCGAGCGGGGATGATCCGAATGAACTCGGCCTTGAGCTTGACGGGGCTACGTAAACCCCGCGCGAGCGGGGATGATCCGTCACGACGCAGCAGACGGGTCTGTGGGTGATCGTAAACCCCGCGCGAGCGGGGATGATCCCCGTCCAAGGCGCAGGTCAGCAGCCTGACGAGCGTAAACCCCGCGCGAGCGGGGATGATCCCGAAACTATGGTCCCGCAGTCCCAAGGGACTGCGTAAACCCCGCGCGAGCGGGGATGATCCCCAGCTGGGCGATGATCGCAGAGGACAACAATGGTAAACCCCGCGCGAGCGGGGATGATCCGGCCGGCGTTGATAAGCTGCTCGCCCCCCTGTTGTAAACCCCGCGCGAGCGGGGATGATCCGGCCGGCGTTGATAAGCTGCTCGCCCCCCTGTTGTAAACCCCGCGCGAGCGGGGATGATCCGGGTGATGACGCCCCAGACCGTCCACAGTCCGCGTAAACCCCGCGCGAGCGGGGATGATCCCCTTCGCTCCGGAGGGCGGCTCGGCAATTGGGTCGTAAACCCCGCGCGAGCGGGGATGATCCCGTGTGTTCCCTCATTTGTTTACGCATTGCCTGGTAAACCCCGCGCGAGCGGGGATGATCCGAAACGCGAATATCGCCCTATCGATAGTCGGACGTAAACCCCGCGCGAGCGGGGATGATCCCTGCCCACAGGAAAAGATGACGCCCCGCATCACGTAAACCCCGCGCGAGCGGGGATGATCCCGTGGCGCCAATATTTACGGACACGATGCTGGCGTAAACCCCGCGCGAGCGGGGATGATCCGTCCCCGAGGACGATTCCTGTTGATTTGCCGGGGTAAACCCCGCGCGAGCGGGGATGATCCGGCGTGTCCCTATCCTCGATCCATGCCCCGTCCGTAAACCCCGCGCGAGCGGGGATGATCCCAGTCATAAGACAAGCGACCAGAGCACCTCTGAGTAAACCCCGCGCGAGCGGGGATGATCCGTTCAATCCTTTCGCGGCGTCGCCGTATGCCAGGGTAAACCCCGCGCGAGCGGGGATGATCCGATCAGTATTGTAATATCGTTGCAGGTCGGCTTGTAAACCCCGCGCGAGCGGGGATGATCCGCCATGCCACGAAACGATTCGTGGGGCGTGGTGGTAAACCCCGCGCGAGCGGGGATGATCCCAAGATCATTGTCCACGTCCCGAATTTCGAGCAGTAAACCCCGCGCGAGCGGGGATGATCCGGGTGGGGGAGAGTTTTTCTCTTTCGACGAGCAGTAAACCCCGCGCGAGCGGGGATGATCCGGTCACGAATCACGATACCTGGGACAGTGGAGTGTAAACCCCGCGCGAGCGGGGATGATCCTGCGAACCCAATCCATTGGTGCCGTATGGCAGAGTAAACCCCGCGCGAGCGGGGATGATCCGCCCCGCCTGGTGAGCTCCTGGTAGGCCTGAGAGTAAACCCCGCGCGAGCGGGGATGATCCGCACTGGCTCCCCCGTAGTCGTCACACAGGCCCGTAAACCCCGCGCGAGCGGGGATGATCCGCGCCTGGTGGATGACTTGCGCGCCCAGTACGGGTAAACCCCGCGCGAGCGGGGATGATCCCCCCCTTGTACGCGTCGCGGGCACGTTGTTTCGCCGTAAACCCCGCGCGAGCGGGGATGATCCTTCCCACTTCCACCCACCCAGACGGGAGAGTAGGTAAACCCCGCGCGAGCGGGGATGATCCCACGCATAGTGTGATCTAGGTTACCGGAGTTATGTAAACCCCGCGCGAGCGGGGATGATCCCCCATCCCCCCGAGCAAGAACTCCACGGCCGCCGTAAACCCCGCGCGAGCGGGGATGATCCGCCTTCACGCTCGGTCAGGTCGATAACCTCAACGTAAACCCCGCGCGAGCGGGGATGATCCTAGCAGTCCATGCGGTCTGAATTGTTGTCCACAGTAAACCCCGCGCGAGCGGGGATGATCCCTTTCACTTGTTGACACTGAGCCGACTTCCGACGTAAACCCCGCGCGAGCGGGGATGATCCCTAACCCTCCGCAATTCACAAACCCCTCCGCGCGTAAACCCCGCGCGAGCGGGGATGATCCATGTACCGCCAGCTGGCGCAGAATTTGTGTGCAGGTAAACCCCGCGCGAGCGGGGATGATCCGGTCGGGGCGACGATGCTCGCCCCGGGCAGTGTGTAAACCCCGCGCGAGCGGGGATGATCCGCCGTCCAGTACGGCTTGTCCAAGGCCGCCTGGGTAAACCCCGCGCGAGCGGGGATGATCCCCCGAATCAAGGTATGACGGCGATCCGCGTCCCGTAAACCCCGCGCGAGCGGGGATGATCCGTCGGATGGGCGCGGCCGCCCTACGTCGGACCAGTAAACCCCGCGCGAGCGGGGATGATCCCCATCCGTCCATCATTTCGTCCCACGCAAGGTTGTAAACCCCGCGCGAGCGGGGATGATCCCACCCGGCGGCGCGGCGCTCGCTTGCGTCGCTAGTAAACCCCGCGCGAGCGGGGATGATCCGTATCGTCTTGGCCTGTCGGGTACGCCTGCTGGGTAAACCCCGCGCGAGCGGGGATGATCCCAGTACGGAGAGATACTCATCCACCCTGACACAGTAAACCCCGCGCGAGCGGGGATGATCCTGGGTCAAGGCTATTGGCGGGCCAGCAATGGTAGTAAACCCCGCGCGAGCGGGGATGATCCGGACATGCTTCTGGACTTGGAGGAGAATCCGCTGTAAACCCCGCGCGAGCGGGGATGATCCCTGGACCATCGCCGTAGCAGCAGTCTCGGCAGCGTAAACCCCGCGCGAGCGGGGATGATCCCGAAGTCGCGAAGCAAATGGGGTTGACGGCGGAGTAAACCCCGCGCGAGCGGGGATGATCCAGGCTGGGCGCGGTGGGTGGGTCGTGTTGCCGCCGTAAACCCCGCGCGAGCGGGGATGATCCCCCGCTCGATGAACTCGACCCCGAGCCGGTGCGGTAAACCCCGCGCGAGCGGGGATGATCCCTCTCGCTTCTCCTCACGGCCAAGTCGGGCCATGTAAACCCCGCGCGAGCGGGGATGATCCCGCCATGACGAGGCCGTGATCGCCCGCATCATTGTAAACCCCGCGCGAGCGGGGATGATCCGCATTCAAAAACTACAGCATTAACGGTTAGGAGGTAAACCCCGCGCGAGCGGGGATGATCCGCCGCGCAGGGAGAGCCGTAGTCAGGGCGAGACGTAAACCCCGCGCGAGCGGGGATGATCCCGCGAAGGGCGATGGCACGAAGTCGTATTCCTTGTAAACCCCGCGCGAGCGGGGATGATCCCCTGCAGTCCCTGCTCGACGCAGAAAAAGCAGAGTAAACCCCGCGCGAGCGGGGATGATCCCGCGACTCGAACATGGACTGCTCGTCCGCGGTGGTAAACCCCGCGCGAGCGGGGATGATCCGCCGTCCTGGGCGACACTGTCACCGAACGTAGCGTAAACCCCGCGCGAGCGGGGATGATCCGCGGCGTACTCGCCCTGGCCGAGGTGGTTGCGGAGTAAACCCCGCGCGAGCGGGGATGATCCCTACACTGAGGACCGGTCCGTGATCGACGCGTTCGTAAACCCCGCGCGAGCGGGGATGATCCCCGACCACTACTAGCTAGCCCCCGCCGGGGTTGGTAAACCCCGCGCGAGCGGGGATGATCCGAGGCGACGACGTCGGCAGCGGACCATGTCGTCGTAAACCCCGCGCGAGCGGGGATGATCCGTTCCACGGGGTCCTTGAGAACGCAAGACAGCGGTAAACCCCGCGCGAGCGGGGATGATCCGAACGGCGGCGACCACATCCACATCATGGTCAAGTAAACCCCGCGCGAGCGGGGATGATCCCTGGTACGCACCGCGCACCCGTTCGTCGCCGAAGTAAACCCCGCGCGAGCGGGGCAATTACTCATCACCCCTCAGCCCTCGCCCGACCATCTCAGCCTCCCCACAATCACACCAGTGATTATTCTTCCCGATCAACGCGAACCACACGAGCACGCCTCTCGCCTCATGATCTCTTCTCGTGCGTGCGCAGGCCCTGCCGGGTCCCGGATACCAGCAGAGTCGGCCCGGCCAACAGACGCCGCGGCGACGAACCGACGCGCGCCGTCGACAACCACGTCACCGCTCGGCTCCCGAACTCAATGCCCCATGTGCTCCATTTCTTCTCGGGCATCATCCGCAGCAAGAAATACGGGCAAGACGGCAGCCTGCGCCTCCGCGGAGCATCGCTCTTCAGGCGATGCTCCGCCCGAGGCCTTCCCGCCCCTCTTCCACAGCACGACGGCGCAGCCCCCTCAGATCCCGAACCTCACGACCACCTACTGCACGCAGTAGCCTGGCTACCGCCCTCGACGCACCACCAACCGCTATCACCCGACCACAGGAGACCCCATGCGCGTACTCGCGGCACTATCCGGCGGAGTCGACTCCGCTGTGGCCGCTGCCCGCGTTCTGGACGCCGGGCACGACGTCGTCGGAGTGCACATGGCCCTGACCCGCAACCGCGCCGCCACCCGCTCGGGCTCGCGCGGCTGCTGCTCCATCGAGGACGCCTCCGATGCCCGCTGGGCAGCCGAGATCCTCGGCATCCCCTTCTACGTGTGGGACTTGTCCGAGCAGTTCGAGGAGCGGGTCGTCGCCGATTTCCTCGCCGAGTACCGTGCGGGCCGCACTCCCAACCCCTGCGTGCGCTGCAACGAGCGCGTCAAGTTCGACGCCCTGCTCGAACGGGCCCTCGCCCTCGGCTTCGACGCCGTCGCCACCGGCCACTACGCCCGACTGACCGGGGGCGCCGCCACCGGCCACCCCGGCAGGACCGCTGGCCTGGAGCTGCGCCGCGCCGTCGACGCTGCTAAGGACCAGTCCTACGTGCTCGCCATCTCCGGACGCGAAGGACTATCCCGCGCTCTCTTCCCCCTCGGCGATGCCCCCTCCAAAGCGGCTGTGCGCGCCGAGGCCGAGCGCCGCGGCCTGCCGGTGGCCGCCAAACCCGACTCCTACGACATCTGCTTCATCGCCGATGGCGACACTCGCGGATTTCTCACCCGCAGCCTCGGCACGAGCAAGGGGGCCCTCGTCTCCCCCGACGGCAAGATTCTGGGTACGCACTCCGGATACTTCGGCTTCACTGTCGGTCAGCGTCGAGGGCTGGGATTGACCCGCCCGGCCCCGGACGGACGCCCCCGCTACGTCATCGAAACTCGACCCGCCACCAACGAGGTGGTCGTCGGTCCTGCAGAACTCCTGCACCGCAGCGCCGTCGACGGCCAGGAGCTCGTCCTGCTGGCTGAGCCGAACCCGCTCGGCGAGGGCGCCGTCGGCTGGCGGGACGTGACCGTGCAGGTGCGCGCTCACGGACGGTCCGTACCGGCCGACGTCGCCGTCGACCCGGTGGCTCGAACCCTGCGGGCGGATCTGCGCCAGCCACTGCGGGGACTGGCGGCGGGGCAGTCCATCGTCATCTACGGCCCCGCGGACGCCGGCTCGGGCGGCGAACGGGCGCTCGCCCAGGCCACCGTCTCCCAATCTCGCTGACACGGCAGACCGGAGGGCGGTCAGCGCAAGGACATGTGCCGCTCGATCGCACGCACCGCCCACCAGACCAGCACCGCGGCGAGTAGCGGGCTCACGATGACACTTCCCGCACCCACGATCGCGGGATCAGTGTCCCCGCCGACCGATTCAAGGAACTCGGGCCACATCATGCGGGTCGTGAGATCTCCGGTGCCCACGTCGATGCTGAGGGGCAGGAAAAGGGTCGACACCAGACCGAGCAGCTGGTTGACCACGTACAGCACGACGAAACCGATCAGCGGCGCCCCGAAACCGGCATGGCTGTAACGCCCCTGGGCACCGATGCTCATAACAGCGGCGACCTCAACGATGAGCGCCGCGAAACCGATCAGAACGGAGACGATGAGGAACGTCGTCAGGCCCGGACCCGCAGCATGGGCAGCCGTGCGCACCGACTCCAGGATCTCGCTAAGACCGACCCCCTTACTGTGCGCCAGCGCGGCGCACCAGCCGACGAGACCGACCAGGGCGAACGCAACCGACATCAGCCCCATGAGGCAGGCGTAGAGGAGCTTGGCGGTCACGTGCACCCGGCCGCGCACCGGTACCGCCTGGGTGAGATAACCGCGCTGACCGTACATGGACTGCCAGTACTCGACCGCGATCTGAACCAGAACGACGACCGGCATCGCCACGAGCACCAGGGAGGCGGCAATCTGCATGAGCGCCGCCAGGCTGTCGACATCGGCCAGCAACCACCACAGCCCGAGGAACCCGAGCAGAACGACGATACAGACCCCGAGCGTGGCCGCATTGCGCCCCACTTGGGTGCGGATCTCCTCGGCGAAGAGCGTGCGAAGCATCAGCGGTACTCCTTCCGGAACAGGGCGTCCAGGCTCATGGAGTGAGCCTGACGCAAGTCGTCGGCGTCGCCGGCCAGCAGCAGGTGCCCGTCCTTGAGGAAGACGACCGAGTCGACGATCGGCTCGACGTCGGCGATCAGATGAGTGGAGATGAGCATGAGAGCATGCGGGTCGAAATCACGCAGGACGCCGTCGAGGACGATCTCGCGGGCGGTGGGATCCACACCGGAGATGGGTTCGTCGAGCAGGTAGACGCGGGCACGCCGGCTCATGGCCAGGGCGATGCGCAGCTTCTCCCCCATGCCCTTGCTCATCTCCTTGATGGAACGATCGACGGGCAATGCGAAGAAGTCGACAAGACGATGGGCCTTATCGGCATCGAAGTCGGCGAACAGGCGGGAGAACTGGGCGATCGCCCGCGGCGGCGTCATGCGCGTGGACAAGAACTCAGCATCAGGCAGGAAGGACACGAAATCCTTGGACTGCGGTCCCGGGGCGTGTCCGCCGAGAAGCACCTCGCCCTCGTAGTCGGCCAGAACCCCGGCGAGGATCTTGAACAGGGTGGTCTTGCCGCAGCCGTTGGGACCCATGAGACCGACGATGCGTCCGGCAGGCAGGGCCAGGCTCAGATCGTTCAGGGCGGACCGTCCGCGGTAGGTCTTGGTCAGGCGACGCACGGTGACCAGCGGCGGGGCCCCGTCCAAGGAGGCGATGACACCGGGAGGGGCATCGGGGCGCTCGGCATCCAGCGACGCGGCCGTCGGTGACGTACTCATGAGGTCTCTCCTGATTCCTGAATGGGATGATCCGGCCACCGTTCGGTCAGCACCTCGCCCGCCTGAGCGAGATCCATACCGATGGCGGTGACAGCGGTGATGAAGGTGTCCGCGGCGCCAACGGCGAGCTCGCGGCGGGTGGCATCGAGCACCCCGGTATCCGCGGTGACGAAGCGCCCGGCCGTACGCTCGGCCGTCGTCAGGCCGGAGCGGTCGAGCTCGGCCAGGGCTCGCTGGACGGTGTTGGGATTGACTCCGGTATCCGCAGCGAGGTCACGCACACTGGGGATCCGGGTCCCGGGGACCCATGCGCCGGTGACGATTCGCAGGCGGAAGTCGTCGACCAGCTGAATCCAGATCGGACGGGAATCGTCGATCGGCACGGGCCCTCCTCGGGTCGGATGGATAGGACACGGCTCATGAGCACAGCCGGACGGCCTCGTCAGACCATCTGTATGACTGCATTAATATAGTGACACAGACGAGCAGGGCCGTCAACCCGTCCGGCCGCCGCCTGCACCTGCCTGCGAAGTCGCCCCGCTCCGCCCCCGAAACGCCCTGCACCATCGGTTCGACGTGTTCGGACGCTCACGTCATCTCCCCCGTCCGCGGAAGAGTCGCGGAGGCCGAAACCAGGAAAGACTCACCTGTTATGCGAATTCCGAACGTGCACAAGAACGCGCCCGGCCCCGCCCGAGCGCCGTACCCGATCACTCGTCGACACCCTTAGTAATCCCCGGGATAGCAACGTTCTGAAAAACCGTTCACGCAACGTCCCACGATGACGTTGCCGACCGCCGGACACACCTCTACCTTGAATTACGTCATCAACCGAGCACCACCGATCGCCTCAGGGGAGGACCCATTATGTCGACCGTCACCGCCATCAAGTCCTGCGCCACCACCGCCTGCGCCTACAACCACGGAGGCTGCACCGCCTTCGCCATTACGGTCGGCGGCGACTCCACCGACCCGGCCTGCTCCACCTTCGTCAGCCTCGACGCCCGCGGCGGCCTGCCGGTGGCCGAGGGTCACGTAGGCGCCTGCCAGCGCCTGGAGTGCATCCACAACACCGATCTCATGTGCACCGCCGACGCCATCACCATTGGCGCCGACACCGCCACCTGCCAGTCCTATAAGGCTCGCTGACACCGGATATCCGATTCCCCGGGGCACCCGAGGAGCAATAAGACGACGGTGGGCAGACCCGTGACGGGTCTGCCCACCGTCGTGTCCACCGCCCGGGCTCCGCTACGGGAGCAGACCGCCGACTAGGGCATCTTGAACCAGGCTGCGCAGCCGCCGTCCGGCCTCATGAGCGCGGGTCGTTCCCGGAGGCAGGAGGATCTGGATGGTGTCGGCGCCCTCACGTTGCAACCGCAGGAGAGTGACGGCATGCGGGGAGACGTCCACGCACAGCACCCGCCCCAGCAGAGCGGTGCACAGTCCCTCGGCCGACCGCCTGGAGCAGACGACACCGGGGATGGTGCCCTGCTCAACCCCCTCGCACAGCACCCCGAGCGCCTCCTCGCCGAGGGCCTTGACCTCGTCCTGGGCACTGAAGGTCTCGAAGGCGGACCACAGCAGGGGGCGAACGCCCTTGGCGTCGGGGTCGAGCACCTCCTCGATCGTGTGACCGCTGATGCCCATGGCGTCATGGACCATGATCCGACCGCTCTCGATGACGCCCAGACGTCCGCCCGGGGCGCTGGCGAGAGCGGCCAGATCCGTCAACGGATCCTCGCCGGTGATCGAGCAGTGGCAGCCGGCCACGGATCCGGACAGGACGGCGTCGCACTGGACATCGTCGAGCCAGGTGAGCATGCCCAGGAGGTGGACGGTCGCAGTGGTGATGCGCAGGCCGGGCTCGGCCGCCTCAAGGGTGACGTCGAGGCGCACCTCCACCGGGGACTCATTCGGCACGGAGACCATCGGATGCCCGACTGCCGGATGGGCGGCCACAATGATGCTGCCGGTCACGTCGAGCGCGTGGAGGACGAGCTGAGAGGGCGCACCGGCGTCGAGCCGGTAGGCGGTCAGAGTGGCGCAGCCCGCTCCGGATAGGAGGCGTCGCGCCATGCGACGCGACGCGATGGTGGTCTGCGGCGTGCGGTCCCCGCTGATGGACGTCACGGTTCCTCAATTCCCGGTCGTTGGGACTGTTGAGGGTAAGGCTAGCCTCGTCAGCCCCTCCAAGCGAACAGTCGGCCGCCCACCGGACGCCGTCCCGTCGCAGGGGCGTATAAGCGGGCCCGGCACGGGTCACGCTCGGTTAAGCGCGCAGCCGCTTCAGCTCATCGACCAGTTGGGGAACGACCTCGACGACATCACCGACGACCCCGAAATCAGCCATCTCGAAGATCGGAGCCTCGGAGTCGTCGCACACGGCCACGACGGTACCGGCGCCCTGGATGCCGCTGGTGTGGTGGACCGCCCCGGACACGCCCAATCCGATGTACAGGCGCGGAGCAATCGAAACACCGGTCTGCCCGATCTGGGCGGACCGTCCGATCCACCCCTCGTCGCAGGCCACTCGCGTGGCGCCCACGGCCGCGCCCAGCGGGTCGGCCAGCGAATGCACCAGCTCGAAGTCGCCGTCCACACCGCGCCCGCCCACTACGACGATGCGCGCCTCGGCCAGATCCGGCCCGGCGGCCGCGGCGGTGCGCTCCCGAGAGACCAGCCGTACGGCGGCCGCCTCCTCGCTCACCGAGACCTCAAGAGTCTCGACCGGCAGGGGTGCGGCGCCTCCGACGGCGACCTCAACGGACCCGGGCCGCACGGCCACGACCGGCGGATGCTCGACGTCCGCGGCCACGCTCACGGTGGTCGACCAGGAGCCGGACAGAACCAGCTTGGAGGCGCGCAGACGGCCGCCCGCCACGTGCAGGTCGGCGACGTCACCGGTGCAGGCCGAGTCCAGAAGAACGGCAGTGCGGGCGGCGACCTCCTTGCCGCGGTAATCGCTGGTCACCAGCACCGCCCCGGGGACGACCAGGGTGACGGCGGCGGCGAGGGCGTCGGCTGCAACGCCGGCCTGCGTACGCTCCCCGCCCAGATCGGCCTCCAGCAGACGAGTGGCTCCGGCGGCGGCCAGGGCGGCGCGGGCGTCGTCGTCCACCGGCCCCGTGGCCAGGGCGACGACGTCGCCGGCGGTCAGAGTGCGGGCGGCGGTGGCGAGCTCGAGGGCGGGGCCGGTGGGGCGCGCGCCGTCGACGTCGACGAGCACGAGGACGGGTGCGTCGAGGGTCTCAGTCATGATCTTCTTGTCTTCCCTGTGTCTTGCCTGCGCGTCTTCGCCCGCGCTTAGACGAGCCTGTTGTCCACGAGCCAGGCGGCGAGCTCGCGCCCGGCCTCCCCGGCGTCGGTGCGGATGATGCCGGCCTGGCGGGCGGGCCTGGCTCTGGCCTCGACCACGTCGACGCCGGACCGGCGCGGCTGGATCCCCAGGTCCGCCAGATCCCAGGTGTCCACGGGCTTCTTCTTGGCGGCGCGCATGGCGGCGAAGTTGGGATAGCGCGGCTCGTTGGCCTGATCGGTCACGGATACGAGTGCGGGCAGCGGGGCGGACAGGACCTCGGTCAACGTGCCGGTGGTGCGGGTGACCGTGATGTCCTCCGTACTCGCCTCGAAGGAGCTCGCCAGGGTCAGGGCGGGCACGTGCAGGGCCGCGGCGAGCGCCCCCGGCAGCATGGAGGTCATGGCGTCCAGGGCGGCCATGCCGGTGACGACCAGGTCGACATCACCCACGCCCGCACCGGACTCCACCGCGCCGATGCGTCCGACGGCGGCCGCGAGCGCATGCGCGGTGACCACGACGTCGGCGCCGGCCAGGTCGTCATCGCTCACCACGACGCCGGAGTCGGCGCCCATCTGCAGGGCGCGGCGGACGGCCTCCTCGGAATCCTCGGGACCCATGGTCAGGGCCACGACCTCGCCCCCCAGCTCCTCGACGAGGCCGACGGCGGCCTCGACCGCATTCTCGTCGAGCTCGTTGAGGACATCGTCCTCGCCGCGGACGAGGCGGGCGTCCTCCAAGCGGCGTTCGGACTGCACGTCAGGGACGTGCTTGATGCAGACCACGATTTTCATGCTCACAAGATTGCCATATCCGGGCGCCCGCGCCGATGAGCGCTGAGTCACGTGACCGTTCCGGCCGGCGGGATCCGGCGCCCCCCCGCCCCGGTTCGGTCGACCGTCCTGACCCGAACCGGTCGAGGCGTGTCCCACGCCTCCTCGAGTGGCTGACCCGCACGCGTGCACCGACAATGAGTCTCATGTCCCTCTCGCCAGAGCCACAACCGGCTGCCCTTGCCGCCTCCGACGCGGCGGACCGCACCCGTCTGGGCGTCTGCCTGACCTGGGACGGTGCCGACTTCGTCGTCGTCGCACCGCGCGCCGCCGCCGTCGATCTGTGCCTGATCGACACCGACGACGCCGGGGACGTCATCGCCGAACGCCGGGTGGGCCTGCACGGCCCCAGACTCGGGGTGTGGAGCGCCCACGTTCCCGGCGTGCGCGCGGGCCAGCGCTACGGATACCGGGTCCACGGACCGTGGGACCCCTCCGAGGGCATGCTGTTCAACCCCCGCAAGCTTCTGCTCGACCCCTATGCGCGCGCCATCGACGGCGCGCCGCAGTTGGGCCCCGAACTGTACGCGCACGCCGTCGAGGAGGATCTGTCCCCCACCTTCGTGCCCTTCGTCCCCTCCGAGCTCGACTCAGCCGGGCACGTCGCTCTGGGCGTGGTTACTGGCGAGCAGTTCGCGGTCGTGCCCGGCCCCAAGGTGCCCGACGGGCGCACCGTCGTCTACGAAACGCACGTCAAGGGCTTCACCCGCACCATGCCCGGCGTACCCCCCGAGCTGCGCGGCACTTACGCGGGTCTGGCCCACCCCGCCTCCATCGAGCATCTGCGCTCCCTGGGCGTGACCACCGTCGAGCTGCTGCCCATCCACGCCGCCTTCTCCGAGGCCTTCCTCCTCCAGCGGGGGCGCACCAACTACTGGGGGTACTCGACCCTGTCCTACTTCGCCCCGGAGCCGTCCTACGCCACCGCCACGGCTCAGGCAGCCGGCCCCCAGGCCGTCCTCGACGAACTGCGCGGCATGGTTTCGCTGCTGCACGAGGCGGGCCTCGAAGTGATCATGGACGTGGTCTACAACCACACATGCGAGTCGGGGGCGGACGGGCCGACCCTGTCCCTGCGCGGCCTGGACAACCGGGAGTACTACCTCCACGCCCCGCATCAGCCGGCCCAGTACATCGATGTCACGGGCACCGGCAACACGGTCGACTTCCGCTCCACGCGCGCCGTCCAGCTGGTGCTCGACTCCCTGCGCTACTGGGCCGGGGACGTGGGCGTTGACGGCTTCCGATTCGACCTGGCGGTCACCCTGGGGCGCGACGCCTCGGAGTTCCATCCCCGCCATCCCCTGCTCATCGGCATGTCCACCGACCCGATCCTGCGCGGCGTCAAGCTCATCGCCGAACCGTGGGACATCGGCCCGGGCGGCTGGCGCACCGGCCAGTTCCCTTTGCCCTTCCACGACTGGAACGATCGGTACCGCGGTACGGTGCGCTCCTTCTGGCTGCGCGACGCCTCTGAAATATCCAAAGGGCGTCTGGGCTCCGATCTGCGGGATCTGGCCACGCGCCTGTCGGGCAGCGCCGACATCTTCAGCTACGGGGAGCTGCCCGGCGGGCGCGGCCCTCTGGGCAGCGTCAACTTCGTGACCGCCCACGACGGGTTCACTCTGCGCGACCTGGTCTCCTACGACTACAAGCACAACCTCGCCAACGGCGAGGACAACCGCGACGGCACCGACGACAACCGCTCGTGGAACCACGGCTTCGAGGGGCCGCTGCCCGAGGGCATGGGCGGGGGGCCCATTGAAATGCTGCGGCGCCGCTCGTCCCGCAACGTGCTGGCCACACTGTTCGTCAGCGCCGGTACGCCGATGCTGCTGGGCGGCGACGAAATGGGTCGCACCCAGGACGGCAACAACAACTCCTACTGCCAGGACTCCCCGATCTCCTGGTACGACTGGAAGCTGGCTCCATGGCAGTGCGACCTGCTGGCCACCGCCCGGTTCCTCGTGGGTCTGCGAGAGGCCCACCCCGTGCTGCGCCCCGAGGTCTTCGCCACCGGCGCCGCCCCGGAAGGGGATACGATGCCGGATCTATCCTGGTTCCGCGCCGACGGCGTCCCCATGGGCCCGGAGGCCTGGCACGGACCGTGGACGCGTGTGATCCAGATGCTGCGCAATGGCGGACCTGTGGCGGACAGGGACCTGCTGGTGGTCATCAACGGCTGGCTCGACCAGGTCGACGTCACGCTGCCCGACGGGCACGGCACGGACTGGCATCTGATGTGGGATTCGACGTGGGCGGTGCCGCGCCCGCACACCTCCGCCTTCGCGCTGGCTCACAGGGTCAGACGCGGCGCGGCCCGCACCCGTGTCATCCGGCCCTCCCAGGACAGACCGTGGCGCTCGGCCGACTGCCGGCATGACCGGCCCGGCGACACGACGACCCTGGATGCGCTGAGCATGCGGATCTACCTGTCGGGTGAGGTGCTGGAAGCCCGGAAGTCCTGAAGCCGTCGGTCTGCGGACCCCGCGCACGCGCACTGCGGCGCTCACTCGGAGGCGATCGCCTCCAGGACCGGCAGCCGGACGGCCCGAGCCGCGGGCCACAGGGCGGCCAGAACCCCGACGACGATGGCGCTGGCGAGCATGACCGCCAGCTGGGACCACGGGATGACGAGCCTGGCGAGCCCCTGATCGGCCAGGACCGAACGCAGGGCCCCGGCGAGCAGCACGCCGACGCCGCCGCCCAGCACCGTGCCGTAGACGGCGGTGAGCACGGACTCGCATATGATCTCGCCCGACACCTGCGCCCGTCCCAGGCCGACGGCGCGCATGAGCCCGATCTCGCGGGTCCGCTCCGACACCGACAGGACGAGGGTGTTGACGATGCCGAGCACGGCGATGACCAGGGACAGGCCCAGCAGCGCGTAGAGCACGGCGAGCATGGTATCGGCTCTCTGGCCGACCTGGTCGGACAATTCTCCGGCGTCCACGACCTCGAAGACGTACGTCGGGGCGATGATCCGCTGGATCTCGGACTTGACGGCGTCGATGTCGGCTCCATCGCGCACGTGGACGAACACGCCCAGCGGAGAGGCCAGGACCTGCTCCGGGTCGCCAGTCGTTCGAGTGGACCACGAACCCACAGCGGCCGCCAGCTGCGGGGTGGTGTAGAGGGTGCCGACGATCCCCTTGGAATCGGCGATCGCCGAAACGGTGGCCGTCACCGACCCCGTCGGCCCGGTGACGGTGACCTCGTCGCCGAGCTGGAGGCCGGAGTTCGCGAAGGCCGCGACATGGGTGGCGTCGAGCGAGTCGAAGGAGCCGGCGGTCACGTTCGGATCGTAGAACTCGGGGTAGCGCTGCGGGTCAACGGCGACCACGTACCCCGTGTCCTCGCTGCCGTCCGGCTTGGTCACGGTGTCCGTGTAGGCGGTGTAGCCGGTGGTGGCCTCGACGCTGTCGAGCTCGCCGATCCTCTCGGTCATATCGGCGGGCAGGGGCACGAGCTGGGTCGAGTTCACGGGTGTGCGGACCATGAGGTCGGCGTGCATGGAATCGTTGACGATATCGGAGATCGAGGCCCGCATGGAGGAGGCGATGATCGCCCCCGCGCACACCAGGGCCATGCCGACGACCAGGGCCGCCGACGTCGCCGCCGTCCTGCGGGGCGCCGCCGCGAGGTTGCGCGCCGCCAGCCGGCCGACGGGCCGCACGAGGCGCAGCGGTATCGCCAGAACGGCGATGGTCCGCCGGGCGAGCACCGGGGAGGCGACGAGCAGGCCGAGAACGAGGGCCCCTGCGCCGATGCCCAGCACGGCGCTCCGGTGAGGCAGGTCCGCCCGAACCCAGGCGGCTATCGCGCCGGCCAGGCCCGCGGCCGCCATGAGCATCCCGAGCGTCCCGCGCAGACGCAGAGGCTTCTCCCGCGCCCCCGAGGTTCCCCGCATGGCCTCCACCGGCGGGGTGAGGGCGGCGTCGCGCGCCGGCAGGAGGGCGCCGATGATGGTCACGAGCAGGCCGACGACGATGGAGACGGCGACTACGCCGACGGTCACGGGCACCCCTCCGGGCAGGGGCATTCCGTAGGCCTCCAGGCCGATCACGAGCAGGCGGGTCAGGCCGGCCCCGCCCGCGACGCCGATGAGCGATCCGGCCAGCCCGACGACGACGGCCTGGAGGAGCACCGTGGCGAACACGGAGGTGGGTGAGGCACCGACCGCCCGCAGCAGGGCGAACTCCTTCTGCCGCTGGCGCACGCTCATGGCGAAAGTGTTCATGATGATGAACGAACCGACGAACATCGCCAGGACCACGAAGACCAGCAGGAAGGTCTGAACGTAGCCGAGGATCGACTCGATGTATTCGTTCTGCTCGTCGAGGCGCTCGGCGCGGGTCTGAAGGCGCGCCCCATCGGGCAGCAGGGTCGAGATCTGGTGGCGGACGGCGGCGGCGTCGGCCCCGTCGGCGAGGTAGACGGCGATGGAAGTCACCTTCGGTCCGGCCGAACCGACGGCGTCGGCCGCACCCGCGGCACTCGCGGAGCCCGCCGCGGTCCCCTCCATGAACCAGGTCGGGTCGATGCCCACGATCGTGGCGCCCGCCATGGACGTGCCGTAGGTGAACTCGCCGACGACCCTGACTTCGGTCGGTACGCCGTTGAGCACGAGGTGGGTCGTGTCGCCGACGCTCAGACCCGAGCGCTTGAGCGCGTCCGACTCCAGGACGATCTGGTCGCGGCCGGTCGGCGCGGTGCCCGCGACTATCGTTCTGCCGGGCTCACCGGAGTAGAAGGGCAGGACCATGGTCGGAGCGCCGGTGGAGGTCACCGGCGTGTCGTCGGCCCCGACGAGAGTGGCGGGCGCCGAACTGTAAGGGTGGGCGGACTCAACGCCGTCGACCCCCGCGATCGTCTCCGCGAGGGAGGCGTCGATCCGCTCGGTCATGATGCTGCCGTCATTGTTGGACTGCCCGCGGATCGGCTGGCCCGTCACGTACAGGTCGGCCGTCATGGTCGAGGACGTCAGCGCTGAGAAGGTGTCCGACAGGACCCCGCGCAGGGCGAGGGTGCCGGACAGGAAGGTCACGCCGAGGACGACGGCGAGGACCGTCAGGAGGAACTGCCCGATATGGGTGCGCACCGAACGCAGGGCGACACGGGTCACGAGAGGGCCTCCTTCCGCGCAGCGGAGCCCCAGCCTCCGGCGGATCCCAGGTCGTGCAGGGCCGCGAGAATCCGGTCGCGGTCCGGGGCATCCATCTGGGCCACGAGGCGCCCGTCGCGCAGGAAGAGGACGGTGTCCGCCCAGGCGGCGGCATCCGCCTCGTGAGTCACCATGACGACGCTCTGGGCGAAATCGTCGACAGCCGAGCGCAGGACGGCCAGAACCTGCTCGGTGGTCCGTGAGTCGAGGTTGCCGGTGGGCTCATCGGCGAAGACGACCGCGGGCCGCCCCACGAGGGAGCGGGCGCAGGCGGTGCGTTGGACCTGGCCGCCGGACAGCTCGGCGGGCCGGTGGGAGAGCCGGTCCGCGAGCCCGACCGCCTCGACGACCTGATCGAAGCGGCTGCGCTCGACCTTCCGGCGGGCGATGTCCATGGGCAGGGTGATGTTCTCCCCCGCGGTCAGGGAGGGCACCAGGTTGAAGGACTGGAAGATGAAGCCGATGCGCTCTCGCCGCAGCTTGGTCAGGCGTCTTTGGCTCATCGAGGTGATCTTCTGGCCATCGAGGTCGATCGACCCGGAGGTGGCGGACTCCAGGCCGGCCAGGCAGTGCATGAGCGTGGACTTGCCCGAGCCGGAGGGCCCCATGACGGCGGTGAACCGAGCACGCGCAACGGACACGTCCACCTGATCCAGGGCAGTCACCGCGTTCTCCCCGCGCCCGTAGATCTTGGTCAGGGCACGGGCGGTGACGACGGGATCCTCGACCACACGGTGCGTGAGGAGACCGGACCCCTCACGAGGGCGCGGCTGCCCGTCTCCGCTCCGGTCCTCGTCGTGCCGCGCCGGACCCGTCCCGTCAGGACGCGAGGCGCCTCGATCGTGCTCGTTGCTCTGCTGACTCATGGGGCGTAAGTATGGCAGCGGCGGTTCGTGGTGCCCATCGGGGACACCTCCTATCCGCGCATGGGGGACATCCCCCATCACCCCGCCCTGGATCCGCATGGTGGGGCGCCGTGCGCATCGGCCCGTCCCCGCGGCGCTCGGCCGCCTCTAGGATGGCGCTATGACGCAGACCCCGGTCGACCCCGCCACGTCCCCCGTGTCCCCCGCCCTCTCGGCCGCCGAGGAGGCCTTGGCCACCAGCACCGACGCCGCCTCGCTGGCGCACTCGGTGACTCGGTCCGCCCAGATCGAGGCCGACCTGGACGTCAACCCGGACCGCTACCGCATGCTCACCGGCGTGCGCCCCACGGGCAATATGCACCTGGGTCACTACTTCGGCACCATGCACGCGTGGAAGCCGATCCAGGACCGCGGCGTCGACACCTGGATTCTCATCGCCGACTACCAGGTCATCACCGACCGCGACGGCGTGGGCCCCATCCGCGAGCGCGTCCTGTCGCTGGTGGCCGACACCCTGGCCGTGGGCGTGGACCCGGACCGCTCGACGATCTTCACCCACTCGGCCGTGCCAGCGGCCAACCAGCTCATGCTGCCCTTCCTGTCGCTGGTCACCGAGGCCGAACTGCACCGCAACCCCACCGTCAAGGCGGAGCTGGAAGCCACCAACGGGCGCGCCATGAGCGGGCTGCTGCTGACCTACCCGGTGCACCAGGCGGCCGACATCCTCTTCTGCCAGGCCAATCTCGTGCCGGTCGGCAAGGATCAGCTCCCGCATCTGGAGCAGGCCCGGCTGATCGCCCAACGCTTCGATAAGCGCTACGGGCGCGCCGTCAAGAAGCACCCGGTCTTCCGCCGCCCGGAGGCTCTCCTCTCCGAGGCGCCGCTGCTCCTGGGCCTGGACGGGGAGAAGATGAGCAAGTCGCGCGGCAACACCATCGCCCTGCGCATGAGCGCCGATGAGACCGCCAAGGTCCTCAGGAAGGCGAAGACGGACTCCGACCGGCGCATCACCTATGACTCGGCCGCCCGCCCGGAGGTCGCCAATCTGCTCAGGCTGGCGTCCTTGTGCGGGGCGGGCGCTCCCGAGGAGCTGGCGGAGCGGATCGGCGACGGCGGGGCGGGGACCCTCAAGAGGATCACGACCGAGGCGGTCAACGAGTTCTTCGCCCCGATCCGCGCGCGCCGGGCCGAGTTCGCGGCTGACGAAGGGTTCCTGCTCGGCGTGCTCCATGCGGGCAATGAGCGGGCGAACGCCGTGGCGAATGAGACGCTGGAGGCCGTGCGCACCGCCATGGGCATGGATTACTGAACCTGTACTGAGACCGCCGGGATCCGTCCATGAGCGACATCGTTCTGCGCGATCTGGAACCCGAGGAGCTCGATTCACCCGAATTGCGGAGTCAGCTGCGGTCGGCGACTCCCGCAGCCCGGCGTCCTATAAGCACCTCGTGCTCGCGATCCTCGTGATCTTCATCGTCGTCGGGGCGAGGCGGCCGGGACCTGCGTCCGGCGCGGCCCGACGGCAGGGCTCGGAGGAGGGGGACGCCCGCACTGGTCGGGCGGCGTCCTCGCCGGGAGTCGCCGGACAGGCGGAGGCGATGGCGGGACACGCGGTGCGGAGATGACGCGGATGCGCATGACCCCGTACGCTTGGTCTGTGACCGCGAACACCACGCGCAGTGACGCGTCCCAGCCCCCCGTCCCACCGACCTCGGCCCCCGACGTCCCGGTACCGGCGCCCTACTCCCCCATCGGCCGCATCCCGGTCATCGAGGTCTTCCCCGTCGTCGAGGACGGGCGCTGGCCGGCCAAGGCCGTACCCGGTGAGGTCATCCCGATCCGCGCCACCGTCTTCCGAGAGGGCCATGACCGCTTCGGCGCCACCGCCGTTCTCGTGCGTCCCGACGGCACCGACGGCCCCAGCGCACGGATGTACGAGATCGCCGCCGGCCTGGACCGCTACGAGGCCCGTCTGGCGCCCGACACCCCCGGTGACTGGGGGTTGCGGGTCGAGGGCTGGTCGGACCCCTACGCCACGTGGGCGCACGCGGCCGGCATCAAGGTGCCCGCCGGCATCGATGTCGCCCTCATGCTCGAGGAGGGCGCGCGCGTGCTTCAGCGCGCCGCCGAGGTCCCCGGCCGGCAGGTCGACGACGTCGACGCCCTGCAATCAGCCGCAGGGCGTCTACGCGATCAGACCCGCTCCGACGACGAGCGGCTGGCCGCGGGCATGTCCGAGGCCGTGATCGCCGCCCTGAGCCGCCTGCCCCTGCGCGACCACGTCTCGCCGAGTCCCACCTACCCCCTCCAGGTGGATCGCGAGCGGGCCCTGGCCGGATCCTGGTACGAGATCTTCCCGCGATCACTGGGTGCGACCACCGACGCCCGCGGCCATTGGCGCACCGGCACGCTGCGCAGCGCCACCACGCATCTGGATCGCATCGCGGCCATGGGATTCGACGTCCTCTACCTCACCCCGATCTCCCCCATCGGCGCCACCAACCGCAAGGGCCGCAACAACACCCTCAACGCGCGCGAGGACGACCCGGGCTCGCCCTACGGCATCGGCTCACCCGCCGGCGGTCACGACGCGATCCACCCGGACCTGGGCACCTTCGTCGACTTCGACGCCCTGGTCGCGCACGCACGCGACCTCGGTATGGAGGTGGCCCTGGACCTGGCCCTCCAGTGCTCCCCGGACCACCCGTGGGTGAGTGAGCACCCGGAGTGGTTCACGATTCTGGCCGACGGCTCGATCGCCTACGCGGAGAATCCGCCCAAGAAGTATCAGGATATCTACCCCCTGAATTTCGACAACGACCCCGAGGGCATTTACGCCGCGATTCTTCAGGTCGTGCGCACCTGGATCGATCACGGTGTGACGATCTTCCGAGTGGACAATCCACACACCAAGCCGCTGACCTTCTGGCAGCGTCTGCTGCGCGAGGTCCGCTCGACCAACCCCGAGGTGCTGTTCCTGGCCGAGGCCTTCACCCGCCCGGCGATGATGCGCACCTTGGGGGAGATCGGCTTCCACCAGTCCTACACCTACTTCGCCTGGCGCAACACCAAGGAGGAGCTGACCGACTACATGGTCGAGCTCTCCCAGGACACGGCCCATATCCTGCGCCCCGCGTTCTGGCCGACCACCCACGACATCCTCACTCCCTTCATGACCAACGGCAAGGTCCCGGCCTTCAAGCTGCGTGCCGTCCTGGCCGCGACCATGTCGCCGACATGGGGCATCTACTCGGGCTACGAGCTGGCCGAGTCGGTTCCGCGCCCCGGATTCGAGGAGCAACTCAACAACGAGAAGTACGAGTTCAAGCGGCGAGATTTCGCCGCTGCGCGTATCAATGGCATCGAGGAACTGCTCACGCGTCTGAATGCCGCTCGCGTCGCCCACCCGGCTCTGCGCCAGCTGCGCGACGTGTGGTTCCACGGCACGAGCGACGACGCCCTGATCGCCTACTCCAAACGGATCGACGCCGCCCACTGCCCCACGGGGGAGGACGACGTCGTGCTCACCGTCGTCAACTTGGATCCGCACGGGGCTCGCGAGGGCGAGGTCTACCTCAACCTCGAGCAGTTGGGCCTGCCCGCGGGCACCGACGGCTCGCGCCCGGTGCTGCGGGTGACCGACGAGCTGACCGGCGACGAGTTCGAGTGGAGCGGTACCAATTACGTGCGTCTGGATCCCTTCGGCGGCCAGGTGGCGCACGTCCTGCGCGTCGAACCTTTGTGAGGCCCGGCGCGCAGTCGGGGCGGGGTGGTCCCCTCGTCCCGACCGCGTGCCACGGTCCCTCCTCCTTCGCCGCACATCCCCTCGCCGCTCGTCCTCGAAAGGTCATCGTGTCCGTTCCCTTCCCGTCGGCACCCGCCCTCCCGGCGTCCGTCGCCGTCCCCGCCCTCGACGCGTATCCGGCGCTCCTGCCAGCCACGCCGAGCGGGTCCGCAATCGCGGGGCGGCCCTTCGAGTCCAGGATGTTCATCCCGGGCGTCCCCAACCTGCCGATCCAGCCGCGGCCGGGCCTGTCGTCGGATCCGCAGTGGTTCCGCACAGCCGTGTTCTACGAGGCGCTGCTGCGCTCCTTCGCGGACTCCGACGGCGACGGGGTCGGTGACTTCCGGGGGCTGGCCTCCCGTCTGGACTACCTGGCGTGGCTGGGCGTGAATGCGCTGTGGATTCCGCCCTTCTATCCCTCCCCCATGCGCGACGGCGGCTACGACATCTCCGACTACACGGGCATCGACCCGCGCTACGGCACCATGGAGGACTTCCGCGACCTGGTCCACCAGGCCCATGAGCGCGGCATCCGCGTCGTCATCGACATGGTCCTCAACCACACCTCCGACGTCCACCCCTGGTTCCAGGCCTCGCGCTCGGACCCCGACGGACCCTTCGGTGATTTCTACGTGTGGGCCGACGACGATTCCGGCTACGCCGGCACCCGGATCATCTTCGTGGATTCGGAGGAGTCGAACTGGTCCTACGATGTCGAGCGCGGTCAGTTCTTCTGGCACCGATTCTTCTCCCACCAGCCCGATCTCAACTACAACAATCCGGCCGTGGTCGAGGCCATCCACGACGTCATCCGCTTCTGGGCGCGTACCGGCGTCGACGGGTTCCGCCTGGACGCCATCCCCTACCTGGCCGAGGAGGAGGGCACCAACTGCGAGAACCTGCCGGGCACGCACGACGTCATCGCGGGCATCCGCAGGATGCTCGACCAGGAGTTCCCGGGCACGATCACGATCGCCGAGGCCAACCAGTGGCCGGCCGACGTCGTGGAGTATTTCGGTACCCCCGAGACCCCCGAGTGCACGATGTGCTTCCACTTCCCGGTCATGCCGCGCATCTACTACGCCCTGCGTCAGGGGTCGGCGACCGCCATCCGCTGGGTGCTCGAGCGCACTCCGGCGATCCCGGCGCACGGCCAGTGGGGCACGTTCCTGCGCAACCACGACGAACTGACCCTGGAGATGGTCACCGACGACGAGCGCACCATGATGTATCGGTGGTACGCCCCCGAGGATCGCATGCGCGCTAACATCGGCATCCGGCGGCGTCTGGCGCCCCTGCTGGACGCCTCGCGCACCGAGACCGAGCTCGCCATGGCGCTACTGCTCTCCCTGCCGGGCTCGCCCTGCCTGTACTACGGCGACGAGATCGGGATGGGTGAGAACATCTGGCTGGAGGACCGCGACGCCGTGCGCACCCCCATGCAGTGGGACGAGTCGCCGAACATGGGATTCTCCACCGCGCCCGATCCGGGTGCGCTGACCCTGCCCATCATTCAGGTGCCCGGCTACCGGCACATGACGGTCTCCACCGAGCTGCGGCGCCCCGATTCCCTGCTGCACTGGACCCGCCGCATGCTCCATGTGCGCCGGGCCCACCCCGTGCTGGGCCGCGGCCAGTTCCTCTTGCGGGACACATCGGACGATGCCGTGCTGGCCCACACGCGTCATGAGGCCCTGGGTCCCGGCGGGGAGCCGGGGGAAACGCTGTTGTGCGTGGCCAACCTGGCCGATTCGCCCCGCTGCGTGAGCGTCGAGCTACCGGACCTGGCAGGCCGGAGAACCACCGACGTCCTGGGCGGGGCTGTCTTCCCCGACATCGGGTGCGACGGGCGCCTGACGCTTACGCTGGGCGCCCGAGGCTACTACTGGTTGTCCGTCGGACCGACACTGGAATAGGAGGCTTGAAATGACTACGCTGGGCGCCCGAGGCTACTACTGGTTGTCCGTCGGACCGACACTGGAATAGGAGGCTTGAAATGACAATGCGCCCATGCCCCGCGGATGCGGTGGGAGGCCGGCAGCCGGCCTGGCCCGACGACGGGGCGCTCCTGGCGGCCCTGGCCCCGTGGATGGCTGAGCGACGTTGGTACCCGCTCAAGGGGGACGCCGCTCCGGCCCCCGGATCGCTGAGTCTCGTCGGCTCGTGGGATCTGGCGCCGGGCGTGCGCGACCTGCTCGTCGCCGTCCCCCGCCCGGAGGGCTCGCGCGTGCTGGTCCACGTCCCGCTCGTGCTCGAGCCCCCCGGCGCCCTGGAGGCCCACCGGGTCCGCGGCGAGACCCCGGGAGGCGAAGGGCTCCTCGCCACGGGCTCCGACGGCGTCGCAGTCGCCCTGGTCGACGGGCCGCACCACCCCGCTTTCTGGCGGGCCTGGGCCCGAGCGGCCGCGGCCGCGGGCACCACCCTGGACGGCCCCGGCGCCCGGGCGATCGTCCAGCGCGCCGAGCGACTGCGAGTGACCACGGGCGAGCAGTCCAACACCAGCGTGGTCCTGCCCGCCCCGACGCCCGGGCAGCGGGCGGGCGGCGAGGAGGATGCGGCGGCCGGCGATCTGATCGTCAAACTCTTCCGAGTGCTGGCGCCCGGCCGCAACCCCGACGTCGAGGTCTCGGTGGCGCTGGCCGGCGACGGCTGGGACCGGGTGCGCACGCCGGTGGCCTGGTCGACGTTGACCTGGGCCGACCCGCTCACCGGCGTCGAGACCGTGGCCGATGCGGCGGTGGCCTGCTCCTTCATCCCGCGCGCCGACGACGGCTTCGAGCTGTTCTGCTCCCTGGCCGCCGACGACGACGGACCGCGCGGCCCGATCCGCACCCGCACGCTGGCCCTGGCCGCGGACCTGGGGGTCACGACCGCCCAGATGCATCACCATCTGGCCCGCGCGCTGGGCGTCAGCGAGCCGCCGGCGGTGGCCGAGCTGGCGCAGGCCCTGCGTGATCGCGCCGCCTGGGCCCTCCGGGAGGTCCCGACCGTGGCTGACCGCCTGCCCGGTCTGGACGGCGCGATCGAACGGGTCCTCTCCCGACTAGCCGCTCTGGAGCGGCTCGCCCCGGCCACACGCATCCACGGCGACTACCACCTCGGGCAGACCCTCCACGAAATCGTCGAACCGGAGGCGGGTGAGGGCCGTTGGTTCATCCTCGATTTCGAGGGCGAGCCGCTGCGGCCCCTGGCCGAGCGCAGGAAGCCGGATCAGCCGCTGCGGGACGTCGCCGGGATGCTACGGTCCTTCGATTACGCCGCGGCCGTCGGCGGGGCCGATGACCCCGGCTGGCTCGACGCCGTGCGCGACGCCTATCGCACCGCCTACACCGCCTATGAGAACTGCGAGAGGACCGGCGGGGAGGCGTCCCCCGGGCGGGAGGAGGCCGACGCGCGGGCCCGCGGCGTCCTGCTGACCGCGCTCGAGCTGGACAAAGCCCTCTACGAGGCCGTCTACGAAGCGCGCAATCGCCCCGATTGGATTGAGATCCCCCTGCGAGGGCTGCGTCGTATCCTCACCGCGGAGGCCCCCGCCTGAACGAGGAGGCCCGGGCTCATCATCTCGTTCCGATACATCCGATATCCTGGTATAAAGTCCCCCCATCACCCGCCTCCCGCATGGAAGAGTGTGACCATGACCGACGTTGCCACACCTGAGCCCGCCCGCACGCCCGTCCATGTGGACCCATGGATTCTCGCCGACGTCGCCTACGCGCGATACCACAACCCGCACGAGGTCCTCGGTGCGCACGTCGGGGAGGACGGTGTCACGATCCGCACGGTGCGGCACCTGGCCGACGCCGTGGCCGTCGTCACCGCCGGGGGCGTCTTCCCCGCCGAGCACGAGCAGGATGGTGTATGGGTGGCGGTCGTTCCCGGCCAGACCGTGCCCGACTATCGCATCGAGGTGACCTACGGGGAGGAGACCACGACGGTTGACGACCCGTACCGTTTCCTGCCGACCCTGGGCGAGATGGACACCTACCTCATCTCCGAGGGCCGCCACGAGGGTCTGTGGGAGGTTCTCGGCGCTCACCTCAAGCACTATTCCGGCCCCATGGGCGAGGTGGAGGGCGTCGCCTTCGCCGTCTGGGCCCCCAACGCCCGTGCGGTGCGCGTCGTCGGCGACTTCAACTACTGGGACGGTACCGCGTCGGCTATGCGCTCCCTGGGCGCCTCGGGCGTGTGGGAGCTGTTCGTGCCGGGCGTGGGCGTGGGCGCCCGCTACAAGTTCGAGCTGTGCTTCTCCGACGGATCCTGGCACCAGAAGGCCGACCCGCTGGCCCGCGCCACCGAGGTGCCCCCGGCCACGGCGAGCGTGGTGACCGACCGCTTCCACGAGTGGGGCGACGCCGACTGGATGGCCAAGCGCGCCATCACCGACCCGCATTCGGGCCCCATGAGCATCTACGAGGTGCACGTCGGGTCATGGCGGCAGGGCCTGGGCTACCGCGGTCTGGCCGACGAGCTCGTCCCCTACGTCAAAGAGGCCGGCTTCACTCACGTGGAGTTCCTGCCGGTGGCCGAGCACCCCTTCGGCGGGTCCTGGGGATATCAGATCACCGGCTACTACGCGCCCACGGCGCGCTTCGGCACCCCCGACGATTTCAGGTACTTGGTGGATCAGCTCCACCAGGCGGGCATCGGTGTCATCCTGGACTGGGTGCCGGCTCACTTCCCCAAGGACGACTGGGCCCTGGCCCGGTTCGACGGCACCGCCCTGTACGAGGATCCGGACCCCCAGCGCGGCGAACACCCGGATTGGGGCACCTACGTCTTCAACTTCGGCCGCAACGAGGTGCGCAATTTCCTGGTGGCCAACGCCCTGTACTGGATGGGGGAGTTCCATGCCGACGGCCTGCGCGTGGACGCCGTCGCCTCCATGCTCTACCTGGACTACTCGCGCGAGGAGGGTCAGTGGCATCCCAACCAGTTCGGAGGCCGGGAGAATCTCGAGGCGATCAGCTTCCTCCAGGAGGCCACGGCGACGGCCTACCGGAAGAATCCGGGCACGGTCATGATCGCCGAAGAGTCCACCGCCTGGCCGGGCGTGACGGCTCCCACCGAGTACGGCGGCCTCGGTTTCGGATTGAAGTGGAACATGGGGTGGATGAATGACACCCTGCGCTACCTGGCGGAAGAGCCCATCAACCGCCGCTATCACCACGGGGAGTTGACCTTCTCCCTGGTGTACGCCTTCTCCGAACAGTTCGTCCTGCCGATGAGCCACGACGAGGTCGTCCACGGCAAGGGGTCCCTGCTGTCGAAGATGCCCGGCGACCCCTGGCAGGAGCTGGCGGGGCTGCGCGCCCTGTACGCCTACCAGTGGTCTCACCCGGGCAAGCAGCTGCTGTTCATGGGTCAGGAGTTCGGCCAGGGCGCCGAGTGGAATGCGGAGAACTCGCTGGACTGGTGGATTCTGGATGACCCGGGCCATCAGGAGTTGCTCAAGCTGGTCAGTGACCTCAACCGCTTCTACACCGAGTCCCCGGCACTGTGGGCGGACGATTTCTCCCATCGGGGCTTCGAATGGATCGAGGCGGGCGACGGCGATCACAACGTCCTGTCCTACTTGCGCAAGGGCACCGGCCCCGACGGACGCGCCGACTTGATGGTCGCGGTCATTAACTTCGCCGGCACTCCGCATGAGGGATACCGGGTCGGCCTGCCGTTCGCCGGCGGTTGGGACGAGGTCATCAACACCGACGCCCCCGAGTACGGCGGCTCCGGCGTGGTCAACCTGGGGCACGTCGAAGCCGAGGAGCTGCCGTGGAACGGCCGCCCGGCTTCGGTGCGGCTGCGCGTGCCCCCGCTCGGCGCCGTCTTCCTGCGCCCCTCTCAGGACTGAGGCGGGCCGGAGGCCACTCGGGCCGCGAAGCGACGGGCTCAGTCGATGCGTCCTGCCGGGGTTTCTCGATGCGGATGAACTCGGCCTTGTGCAGGGAGCCCGCCGCCTCGGCCTGCGCGCCCGCGTAGGAGTCACCCCTGGATCCCCATCGGGGTGACCACCAGGAAGTCGAAGAAGTCGAACCTCTCATCGATTTTCAGGAAGTCCCGGATCATCGCCAGGACCCGACCGGCCTCCACTGCAATTCTCACGGTTTCTAGTGAAGGAATCAGGTTCGTACAGGCGCTCACCGGCTGTATTTGAGATGAGCTGCATTCAATGTAGCCGTGCTCGTTGCAGAGATACTGTCATCCGTACTGGCCGGAATCAAGTCCTCAAAGTCGCCCTGATCGTCGGCGTCCTGGTACAAGGCGCGCATTATCCCGAATCGGGTCGTTCCAGGCTTCGGTGCAGGCCAGTCTGCGGGCGGCCGTCACATCACTTACATCACTGGGGACTCCGCGGTGACAGCAGGCGGTTCCATGGCGACGGACGCCACGAGGCGAGCCCTGGCACGGCGATGCGGGTGTCGGTCGGGCTCCGGCCGAGGCCGCCGGGAGATTCGAACACGAGCCCGGGGTCGCCCGGGCCACGGACTCGACGGACGCATCCGCGCTCCCCGTGCGGGCGCGGAGTAAAGGTGCTCCCACCGAGCGACCCCACCGGCATGGTATCGGTCACCGATGTCGTCCACTCCGGCATCTGCGCCGGGTCCGGGCCGTCCTTTTCGGGGCGGCCCGGCAGCGCCGCCTGATCCACTTCGTCCGCACCGCCTCCGAACTCGGGCCGACCCGCCTCCGAACCAGCGGGCGACGAGGGGCGACATCGATGCCCGTGCCCGCCCGCCGCGCCCCCGCCGACC
>ERZ772971.153-NODE-153-length-43990-cov-7.860931_pt1 | contig 43990 bp, 36 predicted proteins | sample MGYA00511943_ERZ772971 | MGnify/ENA primary metagenome ERZ772971 (study PRJEB29015, sample SAMEA2737929) | human oral metagenome | biome: human oral; feature: human-associated habitat; material: dental | place: China | collected 2144 ... | reverse complement strand
TACAAACCACCGGCTAAGCCGGTGGTCATGATTATAATAGAAAAAGAAAATTTATATATTTTGAATTACCAAAATAAATATTTTTATATTATATTAAAGATGGAGATAAAAGTGTTAAATTCACATGGTTAGTGGAATCGTATAAATGCATAAAATAGTAAACCTACACAAGACATGAGCTATCTCGGAGAGCCCATTACAAGGTATGATAGCTTTTCTTGGAAAAACTTCATGATGGTATTGGGCTTTTATTCTTACGCATCACTTGTAGGTGCAATAATTATACCGATATTAGCAGTACTTGCCGCTGCCTTCTTCTTTTCAAGTGGCGTCAGCATTTTAGTAGGCGTATTGGGAATGCTAAAAGGTGTTGTTCATATTCCTTTGGTGGAAGACTTAAGATTTATGGTATTTACGTATGAATTGAAAGGGCTTCCGGCTCTACTTTTTGGATTGATCTTAGCAATAATTTTCATGGCAGTGGGTATTTTATTTTGGAAGGGTACAGTCGCGATGGTTCGTCTATTACAAACACAAAGGTGGAAATTAAGGAGCGAAAGAACTTAATAGAACGAAGATGCATTAGATAGACTTAGGTAAAACGTATGAATAAATCAGTCGATAAAATTAAGCTTGCCATAGTTTACTTTTCACCCACGGGAACAACTAAACAAGTCATTGATTCATTTGTCAAAGGAAGCCGCGGGGAAGTAATATCTTCTATAGATTTAACAAAACGCGATATAAGAGAAAAAACGCAGAAACCGAATTTTGCTGATGCAGATTTGATAGTCATCGGGGCTCCGACATACGGCGGATTTCTGTATAAGGAATTTAGAAATTGCATTAAACACATGGTTTTTCAGGGGAAATATGCGATTGCAATCACACTTTATGGCAATGCAGCGACAATGTTTGCAACAAGAGAGATGATGATAATAAAAAAGGGCAATGGAAACTTACTCGGTTATGGTGAATTTGTTGGAGAGCATTCTTACTCGACTAAGGAAATTCAGGTTGCCAAGGGTCGTCCAAACAGCGTTGATCTGCAAAAGGCTGTAGTATTCGGAGAGTCGGTGAGAAATAGATTATCAAATAAGGCTGCTTTGCATTTTGATAATAAAATAAGTGTTTTTGATAGAATCATAGATTTTATCGCAGATATTAAACCGCTTCATACCGGAAAAAGATTTTTTACCGTTCCTCAAACAGATAAAGACAAATGCATTAACTGTTTCAAATGTGTAAAAGCTTGTCCGAAAAGCTGTATAGATAAAGATATGTCAACCGATAAAGCCGAATGCATTGTATGCATGGCATGTGTCAAAATATGCCCGGCAGAGGCAAGGGTGGCTTATACGAAAAATGCAATGGTAAAATCAGGATTAAGAAATATAAACAAACACAAGCACGAATCACAGTTTGTAGTGCTTATAGATGACGACTTGTAGAAGATATTTTCAACAGCATAAACTCACAGCTCATTCTTTGATTTATAGGAAGGATAATTATGTGTAAACAGAGGTAGCAAATGAAGAGCATTGGAGCAGACACGATAAAAACCATAGCAAAGGGCATGAATGCCGGGTATATCTACGTTGATAATGATGGAATCATCGGTGATTTCAGCGAGCTTGCAAAGGAGATATTAGGTATCAAAACTTCCGGACATCAAAAACATGACGCAGGCCGGATAGAGCCGGGCGATATAGTCATATTTGCAGATAATGATCTCGGAAATGACGATATGATGAGACCGATTGACATGAAGTGCCTAAACATCAGCGATAAAGGAATAAATCAGGGTGATATAGTCCTAGCAATAGGGCGCTACAAGGATAGGTCGGCAAAACCGGTCTACAAGACTTTCAGCAGCTACGTACCGGAAACGCTAATAAGACTCAAGACTAAGATTGACAAACTAGAATTATCCGTCTCCTTAGACTGCGAAAGCAGAAGCATCAAAGTCACCGTGGCAGGTGAAGTCTATGGTATGGACTATCTGGAAAGCGTAGGACACTTGGTAGTTTTAGACGGCAAGACCAAGGGAGTTAAATTTTTTCAGGCAAAGGGCTACGGATATAGGGGCGAAGAGGCGGGAGAACTTCTCAGAGGTAAGAGCTATCAAAGTAAGAATATAGAAGACAAAAGCACAGAACTGGTGCCGACAGTTGGAATGAGCGCAGGTGAGGTGCTTAAAGGTAAGGAGTTTCAGCATGAGCTTGCCACACTTTTAAGCGCAGAAGACGGAGCCGAAATCCAAAAAGTGCTCGAGATATATAGACGCTGGATGCTAGTCAAAATGATGCGCATAAAGAAGGGCACAAAAGATGACGGCGTATACATCTTCATACGAGATAGAGAGCTAGCCCAAAAAGCAGCTCGAGCAGGCGCAGTCCTAAAAGAAAAGATAGAAAACGCATCGAGGCTCACTGCATATAAGGATGAAGTCGCAGAAATAGAGTTTCTAAAGAATATAGTTGGAAACTCAGTCAAAATGCAAAAGGTGAAGCAACTTGCCTACAAAGCTGCAAACACAAGATTTAACGTAATAATCACAGGAGAATCAGGTACAGGAAAGACCAAGCTCGCTCGTGAAATCCACAGCATCAAAGGTGAAAATACCCCATTTGTGACAGTAGCCTGCAATGCCATCGCTCCATCACTCATAGAGTCCGAGCTGTTTGGCTATGTGCCGGGTGCATTCACAGGGGCAGATGCAAAGGGTAAAAAAGGCTTTTTCGAAGAAGCAAACGGTGGCACAATATTTCTGGACGAGATAGGGGAAATACCACCGGAAATGCAGATAAAACTTCTCAACGTCCTTCAGGATAAGAGGATATACCGCGTCGGTTCAACAAAACCGATAGACATCGATGTCAGAGTCATCACTGCGTCAAATAGAAATCTCGAAGAAGAGGTAAAGAAGGGAAGCTTCAGGCAGGACTTATATTATAGAATCAATGTTTTTCCAATCTGCATACCGCCGCTTCGCGAGAGAAAAAAGGATTTATATCTGCTTGCGGACTCAATACTTAAAGGCTTGCTCTTGAAATACGGTATGACAGCAAAGAAATTCTCCGAGGAAGCCATGAACATGATTATTTCATACGACTGGCCCGGAAATGTCAGGGAACTTGAAAATGTTATAGAACGTGCTATTACGGTATGCGAAGGCAGTTTGATCTACGCTGAACACCTCACAATGCGGAAATCCGAAAATCGCGAAAAATCACTAAAAGCAAGAATAGAGATGGACGAAAAGAGGATTATAGAGGAAGCTCTCGTTAGGCATCATGGAGATAGAAAAGAGGTAATCAAGGAACTTGAACTGTCAAAGTCGGTGTTTTATATGAAGGTGAAAAAATACTGTATAGATTTGAATCAAATCATTTGAGTTTATATTATATACTTTAATCTCCAAAGCTAAGACGAAAAAACGAACAAGACTGAAAAAGGTGGCTTACATGGCGAGGGAACAGACAAAAATATTAAACAACAACTTTGTCTCAAAATGAATTTTGAACATACAAATAAAATTGAATATCCCCAAAATAGGAATAAGCGGTTCTAAAATAGAGACTGCTTATTTTTGTTATTTATTATAAATCAAAACCTTTAGTTGAGAAACTTTAGTGAAAACAAAAGTATGTGCTTGTAAATCTGGCTATAAAAATGTGTGGTTTTTATGGAAAATATGGTTGGCACGGTTTGTGCTACATGTATTTGTAACTAAGCGATTGTATGATTTATTAGGAGGAGAGAACAATGGAAAAGAGTAAAAAGAAACTTGTATTTCCGGATACCTTGATAATTGTAGCTATTGTAGTTTTGATTGTTGCAGTACTTTCTTGGATAATTCCATCAGGCACATATGACTATCAAGAGATGAATATAAACGGAAGAGTGAGAAATGTTGCTATAGATGGAACTTATCATGTCATTGATAAATCAAAGGTAACTACAACAGGATTTTTAGGATTCTTCTCGTCCCTATATCGTGGATGTGTCGATGCAGCTGACATAATATTTGTGATTTTGTGTTGTTGCGGTACATTTGGTATCATGGTTAAAACAGGGGCTTTTCATTCAGGAATAGGTGTTTTGTTGAAGAAACTCGGAAAGAAAGGATTGCTTCTTGTACCCATTCTGATGATAATCTTCGGTCTTGGTGGATCAATATTTGGTATGGCTTCAGAGTTCTACGGATTTTATCCGCTAATAATAGGTCTTGGGATTGCCATGGGTTATGATGCCATGTTTGGATTTGCAGTAATTGCCTGTGGTGAATTCATAGGATTTATGGGAGCAACGATGAATCCGTATACCGTGGGAATTGCACAAAATATAGCCGGGCTGGAGCTTTACTCCGGCACATGGTACCGGGCAATCTGTTTCGTATTGTTTGAGGTTATTGCTATCATATATGTATTAAGATATGCCAAAAAGATTGAAAAAAATCCTAAACTGTCTGCTGTATATGGTGAAAAATCCATTCATGAATTTTCAGAAGGAGATCTGGAATCATATTCTTTCTCAAAATCAGATGCTGTTGTAATTGTGGATATGATTGTAACATTAGTTATTCTTATGATTGGATTGATGAAGTGGGAATGGGATTATCCACAGCTTTGCGGGCTATTTCTTATTATGTCGATGGTTGCTGCGGGGGTAAAAAAATGGACGCCAAATAAGTGGTGCAGTGAATTTATTGACAGTGCAAAAACTGTTGTGTGGGGGTGCATATTAACCGGTGTTGCTAAGGCAATAGTTGTTGTAATGAGCGATGCGATGATAATGGATACTGTCATTTATAACCTTTCAAATTTGTTAAAATCAGCACCAAGTGGGATTTCGGCAGGACTGATGTTAATTGTTCAGACATTTATTAACTTCTTTATTCCATCAGGTTCAGGACAGGCTGTAGCATCCATGCCGATTATGTCTCAGCTATCTGATATGATTGGCGTATCACGTCAAACAGCAGTTTTAGCGTTCCAGTTCGGTGATGGATTGTCAAACATATTCTGGCCGACAGCTGACATTGTTATTATTTGCGGGCTTGGAGGAATTAAGCTGGAAAAGTGGTACAAGTGGTTCACGCCTCTGTTTCTGATTTTGTTGGCAGCACAGCTTGTAATGATTGAGATAGCAGTATTTATAGGTTATTAACATTACAATATAAAAAACAAGGATATGATATTGGCGTAAAATATCTTTATGTATTGCTCACAGAAATTTCCGGTATATTTCTATATATGATATAATTTGATAAGAATTTATGGAGAAAGTGATATCTATGAATAAATGGGGGGATTTAGTTAAACTTGTTAGCCTTGATGCAGAGTTTATTATTGACATACGATATGCCACTGAAAACAATTTCACAGGACAGAAAGTATATGAATCAGGTGAGTGTTGGATAAATGAACATACCGCAAAAATACTTATTGAGGCGAAAAATATATTCAAAAATGACGGCTTCAGAGTAAAAATCTGGGATGCATACAGACCTATAAGTGCACAAGAGAAGTTTTGGGAAATTATGCCGAATGATGATTTTGTGGCGCGCCCGCCGGATATGTCAAAAATTAAAGTTTTCAGACCGACACACATGAATGGAATGTGTGTTGATATTACCCTAACAGATATGAATGAAAATGAAATCGAAATGCCGTCAGAATTTGATGATATGACGGAGAGAGCAAGTATATGCAATCCATTCAGCTCAGAAAAAAGCAAAGAAAACGCAAAGTACATGCGAAAAGTAATGGAACGAGTGGGTTTTAAGGGCTATGATAAAGAATGGTGGCACTTTTATGATGTAACCACGGAACCTGTGCCTTTTTTAAACTTCCAAATTTAATAATATTAATTAAAAAAATAATGAAAAAACTATTACTTAACAGTGATAAAGACCTTGGAGAGGGTCTCTAAAAACTACTACTATATTATTGAGGACAAAAATAATGATTTGTAAAAACCTTTCAATCTCAAAGGACGGCAAACACCTACTGTTTGCAGGACAGGACACAGTTGAACTGGCAAAGAAATACGGTACACCTGTCTATCTTCTGGACGAGGACAGAATAAGGGAAAAGTGCAGAATATATAAGGCTGCCTTCCAAAAGCACTTCGGCGAAAAGGCAGTCCCATTATATGCATCAAAGGCAAACTGCTTCAAGCGCATCTACGAGATAATGAGAGAAGAGGATATGGGAATCGACGTCGTTTCCTCAGGCGAAATCTACACGGCACTAAAAGCCGGCTTTGACCTTTCAAAGGCTTACTTCCACTCAAACAACAAGACTGATAAAGACATCAGTTATGCAATGGAACACGGCATAGGCTATTTCGTCGCAGATAATGTAGAGGAAGTAATAGCAGTTGAAAAGGAAGCAGAGCGCAGAAGCATAAAGCAAAAGATACTCCTAAGACTAACCCCGGGAATAGACCCGCATACCTACGAGGCAATCTCCACAGGTAAGGTAGACTCCAAGTTCGGAAGCCCGATAGAAACAGGACAGGCAGAAGAAATCACCGCCTTTACCCTAAAGCAGCCACACATAGAATTGATGGGCTTTCACTGCCACGTTGGCTCACAGGTGTTTGAAGAGGATGTATTTGAGCGTGCAGCAGTCGTAATGCTGAAGTTCGTAGCGGAGATGAAGGAAAAGTACGGATTCGCTACAAAGGAGCTCGACCTCGGCGGAGGTTACGGCGTAAGATATGTGGAAACCGACCCATATCTTGATATTGAAACTAAGGTAGGCCAAGTAGCGGCAGCAGTAAAACATGCCTGTAAAGAGTTTGGAATTGAAATGCCGGAAATCCACATGGAGCCGGGCAGATCCATAGTCGCAGATGCAGGAATGGTGCTATACACAGTTGGCACAGTAAAGAAAATCCCTGGCTACAAGAACTACGTTTCGATAGACGGCGGAATGACAGATTCACCAAGATACGCACTCTACAAAGCAAACTACACCTGTCTACTAGCAAACAAGATGGACGAAGCAAATGACTTCAAAGCTTCAGTTGTAGGCCGCCTCTGCGAGTCAGGCGACATCATACAGGAGGATGTAATGCTTCCGGCATCAGTAGGACGCTACGACACGCTGGCTCTTTGTACAGCAGGAGCATATCACTACTCAATGTCATCAAATTACAACAGACTGCCAAAGCCACCTGTGATTATGCTCAAAGGCGGAAACGAAAGCTACGTGGCAGTTAAAGGCGAAACCTTCGAAGACGTCCTGAGAAATGACGTATAAGACGTATAAAAGGAAGATAATATGGCAGAAATAGTAAATCATCCGAAACTAGGCAAACTAGAATACCTAGATAGCCCCGAGCAAATTCACTGCTGGCACGGCGAGCTGGAAGATAGCGAGTTAGGTTTTGATATAATCCTAGAGACATCAAAACTGGACCAAGCAGACGCAGACTTCATAGCTGAAATCCTCAAGGACCGTAAGGCTTACGAAGAAAAAGCTGTAGAAGATATTCGAGAAAAGCTGACCTCAAAACCGGAACTTTTCGGTCTATCAAAAGAAGACGCAAAGCGCCTCTCAAAGATAGAAGAATTGCCTTTTGGATGTCCACAGTTTACATTCTATGAAAACAAGGAATGGGCTATTATCTTCCTCGAAAACGAAATGGGCATCGGAGAACCCTTTGGCATATCGGTGAACTATGATGAGGATAAACTCGTTGGGGTATATGACTTGTCGGATTCAGAGGAAGTTGACTGGTAATTATCAAATCAATAGAACTAGAATATATAATATTTAATAACATAATATAATACTGATTCTTAAACTCAAGTATAATGCTGGAGTTTTTGCTTGAAGTCTATTTTGTACAAAGTCTGCTAAGAAAATTCAAGTTATTTATCTAGCATTTTATCCATTTAATTGCATAAAAAAGAGCCAGGAATTTCCTGACTCTTTTTGGGATGTCGCTGTATATCGCTACACGCTATGCTTACCGTATCCCTTACGGTAATAGTTCTTGACGAACACTGAATTTCTGACCCCCAGTGTAGGGTGTAGGTGACTATTACCTACAGTACTCTTATTACTAAACAAAGTTTACCACTATTTGGGATAGGTGGCAACAGGTTTATATTGTTGTTAAGATCTATTCTATATAAAAAATCACAAGTTAATACTAAATAAGGTAATAGCACTCAATAATAAGTGCATCATTTCTAAAAAATTTCTAATAATAACTATTTCAAGTTATATAAAAACATTGACACATATTAATAATCTGATTTATTATAAAAATACAGTGATTGAATAAAAAAGAGCCATGTCATGGCTCATTTTACATAGGTGTTGCACAATGCAAGCAAACAGATACGGCGCAATGCCTTATTTGAACTCACCTTGTAAATCAACTTCATTGTAGTAGATATAAATTAATTTGTCAATGATTTTAGGAGAAATAATATGGTTAAAGGTGATTATTATTTAGGACTTGATTTAGGAACAAATTCAGTTGGTTGGGCAGTAACGGATTTGGAATACAATTTGCTACGTGCAAAGGGAAAGGATTTGTGGGGAGTTCGGTTATTTGATGAGGCTCAGACAGCTGCTAATAGACGTTTAAAACGAACAGCAAGGCGTAGAATAGAAAGAAATAAGGCGAGAAAGGCACTGTTGAAAGAGTTCTTTGCTGACGAGATAGATAAAGTTGATCCAGCTTTCTATATAAAGTTGAATGAGAGTTTTTTCAAATTAAAGGATAGAAGTGTCGAAAACCAGCAACCTTATTCATTATTCAATGACTTTAATTTTACTGATAAGGATTTCCATGAGAAATATAAGACTATTTTTCATCTTAGAAGTGATTTAATACATAGCGATAAAGCATTTGATGTAAGACTAGTGTTTCTTGCTATATACAATATGTTTAGTCATCGTGGTCATTTTCTTAATGCAACATTAGATGCAGAGAAGAACGATACAGGGTTTGAAAATGCATATGCTGAGATGATTGAAGTACTTGAAGAACATGAATTTGGAATTCCTAGCAATATTGAAGTTAGTAATATAGAAGGAATTCTTTCTGATAATAAAAACTCAAGAACTAATCATTTTGAACAGCTCCTAGCATTATTTAATGTTGGCAAAAAAGATAAAAGAAACTGGTCAGTTATTAGGCTTTTATCAGGATTAAATATAAATTTGAAAGATATCTATGATCAAGAGTTAGATAAAGAATCTGATAAAAAATTTGGTTTTAGAGAGTCTGACTATGAAGAAGTTATAGAAGAAGTATATAACATTGTAGATGAAGACTATAAAAATATAATCGAAAAAATAAAGTCGGTTCATGATGCTGGTCTTCTTTCAAAAATAATGATTGGATGTGAGTATCTTTCAGATGCAAGAGTAAAGATTTATGATATGCATCAAAAAGATTTAAAGCAATTAAAAGCTCTATTAAAAAAATATAATAAAGAGGCTTATGAAAAACTTTTTAGAACTATTGAAAGTGGAACATACAGTGCATATGTTGGAAGTGTAAATAGCCACGGAAAGATTGAAAGAAGACAAGTAAAAAAATGTGGAAAAGATGATTTATATAAATCAATAGATAAAGCAATCAAAGATATACCAGATGATGACAAAGATAAGATAGAGATAAAAGCAAGGATAGATGCTGATATATTCCTAGAAAAGCAGTTAACAAACGAAAATGGAGTTATTCCCAATCAGCTTCACTCACGAGAGCTAAGAGCCATACTTAATAATGCTGAGAAATATTTATCGTTTCTGTCAGAAGTTGATAATACAGGATATAGTATAAAGGAGAAAATAATTCAGCTATTTGAATTTCAAATACCTTACTATGTTGGTCCACTTGGAAGAGAATTTAGTGGTAAGAAGGGATATAATTGTTGGGCTGTTAGAAAGGAATCTGGCAGAGTTTTTCCATGGAATTTTGATGAAAAAATTGATAAGAATGCATCTGCAGAGGAATTTATTAAGAGAATGGTGCGTAAATGCACATATTTCAGTGATGAAAATACTTTGCCTAAAAACTCATTATTGTATGAGAAATTTATTGTATTAAATGAGATTAATGCTATAAGGGTTAATGGTAGCAGACTAGATACAGAAACAAAGCAAGCTATTTATAATGACCTATTTACATGTGGGAAGAAAGTAACGAAGAAGAAAATAAAGGATTATCTTATTTCAATCAATAAGATGGATAATGAGTCTGAGATTTCAGGGATAGATACTGAATGGAGTAAGAACTTAACCTCTATAGCAAAGTTTAAAGGTGTTTTTGATGGAAAAATAGAAAACAATAAAGAAATTATAGAAGATATTATCTTTTGGTCAACAATCTATTCAGGAGATAAAAAGCTTATAAGATCAAAGATTGAAACTGTATATCCTAATACTTTAAATGAAAATCAACTTAAGAAAATACTTGGTTTCCGTTTCACGGGATGGGGCAATTTATCTAGACGTTTTCTTGAAGGTATTATGGGCAAGGATAAAAACGGTAATGCAGAGAATAGCATAATAGGTTTTCTTTGGAATGAACAGGTTACTTTACAAGAACTATTAAGCCAGAATTACACATTTAGAGAGATTATAGATGAACAGTTCTTAGGCGTCGAAAAACCACTATCATCTTGGGAAATAGAAGATTTAGATGACTTCTACCTATCACCATCAGTTAAAAGGATGACTTGGCAAACTATGAAGATTGTTGAAGAAATACAAAGAGTGCTTGGAAAGTCTCCAAAACGTATCTTCGTAGAGATGACGAGAAGTGATGGAAAAAAAGAAAGAACAACATCTAGAAAAGATAAACTAAAAAGTTTATATAAGAGCCTAGGTAAAGAAGGTAAGGAATTACTAAATGAAATTGATGGTAATGATGAAAACTTCTTTAACAGGAGAAAAATATATCTTTATTATCTTCAAATGGGTAAGTGCATGTACTCAGAAGAGGTAATTGATCTTCATGAACTATTAAACGATAATCTTTATGACATTGAACATATATATCCGCAGCATTATATAAAGGATGATAGCCTTGAAAACAATCTTGTTTTAGTAAAGAAAAAAATAAATGAAAAGAAACAAGACAACCCAATATCTTCTAAAATACAGGCAGATAGATATACGTTCTGGTGTATGTTAAAAGATAAAGGATTTATAAATAATGAGAAGTTTACTAGACTGACTAGACAAAACGAAACTTTTACTGATGATGAGCTGGCGGGTTTTATAAATAGGCAAATTGTAGAGACTAGCCAAGCATCAAAGGCTATTACACAAATTCTACAACAATCAATGGGGGAGAACTGTAAAATTGTCTTTTCAAAAGCAAAACTTATATCAGAGTTTAGGCATAAATTCGATTTACCTAAGTCAAGAATAGTTAATGAACTTCACCACGCAAATGATGCATATTTAAATATAGTTGTTGGCAATGCTTACTATGTGAAATTTACAGGTAATCCATACAAGTTCATAAAGAATGCAAAAAAAAATCCGGAGCTAAAGGAAAACAAATACCACATTTCAGATTTCTATAGATATGATATATTTAACAAAAATGAAGTTGCATGGATTAATAGAGATAACAAAACAATTACTACTATTAAAGAAATATTGAAAAGGGCAACGCCAATTGTTGTAAAAAAAGTTGAGCAAGCACATGGTAAATATTTTGATGAGACTTTAGTAGGGCATAATAAAGCAAAGAAAAGTGTTTATATTGGACAAAAAACAAAACATTCGGTACTCAGCAATGTGTGTGAATACGGGGGTAAAACATCAATTTCTGTACAGACATGTCTACTTGTTGAATATAAGAAAAAGAATGAACTAATTAGAAGCATAATGACGCTTCCAGTATTAGCGGGTGATAGCAGGAATCTTAAAAAAACCGAAATGCTTAGATACGTAGAGAAAGCGTTACTTGAAAAGGAAAAAAATAAAAAAATAGATGGTATAAGAGTATGTGGAAGATATATACCTCTGAACAGTTTACTAAAAATTAATGGGGCATATTATTACTTAGGAGGGAAGACAGATAATAATTTTTATATTAAGAATGCTATGCAATTTAAACTAGATGGGAAATGGATAAAATATATATCTAAAATTGAAAAGGCAAATAGGATTAAAGATTATAGTGAAGTTGATAAATTTAAGAATAATATAATTACAAAAGAAAAAAATCAAAATTTATACAACCTTATTATAAATAAATTAGGAAATTTGCCATATTCAAAAAGTAAAAAAAGCGAGATTGTTAAACCACTCGAAGATTCATTTAACTTTTTTTGTGAAAGTGACATAAGTATTCAATGCGACATAATCGAAAAAATATTATTAAACATAAACAAATCTAAAAGTTTAAATATAAAAATAACAGATACAACAGGAATTATGCGCATTAATTCAAAGATTGATAATAATACTGAATTCAAACTGATTTCCCAATCTGTTACCGGACTATTTGAAAGTGAAACGGATATGCTAAAGATATGAGTTGGAGGACTGTTGTAATTAGTAAAAGTGCCAAGCTGGATTATCAGCTTGGCTATATGGTGGTTAGGCAAGAAGAAACGAGTAAAATACATATTTCTGAAATACATATGCTTATTATAGAGACAACGGCTGCTTCTTTTACTGCAGTATTAATGTCAGAGCTTGTAAAGTCAAAAGTCAAAGTAATATTTTGTGATGAAAAGAGGAATCCACTGTCAGAGCTTATGCCATATTATGGTTCACATGATACTAGTTTAAAATTACGTTCCCAAATAAAATGGGATGAGGATATCAAAAAACATGTTTGGACTGCAATTGTAAAAGAAAAAATATTGCAGCAAGCATTTCTTTTAGATGAATGTGGGAAAGACGAGAGTGAACTTTTATATCAGTATATAGATGAGATTGAATTTGGTGATTCTACAAATAGAGAAGGGCATGCGGCAAAAGTGTATTTTAATGCTTTATTTGGAAAATCATTTACAAGAGGTACAGACTGTTTGGTTAACACTGCATTAAACTATGGGTATTCAATTCTGCTTTCTTCATTTACTAGAGAAATTGTAGCATCAGGATACATGACTCAGCTTGGATTGTTCCATGATAATATGTTTAACCAGTTTAACCTTGCTTCAGATTTAATGGAACCGTTTAGGGTTCTTGTTGATAGAAAAGTTGTAGGTATGAAGATGGATGAATTTGGAAGTAATGAAAAAAGGCATATAATTTCAGTCCTAAGTGAACCACTTTGTATAAATTATAGAAATGAAATTGTTTCTAATGCTATAAAAATCTATTGTAAAAGTATATTTGAGTCATTAGAAAATAATATGATAAACGATATAAAATTTTATAGATATGAGTTATAGATTTATGAGAATTTTAGTTATGTTTGATTTGCCAATACAAACTTCACTTGATAGGAGAGAGTATACTAAATTTAGAAAACATCTAATAAAGAGTGGATTTTTTATGCTTCAGGAATCTGTTTATTGTAAGATATCTCTAAATTCGGGTATGTCAGAGGCCATCGTTGATAATCTGAGAAAGAATAAACCGAAAGCAGGGTTGGTTCAGGTACTTAAGATAACAGAGAAACAGTACTCAAGAATGGAATGCATAATTGGTAAACATGAAACCGATGTATTGAATTCTGATGAAAGGTTAGTTGTATTATGAGAATAACAAATCGAGAATTTGATTTTGTAATAGAAGCTGATGAAAATACATCTGTATCAATTGTTTGTGAAAATCCAAAGATTTTCTACGAAATGATAGAGGATTCCATAAAGCTAATAAAATCGAATGAATCGAACTGGGTAATATCTGAGAAAGATGGGAGTAGAATTGATTCTAAACAGATTGATGTAATTGTAAGTCCGTTTTGTTTTGATATTAACAGCAAAAGGTTACTCGGGAATGTTCAAAAAGAGATAGAAACGTGCATTTATGAAAACTTCATTGAAGAGATTGACTACATAAATAATGCTTTTATTAGGATCTTGGAAGATATATCACTAAGATTGTCATATGAAATAGATTATAACATCGAGTGTGATGTAAAGGATTTGATTAAGATTTATGATTTAAAGTTAAGTTATGAGAGTAGTAGTTTATTAGGTAAATTATCAATCTATATCAAATTATTAGCAATGTCATTAAATGTAAAATTACTTTTTTTAGTAGATATTAAAAGATATTTAACAGCACATGAAATATTGATTTTATATAAAGAAGCAAGATACTGGAAGATACAATTAGTTATTATGGAATCTAGATTTATAGATAAGTTAGAAAATGAAAAAGTAATTATTATAGACATGGATCGGTGTATAATAGAACTATGATTTACGCATATGTCAGTATGTTAGGTTCGGAGATGATCTCATTGATTTGAGGTTTGAGAACCTTGTAAATCAAGAATGTAGAAAAACTTGGGAGAGAGCTTGCTACCAAGCCTTAAAGTTTGAGAACCTTGTAAATCAAGAATGTAGAAAAACTGTCAGCATTCTGAAATCGCAGATGACATTGTTTGAGAACCTTGTAAATCAAGAATGTAGAAAAACATAGACCAGCTTTTTATAACACGCAATGGCGTTTGAGAACCTTGTAAATCAAGAATGTAGAAAAACAATTCCATGAGCCAATGCTGATTCCTTAACGTTTGAGAACCTTGTAAATCAAGAATGTAGAAAAACATATAAAGAGGGTTGTCCGAACCAAAGCCAGTTTGAGAACCTTGTAAATCAAGAATGTAGAAAAACTCACGCCCATCTAGGGTATTTCCAGAGTTAGTTTGAGAACCTTGTAAATCAAGAATGTAGAAAAACTGCTGCCGCCCGCTCTCGTCAAGCTTCTTGGTTTGAGAACCTTGTAAATCAAGAATGTAGAAAAACAGGCAACCCTACCTACATAATCTATCAAGGGTTTGAGAACCTTGTAAATCAAGAATGTAGAAAAACTTCCATATGCCCTCCTATTTCCAGCGACCGGTTTGAGAACCTTGTAAATCAAGAATGTAGAAAAACATCGGCAAAGTATCACGAGCTCGAAAAGATGTTTGAGAACCTTGTAAATCAAGAATGTAGAAAAACATGGCACTAAAAATAACAATAGTGATTTGCGTTTGAGAACCTTGTAAATCAAGAATGTAGAAAAACATCCCTTCGCGTCGTGCAAGTTTAGATGCTGTTTGAGAACCTTGTAAATCAAGAATGTAGAAAAACCTAGGATTGTTCCTGGACATGGGTCTGGGCGTTTGAGAACCTTGTAAATCAAGAATGTAGAAAAACAGTACGCAAATAGAGCAGTTACTGATATGTGTTTGAGAACCTTGTAAATCAAGAATGTAGAAAAACCCATATTTTTAAATAGAGATGGAAAAACTAGTTTGAGAACCTTGTAAATCAAGAATGTAGAAAAACGATAGCTCGACTCCCTTTTCATTCAGCGCGTGTTTGAGAACCTTGTAAATCAAGAATGTAGAAAAACATACACGTGGTTACTGTTTAAATACTTTACGTTTGAGAACCTTGTAAATCAAGAATGTAGAAAAACAATCAGAGTCGTCACCCATATTTTGTATTTGTTTGAGAACCTTGTAAATCAAGAATGTAGAAAAACTTAATCCGAAAAATGCGGAACTACTCGCACGTTTGAGAACCTTGTAAATCAAGAATGTAGAAAAACTTATTATAATTTTATGTTTGATTGGTTCTAGTTTGAGAACCTTGTAAATCAAGAATGTAGAAAAACCCATACAAGGAGGAGCAATAATGATACCACGTTTGAGAACCTTGTAAATCAAGAATGTAGAAAAACCAAAGTCCTTTGCTTGAACCATCGAAATGGGTTTGAGAACCTTGTAAATCAAGAATGTAGAAAAACTTTCGTGGACTGTTGTTAAATATGATTCAGGTTTGAGAACCTTGTAAATCAAGAATGTAGAAAAACTAGTTACTCTGAAATCATTATCAGATAACAGTTTGAGAACCTTGTAAATCAAGAATGTAGAAAAACGATGCTGACGGAATTCCAGTAGGATTACATGTTTGAGAACCTTGTAAATCAAGAATGTAGAAAAACTTCTACTATATCCCTCATATCCACTATTTCGTTTGAGAACCTTGTAAATCAAGAATGTAGAAAAACCCAGTGGTTTCTTCACTAACTTTGTCAACTGTTTGAGAACCTTGTAAATCAAGAATGTAGAAAAACAGAATATTCAAAGAAAATGTTCGAAGTTGCGTTTGAGAACCTTGTAAATCAAGAATGTAGAAAAACAGAATCAAGGGGAACGATTAACAGCACTAGGTTTGAGAACCTTGTAAATCAAGAATGTAGAAAAACAGTATTATCAGCCCAGCCACACCAATTTTTGTTTGAGAACCTTGTAAATCAAGAATGTAGAAAAACTGTTTATCCCTTTTCCCGGTGGACTGCATAGTTTGAGAACCTTGTAAATCAAGAATGTAGAAAAACATGGCTTGCTGTGCTGCGTTTTATAGCTTTGTTTGAGAACCTTGTAAATCAAGAATGTAGAAAAACCGATGAACATCTCTCTTTCGTTTTCTGTTTGTTTGAGAACCTTGTAAATCAAGAATGTAGAAAAACATTCCGTCAAGCTCAATCGTTCTAAAGCTCGTTTGAGAACCTTGTAAATCAAGAATGTAGAAAAACTTTGCTTTGGTGTAGCATTTTTTAAAGCAGTTTGAGAACCTTGTAAATCAAGAATGTAGAAAAACCCTATCCTTGGCGATATATGTGCCGGTGATGTTTGAGAACCTTGTAAATCAAGAATGTAGAAAAACAGCGCGAAAAGGGCAGCTAATGAACTAAAGGTTTGAGAACCTTGTAAATCAAGAATGTAGAAAAACTGATATCTATGTAAATGACTTGATACTCTTGTTTGAGAACCTTGTAAATCAAGAATGTAGAAAAACTTGCCGTTGTACTCACGCTGTCCAAGCTTGGTTTGAGAACCTTGTAAATCAAGAATGTAGAAAAACCAAAGTCCTTTGCTTGAACCATCGAAATGGGTTTGAGAACCTTGTAAATCAAGAATGTAGAAAACATGCAGTAAATAGTAAGAAAACACACCTCGGCAAATTCTAAAAAAGTAAAGGAGTAAATAGGATGATAATTTTTTCCGATTGTATAGAATGTGAGCACTTCTATGACGATGGTAATCCATACAAATGTTGTTGTGAGGCGTACCCTGAAGGCATTCCTAGAGAATGGTATCTTAAAGGAAGTCCTAAGAAAGTAAAAGAATGTAATAATGGAATCGGTTTTAAACCAGAATCTAAAACAGAATAATAAATCCAATAATGAATAACAAACCCACTATGACGCTCACTAATCAGGGCGCTATTTTTTATGAAAAATTCAACTTTATAAAGTTACAAGTTTTCAGTCAATATATTGATAAGTGTTACAAATCGGTATATAATAGAGTTCATCAATTAATAGTTTTTCTAAGCTGTAGTCAGACGGGGGATTGGTAAGTTTGATATGTTAAGTGCAAATCTTGGATTAGGCACCATTAGATGAGCGATTAATAGGACTTATAGGTAAGTAAGGGGGGATATCTATGAAAAATAGAGTGAAGCAAGTCTTTGCGTGCTTGCTTTCCATTCTAATTGTGGTTATGGGCATTGCGCCTATGACAAATTCAGTGGTTAACGCAGAGACGACTACAGGTTTTCGGTTCACTAGCATCAAGATAGTAGAATCTGAAACAGGTAAGGTAGTAGCAGATTTGTTAAACGGTGATACACCTAAGCTAAAAAGCGATATAACATATGCACTAAATGTGAGCTACTCGGTTCCATCGAATCTGCAATTTTCTAACACATACCTCAACCTGAGGTTTGGGGACGGAGTATATATCAAGACACTTCCGGGAGCAACATTTACCGAGGGACCTATCGCATCGACAGGTTTTGAGAAGCTCGTAAAGACACCGACGGGAACGGGCACATCACCTTACGGTTATCCGGCAGCCGGCTCCGAGCAATCCAGAAATGGCGATATCAAATACAAGAGCAAGGTTTCATTGACTAACGTATCATCAGTCGGAGAAATTTGCTTTGTTGTGGATGAGGCATATCTAAATCAGGATACCAATCAAATTTTATCTAATCTGTTTAAACTCAGCTTGAGCACCGATGCCACAAATAATATCGATGCTAAGTCTTATAATGCAATTTCCAACCAGGAATGCTTGTACGGATTCTGGACAAATCAGGCGACAGAGGTTGTATCAAAGGGTGGAACCACCAATACTATAAACACTTCAAATAGTGGTGGAAAATCCTTGACCAGAGCAGGAAGTAAGACAACGGTACAGATAGTATATCCGAGCGATATCGAGTTTGTGTCACTGGAAGAAAAGGGTTTATATAACACAAATGGAAGAGTAGTATCGACAACTGAGAGCGGTGGACTCAAGACGACCACAGTAGAGTGGGATGAGCCGGGTTCATACTCGGGAGGACTCTCGTTTTACCCACACCTTAAGGTTCCGTCAAATAGTACAAGACCAAACGGTTCCAGCTTTGATGTAGTAATAAAAAACTTTAGCAAGACCATCTGGAACGATAATCCAAATGTGGGAAGAACATCTAAGGCACAGGAAGCCAAGATGACGGTTACTATAATCGACGGAAGTACTCCGGAGAAAATAACGACGCATGCACTTGTTGATACCATGCCAAATTGGGCGCTAAAGAAGAATGACACATATAACGTGCGCCTAGGAAGTCTTTTGCTTAAGAACGAGCTGGCAGCCCCAACAAAGCCAAAGACAATTGAGTTTGATATCGATAACGCAGATACAGCAATCATACGTGGCGTAACAATTCCTTATGCACCGGGTATGACATATGGAACAATTCATTGGACAACGGCAGATGGCAGAAGCGGAACAGCAGATCCAAGTGCAATCAAGCCATCGGGAGAAGCATCGGCTTTGATTACAAACGAAGCTCTTGGACTTGGAATAAACGACTCAATTAAAACACTCAAGGTTGATATAGGACCGATACCTGCATCCTACGACGGAATAAGGCGTATGCAGGACCTACTTGAAACATGGAATCCAAATAATAAGTATGTATATGACGAGTACTATGGATGGTCATATATCCCTGCAGGAATCTATGGAACCTGGAAGAAGGGAACAAGTGCTGATGTAGTTTCAACAATCAAAGTTTATACAACAGGTCAGACTCCTTCGGCAGATGAGACGTTTAAGGTTGTTGGAAAGTCGGACAAGCCAAGAGTTGTAAACGGAGTTGGAGAAATTGATAAGACACAGATAAACGGTGGAGACGGTTTCAATATATCGGGAAGGATTGATGATGCTAACTGGGATTGGAATCCTCTTCAGGAACCGGAAATATACATGATTATGCCGGAGGGTTTTGAATACTCTAATTTGACCGTGACAAACGGAACACTCAGCGCGCCAAGCTATGTGGGCGAGTTTGAGAAGGATGGTGTCAAGATTAAAGTTTGGAAGTATTCAATAGATATCGGCAATGAGACCAGAGGTCAGTATCAGCCGAACTTCACAAGTAAGAATATGAATATTTCCTTTGATGTAAAGACCGATAATATGGCGAGAGTGAAAACATATCACATCAATGACTTCCTCGGAATTACAACAAAGGACTTCAAGGACATAGACGCAGTTATAAAGCGTGAAAAATGGGATGCAAGCAATTGGAACACTAATAAGTATACAGATACTTTTGGTGATAAGGTTAACTCCGGAAAGGACATGGTTTCGCTTTCAGAGGGTCCCGGAATTAAGATTACACAGGCATATGAGGTAAGTGCAAAGTCTGAACTTTTGATTCCTAGCACCGGAAAGTCATATGTTTACGATAATACATCGGAGGCAACAAAGGAAGCTACGACACCGGTTCTCAAAAAAGGAGACGAAGCAGTTGTTCGTATAAACGTAAAAAACAACATGACCTCACAGCTGGACCACGCAACGCTTTATGTTCCGCTCCTAAAGAAAAATTTGAACTTTGGACCAAGTTTCATGCCGGAAGGAAAAAATCAACTTCCGCTCGAGCTTAAGAAAGTTGAGACGACACCTAACTTTGAGATAAAGTACATAAAGCTCAAGGCAGGAAAAACATATCCAATAAATACAGCACCACAGCCATCAGACTATGACATAGTTACAAATCCTTCAGATGCAGATATGGTAATGCTGGTTTCTAAATCGCCTATAGCTTCAGGAGATGGCGGAAGAGTTGATATTACATATAAGGTGGGAAACGACGTAACTCATCTACATAATGGGAAGAAGGACGTAATAACACCGGTACTAGAGTATGACGTACGTGGAAATACATCCACGCTGACAAAGGAGCCGGCAGCGGTAAGCACCCATGTTGATGCACCGATAACAAGGAATATCACAGTCAAGAAACTCTGGAAGGATCACGCAGGACTGGCTATCACAGAGCCGGTTACAAGCGTTGATGTAGAGCTCCTAAAAGATGGAGCAGTTGTCGAAGAAAAGCAACTCACAGCAGCAAACGCTTGGACGGTGACATTTGATAATCTCGAAAAGGCGAATGCGGCAGGAGTTGACTATGCATACACTGTCAGAGAAAAGGGGTTGGATGCATCAAATGAAATCAAGCTGAATGGAGCTTGGTACAAGGCTACGACAAGCGGAAGCATGGATGCAGGTTTTACAGTTACAAATAGAAAGGTTTTGACCCTTACACCTATGATCCCGGCTACAACAAAGCTGACCGTATCAAAGGAGTGGGGCGGACTGTCACAGGCTAACGCAAACAAGGAAAGCGTAAAGCTTAGACTATTCAAAAACGGCGTAGCTACGGCTCAGGAGAAGGTCCTTGACAAAAATAATAACTTCAAGGCAAGCTTTGATAACCTGCCTGATACTGATGCGGTAAACGGAGTAAACACAAAGAATGTATATACCGTTAAGGAAGTTGATGCTGACGGAAATGTGCTAAACGCAGGTGATAAGATAAAACTCGGCGATAAGGAGTTCATCGTAAGCTATGACGGAGCAAAGGTAAAGAACACGCTTGTTAACCCAAAGATTAAGCTTCAAGGCGAAAAAATCTGGGACGATGCAAATAATCAAGATGGAATCAGACCTGATGAAGTGACAATTAAGCTGATAGCAAATGGAACAGATACGGGAAAGACAGCTAAGGCTACAAAGGCCGGTAGCTGGGAGTACAAGTTCGAAAACTTAGCAAAATATGACGCAAACGGTAATGAAATCAATTACACAGTCAAGGAAGTCAGCGTTCAGGGATATGAGAGCCGAATTAACGGAATGACAGTTACAAACATCCATAAGCCGGCAAAAATCGACATCCCGGTAAAGAAAATGTGGAATGATAATAACAACGCTAAGGGCATACGCCCACAGAGCATACACATAAAACTTCTCGCTGATGGCATAAAGGTTAAGGAAGCAGATGTGACTGCAGCAGATAACTGGAAGCACAAATTTGACAATATGCCTAAGTTCAAGGATGGAAAGCTGATCAAGTATACCATCGAAGAGGACATGGTAACAAGCTACAAGAGCAAGATTACAGGCGATGAGACTGAGTTCACGGTAACAAATACATATAAGGAGCCAATAAAGCCAAACGGAGGAAAGAATCCGGGTAAGGACGGAGGTAAAAAGGGCGGAAAGCCTAACACCTACGACGAAGGCGGAATGGCACTTTACAGCGTAATGTTAGGACTTTCAGGCCTTATCTTCATCGCAATATCAAAAAACAGAAAACATAGCAAATAGCATATGTTTATGAACCGGCATATCATGCAGATGCCGGTTCTTTTTGTAATAAGAAAACCACGCGTTTGAAGCGTGGATGGATTTTGTACCTTGACTTGATATTACTTGCATAAACTTGCTTATACATACAAATAATTATATAATTACACAGGATAAGAATTTATTTTTCGAGCTATGGAGGTTTTTATTTGACAATACAGGAAACCAAAAACGATGTACGAGAAGATGCGTTTATAAGTTTTGATATAGATGATACGGTGGATAGAGTTGCACTGTTTGGAAACCTTGACATAAACCTGAACCTTATTAGTGAAGCTGCAAGGGTTCAGATAGTACAGAGGGACAATTCACTTTTGATACGCGGAGAAAAGCCGGGGCTTGCGATAGAAATGCTAAAGGAGCTCATAGACATAATGCACGGAGGGGAGTTTCTCGACGAGCAAAAGGTTAACTATGTGATTCAGCTCAAGGCTGAGGGCGGTTCATACAGCGAAAGCGGAGTCGGAAAGGATGTCGTTTGTTTTACAGCAAAGGGGAAACCACTCAAGGCAAAAACTGTCGGACAGAAGCGCTATGTAAATGCGGTAAGAAAGAGCGACATGGTATTTGGAATAGGGCCGGCGGGAACGGGAAAAACCTACCTTGCCGTGGCGCTTGCAGTAAGCGCATATAAGAACAAAGAGGTAGAGAAGATTATACTGACAAGACCTGCGGTTGAGGCGGGTGAGAAGCTAGGTTTTCTGCCCGGAGACCTTCAGGATAAGGTGGATCCATATCTCAGACCGGTTTATGATGCGTTATACGACTTGCTTGGAAGAGATAATGCTTTGAGACTGAAGGAGCGCGAGGTAATTGAGGTCGTTCCGCTAGCGTACATGAGAGGTAGAACTCTGGATAATGCTTTCATCATACTAGATGAGGCGCAAAACACGACCTGTGAACAGATGAAGATGTTTTTGACACGTATGGGATTCGGATCCAAAATCGTGGTTACGGGCGATGTTACCCAGATTGACCTTCCAGCAGGTAAAAAGAGCGGGCTCGTCGATGCAGAGAGAGTCCTAAAGGGAGTAAAGGGCATAGAGTTTTGCTACCTGAGGGAGATGGATGTCGTTAGACACGAGATGGTTAAGCGTGTAATCAGCGCCTACGATAGGTATTATAAACATAAGCAAAAGAGGGATGAAAAATAATGGAAATCTATTTTGAGAATGAACAAGAGGTCGACTATGAGCTTCTTGCTTTGATGGAAGAGAGCGCAAGGCTTTGTCTGACAAAGGAAGGCATCCCGGAGGAGAACTGCGAGTTTTCGGTCAGCTTTGTTAGCAGAGAGGAAATCAAAGAGTTAAACAAAACATATAGGGCTGTGGACAAAGTCACAGATGTGCTTTCATTTCCTCAGTTTGAGGATTTTAGTGAACTTCCGGAGGAGCAGATAATATGTCTTGGAGACATCGTAATATGTGAGGATAGGGCGAAGGAGCAGGCTGAGGAGTTTGGACATTCGTATGAGCGCGAGATAGTCTATCTATTTACGCACAGTGTCCTTCATCTGCTTGGATACGACCATATGAACGAGAAAGAAAAGACCAAGATGAGAGAGCGTGAAGAAGAAGTAATGACTGAGCTTAAGCTCGAGAGGGTTTAGAGCAAGCTGCTTCTCAGAGGAGGAAGTGATGAGCAAAATCACAGATATTGAGTTATATAAACTTGCGAGAAAAAGTGCAAAAAATGCTTATGCTCCGTTCTCGGGTTTCAAAGTTGGTGCAGCAATTTTGACGACTGGCGGAGATGTTTTTACAGGAGTGAATGTGGAAAACTCAAGCTATGGTGCAACGATCTGCGCGGAGCGCGTTGCTTGTACCAACGCGGTATCAGAGGGCTTTAGGGAGTTTGAAGCCATAGCCATAGCGACATATGGCGGAGTGGAGGCAAGCCCGTGCGGAATGTGCAGGCAGTTTCTCTTTGAGTTTGCACCGAAGCTTCGCGTTATAACAGGAAAGAATGAAGATGAAATCGAGGTATCAAATCTCGATGAGCTATTACCGAAAGGATTTAGATTATGAAGTCGGGATTTGCAGGAATTATAGGCAGACCTAATGTCGGAAAGTCGACATTGCTGAACTCTATTCTGGGCGAGAAGATTGCAATTACAACGGATAAGCCACAGACAACGAGAAACAGCATCAGAGGTATATACACAGAGCATACGGAGGATGGGGATTCGAGTCAGATAGTTTTTATCGATACTCCCGGCATCCACAAGGCTCACAATAAGCTCGGAGCAGCTATGGATGACATAGCTATCAAGACATATAAGGAAGTTGACGTAATACTTTTTCTTGTAGATGGAAGTCCTGATAAGGGTAGGGGAGATACATACATACTAGATATGATTAAGGATGTTGAAACTCCAAAGTTTCTAGTTATTAACAAGGTTGATACCATGGACCCGGAGGAGTTCAAAAAAACCTATGATGTCTACGAGAAGATGGGCATTTTTGATGAGATATTCGGCATTTCGGCCCTCAAGGGAACTCATGTAAAGAGACTTGTGAAGGCTATTCAGGGATATCTTGAGGAGGGACCTATGTTCTTCCCGGAGGATATGGTTACTGACCATCCTGAGCGCTTTATTGTCAGCGAGATTATCAGAGAGAAGCTTTTGATGTACCTAAACGAAGAGGTTCCACACGGTGTTGCCGTTGAGATAGAAAGCTATAAGGAGGATCCTAAGCTCACCGAAATCGGTGCCGTCATCTACTGTGAGAGAAAGTCGCACAAAGGCATCATAATTGGGAAACAGGGTAAGAAGCTAAAGGGAATAGGAAAGAGTGCAAGGCTTGAGATAGAAGCGCTGCTTGGAACCAGAGTATACCTTGAGCTATTTGTCAAGGTCAAAGAGAACTGGCGCGACTCAGACTTCGCCATCTCAAATTTCGGATACAGCGAGGACAGGTGATAGTATGCTTGCCGATTCTACGGGAATCATTTTAAGGCGAATAAATGCAACATCGGGAAGGAAGATGCTCTCCATATTTACGCAGAAATACGGAAAGATAAGTGCAGGAACAAGCATTTCCGAAAAGAGTAGCAAGGGCAAGGCGACGCTTAGCCTAAACCGCTTTACCTACGGACGCTATGAAATTTATAGGAGCAGGGACTTCTATAATGTCAATAGTGGAGAGGTCGTAAAGAGTTTCTTTCGTATAGGAGAAAATCCTGACAAGTACTTTGCGGCATCATTTGTACTGGAGCTTACGGACAAGGCTTTACCTGAGGAACTTCCGCAGCCGAAGCTTCTAAACGAGCTCGTGGACTTTCTTGAAACGCTTGAGGATAGAAATAAGGGTTTTATAACTCTGGTTATAGCCTACGAGATCAAGCTACTTGACGCGCTGGGAATGCTGCCTAATTTAGATGAATGTGTGGTCTGCGGAACAAAGCCGGACGACAAACACAGGCTTCAATATTTCAGCGTCGAAGACGGCGGAATGGTATGTGATGAATGCATAAAAAATAAGGAGAAGGAAACCGTACATAATTCTAAGGCAAAGGTAAAGCCGAGATTGATTTTTAGCCCTAAATTTGATATAGTTAGTATAGTTAAATATTTCTCCAAAAGACCTATCTCAGCTTTCGAAAACATCATGCTGGATTCCGAAACCGAGGAGGAACTTTATAAGATTTTTAGAGAATATATTTCATATCATATGGATATAGGAATGCTCAAGAGCGAACTATATCCTAGCATTGTATAGGAGGTTTACAATGGAAATCACATTAGAGAAAATCGAATTAGTAAGAGATCGCACCGGGGTAACATATAAGGAAGCTAAGGAAGCTCTGGAAGCAGCAAACGGAAACGTTGTAGATGCAATAATTGCAATCGAGGAGACAATTGACTGTTCAGACAGAAACAGCACTAAGGCTAAGAAAGACGCTTTAATCAAGCGCATGAAGGAATTATTCGACAAGGGTAATGTTTCAAGAATAGTGGTTACAAGAGACGACCATACTCTACTGAATATCCCGCTAAATGTAGGTATCGTAGGAACAGTAATTGCACCATGGGGAATGATAGCGGGCGTTGTTGCTGCGCTTGGATTCCGTTGCAAGATTGAGTTTGTTAAGGACGACGGATCAGTTATAGATTTGTCAGAGAAAGCGAATGACTTCTACGATACAGCCAAGGAGAAGGGAACCGACTTCTACGCTGACATGAAAGAGAAGGCACCTGAGGTTTACTCAGATTTGGTTAACAAGGGTGGAGAGGCTTTGAACAAGGCTAAGGACGTAGCAGCTAAGGCTAAGAGCAAGGTTGTTAAGAACGATTTTGCTGACGACATCAATCTGGATGATATTGCAGAGGCTGAGGATGCAGTTGAGGAAGCTGCTGACGATGCAGTTAAGACAGCAGCAGAAGCCGTTAAGGATGCTGCAGATACAGTTGAAGAAAAGATTGAAAAATAATAGGATTAAAATCCGAACTCAATTTGAATTAGTTTGAAATACAAGGGAAGCAGGTTATTTTTACAGATGGAAAACAGTAAAGCAACGATGGAAAAAATTGTCGCATTAGCAAAGAACAGGGGCTACGTTTATCCCGGTTCTGAGATTTACGGCGGTTTGGCTAATACATGGGATTACGGTCCTTTGGGCGTAGAGTTTAAGAACAATGTTAAGAAAGCTTGGTGGAAGAAGTTCGTTCAGGAATCCAAGTACAATGTCGGGCTCGACGCAGCTATTTTGATGAACCCACGCACGTGGGAGGCATCCGGGCACATTGGTGGCTTTGCTGATCCTCTTATTGACTGTAAGGAGTGCAGATCCAGATTTCGTGCTGACAAGCTAATAGAGGACTATCGTAGCGAGAAAGGACTTCCGGAGGAAGCCATCGACGGTTGGTCAAATGAAAAGCTTGAGGAGTACATTAGAGATGAGCAGATTTCCTGTCCTGAGTGTGGAAAGAGCAATTTTACAAACATCAGACAGTTCAACTTGATGTTTAAGACTTTTCAAGGCGTAACCGAGGATTCACAGTCACAGATTTATCTTCGTCCTGAGACGGCACAGGGAATCTTTGTAAATTTCAAGAATGTGCAGAGAACGTCACGTAAGAAAATTCCATTCGGAATTGCACAGATTGGTAAATCGTTCAGAAACGAGATTACTCCGGGTAACTTCACCTTCAGAACAAGAGAGTTTGAGCAGATGGAACTGGAGTTTTTCTGCAAGCCGGGTGAGGATTTGGAGTGGTTCAACTACTGGAGAAGCTACTGCGTTGACTTCCTAAAGTCTCTCGGAATGACAATGAATAACATCAGAACAAGAGACCACGAGAAGGAAGAACTTTCGCACTACAGCAACGCGACAACTGATATCGAGTTCCTATTCCCGTTCGGATGGGGCGAACTTTGGGGAATTGCAGACAGAACTGACTTTGACCTCAGCAAGCATGCGGAGTTTTCAGGTCAGGACATGACATATCTGGATCCTGATACAAACGAGAGATATGTTCCATACTGCATAGAACCTTCTCTCGGAGCTGACAGAGTCGCGCTTGCCTTTCTGGTTGATGCATACGACGAAGAGATTTTGTCAACTGACGACAAAGGTAAAGAGGACACAAGAATTGTTCTAAGGCTTCATCCGGCACTTGCGCCATTTAAGGCTGCTGTGTTGCCGCTATCAAAGAAGCTATCGGTTGTTGCAGAACCAATATTTGAGGAACTGTCAAAGTACTTCAATGTGGACTACGATGCGTCAGGATCAATCGGTAAGCGTTACCGCAGAGAAGATGAAATCGGAACTCCATTCTGCATCTGTGTTGACTTTGATACAGAGACAGACGGATGTGTAACTATCAGAGATAGAGATACTATGGAGCAGATAAGAATCCCGGTTTCTGAAGTAAGAAGCTATATCGAAGAAAAGCTTGTATTTTAGTTAAATAAATAGGAGAAGAGCATGAAGCATTTTGTTTACTCATTTAACGAAGGATCTAAGGATATGCGCGGTCTGCTAGGTGGAAAGGGAGCAAACCTTGCGGAGATGACAAAGATAGGACTCCCGGTACCTTTCGGATTCACAATAACAACCGAGGCCTGCAATGAGTACTATCGCAACGGATGTAAACTTAGCGAGGAAATAATTTCCGAGATCAAAGAAAAGCTGAGTGAACTTGAGAATGTAACGGGCAAAACTTTTGGAAGTACAACAAATCCACTTCTTGTTTCAGTAAGATCGGGATCGGTATTTTCCATGCCGGGAATGATGGATACAATTCTTAACCTCGGTTTAAACGATGAGTCAACTAAAGGTCTTTCAGATTTGACCGAGAATAGAAAATTTGCTCTGGACAGCTTCCGTAGATTTATCCAGATGTACGGAAATGTTGTCATGGAGATAGATAGCAAGAATTTTGAGGATATTATTGAGAAAGCCAAGAAGGCGCGTGGAATCAAGTTTGATATAGAGCTTGACGAAGATGCTCTTTGCGAGATAATTGATGAGTACAAAAGGATTGTCAGATACGGTGAAGATGGCGGTTTTCCGTCTGAACCGGAAGTTCAACTAATCGAAGCCGTAAAGGCTGTATTCCGCTCATGGAACAACGATAGGGCGATAAGATACAGAAGAATGGAGAGAATTCCTGACTCTCTGGGAACTGCCGTAAACGTTCAGTCCATGGTATTCGGTAATATGGGTAACACATCCGGAACGGGCGTAGCATTTACAAGAAGCCCTGTGAACGGAGATAACAACGTGTACGGCGAATTCCTTGTGAATGCACAGGGTGAGGACGTTGTGGCAGGTATCAGAACACCTAAGCCTATCAGTGAAATGGCAGAATCATTCCCTGAGGTATACGAGGACTTCGTTAACATAGCAAAGGTGCTGGAGCAACACTATAAGGATGCTCAGGATATGGAGTTTACTGTTGAGCGCAACAAGCTTTACATGCTTCAGACAAGAGCGGCAAAGCGTACAGCTCAGTCAGCGGTTAAGATTGCTGTTGACATGGAAAGAGAAGGGCTCATTGACAGAGAAACAGCTGTTATGAGAATTGAACCGGGCCAGATTGATCAGCTTCTCCATCCAAGATTTGATGAAAACGAGCTGAAGGGCGTATCTGCAGTAGCAAAGGGACTTCCTGCATCACCGGGCGCAGTTAGTGGAAAGATATATTTCAATGCTCTGGAAGCCGAGGTGGCAGTAAAGAATGGTGAGAAAGCTATACTTGTAAGGGAAACGACATCACCGGAAGACCTTGCCGGTATGATTGCTGCAGGCGGAATACTTACAGCAAAGGGCGGTGTAACATCACACGCAGCTGTAGTTGCAAGACAGATGGGTAAGTGCTGCGTAGCAGGTTGTTCGGAAATCATCGTTTCTGAGGACAAGAAGGAGCTCAAAACAAAGGATAAGGTTTTCGGAGAAGGGGATGTTATCTCACTTGACGGATATAACGGAAATGTCTATGAGGGAGAAATCCACACAGTAGAGCCAAATCTATCCGGTGATTTTGGCGTTATCATGTCATGGGCTGACGGAATCAGAAGCCTCAAGATTAGAACGAATGCAGATAAGCCGGAAGATGCTCTCAAGGCTATAGAGTTCGGTGCAGAGGGAATTGGTCTTTGCAGAACTGAGCACATGTTCTTTGATGAAAATAGAATTCCGGCAATAAGAAGAATGATAGTTGCAGATACAGAGAGTGAAAGACGTGAGGCACTTGATGCCCTTCTTCCATATCAGAAGAACGACTTCAAGGGTATCTACGAGGTTATGGAGGTAAATCCGGTAACTATTAGACTTTTGGATCCGCCACTACATGAGTTTTTGCCTCACACAGATGCAGAGATAAGAAATCTTGCTGATAAGATTGGCGTTTCATACGAAAAGCTCCTGAGAAGAACCGAGGAGCTTCACGAGAACAACCCGATGCTTGGTCATAGAGGCTGTAGGCTTGCTATAAGCTATCCTGAGATTGCCCAGATGCAGACAAGAGCTATCATGGAGGCGGCGATAGAGGTTAGCGAGGAAAAGGGCTTTGATATAGTTCCTGAGATTATGATTCCTCTAACATCAAGCGCTAAGGAAATGGCATATATCAAAGATATAGTTGCTCAAGAGGCTGAGAAATGCAAGGCAGAGAAGTCATCTGATATAAAGTATGTGATAGGAACGATGATAGAGACTCCAAGAGCTGCTCTTACAGCAGATGAAATCGCAGAGAGCGCCGAGTTCTTCTCATTTGGTACTAATGATATGACTCAGATGACCTATGGTTTCTCAAGAGATGATACTGCTAAGATTATAGAAACGTACATAGAGAAGAATATCTTTGAGGAGGATATCTTCCGCTCAATTGACGAAAAGGGTGTAGGTAAGCTACTCGACATCGCAGTTAAGCTCGGAAGACAGACAAGAAGCGACCTCAAGATAGGTATCTGCGGTGAGCACGGTGGAGATCCGAGGAGTATAGAGTTCTGCCACAAGCTTGGGCTAAACTACGTTTCCTGCTCGCCATACAGAGTTCCAATTGCAAGAATTGCAGCGGCACAGGCAGCTATTAAGAGCAATCAGGAATAATAAATCTAGCTTAGATACAAAACATTAAAACTAAGGAGTACTATTGATTTAGTACTTCTTTTTTTGTTAGGATTCTTAACAGTGTAAAAAATGTTAAACAAATGAAACAAACATATTTACAAATAACGAAATGATGTTAAGATATATAACGCAAGGGCGCTCTTATATATTGAATAAAGAGGATATAATTATATAAATCAATATATAGTTGTTGATTTTGAGATGGATAAATGACCATGTTCAAATTAAAATATGAATTTCATATAGCAAACTAAACCATTCGGATGGGTGAAGTATTATTGATTAATAATGGATTGGTTGACACAAGGTAAAATCGTTTACAAGACGACATTGGAGGCTGTAATAAAATGTTATTATCAGGAAGGTAAAAACATATAATAATTGATGTGGAGTTGTTGTAGATAGATGCTTGTGTTTGGATCTAAGGCAATTAAGTATATTAAAAAGGAAAAGACAACAGTTTTGAAGTTGCAGAAAACTGAGCGGTGACTTGTTGAGGATATGAATGAAATTCTTGAAAAGGAACTAAGTGTTACAAAAAAATTAAAGTTTAATTTATTCAATAAAGAATGGAGGATATGGTATGAAAACGCTAGACCAAAGACTTTTAGGCTTAGGACAGAAAATAATTTATTACCGTAATAATGCTGGAATTAATCAGAAAGATTTAGCAGATAATCTTGGTATTAGTAGAACAACACTAAGTTTTATTGAGAATGGTTCCCAAGCACCAAGTTTTGATGTTTTAGTAAAATTAGCACAAATAACCAATATAAATTTTAACGAACTCATAGATGTAAAGAAAAAAAATATATTGGTAGTAGATACTAATATTTTACTAAATCGTCCAGAAATGTTGGGTGTGCTATTGAAAGATTGTGATCGAGTGTACATACCTGTTCCTGTTATTAATGAATTAAACTATCAAAAAGATTATGGAAGAGAAAAAGAACGCAGAAATGCATCTTTATGCGAAGATATCATAAGCAAGAAGAAATCCGAAAAGCTAGACATTCATACAGATTCAGATTTCGATGGAAGTAATGATGACAAGATAATTGATATAGCAATAAAACTTGCGGAGAAGCAAACTTCAAATACAGTTTATCTTTTAACTAATGATAAAGATTTTAAGCTTAAAAATACTAAAGGGATGATGAATCTTAAGATAATTGGTTCAAATCAATACAACAAGATTTTTAGCGAGAAAGATGGATATAATGATACTCTCTCACAACGGTTTTTTTTAAGTGTGTTAAAGCGTGATTTGGATTCAGCAAAATGCTTGCTTACAAAAAAAGAAAAAAGTGTAAATATCAATGCCATTGATCCTAGATCAGGAAATACGCCATTAATTCAGGCTTTAGTAAATAAAGATGAGGAGATGGTAAAATATTTACTTGCATTGGATCGTATTGATGTAAATGCAGTAGATAATAAAAAACACTATTTACCACCTCTGTCGCACGTTATGCAGATGAAAAATGAGAGTGATGCAGAAAAGTTTGCAATAATGCTAATAGAAAGTGGGGCTAATGTAAATGAACCATCGCAAAGTGAAACAAATCTTTTTAATATGCCATTGATGATAGCTGCATGGCATGGAAGTTTAAAACTTGTGAAGTTGTTGGTTGAAAATGGTGCGTATGTAAACCAACAGGATAAGAAGAATGGATTTACAGCATTGATGAAAGCAATTTTCAATAAAGAAGATTTTTCGATTGTTGAGTATCTTTTAAAGCATGGTGCAGATAAAAACATTATTTCTTTCCATGATAAAAAAACTGCACTTGATTATGCTTATGACAAAGAAAACAGAGCATTAATTAATTTACTGAAAGAGGGTGATATTAATGATTGATAGGATTTGCATATCAATTAATAATAGGTGCAACCTTTCATGCAAGTATTGCCACTTTCACGATAAAAGGGTTGTAGAAGATGCAGAGATGGATATATTCAAAATTCTAGATAATGTAAAAAAATACGCCACTGGTGATTTTAAAATTGGATTCGTTGGAAATGGTGAGGCTTTATTAGATTGGCCTAAGCTGAAATCATATATAGTTTATATTGAGGACCATCCAAACATAAGCGTATATATTATTACTAATGGAACAGTATCCCTTAAAAACGAGGATTGGCTATTTTTAAAAAAGCATAAGGTTAATGTTGGTTTTTCAATTGATGGTCCCAAGGACTTACATGATAAAAATCGTTGTGGATCTTTTGATAAGGCGATACAGAATGTCGAAGAATATAAGCGCATTATAGGGGAATATCCGACGTTTAATGCAACCGTGGGTAGTGACATCTTGCTAAATGCGGATAAGGTTATCGATTTTTTTAAACCCTTTGATGTCCGAGTTACTTTTTCACGTATGATTGGAAAGCACGGAATATCTTTAAGTGACTATCGTGATTTCCTGCAATTTGCAGAGAAGAAGCTAAAAGTTAGAAGAGGCGGATTAGACTGTACGATGTATGGAGGTGAGTGTGGTGCAGGAAATAATAACTATTTCTTTGCTAACGGAAATGTTTATTTTTGTGGAAATTGCATTGATTTACCTCCAGTTGGAAGCAGTGATATGCCATTTGAAGAATTGGAAAATATATCTTTAGAGTTTGATAGAAATTATTGCTTTAAGGAGTCTTTATGAGAATAGGATTATATGGAATGCCAACTGCAGGTAAAACTCATGTATTGAATCAGCTTGATTTTATTGATGTAAAATTAGGAAGCAATTTTTTACGTGAAATATGTCCTGATTTTGATTCAAAAGATGAGATTGGTAAAAATATGGCTAGAGAAAAATTGGCTAGTATGTTGTTGAGGCAAGACACATTTATCATGGATGGTCATTATAAATTTGGTGATAAAGTATCGTTTACAGATATGGATGGTAAACTATATGATGTTTTTCTTTACTTATATATTTCTCCTTCTATATTAGAGAAACGGATGAGCGAATCAGAGAAGAATAGAAAATATCTATGTTACGATATAGAAAAATGGCAATTAGACGAAATAGAAAACTTACGTGAATACTGTCATAATAAGAATAAAGATTTTTACGTGTTAGATAATCCGGCAAATAATGTTTTTGGTGATGTTACTGACATTGTTGAATTCATTAGGTCAATAGTAAATGGTTTTAGTTGTAAGCTGTTTGCTGAAAAATGCGTTGAGCAAATATTACAGAGAGCAACATCTGATGTAATTACGCTTTTAGATGGTGATAAGACTATAATTAAGGAAGACAGTTCACATGCTGTTTTCAATTATACTACTCATATATATGATGGGAATTTTTATACTGGATATCAGTCATGGATGCAGGCAAAAGAATTTAAGGCCTATAGATTTGAAGAACTGAATGAATTGCCATTTTCGTTCAACGAAAATGTATGCAAAGCGCTCAATAAAGATTCGTTTATACTTACTTCGGGGCATGAGCGAGTGTGGAGTTTTATATCTAGCTATTTAGATATTCCGTTTTATTCGGGTGCTGAAATGGCAGCTGAAACAAAATTCTTTATTGCAAAGATGCTTCAAAAAGCTGGCAAAATAATTAATGCTTATGGTGATGGAATTAATGACTATTATATGCTTAAGCAAGCTGATAAGGGATATCTTGTCACTAAGGCAGATGGAACAGTTAGCAAATCATTAAAAGGAAAAGATTTGGGAGGTATAGAATTTGTTTGAACTAGAAAAAACAAAAGAAGTTAAGAAACTAATTAATATTACAAAATCGGATTCTGGAGTATCAGGACCTGAACTTGCGAAGGCTCATATTAGACTTGGAGAGATTTTGGCAGAGAATATTGATTTAAATCCATCGGATACAACTGTAGTTGCCTTGCTTAGAGGCGGAATATTCTTTGCACAGGGAATATATTTTAAATTAGGATGTAAATTTGAAGTTTATGATCCAAAGCAGGGTGAGTTTATACGTCCAATGACAAAAAATGTGATTCTAGTAGATTCGGTAATAAATACAGGAAAGACATTAGCGAAGCTAATTGATCAGGATATAAAGTTTGCAAGTTGTGTAATTAATGATAAGGCTGTATCTATGTTTGAAGACAGATTATACACAGTAAGAATTTCAAATAATTCCTTTGTTGGAGATACTGCAAAGACACAAAAGGGTAATAAAGGTCCGGATACTACAATGAGATTGTTTAATCAGATTTAGTCGTAATTATTTATTATTTACTTAAGGTGATATTTATTATCTTATATTTTGAAATTTCGATGAGCGAGAATTAATATAAGGCATGGCATCATGGGCTCAGTGGATTGCCGAGTTCTATATCTGACTTTTAATAAACAGTAGCGTATAATAATAAATATAAAGATAATCTAAAAAGTATCTAAATTTAAATGTTTATAAACAATCAAAGGGGAGTATAACATAAATAACATGTGCATAAGATGTGCATTGCAGTAGTTAACTGAAAGGAGTTAATATCATGTCAATAGAAAACAAAATCGATCAGGCTAAGGGTGCTGTAAAAGAAGGTATAGGAAAAGTAAGTGGAGATAAAAAGACTGAAAAAGAAGGTGCAGTAGAAAAGGTAGCTGCTAAGGTTAAAGAGGTAGGCGAAAGCGTAAAGGACTCCGTAGAAGGAGCGGCTGAAGGTCTAAAGAATGCTGTAAGCAAAGATAAATAATTAAATTAAGATTTTCCTTAAATACTCATTATAAAAAGGTCTTCTGTGGTAGAATATATCACAGAAGATTTTTTGTTATATTAAGTGTTATATCCATTTTTTATGGAAATATATAAATAAGTAATATTTGGAAGGAGACAGGATGCTAATAGATTTATTTAGATATTTCAAACCACATAGAAAGATATTTGCGTTCGATATGTTTTGTGCCATAATGATTGCATTTATCGACCTTGCGTTTCCGCTTGTTTCAAGGACGGCGATGTACGATCTGCTTCCGCAGAGCAAGTACAGGACCTTCTTTGTTGTAATGGCTATAGTTGCCGTTGCATACGTGCTCAGGTCGATTTGCTACTATATCATGACCTACTGGGGACATACATTCGGTATCAGAGTTGAGACTGATATAAGGGCAGACCTTTTCAATAAACTGCAGAGTCTAGACTTTGAGTTTTACGATAAGAATAGGACGGGTACTTTGATGAGCAGGCTTACAAGCGACCTCTTTGAGATTACGGAGCTTGCACACCACGGCCCTGAAGACCTTGTAATTGCAATACTTTCGATATCGGGCGCGCTGATAGTTATGTTTAGCATAGAGTGGAGGCTTGCGCTAGTTGTAGCTGTGCTTGTACCTATTTTCCTTTTGATTGTCGTGCTGACAAGAAAGCAGATGTCGAGAGCTTCGGTAAACGTAAAGAAGAAAATTGCAGACATAAATACAGAGATAGAGTCATGTATTTCAGGAATTAAGACATCGAAGGCATTTGCTAACGAGGATGTCGATAACGACAGATTCATGGATTCCAACTACATATATAGGACATCAAAGAGTGAGTTCTATAAGGCGATGGGAACCTTCAACGCATCGCAGGAATTTTTTATGTGCATCATGCCGGCTGCAGTTATCGCCATAGGTGGAAAGCTCATAATGGACGGGCAGCTTAACTACATAGATTTAATTACCTTTACGCTTTATGTTTCAGCATTTATTACGCCTGTTAGAAAGATGGCAAATTTTGCTGAGATCTTTGCAAACGGAATGGCAGGACTCAGGAGATTTAGTGAGATTATGGCGCTTAAGCCTCAGGTAGAGGAAAAGAAAGATGCTGTTGATTTTGATGTAAAAGAGGGAAATATCGACTTTGATGATGTTACATTCGCATACGACGGAGTCCACGATGTTGTAAATAACATGAACCTTCATGTTAGTGCAGGAGAAACTCTAGCAGTTGTCGGAGCTTCCGGTGGTGGTAAGACGACGGTCTGCCAGCTCATTCCAAGATTTTACGATGTGAGTAGTGGAAGCATCAAAATAGATGGAGTTGACGTTAGGGATGTGACTAAGAATTCCTTGCGCGAAAACGTAGGAATAGTGCAGCAGGATGTTTTTATCTTTGCGGATACAATCTTGGAAAACATAAGGTACGGTAAGCCGTCTGCAAGCTATGAGGAAGTAGTTATTGCGGCAAAGAAGGCTGAGATATTCGATGACATCATGGAGATGCCGGATCAGTTTGAGACCTATGTAGGCGAGAGGGGAACAATGCTTTCGGGCGGTCAAAAGCAGAGGATTTCGATAGCGAGAATTTTCCTCAAGAATCCTAGAATTTTGATACTCGACGAGGCGACATCGGCGCTTGATACGATTACGGAAAGGTCGATTCAAAAGTCCTTTGATGAGCTGTCAAAGGATAGAACCTGCCTGATTATAGCGCATAGACTTGCAACCGTTCAAAATGCAGACAGGATAATCCTTGTTGACGACGGTCAGATTGCTGAAGAGGGTACGCATGCTGAGCTTATGAAGCTCGACGGCAGATATGCAAAGCTCTTCAATACTCAAAGACTCGACTATTCGAGCGATGAGGAAAGTTAGAATAGAAGGTAGATGTGCAGTATGACAAGAATAGAAAAAGGGGCATTCTTAAAATTATTCATTAGGCATGGATACGTTCTTGATTTTAGTACTAATGATTTTGACATTTTTACAACTGAGAGTATTGGGATTCCGCTTTGTGAAAAATATGGATTATCGAAAGGTAAGTCACTTACTGCCTTTTGCAATGAATCTAATGATAAAGATGTTATGAAACTTCTTTTTGATTTACTTATTTACTATGAATTACATATGCTTGATCGAATAGGAGAAGAAGAATACATAAATCTTTTTATAAAATGTAAGGAAATTGCAGAACGAGAAGAAAAAAACATAGAAATAAATGTGCCATCGATTGATTGTGTAAACAGAAATTTTATTAGGAAGCTTACTAACCAAGCCTCGCGTGCCATTGATCAAAGAGATTATGAAAGCGCAATTACTAAATCTCGTACATTACTAGAAGAAACATTTTGCTTTGTCTTAGAACAACGAGAAATTGAACCTGATAAATCTGGTAATATCAGCAAATTATATAAGCAGGTTCGTGAGACATACAACATGCATACAGATAAAGAAATGGACAGGCGGGTAAACACACTTCTATCAGGTCTAAATAGTATAGTATGTTCAATAGCAGAGGCATTTAGAAAACTTTCAAACCGAACTCAAGAATCACTAAATAGTATAGTATGTTCAATAGCAGAGATGAGAAATAAAAGTAGTGACTCACATGGTGTTGGAGCAACAAGAATAAATATACAAGAACATCATGCAAGATTATATGTGAACTCGTCAACTGTAATGGCAGATTTTATACTATCCGTTGCGAGCAAGAAAAATCATGAAATATAAAAATCAATATATGAAAAAACGACCATGATGGAGACTCTTACATGATCGTTCATACATTATCACGTTAGAAGAAGAACAAATTTTAGTTCTTTAGGCTCTGTAACGGAGCAGGGATTCTGCCACCGCGGAGTATCATCTTTGCCGGTGACTTATCATGAAGCTTCATGACAGGACCGTAGCCGAGAAGGCCACCGAAGTTAAGCTCCTCGCCCTCGGAAAGTCCGATAGCCGGGATGACTCTGACTGCAGTGGTCTTGGAGTTGACCATACCTATCGCTGCTTCGTCAGCGATTATGGCCGAGATTGTTTCTGCAGATGTGTCTCCGGGGATTACTATCATGTCGAGTCCCACTGAGCAAACAGCAGTCATAGCCTCCAGTTTTTCTATGCTTAATGTTCCTTCTCTTGCAGCTTTGATCATGCCGGCGTCTTCGCTAACCGGAATAAAAGCTCCTGAAAGCCCGCCAACACTTGATGAAGCCATAACTCCGCCTTTTTTGACGGCGTCGTTTAGCATTGCAAGAGCTGCTGTTGTACCGTGCGTACCGCATTGTTCAAGCCCGATTTCCTCCAGTATGTGGGCAACTGAGTCACCGACAGCAGGAGTTGGGGCAAGTGAAAGGTCTACGATTCCAAACGGAACGTTCAGTATCTCGGCAGCTTCGCTTCCGACAAGTTGACCGACTCTTGTAATCTTAAAAGCAGTTCTCTTAATCTGCTCTGAAACTTCGTTTAGGCTTGCGCTAGGGTCCATCTTTGATAGAGCCGACCTGACTACTCCGGGGCCCGAAACACCGACGCTTATAACGGAGTCGGACTCGCCGATACCGTGGAAGGCTCCTGCCATGAAAGGATTGTCCTCAACTGCATTGCAGAATACAACCAGCTTTGCTGCACCTATGCACTGCTTGCCACTTGTGAGCTTTGCAGATTCCAGAACCTGCCTTCCCATCAAAGCTACAGCATCCATGTTGATTCCTGCCTTTGTTGAACCCACATTTACGGATGAGCAAACCAGCTCAGTCTCTGCAAGAGCCTGAGGAATTGAATTTATTAGCTCAAAATCACCTGCACTAAAGCCTTTATGAACCAGAGCAGAGTAGCCACCTATGAAGTCAACTCCGCATTCCTTTGCAGCTTTGTCAAGAGTCCTTGCGTACTTGATTGGGTCTCCTCCGGAAACTCCTGCGAGCATGGAAATCGGTGTTACCGAAATCCTCTTGTTCACGATAGGAATATCGTATTTTTTCTCTATGCTTTCACCAGTGGAAACCAGTTTTTCCGCCTTCCGGCAAATTTTGTCATATATCTTTTTACATGATCTGTCGATGTCGCTATCAGCGGCGTCGAGCAGGGAAATACCCATGGTTATCGTTCTAATATCAAGTGATTCGTCCTGTATCATTCCTATGGTTTCTAAGATGTCGTTTGTGTTTAACATGTATACCTCCAGCGGACTAAATCCTGTGCATTGCGTTAAAGATATCTTCGTGCATAACGTGAATTGTCATGCCTTTGGCTTCATCTGCAATATTTTTCTGAAGTTCATCTATAGAAATTGTGAGCTTTGTGATATCGATGATCATAATCATACAGAAGATTTCGTTCAAAACTGACTGAGTTACCTCGATAACATTTGCGTTTGCATCGGCACAGGCCTTGGAAACCTTTGCCAAAATGCCGACAGCGTCCTTGCCGACGACGGTTACAACTGCTTTTTCTACGATTTTGTCCATTTTTTCCTCCGGTTATTTTAGTTTTGCTATGTATATATCTCTTGCTAAAGAAGCATCCGTTCTATATCTGATATCAAAATTAGGATATTCAGCGCTGAGCCTTTCCTTGTTGATACCGCGATTTCCAATCATATTGGAGAAAGACTGTGGGTTTGAGAAGAGGTCAACCTTATACCTTGAATTTGATGTACCTGATGGGTTTTGTCGGTCAACAACTACCTTATCGGAAATCTGTTCCATCAAAGCATCCAGCTGCTCCTTAAGCGTCTCATATGCTATCTCACCTTCAACGAGCTGTCTAAAGGCCGGATGATAGCTTCCTCCGTTTATTGCGGATAAATCGCTTCCGCCGATTATATCCGTGCTCTTAAGCCCAACTCTCATTATATTTATCCCTGCCGAATGCAGAATCTTGTACATCTCCTTGGTACGAAGCAGGGCTTCTTCCTTGCTCAAAGCCACATAGCTTCCGCTCTCGTACATATCGTAGAGCTCCGTGCCGTCTATGACTAAAGTAGGATAGAGCCTTGCCAACTCCGGTGCAAGTGCTACGGTCTCATTCGCCGAATAGATGCAACGCTCAAGGCTATCTCCAGGAAGTCCGATCATAAGCTGAATACCTAGCTTAAACCCTCTCTCTTTGATTAGGGTAGCGGCCTTTCTTGCTGTATCGCTATCATGCCCTCGCTTGGAAAGCGTGAGGACTTCATCGTTGAAGGACTGAACTCCAAGCTCAATAGTGCTGACGTTGTAGTGCCTGAGATTGCTCAAAATCTCATCGTCTATACAGTCCGGTCTCGTCGATATGTGGAGGGACGATACTAGCCCTTGCTCTATGTATTCGTTTGCGACCTTAAGGTATTCGGTCTGTGTTTCTATGGGAATCGCAGTAAAGCTTCCGCCGTAGAAGGCGATTTCTATCTCGCCGGGGTCAAGTTCTTCGAGCGTCGAAAGGTATCTATCTACGGTTTCCCTGACTTCATCTGTGCTTACCGCTTTGGTTCTTGCGGTTATCTTCTGCTGATTGCAGAAAACACACCGGCAGGGGCAGCCGAGATGTGGAATGAATATTGGTATTATCGCATGTTTTTTCATACTCTGTGCTCCCTGTTCAATAACAAGCGTGCAGTTAAAGAATAGAGCCTATGTCGGTAAGCTGATATTCTGGGAACCACTTGCAGTTTATTCCACGCTCCTCGGTGAATTCCAGTATCTTGGCAAAATCAGGATGAGAGGAGAGGTCTCCGTTAAATACAAGTTCATCACCGACTCTGCCACAGCTTCCGCCGATGAACCCCGTATCATAACCGTCGAGCCTGACAAATCCGGGCTGTACCAGAAGAACCGAAAGCTCATCTATGCCTTCACAGGCTTTTGCTATTCCGGCATCGTAGGTGATGATAGAGTTTTCGTCTACGATAGCGACGCTACATTTTGTATATCCCTGTTTGACGTCGATGAGGTACATTCCCATTTCCTCAGCGACCTTCAGTAGGCGCGGCGCCGTACAGGAAAGGTTATGGATGAAGTACTTTCCTGTACATGCTGCATTGAATGCAGCATCCTGAGGATAGTACTTGCCGAGGTCCTCAGGCGCCGCCATGTAGACGGGAGCCTTGTCACCGATTCCCATTTTGCACAGGAAAATATCGGGATGATTTGAAATCCCGCGATCGACGATTCCATTTGATGAAATTGGCTCGAGTGTATGCCCGAGCCCTGTTAAATACTCTTTAAGATGATAGTGCGCATCTTTTGCGATATATATTTTACTCATGATGACATTATACTACAAATACGAGCAAAAATATTATATAATTAACGATATATGAGATTAAATTTGTGGAGGAAAAAATGGATTATAATTTATTAGCAGACTTACTGTTTCCGAATATAGATAAAAGTCCTTATGATTACGAGAAAATCTATCCTGAGAGAGATTTGGCAGAAGGTGCAAAGGTAACGAGACTGGGACCGTCACCGACCGGTTTTATTCACCTCGGAAACCTTTACGGAGCCTTTGTTGACGAGAGGCTCGCTCATCAGTCGGGCGGAGTATTTTACCTCAGAATTGAGGACACCGACGATAAGCGTTTTGTCGATGGTGCTGTTAAGATTATCATCGACTCCCTACGATTCTTTGGAATAAATTTTGATGAGGGCGCAGGCCTAAATGGAGACAAGGGTGCTTACGGTGACTACACCCAGAGTAGGAGAGGTGACATCTATGCAGCATTTGCAAAAAAACTCGTGAGAGAGGGTAAAGCTTATCCTTGTTTTTTGACCGAGGACGAAATCGCAGAGATTAGATCTAAGCAAGAGCTTGCAAAGCAAAACCCCGGTATCTACGGCGAGTTTGCAGCACACAGAAAGCTCAGCCTTGAAGATGTTGAAGCAAATATAAAAGCCGGAAAGCCTTATGTATTGAGACTTAAGTCTGACGGTAATCCTGATTCCGAAAAGGCGCGCAGAATCAAAGTTGAAGATGCAATAAGAGGAACGCTCGAGATGCCTGAGAACTTTCAGGATGTCGTCATTCTCAAGACCACAGGTATACCTACCTATCACTTCGCACACGTTGTTGACGACCACCTGATGAGAACGACTCACGTCGTAAGAGGCGCAGAGTGGCTCCCATCACTGCCAATCCACGTCGAGCTCTTCGAAAAGCTCGGCCTCAAGCTCCCAATCTACTGCCACACAGCGCAGCTAATGAAACTGGACGAAAACGGAAACAAGCGAAAACTCTCCAAGAGAGAAGACCCGGAGCTATCGCTTGATTACTACCGCAAGCTCGGATACCATCCTGCTGCGGTAAGGGAATATCTGCTCACTATCCTAAACTCCAATTTTGAGGAATGGAGGGACGAACATCAGGACGCAGATATTGATGAGTTCACTTTTAAAACGGAGAAGATGAGTAACTCAGGTGCTCTCTTTGACTTGAATAAGCTAAACGACATCAGCAAGGATGTTCTCCTAAGAATACCGGCGGGAGAAATAGTTGAATTTCTAAAGGCTTGGGCTCAGGAATTCAAGCCTGAAATCATGTACATATTCGATGATGAGGAGTATCTCGAGAAGATAATAGACCTGGGCAGAAATGACAAGAAGCCAAGAAAGGACCTTGTCTACGCGGAGCAAATCGTCGACTTCATAAGCTATTTCTTTGATGACATGTTTGTAATAGAGGATGATATTCCTACAGAAGTTTCAGATGATGATGCAAAAGAAATCCTAAAGAAGTATATGGAAAGCTACAATCATTCAGACGACCAGAGTCAGTGGTTCGATAAGATAAGAAATATTGCCGTTGAGCTTGGATATGCTGCAAAGCCAAAGGATTACAAGAAAAATCCGGATGAATACAAGGGACATGTAGGTCATGTGAGCACAGTCATAAGAATCGCTCTGATGGGCAGAGCTCAGTCTCCTGACGTTTGGTGCATACAGCAGATTATGGGCGAAGAGATGACTCGCAGAAGAATCAAAGGCTATAAGATTTAATACGAGTTAAAAGCCGGCAGACGAGCTCGCGTGCATATAAGATGAGCCTAAATGGTGAGCTTGTTAGAATCCGGAGGCTAAAGTATTAGGTGTAAGTGCAGGCGTCGAGTTCCGAGCGCAGATTCATTTTTAGGAGAAATATGGTAAACATAGGAAATCACTGGGACAAGATACTCGCAGATGAATTTAACAGCGAGTACTACCTAAAGCTTAGAAAATTTTTGATAGAAGAATACCGCACGCAGACGATTTATCCTGATATGCATGATATTTTCAATGCACTCAAAGAAACTGATTTTGATGATACGAAGGTTTTGATACTGGGGCAGGATCCGTATCACGGAGCAGGGCAGGCACACGGTATGGCATTTTCGGTAAAGCCGGGAGTCAAGCAACCGCCGTCGCTTGTGAATATCTTCAAGGAGTTGCGTGAAGAGCTTGGAACACCAATGCCAAATCCTGATAACGGCTATCTTTTGAGCTGGGCCAAGCAAGGCGTACTTCTTCTTAACACCTGTTTGACCGTGAGGGAGGGAAGACCCAACTCACATAAGGGCAAGGGCTGGGAGAAACTAACCGATGCCGTGATTTCTAAACTTAACGATAGGCAGGAGCCGGTTGTTTTTATCTTATGGGGTGCAAATGCGAGGGCGAAGAAGTCTTTGATAACTAACGAAAGACATCTGATACTCGAAGGTGCTCATCCCAGTCCGCTATCTGCCTACAACGGTTTTTACGGTGGAGGCTACTTTACGGATACAAATAAATTCTTAGAGAAAAATGGCAAAAAAGCGATAAACTGGGACATTATGTAATGTGATAAGACATATGTTACAGAAATAAATAAAAAAAGAGAGGAACTTTG
>ERZ772971.152-NODE-152-length-44059-cov-6.052177_pt1 | contig 44059 bp, 38 predicted proteins | sample MGYA00511943_ERZ772971 | MGnify/ENA primary metagenome ERZ772971 (study PRJEB29015, sample SAMEA2737929) | human oral metagenome | biome: human oral; feature: human-associated habitat; material: dental | place: China | collected 2144 ... | reverse complement strand
TGGTGTCCTTGACGGTGAGATTGACGGGGTGTGCCATGTTGCGTTCCTTTTCGTTGGGTAGTTGGTTTATATCATTACAGAATTATGACCTGTTTCTTAGTAAAAAGCGCCTGCCACGGTTTTCCCACAGCAAGCGCGCGGTTATAGCCGCCCGCAAGCGGGCGGCAGTTGTTTATGGTCAGAAGTTGTTGCCGTGATTATGGTCATCTTCCAGATGTGGGTTGTAGTTGCTGCTGTAAGCAGGTTCATCGTAACCCTGCGGCGTCATGACTTTCACATGTGTGAGGATGTCTTTTTCGCTCAACTTGCCATTGGCGCCGATGATATCCACCGTCTGGGTATGGCCTTCGCTGTCACTGATGGTCAGGCGCTGGCTTTCGCCGTGATCTTCCAGCGTCAGTTTGGCGCCGACCAGGTGTTCGCCTGCAAAGACAATGCGATCACCTTCTGCGGGGTTGAAGTCAAGGATCTTGTCACCATGCCCGTCATTGCCGTCAAAGAGGAAGGCGAAGGTATCTGCACCCTTGCCGCCGCTGAACTGATGCGCACCATGTGCGGCAACAAAGATGTCGTCACTATCACTGCCATGCAGGTTCTGCACGCTACCGCTATCCGTTGCCTTGGCGAGGATTTCCGCACTGTGCTGACCAAGGTAGTTGAGGATATCCTCTCCTTCCATATTGACCAACTGGCTGTAATCCGCCGCATTGATTTCCGGGCTGAGGTGCAATGTACCCTGAGCGGTATGCTCCGCATTTTCATGCGTATGATGGCTATCCGCATCATGCTGTCCGTGGCTGACATCCTGCACATCATCGGCAAGATGACCATGCTCAATGATTGGCTGTTCCGGCGCAATATTCGGTGCCTGCGGTGCTTCTCCGGCTTTCACGGTTGCCACTTCACTGTTGGCACTACCGTAGGCATCATTGAAGTTCTGCGCGGTGACTTCGCTGCCTGCTTTCAGCATATGCGCTGGAATGGTCACGGTACCTGTTTGGGCATTCAGGGTAATACCGCTTGCCGACGATATTTTATAGTCGTCATCAAAGGCCCATTCCGTTTCGGCAGCATGGATATCCTTCCGTGCAATCAGTTTGTATGTCTGACCCGAAGGGTCGGTGAAACGGATTTCCATGAAGGTTAGTTCGTTCATGGTGTAGGTATTTGCCGGATTTTTCAGATCCATACCGGAGGTAATGCTGACATTGCCGGTTTTTTCATCCCGTACTATTGTCGGCGTTATCGGCGGATCGTTATCCAGAATACCCACTTCATAGCGCACATCGGTAATGGCTCTTGCCCCTTCGGCTTTTTGAATGGCGACTTGAAGTCCACTGTGATAGCTCTGCACTACGCTGTCGTCAACGGTTGTCAGTGTGAAATCAACACTGGTCTCCCCTTTCGGAATTACGAAGGTCTTTTGATTACCCTCTTTAAACGCAGCATTTTCGGCGGCGGGGAATGCAACGGTTACGCTGACGTCGTGGTTTGCTGCCTTGTTCATCTGCAGTTTGTAGCTGATGCTCTCGCCTTCACGCACGACGGCGTTTTTACCTATCAGAGAGACAACCGGTTCGCCGTCACTGTCGACAATGGTGCTGTACACCGAATCGTTTTGAGCAGCGGAAGCCCTCGGAGCGCGTTCAAGCGTGGCGCCTTCCGGATTGGTCAGTTTAATGGAGAAGCCTTCCACACCTTCCGTTGTACTGTCTGCATTGGCAGTAACCGTAAAGGTGGCCCGGGTTTCTCCCGCCGGGATGGTGACGCGTTTGGTACTCAGTGTCACGTCATTCTCGGAGGCGCTTTGCACTTCTATACCAAGGGCAGAAGGAACAAAATCAATGTCGACACTGACCGGATGATCTGTCGCCTTGCTCAGGGTGACTGTATAGGTCGCCGTGCCGCCTTCCGTCAGGGACGGTTGATCGGTATTGAGGGTAAGGCTTGGCAATGCGGCCTCATCATCAATCACCAGAGCCTTGAGCTGTTTGGCTGCATCGTCAATCTTCGCCCCGGACGCACTGGTAATCTCAATGCCGAAACGTCCCGTAGATGGATGTCCAGGTCTGTCATTGACGTCGTTGTTGTCATCAGCCGAAACGATGAAGGTTGTTCGGGTATCTCCGGCAGGGATGGTGACCTGCTTATTACTCAGGTGAATGGTTCCCTGTTCGGCACCATTGATGTAGTGGTTCAATTTAAGGGAAACCGTCACATCATGATCCGTCGCTTTATCCAGCTGTGCCACATAGGTGGCTTTCCCGCCTTCCGGAAGATTGAGCGGACCGATCAAGCTGACTACAGGATCAACACCATCCCCCTGGACTTTGCCTGTGGCTTCACTACCCGGGTTTTCATGATGCTGGATATTGTCATCATATTCAGCCTTGACGGTAATGCTCTTGCCCACATCGTTGGGACGCAGGGTGTAGGTCTTCTCCGTTGCGCCATCGATGGGTTGCCCGTTGGCCAACCATTGATAGCGGATGGCATCTTCGGCAACGCCATCAGGGTCAACCACATTAGCCGTCAGCGTTTCACCAACTTTTGCCGTACCACTGATGGTGACGCTGCCATTATCCACCACGGGCGGATAGGCCGGATCGTCCTGTACTTGCAAGGTGAATTCCTTGCTGAAAGTACCGCCATGTCCATCATCAGTTGTAACCGTCAGTTTGACTGTCGGCTCTTTGGCAAAGTCAAGATGCTCGCCGGCTTTCAGCTTCAACGTACCGTCAACAACTTCAAAGCGGCTATCGCTTACCGTGTAGACATGCGTATCACCTTTGTCTTCGTCCGTTGTGGTCAGTTTGCCGACTTCTGCGCCGTCTTTGCCCTCCATCACTTGGGTAGCACCTAGGTCAATGTCGGTTGGGACATGATTTTGCGGCGGCTGTGGTGTCGGGTAGTCCGGATCATCCTGCACTTGCAAGGTGAATTCTTTCTCAAATGTGCCACCACGACCATCATTAGTCGTGACCGTCAGTTTAACCGTCGGTTCTTTGGCAAAGTCGAGATGCTCACCGGCTTTCAGCTTCAACGTACCGTCAACCACTTCAAAGCGGCTGTCGCTTACTGTGTAGGTATGTTTATCACCCTTGTCTTCGTCCGTTGTGGTCAGCTTGCCGATTTCTACGCCGTCTTTACCCTCCATAATTTGGGTGGCATCCAAGCTAATATCCGTTGGTGCGTGGTTTGGCGTATATTTCCCGCCACCGACTGTCGGGATTCGCGGACTCACTACATTTTCAATGTGTCCGGCATTATCAATATAGGTTGCCCTGAGCGAGATACGCTTGCCGTTATCAGCGGCCTGCACGACATACTCTGCACCGTGAGCAACTGCCTGGTTATCTACATACCATGTATATTTAACTTCGTTTGCTTTATACCCGTCATCATCATAGATAACAGCCTTCAGGGTTTCGCCTATTTGCGGGACCCCCGATTTAATAAGAATGAGAACCCCACCATTACTATTTGCTGAAGTCGCCGGGAAGTTCGGATCGTCCACCACCTCCAAGGTAATGTCTTTGGTAAACGCAGCACCGTGATTATCGGTTGTCGTGACCTTCAGTGTAACTGTCTGTTCATTGGCGTAATTGAGGTATTCGCCTGCTTTCAGCTTCAACGTACCGTCGGCCGTTACTTCAAAACGTTCGTCGCTCACCGTGTAGGAGTGCGTATCCGCTGCATCCTGATCCGTTGTGCTCAGTTTGCCAACGGCTACCCCCACTTTACCTTCACTGACACGGACCGTATCCAGCGTGATATCGGTCGGCGCGTGGTTTTCATTGGCCGGCGGGACATTCGGCACATCCTGCGCATCGCTGGTCGGTTTTTCCGTAGTACCTATATTGTCGGTGTATTCGACGTGGACACTGATCTTGTGTCCAGCATCGTCATTGGTAAGGGTATAGGCCTTGTTGGTCGCCGCAGAGATCGGTTCCCCGTCGCGCAGCCATTGGTACCGGACACCATCTTCCGCAAAGCCGTTGCCATCGCTGACTTTCGCCGTCAGCTCACTGCCGACTTTGGCTTCACCCTCAATGATCACGCTACCCGGCTGATTTACCGGTGCCTGACCGTTGTCATAGCCCGCATTCAGGCTGGCACTGGTACCTTCCTTATATTCGGAATCATTGTGCGCGCTGACCGGGCTGCCATCTTTCAGCGCCTTGCCGCCAAGGGTGACGACACCGCTATTTTCGTCCAGGCTGATGTTGTCGCGTGGCAGATCAGCGCTCGTCCACTTGCCGTTGTCACTGTTAACGGTCAGCGTCTGTTCATTATCGTCATTATCGCGATAAGTAATGACCAGTTTCTTGATGCCGCCAACTGTCTGCGGTGTCACCACCACACTGCCATTCTCGCTGCCAGCTGCCAGTGTCGGGGCAGGCGGCGGATCATTATCGGCGATAGATGTTTCTACCGCTTTGGCTTTGTTCACCGCCCCGGTGACACTTTCCACGCTAACGCTGAAAGTACGGTTTGGCTGATAACTGTCGTTATCCAGCGTCGCCACTCCAAAGTTATGGCTGGTCTCTCCTTTCGGGATGGTGATGGAGCGGGTTTCTGTCTTGACGTTGTCATCATCGGTTGTGCCATGCTTGATAGTCACGGTAACCGTCACATCGCTATCTGCCGCCTTGTTGAGCGCCAAGGTATATGCAGCGTTTTCACCTTCGACGACATTGCCATCGCCACTCAGAGTCAGCTCGGCCTCGACCGGCTGCGGTGTACCGCTATCGGGATCAGTTGTGACGGAAACACGATCACTGTACGCAGTACCTTTACCGGCAATAGCGCTTAGAGTGGTGTTATCATCCACAGCTGCCGGAGCGACTTTCACCACACCACTTGTAGCATCAAAATCAACACCTGCTGGCTTCTGCGTACCGTCTTGTACCTGCCATGGACTGGAGGCATCGGCGCGGGTGAGGGTCAGGCTTCTCGTTTGCCCGTTACCTTCGTAATCCACACGCAGATAGGTCGCTTCATCCGGCGGTGTAATGGTTACACCACCCTGTTCAGTACCTTCGCCCTTGGCCAAGGTCGGCTGTGTAAATGAAGGTTGAGGCGGTTGCGGCGCGGTGTTATCCACATCACTTGTCACGCTATTTTCCGCTGTAGTCGGATTTGTGCCGTTGTGAGCGACAGCTTTAACCTCCGTCTTGTCCCCGACCGCATCCGGTGGCAGTTTTACGGCGCCGCTTACGGCATCCACAGTAATACCCTGATTGTCAGGTACACCTTCCGCTGTCCATTGACCGCTTGTTTTCGTCACGGTAATGGTGTGATCAGCGTTCTGTTCGTCTTTATAAGTAATCACCACCTTGTCGGTATTACCCTGCGGGGCAATGGTGACACCGCCCTGCTCCGTATCCACGCCTTTAGCTACAAGCGGTTGCTCCGGATCGGCAAGCGTTGGTGGATTGTTACCTGCAACGAAACTGGTTTCTCCCTGGAAGACCGAATGAATGCTGATAGCCGATATTGAGACGGTACTGCCATCCTGTACCACTTTAGCCGCCATGATGACTTTGCCGCTCTCTCTATCTACCGTAATGCCTTCGATCGGATCACCATCCATCTTCCACATGCCATTCGTCTTCAGGGTCGAAAATTCCTTCTCTTCTCCCGTCTTCTCATCTTTATATGAGATAGCCAACCTATCGGTGCGCTCCTTCGGAGTAATAACGACGCTACCCTGTTCCTCACCCTCGCTAACCTCTGGCTTATCAGGTCTGGGCTCATTTTTATCAATACCCGTGGTGATTTCAGCGGGTGCACTGGTCTGTGTTGCATTGCTGTTGATAGCGGTAACCTTGCTTTCATCAAGCACCTGATCCGGCTCAAAGCGGGTTTCACCAGTATCAGCATCTACATAACCACCATTATCGGCGCTCCACTTACCGGTCGCGGCATCCTTAGTCACCGTCATTGTGTGCGTGGCCGGCGGTGTCCCTTCGTCCTGATACTCGATCACCATCTTGGTTGCCCCCGAGGCTGGAGTGACAGTAAAGGCATCGCCGTATTCACCAATACCCGTTTGGAAAGTAGGCGGATCTAGCGAGCTCGGTACTTCGCTTACCGCATCGGTCGGGTTGCTGGTCACGTCTTCTTGGTGGCCCGCCTTGTCGGTGTAGTGCGCTTCGACGGTGATGGTTTTGCCTTTGTCGGCGTCTGTCACGGTGTAGGTTTTGCCCGTGCCGATTTCTTGTCCGCCGGCCAGCCAGCGGTAGGTGATGCCGCTGTCCGGGACGCCGTCGGCGTCGGAGACGGTCGCCGTCAGGGTTTTGCCCACTTGCGCCTCGCCGCTGATGATGACTTGGCCCGGCTGGTTGCCCGGCTGCGGCTGCGGCGGGGTCACGTCTTCGACCGCCTTCGTCGGGCCGCTTTCCACGCTTTCCGCCGTGCCTTTGCCGTCGGTGTATTCGGCTTTGACGGTGATGACTTTGCCTTTGTCGGCCGCTGTCAGGGTGTAGGTCGCCCCGGTGCCGATTGCTTGCCCGTTCGCGTACCAGCGGTAGGTCACCGGTCCCAGGCCGTCTTCGTCGGCCAGGGTGTTGGCGGCCGTCAGGGTCTCGCCCACTTTGGCTTCACCCGTGATGGTCACGTCGCCGGTCGGCGCATGGTTGCCCGGGATCACCGGGGCTTCGCTTACGGCATCGGTCGGGTTGCTGGTCACGTCTTCTTGGTGGCCCGCCTTGTCGGTGTAGTGCGCTTCGACGGTGATGGTTTTGCCTTTGTCGGCGTCTGTCACGGTGTAGGTTTTGCCCGTGCCGATTTCTTGTCCGCCGGCCAGCCAGCGGTAGGTGATGCCGCTGTCCGGGACGCCGTCGGCGTCGGAGACGGTCGCCGTCAGGGTTTTGCCCACTTGCGCCTCGCCGCTGATGATGACTTGGCCCGGCTGGTTGCCCGGTTGGGGATTGGGATTCGGTGATGGCGGCTGTGGGTTCGGGTTGGGATTTGGTGATGGCGGCTGTGGATTCGGATTGGGGTTCGGTGATGGCGGTTGCGGGTTCGGATTAGGTTGCGGCTCGATATTATCTGGCGGAATAGGATTGGGATTGCTGGGACTGTCGTCATCATCATCGTGGCTATTTTTCGCAATGCCGATAGCCGCAGCGATCAGGCCGATGCCGCCTGCAACACCTAGAGGGGCGAGTTCAGGCTGTCCCTGTTCGGCAGCGAAGGCTTGTGATGCTTCGATTTCGGAAGCCAGCACATGTTCCGGCGCACTGGCAACGGGATAATCAAATAACCCCCCATCGGCCTGCGTGCCGACTAATGCTCCCTGTCCCTGGGTAAAGTAGTTTTCAATGACAAGATCGGTACCGTCATCAAAGGACACCAGCAGATTGTCGCCTACGCGCTCGGTAATGATGCTTTCTGGACCGATACCGGTTGCCTGTTCGGTGAACTGGTAGTACACGCCATCTATTGCCTGAATATGCAGCGCACTGCCTGCAGTATTGATGTTGTACTGTCCGATAGTGTTACCGGCGTTGTCTTTCAGGGCCAGGGTGATTTGCTTTGCCATAGCTAATTCCTTTTATGGGTAGTGGGTTACTGGTTTTTCATGCTAAGATACATGAAGGTTTCTTCACGATTATACAAAAATTAACATTTAATTACTACTTTATGAAGCACGTCATATGCCAAAACAAAAACCGTCCAAAATGGACGGTTTTCTTTTTTCTGTTCAATAGGATACATCGTTTATTTCCGTAACCATTCATCCAAAAAACTGTTTAACCAGCAGCGAATGTCTTCATTAAATCGCTCCTGATAGGTCCATTGTGAGGCGACGGTTTGCGCCCCGGGGTTGGATAATTCCTCACTATCGCGGGTGTGCCAGTAGCGGATTTGTTCCAGTGTCGCTTCGGGGTGGAACTGAAACCCGTAGGCACGTTCGCCAAGGCGGAAAGCCTGATTGGGGAAGGCGTCGCTGGCTGCCAGTTTGACGGCGCCCTCCGGCAGGGTAAACCCTTCGTTATGCCACTGGAAAAAGCGCTCCGGCATATCAGCAAAAATATCGCTAAAGCCTTCGACCGTCGGGTAGAGGTGGTAATAGCCGATTTCTACAACGTATTCGGCGTGACGGGTAATTTTGCCGCCATAAGCCATCGCCAGCAGCTGTGCGCCGAGGCAGATGCCAAGGAAGGGCTTACCGCTTTCGACCACACTGCGTATCCACAGCAATTCCGCAAGCAGTTCGGGCAGGGTATTGCAATCGTTGGCGCTCATTTTGCCACCGAAGACGATTGCTGCATCGAAACTGTCCGCTTCCGGCAGGGGGTCACCCGCAAGCGGGCAGAGTACGCGGAATTCGTGCTGTTGTGCCTGCAAAATATTGCCGATGTGACCGGTCGAGCCGGCAGGGTTATGGAGGATTGCCACGATGCGCAGCATGGTTGTCATAGCCTTTCATGATGATAGCGGCCCTTTAATGTAGCGCAATCCGGCATCAGGTCAAACTGGGTAGAGGACCCCCAAAGCCAGCCAGTGCCGCAAGGCATGACGCAAGGGGAGGCGCTGGGCTTCGGCATCTGCCAGGCAATCCCGCAATGCGGCGATGAGGGTATTCACGGAATCCGGTGCATCGTGTAATTGTTGCAGCAGGGAGAAATCAGCAGCGCTGATGGCAGCACATTGCACCTGTTCCGCAGGATCGCGCCATACCAAGCTGTACGTTCTACCTGCCGGTACAGCATTTTCATGCACTTGCCAGTCATAGGCGGCCAGCGAGGCACTTGCACTCAGGGCGAGACGGACGTCGTCAAAGGCTTCATCTTCAATGAGAATGGGGGTTGCGGGGTCATCGGTAGCGATTTCGGCGGCCAGTTCGCGGCATTCTACGTCCATTACTGCCAGCAGGCGCGCGTCCAGCAAGGCGTGATGACGCAAATGCGCCAGAAATTGTGCTGGAATGTCGGAAAAATACGGCGATGTCGCCTGCCCGTGCGTAATGAAATGGGCTTTTGCCTCTTGCCAGGCGGCAGAATCAAGCATGGTGGCTGTACGGACGTAACAGCGGTCAAGGAAGTTGTACACATTATTCCGCAGCAGGCGGCGATACACTGCAAGCCCTGCCGCACCAATCCCCTCAGGCGGTTCGACATCCATATTGCGCAAGGAAGCCGCAAAGGCGTCACGGTAATGTTTTTCGTCACTCACTTTTTGCCCCCTGTTGAATACTGCGGATGCGGGCGACTTCATCCAGCAGTTCCGGTAGCGGCGGCAGATTAAAGTCGCGTTCCAGCAGGGTCGGGCAATGACTGGGCAGACGCGCACAGGCATAGGCGTACACATCCCACACATCATCCTGCACCGCTTCACCGTGCGTATCGATGAGCAGGCGCGGGTTTTCTGCATCGTGTCCGGCAATATGCAGATACACAACGCGCGTCAAATCGACGCGGTCAATGAAGGCTCGCGGCGCGACATGCCCATGATTGACGGCATTCACATAAATATTATTGACATCAAGATGAATATTGCAGTCTGCCTCACGTGCTACGGCATTAAGGAAATCCACCTCGTCCATCTCGCTATGCGGGGCATGCAAATAGTACGAAGTGTTTTCGATAGCGATCCGCTGTCCAAGGAAATCCTGCGTTTGCCGGATACGTGCGGCAGTATGGCGGACGTTTTCAGTCGTGAATGCCAGCGGCAATAAATCGTAGAACCGTCCGTTATGCCCGCAATAACTCAAATGCTCGGAAAAGAACGAGCAGCCGTAACGTGCCATAAACGCCCTGATTTCTGCCAGCAGCGACATATCCAGCGGATCATGCCCACCGAGAGACAGCGACAAGCCATGACAAGCCAGCGGCCAGCGCTCACATGCGGCGTCAAACAAACGCCGTGCAGCACCGCCGACATGCAGCCAGTTTTCCGGCGCAACCTCAATAAAATCAATGGACGCATCACCCGGTGGCAACGCTGCCATCGCACTGCCGAGGCTGCGGCGATAACCCAGCCCGGCACCCCAAAAAGCTGACATAAAACATCCTCAAAAAATATCCGGCAACACCGGCTGATGGCCGTTCGGGAATCCGGCCTTTACCTCGCTTGGTGGCGACCCAGGTTTTACCCCGCTTGGCGGCAAGCCCAGGTTTTGCCTCGCTTGGCGGCGACCCAGGTTTTACCCCGCTTGGCGGTAAGCCCAGGTTTTACCCCGCTTGGCGGCAAACCCAGGTTTTGCCTCGCTTGACGGCAAACCCAGGTTTTGCCTCGCTTGGCGGCAAACCCAGGTTTTATCTCGCTTGGTGGCAACCCCAGTGTTTACCTCGCTTGGCGGCGAGTCCAGGTTTTACCTCGCTTGGCGGCGAGCCCAGGTTTTATCTCGCTTGGCGGCGACCCAGGTTTTACCCCGCTTGGCGGCGAGCCCAGGTTTTGCCCCGCTTGGCGGCGACCCAGGTTTTACCCCGCTTGGCGGCGAGCCCAGGTTTTACCTCGCTTGGCGGCAAACCCAGCATTTACCTCGCTTGGCGGCAAACCCAGGTTTTACCTCGCTTGGTGGCGAAGCCAGGTTTTACCCCGCTTGGCGGCAAACCCAGTATTTATCTCGCTTGGCGGGCACCGGGCAAAAAAAACGGCGGGCTGCCCCGCCGTCCCGCATCAGCGAATATTCGAGCCGCAGCCCCCTTCATCACTCTTCGCTGCGCCACCGCAGCTACCTTCGTGCCCCTTCTCTGGGACGGGGGTGGACGCGGATGCTGCCTGACAATCGTCTTTTCTTGCAGACTGTCCTTCAGCACATACCGGCAACTCGGTTTTCGCAGCATTTGCTGCCGCGCACTTGCCTTCACCGCAAGCGGCCTGCGAGGCTTTCGGCTGATTGCCCTCCTGCTTGACCGGGGTAGATTCGGCAAATGCCGCACCGCCAGCCAGCAAACCGGCAAGCGCCAGTAATGCGGAAGATTTCGACATAAAAGACTCCTTAAAAATCAATTTCCAGAATTAAAAGCATCCAGCGCACGGGCGGAATACACCATTGCCGCACCAGCATTCATAGCAACAGCTACACCCAACGCTTCGGCGAGTTCCTGTTCGGTGGCGCCAACCTTGCGCGCCGCTTCCGCATGCACCGTGATGCAGCCATCACAACGGGTCGTAACTGCGACAGCCATGGCAATCAGTTCGCGTGTTTTCGCATCCAGTACGCCACCTTCGCCATTGGCTTTGGCAAGGGTTTGATAACCCTTCATCGTGTCGGGGCTGAGTTTGCTGAAACCACCCAGTTTGCCCATAAGCCAAGTCCGATATTCTTTCCAGTTCAACATAATAAAAACCTCATAACTAACAGAAGGAAGGTCGGGCATTGTAGAGATGGCGTGTTAAGCTGATAAGCTGGAAAACACGCAAAAAAACGCCCCAGCGTCTCAATACCGCATCATCATGAACCTTCCCCCTACTACATAAAGGAACCCCATCATGCTATTTGTGGACAACCAGGAAAACAACGACCCGCGCACCAATATCGCGCTGGAAACCTACCTCGTCGAAAACCGCCTCACCGACCAGCCATTGCTGCTTTTCTACATCAACGAGCCCTCCATCATCATTGGCCGTAACCAAAATACCGTTGAAGAAGTGAACCAGCGCTACGTCGAAGAGCACGGCATCCATGTCGTGCGCCGCATGTCTGGTGGCGGCGCGGTCTATCACGACCTCGGCAACTTTTCCTACTGCTTCATCCAGGAAGAACACGGCCCGGCACGCGATTTCAGCGTTTTCACCCGCCCCGTCATCGAAGCCCTGCACCAGATGGGCGTCACCGGCGCCAGACTTGAAGGCCGGAACGACCTGCTTATTGACGGCAAAAAATTCTCCGGCAACGCCATGTACATCAGAAATGGCCGCATGACTGCACACGGCACCATCCTCTATGACGCCGACCTTGACGCCGTCACTGCCGCCCTCAAACCGCGCGCTGACAAAATCGAATCCAAGGGCATCAAATCCGTACGCAGCCGCGTGACCAACATCCGTCCCTACGTCGCTGACGCCTACCAGCACCTGAATACGCGCGAATTTCGTGACCACCTGCTCCTGCGCATCTTCGGCGTAAACAGCCGTGCCGACATGCCCGAATACACACTCAGCACCGACGACTGGGCACAAGTCGCGGCCATCCGTGCCGAACGCTTTGCCAACTGGGACTGGAACTACGGCCGCTCCCCAGCCTTCACCAGCGAGCGCTACCACAAATACCCGCAAGGCGCAGTGGATTTCCGCTTCAACGTCGAACAGGGCGGCAACATCAGAGAAATCAAAATCTACGGTGATTTCTTCGGGGTGGGCGATATCGCCGATGTCGAAAAACGGCTGACCGGCATCCCTTACCGCCGCGACGCCATCAGCGCTGCCTTTGCCGACATTGACACTGCGCTCTATTTCGGCGGTATTGCTGCGAAAGACCTCATTGATCAACTGGTCGGTTGACCGCAGGCGCGCGATGGCCAGCGTCGTGCAGCTGAAAAACTTGGCACCCGCTTCCTATCGCGGGTTTCTCCCCGTTCTGCCTATCCCGACCTCAATACACACCGCCCCGCTGAGGCCGTCTTGATCCAGTACGCCGGTCAGCGCATTCACCGCCGGATGGCGCAAGAGCAAATCCAGTATCGCCTGTTTCAGCGGGGCGCGATCGTAGTGCGGGCTGTTGCGCCCCTTGCCATGTACCACCAGCCAGCATTCTTCGCGACGGTTTTGTCGCTCGTCCAGCATATCGCCGAGGTAGCGCAGGGCCTCATCCACAAAAAATCCATGCAAATCAATCTCGCGCGCAAGCGGCAGACGCCCGGCACATAGCGCACGGAAGCGGGCATCCGGAATCTGTGCCAGATTAACGGACAGTGTTTCGCGAATATCTGCCGCATGACGGACACGTTGCGCTTCAATGCGGCGGCGCTGTAAAATTTTCGACCGTCTGCCAAAGCCTTCCGCCCTCGGCGGCGTTTGCAGGGGGGTGACCGTACCGATCAGGTCGGCAAATCGTTCTTTTTCCGTCATAAGTAAAAAGACTGGTGGCAGGCAGCGGTTTTATTCATACATTCCTTACCGGTTTCGGTGCAGACAAAAATATCGGTGCCACACTTTACGTGTAGCCCTATAATCAAAACATCATACACTGCGGCAATATCCAAGAGGACGAATCATGAAAATCGGCATCCACGGTATCAACGGCAAAATGGGCCAAGCCATTGCCCACGAAATTATCTCTCACCCCGATTTAGAACTCGCTGCTGCATCCGTGCGCAATGGCCATGAATGGGCAGGTAAGCGCCTCTGTGACGTAACCGATCTACCGCACGACTGTATCGTACGTGTCACCAGCAACCTCGAACAATTCTGCGCTGCTGTGGATGTGGTCGTAGATTTCACCCGCCCTGATGCAACGCTCGCCATCTTGCCAGTCTGCCAAAAGCTGAAAAAACCGCTGATGATCGGCACTACCGGCTTCAATAATGACACCACCGCCTGGATTCATCGTGCGGCACAAGAAATCCCGGTCGTGCTTGCCGCCAATACCAGCCTTGGTGTCAACATTCTTTTCGAAGTCAGCCGCCGCGTCGCGGAAGTGCTGGATTATCAGCATTGGGATGTCGATATCGCCGAAGCCCATCACCGCAATAAAGTGGATGCCCCTTCTGGTACCGCATTGCGCATCGGTGAAATGATCGCCCAGGCACAAAATAGCGACTTTGAAGCGCGAAAACGCTACCCTTATACCAATCGCCGCAAGACCGGCGATATCGGTTTCTCCGTACTGCGTGCCGGTGACATCATCGGCGAGCATACGGTGTATTTCACGACGGAAGATGAGCGGCTGGAATTCACTCACCGCGCCAACAACCGCCGTATCTTCGCACGCGGCGCCCTGACTGCAGCCATCTGGCTGGACAAACGTCCGGCGGGGCTCTATTGCATGGCAGACGTGCTTGGCTTTACTTCATAAACAAGAGGAAATACCCATGAAATGGTTGGGCTATCTGATTACCATCATCCTGTGCGTCGCCTTTGCTGCCATCGGCTTGCTCAATAGCGGCAAGGTTCCTGTCAATTACATCGTGGGTAGCATTGATCTGCCGCTGGTGGCCGTCATGCTGCTGTCTTTCCTTTTCGGTGCACTGATGATTCTTGTCCTCTTTGGTTTCAAAGCCTTCTACTGGAAACAGCGTGCCAAATCCCTGCTATACCGCTTGGAACAAGACCATGCAGCCGCTGAAAAAGCGGCCATTCAGGCACAATTTCACGCTGACCAGAAAGCTGCCTGATGGCCGACTGGCTGATTATCCTGCTGCTGCCGCTGGCCGCCTGGTCCGGCTGGTGGCTGGCGATGCGCAAAGAGGCGCGGGAATGGCGCGCCAATAAGACCCACGCTGCCTACTTTGAAGGTGTGGGTTTTTTGCTGAACGACCAAACTGACCGCGCGGTAGACGTTTTTCTCCACATGGCGGATCTCGATCAGCAAATGCTGGAAAACCAGCTTACCCTCGGCAGCCTATTCCGTAAACGTGGCGAACTGGATCGTGCCCTGCATCTGCACCGTCAACTGCGCAGCCACGAACAACTCAGCGACACACAGCGTCTCGCGATTGATTACGAACTCGCTGAAGACTACACCGCCGCTGGCATGTACAGTCAGGCACAAAGCCTCTTTGAAGCCCTACTGCAGGCACAATACCGCCAGACCGATATTCTGCCTGCGCTGGCGCATATCTACGAACGTACCAAACAATGGTCGCAAGCCATCGCGCTTGCGGCCCAATTTCCCGCGCAAGATAACGCCATACGTCGCAAGGCTCTGTCTCACTACCATTGCGAGCTGGCCGAACAGGCGCTGGCGCGCAGTGCTGACGATGAAGCCGCCAACCAACTCGCTCAGGCACTTGCGGCCGACCGCGATTGCGTCCGCGCCAACCGGATGCGCGGCCAACTCTTCCTGCGACACGGCGAATACGTCAATGCCATTCATGCCCTGCAAACCATTGGTGAGCAATCAGCGGAACTGCTGCCTGACGTACTGCCAGATATTGCCAACGCTTACCACGCCATCACTCGCGATGACGAATACCGTAACTGGCTCGAAACCGCCGAAGTGCGCGAAAAAAATCCACGCCTGACCCTGGCGCTGGCTGAACTCATTGCTGCGACCTCGCGCGAGGCTGCCGCCGACCTGCTGCAACAGCGTATGGCTGATAAACAAACACCGCTGCTGCTGGCTGCCTACCTGGACTACCGTGACACCTACGCCCCACTGGCACAAAGTGCGGGCAAATTTGTGCGTCCGCGCACCGTGTACCAATGCAACGAATGCGGCTTCCGCCAGCAAAACCTTATTTGGCATTGCCCTGCCTGCTTCGCCTGGAGCAGTTTCCGCCCATTGCTCGAACTCAAAGTGGAAAACCGATGAGCCGCCGACCTGTTCTTGTTGCCCTTGACGTCAATCACCGTGACGACGCCCTGCGTCTTGCCGCACAACTGGCTCCCGGGCAATGTCGGCTCAAAATCGGCAAAGAACTCTATACCCGTGAAGGGCGAGCACTGCTGGAAACCCTGCACCAACAAGGGCACGACATTTTTCTTGATCTCAAATTCCACGACATCCCAAACACCGTCGCTGCTGCCGTCCGCGTTGCCGCTGACATGGGCGTGTGGATGGTCAACGTGCACGCGAGTGGCGGACGCAAAATGCTCGAAGCTGCCGCCGATGCCTTGGCGCATTACCCCAAACCGCCGCTACTCATTGCTGTAACGGTTCTCACCAGTATGAATGCCGCCGACCTACGCGAGACTGGCGTGGAAGAGCCGCTTGCAGCGCATGTCGCTCGTCTGACTGCTCTCGCCGCCGACAGTGGCCTGAGTGGCGTTGTTTGCTCTGCTCAGGAGGCCGCTGCCGTCAAAGCGGCTCATGGCGATACCTTCCTCACCATCACCCCTGGTATCCGTCCCACTTGGGCGGCCAGCGATGACCAAAGCCGTATCATGACCCCGGAAGCCGCCATTGCCGCTGGCAGCGACTACCTTGTTATCGGCCGTCCCATCACCCGGGCGACAGATCCGGTGGCGGCACTTGCGGCTATCAACCGCAGCATCATCCCCGATTAAAAAAGGAAACCCCATGCGAGGCGCCAAAACTGTCTACATCCTGCCAAATCTCTTCACCACGGCATCCCTTTTCTGCGGCTTCTATGCCATTCTCGCCGCTATTGACGGTCGCTTCAGCTTCGCCGCCATTCTCATTTTCGTAGCCATGATCTTCGATGGCTGCGATGGACGCGTTGCCCGTCTGACCCACACCGAATCCGCCTTCGGCGTCCAGTACGACTCACTCGCCGATCTCATATCCTTCGGTGCGGCTCCGGCACTCATCATCTATCGCTGGTCGCTGCATTACGCCGCTATCGAACCGCTGGTACCGAGCAAACTCGGCTGGTTTACCGCCTTTGTCTATACCGCCTGCACTGCGCTACGTCTGGCCCGCTTCAACGTCCAGGTCGATCATGCGGATAAGGCCGTTTTCATCGGCCTGCCCAGCCCGTCCGCCGCTGCCCTTGTCGCAGGTTTCGTCTGGGTAGGCAGCGAATTTCACTGGGACGGCAGTCGTCTCATCATGCTCTCCACCATTCTCACCTGGTTCGCCGCCTTAGCGATGGTCAGCAACTTCAAATACTACAGTTTCAAAACCTTCAAACCGCAAAGCCGCCTGTCCTTTAGCAAAGCCATCCTGCCGGGCTGCATCATCGGTCTCATCTTCCTTGAACCCGCTCCCATCCTCTTCTCCTTCTTCCTCGCTTACGGCCTGCATGGCCCCATCTGGACCCTGTGGCGGATGAACAAACGGCGGCAGGGACAACAGGGGCAAGGTCACTGATGCTCACCCTGCGGCCACAACAACGCACCGCGCTGACACTGCTCGGTTACAAACTGTGGCTGCAGCGTGCCGAACTCGCCGCCCTGCGTGATGCCGCACCACCCGCCCCAACTCCCCTTCCTACCAACGCGGCCTTGCCCGCTACCCCGCGAACTGCCGCGCCGGAACCGATACCTGCCCAAGCCCTCACCCTGCCGTTGCCTGATCTTGCTGCCCAACTGCACTGGGGGCGTGATTACCTTTGGCTCAGCGGTGATGACCTCAGTTGCAACTGGTTATTGCCACCGCCCTGGGCGGAAGCGGGGCGCCCTACCCTCTTCGCCACCGAAGACGAACGCCGTCTGTTGCTCGCGCTTTTCGCGGCCACCGGCAGTCAAGAAGCGTACAGCACCTTTACTGCCCTCTTTGCCCTCGCCCGCAGTCACCCTCTGCCCCTGCCGCAAAATACCGCTGCAGCGCCAGCTGACCTCGCAATAAAACCACTACTCATCTGCGGCGATTTCCTCTCCGCACAGCTTAACGCTGACCCCGCAGCGTTTGGCACACTTCCGGCAAACGCCTATAATTTCCTGCACCCACACACCGTCCTCGCCGATCCGTCCCGTAAAGACGGCTGGTGGCGACAATGGATACACATCAAGAGGAACCTGTTTTGAAAAAAACCATCAGCCTGCTGACCCTCGCTTGCGCCACAAGCATCATGGCCGCCCCGCAAAATGCCTGGATCAGCGACGAACTGCGCACCGCCGTGTACGACAAACCCGGCAGCGATGCTAAATTCCTCGGCACCCTGCGCTCTGGTGAGCCTGTGCAGCTTCTTGATAAAAACGGTGATTATGTCCGCGTCAAAACCGAGAGCATCAACGGCTGGGTATCCACTCATAGCATTATGGATACCCCCAGCGTACAAAGCCGTTATGCCGAAGCCCAGCAGCAACTTGACCAACTGCAAAGCCGCGCGCAAAGCCTGCAAAGTACTACCGACAACCAGAACCAAACCCTCGACACTCTGAAAAGCCGCGTTGAAGCCTTGCAAAATGCCGAACAGCAGGCGCGTGACGAACTCGTCGCTCTGCAACGCGCCTCCGGTAACGCCATCGCTATCGACCAGCGCAACCGCGAACTGCAAGCCGCCGTTGTCACCCTCGAACAAGAAAACCTCAGCCTCAAACACAAAAACACCCGTCTCGAAGAAAGCCTCAACCAAAAGCAGCTCTACATTGGCGGCTTCCTTGTCTTCGCGGGTTTCGTCCTGCACTGGCTCTCCGGCCTGTTCCGCCTCGGCACGGCTCGCCGCAGCAGCTACGATGACCTCTGATTTCTCAACAACCCAAGGAAAAAACCATGACGAAAATTCTCGACATTGTAAAACCGGGCGTCGTAACCGGCGATGACGTACAAAAAATCTTTGCCATCGCCAAAGAAAAACAATTCGCCATCCCGGCCGTGAACTGCGTCGGCAGTAACTCCGTCAACGCTGCGCTGGAAACCGCTGTCCGCGTCAAAGCCCCGATTATCATCCAATTTTCCAACGGCGGAGCTTCCTTCTACGCCGGCAAGGGCATCAAACCAACCAGCGGCACCCGCCCCGACGTTCTGGGCGCTATTGCCGGGGCAAAACACGTCCATACCCTCGCCGCCGAATATGGCGTCCCGGTTATCTTGCATACCGACCACTGTGCGAAAAAACTGCTGCCCTGGATTGACGGCCTGCTTGATGCCGGCGAAAAACACTTCGCCGAAACCGGCAAACCGCTCTTCTCCTCGCACATGATTGACCTCTCTGAAGAACCGATCGAAGAAAACATGGAAATCTGCCGCAAATACCTCGAGCGCATGAGTAAGATGGGCATGACCCTCGAAATCGAGATCGGTATCACCGGCGGTGAAGAAGACGGCGTGGATAACAGCGGTGTGGATGAATCCCGCCTCTACACCCAGCCGCAAGATGTGCTCTACGTTTATGACCAACTAAGCCCGGTCAGCCCGCGTTTCACCGTCGCTGCCGCCTTCGGCAACGTCCACGGCGTGTACAAACCCGGCAACGTCAAACTCAAACCGAGTATCCTCGGCGCTTCCCAAGAATACGTCGCCAAAGAACGCGGCCTCCCCGCCAAGCCGATCAATTTCGTCTTCCACGGCGGCTCCGGCTCTTCTCAAGCAGAAATCCGCGAAGCCATCAGCTACGGTGCGATCAAAATGAACATCGACACCGACACCCAATGGGCCTCCTGGGACGGCATCCTCAACTTCTACAAGAAGAACGAAGCCTACCTGCAAGGCCAGCTCGGCAACCCGGAAGGCCCGGATGCGCCAAACAAAAAATACTACGACCCGCGTGTCTGGCTGCGCAAGATGGAAGAATCCATGTTCACCCGTCTGGAGCAAGCCTTCATCGATCTTAACTGCCGCGATCTCCTTTAAGGATAGCGCCGAACAAAAATGCAGCCCTCGAGGCTGCATTTTTTATAGCGACAACGCCCCTTAACGGGGCGCTGTATGATGCACATATATCAGAGCTTGATACGTACTTTGTATTGCAGCTCGGTTTTACTATCGGCGGGGATGTTTACTTGCCACATTGCGCTATTAGCGCTGGTTTTTTCATGCGGCAGACTTTCCTCGATGATCTTCCACTCGCCTGGAATAGGCTCGACGACTTTTACGGTTACCGCTTCTTTTTTAGCGTTATTCAATTCGATGCGGTAGGTCGCTTCAAATTCGTCATTTTCGAGCAGTTTGCCCAGTTTGCCTTTGTCCACGCGTTTTGCGTCCACCATTTTCCATACACCGTTCACATCGAAGGCACTGCCGAGTTTCAGGCGCACTTCGTCATTTTTCGCGGTGTGGTCAATGCGGTCTTCGCCAATGAACTGGGTGCGTTTGTCGCTGTCGTTTTTATAGACACGGATGACGCCTTTCGGCAGCGACATACCGAGTTGGCTCGCTTCATCGTTCTTGAACGTCATGAATACATCCACTTTACGTTTGTCGCCCATTTCCAGCGCGCTGGTGTCTGCGCCGTAGTAATACCAGCCGCTGCTGCCTTGCAGGCGGTATTCTTTTTGCACCGGCACCTGTGCGGCAGAAAGCAGCGCTACCTGTTTGTTCTGGTTGTTTTTCAGGGTGGTCGGACGATCAAGGGTATAGAGGTGGTATTCGAAGAGGTTTTCTTCGCGCACCGGCGCAGCCGCTTTCTCAACCGCCATCGGCGCCATGCGCGCATGGTAATTAAGACCGAAGTCTTCTTCCTGGGCGCGCGCCACATCACCGGCCACGAGTTGCAGGGTGGCATTTTCATAAGCGGTGCCACTCTGGTTATTCAGCGTTACCCAGCCAGCGAGGTTGAGGGTTTTTTCATCATCCGCGAGGCTGGCGACGTAATCGGCTTTCCAGCCAAGACCCTGACTGAGGTAGGCAAGGTCCACGCTCTGCTCGCCCGCTTTATCGCTGGTGAGGTCAACGGTGAGGGTCGGGCGATCGCGCAGGTTGGCGGGTACATCGTGGAAGGCGAGACGGACGTTTGCCGGCAGACCAGTTTCGATCCGGTCGGCATATTGCAGGACGACGCCGTTGTTATCGGCAAGAACGGTCGCTTCTTCACGCGTTTCTTCGCCGGTCGCGGGATTGGTGCGGATGGTGGTAACGCGTTTGCCGACGTTTTTTGCGAGCAGCGCTTCACCGCTTAACAGGTCGTAATCGAAGTTTTGCTCCAGGAGTTGCAGCACGGCGTCGCCACGAGCAACCAAGCTGGCGGTCTGCGGCATGATACGCGCCGATACGTCGCGCAGGGCGATGCGGTTGATGCCGGCATTCAGCGGCACTTTGCGCGTTTCGCGGATGAGGGCAAGGTCATCGTTATAGATGGTCACGGCGACGGACTCGCGGTCTTCCCCCCGGCTGACGGTTTCCGCCGGGTCGGCGGCAAGGGCGGCGTGGCCGGCTGCGAGGGCAAGCACAGCGGCGAGGACATTTTTGGTCATGGGTTCTCCCGGTTGTGTGGATGGAAAGAGGGTTAGAGGCTGATGACGGGCAGATCGCGGGCCATCGCGGCCTGGTAAATAAGGGTAAACGGCACCAGGTCGCCGCTGCCACGCACGGTGAGGACGGCAGCGCAACCGTTTGCTGTTTTTTCAGCGGCGGCGGTGATGTCTTTGAATGGCGCCGCGCGTTCCCAGCCACGCCAGCGTTGCGTGATGACAGCGGCAGCTTTTTCCGCGCTGTCGCAATCGCCGTAGGCGAGGCTGATGGCGGCCAGCGGGGTGTCGCCTGCCTGGGTGTCGGCAAACAGGGCGGCGGTGTAGGGCGGCAGGGGTCCGCCCGACACGGGCTTGGCGCTGTTTAAGCCGCCTTCTGCTGCGAGCGGTGTGCGCATGGTGTTGCCATAAGAAAAGGCCGACAGCGACCACAGCGCCAGCTGCACGGGCTGCGCCGATATTTTTTGCAGAGCCTGCGCCAGCCCGTCCACGACGACGGTAACGGGCGTGACGCCATCCGGGCTTTCTTTGCCGTCACGGGCGGCACGCATGGCGTCGGGGTCGTAGGTTTGCAGCAGGATATTGTCGCGGCGGGTAATGACGGCGACACGGTAGGGATCGCCGAGCCAGGGGATGCCTTCCGCCGTCGGCTGCCAAACAGCGTCGCCCGGAGTACCGTTCGCCAGCATGTCCTGCCCCAACGGCTTAAATCCCTGCGACGGCAGGTAGTCATACGCCGCTTGCGCCACTTGCGGTGTGCTGAAAAACCAGGCGGTGGTTTCGTTGCCCTGTGTCTCGCTGCCGAAATGCGCGACCGCCAGCAAAGCTGCACTATCCACGCCGCTGTTTTGTGCCTGCGTGAGCAGGTTTTCCTGTTCACGCTGCAGGCCAAAAATATGTCTGCCATCGCGGATAGGCAGGGTACGCCACACGCCGAGATCGGCGAGAATGACGGGCTGCAATGCGTCGAGATTCCGTGTCGCTGTGGGAAGGGAATGCAGGACTGCGCGCAAGGTGTCAAGCGGTGTGGCATCGGCGGCAAGGGCGGCGTGGCTGGCCGCGAGGGCGAGCGCGGCGGCGAGAAAGGGTCTGCTCATGAGTCCTCCTGATTATGTAGGCGGTGGAAAATGTAGCTACTGCGCGGTATTCAGGCTGTCCAACTGCTTTTGCAACACGGCGCGCTTGTCCGCAGGCAAGGTCTCTTTGTATTTCCCAATAATGGCCGCGATTTCCGGGTATTGCCGCATATTACTGTCCAGCGACCAGCGGGCGGCGCCGAGAGTGAGCGGGTCGTTTCCATCCGCATGCGCCACGATGAAGGCGGCGATTTTTTCGACATAGGCGGCATCACCACTGGCATAGAAGGAAGCCCACAGGGCATCAAGGTGTGTCGCACCCATGATGGCAATATTTTCATCGGTGAAGGCTTTCACACTGGGGATTTCCGGCAGGGAGGCGCGCGTTTTGACCGATATGTCGAGCTGTTGCAGGCATTTTCCGCTGTCCGGTGTGGCGGCGAAGGTCATGAGGGTAGCGAGATCGTCTTGCGGGGCAAGACGGGACTTGAGCGTTTCACACCAGTGCATGGTTTCCTGCGGGTTGTGGTTCAGCACCTGTGCCGCCCACAAGAACAGATTGAATTTGCCGCTACTGAACTGCCCGCTGCCATCCGCCTTGAGCAGCGGGGTTTCCAGCAGTTGCACAAAGAGATCAAGCGCCCGCTGCGGATCAGGTTGGCGGAAATAGGTCGGCACCTGGGCAAAAAGGGCTTCTTGTGCATCATCTTCGGCCGCAGAGGCGGTCAACGTCGCTACCATGCAGGCGAGGAAAACGAGTACGTTTTTTTTCATGGAATACTCCGGTTGTTATGGGAAACAGCGTGTAATTTAGCGGTAATCTGCGCGTGGCGTGATGAGCAGGTTGTCATTGCCGCCGACCGGCCTGCCCTATCACGGCGGTGGCGGTAAATCCGGCGCGCCGTCCTTTAATTTTTGGCAACCACTTGACCCGCATCAAGCCTCTAACTGTGCAAAACCGTGATATAGTCACGTCACTTTGCGCAACGGTGTGAAAAACCGTTGTAATACTGCGCAAGGTACCCCTTCAATCAAGTCTCAGGAGCTACCATGAAAAAAATCCTCATCCTCGGCGCACTCATTAGCGGCAGTGCAATGGCGGCTGATCTCAGTGTCAAAGACTGCCTTATTCAGGAAGTCGTCCCGGGCAAAGCAATGACCGGCGGCTTCTTCACCCTGGAGAACGGCGGCAAGGATACCGTCAAACTCGTCGGTGCGTCCGTGGAAAAAATCACTGACAAAGTCGAATTGCACGAAATGATCCATAAAGACGGGAAAATGGAGATGAGCCAGATTCAGAGCTACGATGTTACCCCGGGTGAGCATCAGTTCAAGAAAGGTGGCTACCACATCATGTTCATGGAAGTAAAACACTTCCCGAAAGCTGGCGAAACCTATCCGGTTGAGCTGAAATTCGACAACAAAGAAACCCTCAAATGTGATGCCAAAGTCCTCTCCGTTGAAGACACCATCAAGCACTTCAAGCTGGAAGGTGAAAAAGCGGTGGGTGAATTTGACATGAAAGCGGATGACAAAAAAGCCGACGGTCACGGTCACGGCAAAAAAGCCGACGATCATGGTCACGGTCACGGCAAAGAAGACGGCAAAGCCAAAGGCTGATCCCCCGTCTCGTTGACTACAAGCCCTCTGCCGTTCAGCGGCAGAGGGCTAAAATTTTGCCCGGTTTCTGCAATAATTGCGCCGTGCGGGCGGTAGCCGTTTCAAATGGCAAGCCAAAAGCAATATCGCGAGGCAAGCCAACACTATGCCGGTTCTATAGGGAACAACGATGCACCACCGCCACACCATTCCCACAAATTCTCCATTACCATGAAAAAGCCCCTGCTCATCCTCGCTACCCTCGTTTGCGCTGTCGCGCTCTACATCGCCTACCAATACAGCAAAGGCCTCACCCCTGAAGCGGTGATGCAAGAACTCTTCGACATGAACGCACCTGCGCGTTACGCCTTCGTCAGCGACGAAACGGCGCCGAAACTGGCTGTCATCGATATGGACAGCCTGCAACAAACCAGCCTGCTTGACCTCAAAACCCCGGCACGCCGTCTCGCTATCCACAAAACCGACGGCCTGCTCGCCTATAGCGACGGTAGTGACGCCATCACCATCCGCAATCTTGCCGATCATAGCGAAAGCACACAGCGCGTTAGCCATCCCGTTACCCGCCTGCAATACGATGCCGATAGCGCCTGGCTCATCGTCTCGGGCGACGACCGCCTGACCCTGCTTGACAGCCGCAGCGGCGAACAACGTCTGCTCGAAGGCTACGGCCATATCCAGGCCTGGCTGTACAGCCCGCTCTCGCAGCAACTCTGGATACTCGATGACACCCCCGCCCTCTACCGCTACAATCCCGGCGACCAAAACCAGATTCGCTACCCACTGCCCGCTGACTGGCGCAACCTCAGTGCTGCCGCTATCAGCCCGGATGACCAGCACCTGCTCTTCGGCGCCGAAAGTGGCGACGGCCAAGCTATCGCTGTGGACTGGGCTATCGACAAAGGCGAAATCGCGCGGCAAACCCCACTCACCGCTCCGCTAGTACAGCCCTATATCGATAACAGTGGCCAGACTTACGTCTATATCGACCAAAAAGGCGGCGGTCACCTTATCAACCAGATTGCCCCTGATATCCTCCAGTCCTTCACTGCACCGGATCCGACTGACCGCTATGCCACCGGCTGGCTCGATACCCGCCTGATCGTTGCCGGCAACCAACTGCATAATTACGATCTGAGCGACCCTGCCGCACCACCGCGCCTGATGGACGACAAACCGCTGCCCGGCCGCACCCGTGCCCTTTTCATCACCGCCGACAGCAAGACCGCTCTGCTCACTCACCAAGGCAGCCACGACATCAGCGTTTATAACCTGTACGACGGCAGCCTGCGCAGCGTGCCGCTCACCGGCATCACCGCCCCCGAAAATCTCATCATGGGCGCGGGCAACACCCTCTGCCACTGAACCTGATCACGAGGCAGCGCGGGTGCAGCGGTGACAATCTGCTATCATTCGCGCCGTTTCCAACCACACCACGAGGATTCATGACTCTTACCGACACTCATCGCCGTGCCTCCCTGGCTATCTGCGGCCTTGCTTCCTGGGCTTCCATCGCCTTCGCCTACTATTACCTGGAGAGAACGCTGTGGCTGACGCCGTGCAACCTATGCATGATGCAGCGCTTCGCCTTCGGCCTTGTCGGCTTCTTCTTCCTGCTCGATGCCATCTGCTGGCCGAGCCGACCCGCGACGCGATTCCTCATGCGCCTCGGCAAATACCTTTCCATCTTCTTCGGCATTGGCCTCGCCGCCCGCCACCTCTACATCCAAAGCCTGCCTGCCGACCAGGTTCCCACCTGCGGTTTCGATTTCTACGCCACGCTGGATAAAAACGGTTTCTGGGGCGGCCTACTCACCGCCATGCAGGGCGACGGTGACTGTGCTACCCGCGATCTGTTCCTCGGCCTGCGCATTCCGGTATGGTCGATGATGCTGTTTATCGGTCTGCTGCTGGTGTGTGTGATCTGTGAGCGCAACAAAACCGCTGACAGCCACTGAAGCAGATTTCAGACAAAGAAAATCCCCGCCGCAGCGGGGGTTTTCTATATTTGCGCATCAGCGGTGTTCCTGCAGCTTCTCCTTGTGTTTGCGGATTTGCTTATCGAGGACATCACTGAGCAAGTCAATCGCAGCATACATATCCTCATGTGCGGCATCACCGTGGATAGTCTTGCCGGAAGCAAGGTGGATTGTCGCTTCGGCAATTTTCAGGTGATTCTCCGCACGCAGCGTCACCTGAGCACTGGTGACATTCTGCGCATCCAGCCCGCCGAGTTTGTCCTCGACATAGCTGTGGACCGCCTCACTGATATCCAGATGTTTGCCGGTGATGTTGTAGTTCATCATCCACTCCTTCTGTTGCTTTGGGTTAAAATTTGTGATTAACGTATCAAAAGCAACAAAAATCCGCAAGCAATTTCACGCTTAAAACGCCGCCCGCAGCCAGGTGATGTCCGCACCGTCAATACACACTGCATCAAAGCGGCATGGCGGCAGTATCCGGTAGTGCTGTTGCAAATACACCTGCGCCGTTTTGCGGATTTTCTCCTGCTTGGCGGCGCTGATACTGGCGGCGGCACTAACCTGCGCCCCCGCCTTGCGACTGCGCACCTCGACGAAAACCAGCTCCGCGCCATCGCGGGCGATGAGGTCAATCTCGCCATAACGGGAGCGAAAGTTGTTCGCTACAATGACGAGCCCCTGCGCTTTCAGATAGGCGGCGGCGCGTCTTTCGCCCGCCTGGCCGCGACGCAGATGGGGAGCAAGTCTGGCAAAAAACATGAAGGAAACCCGATGAGTGGAACGTTGTACATCGTCGCCACGCCGATAGGCAATCTGGACGACATCAGCAGGCGCGCGCTGGCGACCCTGCAAGCGGCAGACATTATAGCCTGCGAGGATACGCGCCACAGTCGCCGCCTGCTCGACGCCTACGCCATTGACCGTCCGCTCACCGCGCTGCACCAGCACAACGAACGCGGTGCGGCGGAAGCCCTTATCCGCCGCCTGCAAGCGGGCGAAAACGTCGCCCTCGTCAGCGATGCCGGCACACCGCTTGTCTCCGATCCCGGTGCACTGCTCACCCGTCTCGCGCACGCAGCGGATATCCGCGTCAGCCCGCTGCCCGGCGCCAGCAGCGTCATCGCCGCCCTTTCTGCCAGCGGCCTGCCCGCCGACCGTTTCACCTTCGCCGGCTTCATCCCCGCCAAAGCGGGCGAGCGTCAGCGTTTTCTCGACGACTACCGCACTGCAAAACACACCACTATCTTCTTTGAAGCGCCGCACCGTATCAGCGATACCCTCGCCACGATGGCTGAAACCTTCGACAGTGCGCGCCCGCTCGTCATCACCCGCGAACTGAGCAAACAGTTCGAACAAATCGCGCATCTCAGCGTTGCCACCGCCCCCGCCTGGCTGGCCGAGGATGACAACCGCCAACGTGGTGAATTTGTGCTGCTCCTCGGCGCGGCAGTAGGACAAACCACCGCCGACTGGCAACCGCTGGCCGACGACCTGCGCGATGCGGGGCTTTCCGCCAAAACCACCGCAGCCCTGGTCGCCAAACACACCGGGGCCAACAAGAAAGCGGTCTATCAGTACCTGCTCGACCGCGCCGGGTAAGGTCGGTTATCCACACCGCTTGGCGAGCCCAGTATTTACGCCGCTTGACGGGCGTAGGATGGGCTTCAGCCCATCGAGCAAGCGCAGCCTGCTTTTTGCGTTTCGGGCAAGCGTGACCACCAAGCGGGAAAACTACGCGGTTTTCATTTTTGAGACGTTGCAGGCTACGTCTCTACAAAAATCAGCAACCACGCCGTTTGGCGGACCCAGCATTGACACCGCCTGGCCCCGCTTGCCAAAAGTTAATCAGAAAAACTTGAAAACCCCCACCCATCCCATAAATAGAACTCATCGTTAACCAACCACAGGAAAAACCATGCAACCCTTTACCAGCCGCTTCCAGGAAGCCCTGCAAACCGCGCAGTCCATCGCCGTCGGCAAGGACAACAACTACATCGAACCCGCGCACGTCTATCTCGCCCTTCTGCGGCAGGAAGGCGGTGCCGCTGCCTCCATCCTGCGTCAGGCGGGCGTGGACGCGAACGCCCTGCGCCAGCAAGTCGAAAAAATCGTGGATGACCTGCCGCGCGTCAGCAATGCCACCGGACAAGTCAACGTCTCGCCGGAAACCAGCCGCCTGCTCAACCTCTGCGACAAATACGCGCAGCAAAACGGCGACCAATACCTCTCATCCGAACTTTTCCTCCTCGCCGCCTGTGAAGACAGCGGCGCGCTCGGCAAGGCGCTGAAACAGGCAGGCCTGCAAAAAGCCAAACTGCAACACGTCATCAACGAACTACGCGGCGGCGAACCCGTCACTGACGAAGCCGCCGAAGACAAACGCGAGGCGCTGAAGAAATACACTATCGACGTAACCGCCCGCGCCGAGCAGGGCAAAATCGACCCCGTCATCGGCCGCGACGAAGAAATCCGCCGCGCCATGCAAATCCTGCAACGCCGCAACAAAAACAACCCCGTCCTCATCGGCGAACCGGGTGTGGGCAAAACCGCTATCGTCGAAGGCCTCGCGCAGCGCATCGTCAACGGCGAAGTACCGGAAAGCCTGAAAGGCAAACGCCTGCTCTCGCTGGATCTCGCCGCCTTGATGGCCGGCAGCAAATACCGGGGCGATTTCGAAGAACGCCTGAAAGCCGTCCTCAACGACATCGAAAAAGCCAACGGACAAATCATCCTCTTCATTGACGAAATCCACACCATGGTCGGCGCGGGCAAAACCGAAGGCTCGATGGATGCCGGCAACATGCTCAAACCGGCGCTGGCGCGCGGCGAACTGCACTGCATCGGTGCGACCACGCTGGACGAATACCGCCAGTACATGGAAAAAGACGCCGCCCTCGAACGCCGCTTCCAGAAAGTCATGGTCGAAGAGCCGAGCGTGGAAGACACCATCGCCATCCTGCGCGGCCTGCAAGAACGCTACGAAGTGCACCACGGCATCGACATCACCGACCCGGCACTCGTTGCCGCCGCCGTCCTCTCGAACCGCTACATCACCAACCGCCAGCTGCCGGACAAAGCCATCGACCTCATCGACGAGGCCGCCGCGCAAATCCGCATGGAACTCGACAGCAAGCCGGAGGCGATGGACCGCATCGACCGCCGCCTCATCCAGCTGAAAATGGAACGCCTGGCGCTTGAAAAAGAGCATGACGAGGCCTCGAAAAAACGCCTCGCCGACCTCGAAGACGACATCCAGAAACTGGAAAAAGAATACGCCGACCTGAACGAAATCTGGCAGGCAGAAAAAGCGAGCAACCAGGGCAGCGCGGGCATCAAAGAAGAAATCGACCGCCTGCGCATCGAGCTCGAAGCCGCGAAACGGCGCGGCGATCTCGCCACCATGAGCGAAATCCAGTACGGCAAAATCCCGACACTGGAAAAACAGCTGACTGCCGCGAACGCTGCCGATAGCAGCAGCACCCCGCACCAGCTCATGCGCAGCAAAGTCACCGAAGAAGAAATCGCACAAATCGTCTCGCGCTGGACGGGCATCCCTGTCGCCAAAATGCTCGAAAGCGAAAAAGAAAAACTGCTGGCGCTGGAAAGCGCGCTCGGCGCCCGCGTCGTCGGTCAGCAAACCGCCGTCGAAGCGGTGGCAAACGCGATTCGCCGCAACCGCGCCGGACTGTCCGACCCGAACCGCCCCATCGGTTCCTTCCTCTTCCTCGGCCCGACCGGCGTCGGCAAAACCGAACTGTGCCGCACCCTCGCCGCTTTCCTCTTTGACAGCGACGAAGCCATCGTCCGCCTCGACATGAGCGAATACATGGAAAAACACAGCGTTGCCCGTCTCATCGGCGCACCGCCCGGCTACGTCGGCTACGACCAGGGCGGCTACCTGACCGAAGCCGTGCGCCGTCGCCCGTACAGCGTCGTCCTCTTCGACGAAATCGAAAAAGCGCATCCGGACGTGTTCAACGTGCTGCTGCAAGTGCTGGATGATGGCCGCCTGACCGACGGCCAGGGCCGCACCGTGGATTTCCGCAACACTGTCATCATCATGACTTCGAACCTTGCCTCGCACCTCATCCAGGAAGCACCGCAGGACGATTACGAAACCATGAAAATCAAAGTGATGGAAGTCGTCGCGGCGCATTTCCGCCCGGAATTCATCAACCGTATCGATGAGACCGTCGTCTTCCATTCACTCGGCAAAGAACACATGGCGGGCATCGCCAAAATCCAGCTGGGACGCCTGGAAAAACGCCTCGCCGAACGCGACCTCAAACTGGACATCAGCCCGGCCGCACTCGACCAACTGGTGGAAGTTGGTTACGACCCGACCTTCGGCGCACGTCCGCTGAAACGCGCTATCCAGACCCATCTGGAAAATCCGCTGGCACAACGCATCCTCGCCGGCGACTTCCTCCCGGGCAGCACCGTCCATGTGGACTACAAAGACGGTGAAGGCTTCGTCTTCCACGCCTGATGCTGCTTTTACGCACAGAAAAACCCGCCGCAAGGCGGGTTTTTTGTGGGCAGCGTCATTCAGTGATCAGATTTTAGCCCTGCGCCGCACATCGTTATCAGGCAATCCGGCGTCGCGCCGTATTGGGCGCAATAGTGCAGGTAGGCGGCGTAGTTCGCAGCGGTAGTGTGCTCGCAGTAAATACCGCGTGCTGCCAGTGTCGCCCGCGCATGCAGGATGTCTTTTTCCGGCGCGTGAATGAAGCGCACGCCGTATTTTGCCGCATAGGCGAGAATCGTCGCGCCGCGCATCGGCTCGCCGATGGCGATACCTTCGGCGATGGTCGGTTGCGGGGCGATAGCCGCCGGTTCACTTTCATGTCGCGCCGCCGCGCGCAGCAATGGGTCGCAGTATTCGCTCTGCACAGCAATGATGGTCGGCATCTGCGCGATGACACCGCTTGCCAGCAGGTGTTCCAGCGCCTGCATTACGCCGAGGAAAAGGGTGCCGTTGCCGATCGGGATGATCAGGTGCTGCGGGATGCGCCCCAGTTGTTCATAGACTTCGTAGATGTAGGTTTTGGTGCCTTCGTAAAAGAAGGGGTTATAGACGTGGTTGGCGTAATAGACGCCTTCTGCTTCGACTTTGGCGCGGCAGACATCGGCGCAGTGGTCGCGACTGCCGGGCACGACGTTGGCAATCGCGCCGTGCGCTTCGATCATGTTGATTTTCTTCGGCGAGGTGCCTTCCGGCACAAAGATTTCGCAGGCGATGCCGGCACGGGCGCAGTAAGCGGCGACGCTGTTGCCGGCGTTGCCGCTGCTGTCCTGCACGACTTTCTCGACGCCGATGCTTTTGCGGTGGGCGACAAGGACAGCCGCGCCCCGGTCTTTGAAGGACAGGGTCGGCATGAGGTCGTCCATTTTCAGCAGGACGTCGTCATCGAAGCGGATGACGGGCGTCATGCCCTCGCCCATGGAAACGGCGCGCCAGGCATCGCTGTTGAGCGCCATATAGCGGTGGTAACGGAATTGTGACCATTCAGCGCGGTCAATGCCGTCGGTGGTGAAGGCGGGTGGACGGTAATCCAGCTGCCACAGCCCGCCGCAAGCACATTTGGCGCGGCGGGTGGTGACGCTTTCTTCGCGGTGACAGTGCGAGCAGATGTATTTCATGCGGTTTTCTCCCACGGGCGGAAATGAAGAAGATGACGCCATGCGTTGCCGCTACTGGCAAATGGGTCAGGCGCGTATCTTGTGCGTGTGCCGGGTGGGGCGGTCGGGAGCAAGGGCCTGTTGCAGGGCAAAGCGCAGGTAGGCCTGTTTGAGGGTGAGCTGCTGTTTGTGGCGGTAGTAGGTGTTGATGCTATCAAGCAGGGTTTGGCGGTAGCTCGGAGCGAGTTGGCGCAGGGTTTCAAGATGGCGGCAGAGGCGCAGGCCGTTTTGATGCGCTGTGGTGTCAATAGGGTCGTAGGCGGGGGCATCGGTAAGCGGCAGGCCGTTCGCCAGCAGTTTTTGGTAGCTTGCAGCGGGGTTGTCGTCGTCCGGGTCGTCGCTCGCCAGATAGGTGTAGAGGTAGGTGATGGCGTCGCGGTGGGCGCGGTAGTCAGCGGCGTTGCCACCGGGGATGCGGCTCGCGCGCCAGACGATGTAAGCGGCGAGTTCGTAGCGGCTGAGTTGGCGGTCGTGCTTGATGAGGTGGCGGATGTGTTGTTCGAGGGCGTTTTTTTGTTCTTCGCCGAGGGCGGCGGTTGCTTGTGTGAGGTGGGCGAGCAGGGCGATTTGTGCGACGGGTTCGCTGTGTTCGATGGTGGTATAGGCGTTGCGGCTGGCGTCGAGGGTGGCGCGCGGGATGGTGCCTTCGTCTTCGAGGGTGTAGTAGTAGGCGCCGCTGTGGTAGATGTAGAGGGCGAGCAAGGCAGCGGCGGGATCTGCCGGTGCAGGGTAGTGGACGGCGGCGAGGCTGCGGTCAAGGCTGAGGATGGGGTAGGTGGGGTTGAGCGCGAGGGCGTCCTGGCTGCGTTTGGCCGGGTCAATTTCGTATTGGTTGCGGCGGTGTTCCTGGATGTCGAAGAGGATGGCATCAAGTTCTTCGGGGCTGATGTCGCCACCGCCCCAGGTGCGGATGCGTTCGGCCAGAGGCGGGTGGGTGCGTAGCAGGCGGTTCAGTCCGCTTTGGTAGTGGATGAAGTAGATGTGGGCGCGGTCGCGCGGCGGACGGCGCGGGTTGATGCCGTTTTCTTGCAGGGCCCAGGCCTTTTTCAGGGCGCTGACGAGGGCGTCAGGGTTGCGGGTGTATTGCACGGCGCGGGCGTCCGCCATTTCTTCGCGGCGGCGCGAGAAGGCGGCTTGCAGCAGGCGGCCATAGAGGTAGAGGATGGAGCCGAGGATGGTGAAGGCGGCGGCGGGGATACTGATATCCGGGCTGTCGTCGTTTCGCATGATACCGCGCAGATCGAAGAGCTGGGCTTCGGGGGCGGTGTGGATGCGCTCCTGGCGGTTTGGCCAGTCGCTGATGATGTAATAGCCATGCACCATCGCGGTGAGGCGGGCGTAAATGGCGAGGTCGCCGTTTTCGATGTGGCCGTATTCGTGCCCAATGATGGCTTGCAGTTCGTCGCGGGTGAGGCTGTCTATCGCGCCCTGGCTGACGGTGAGAGCGAGGCTGCCGTCTGCACCGCCGACGACAAAGGCGTTGATGCTGTCGTCGTTGCGCTGGATGTAGGTGGCAGGTACGGCGTTGCCGGATGCGGCGCTCATTTCGGCGACAAGGTTGGTGTAGAGGCGGTCGGCGCGGTGTTTTTCCGGGCAGGCGAGCTCGGCACCGAGGGCGCGCGCCTGCTCGTCGGCGCTCGTTGCGCGCATTTTGCGCTGCATGTCGGTGTAAGCGATGAGCAGCGCAGCGGTGGGGATAAGGCCGGCGATGAGGCTGATGTGGAGATAGAGGCTGCTGAAGGTGTGCGGGCCGTCCTGCGTAACGGCAGCGATGATGGGGCTTACGCCGAAGAGCGTGAGCGCGCAGGCAAGGCTGTAGGTAAGGTAGCTGGCAAGCGCGCCCAGCCAGAAGGCTATTTGCAGGCGGCGGCTGGCGACGTCCGCCTGCTGGTGTTCTTCGCGAAAGAGGGTCGCCATCAGTCGAATTTCACTTGTACCGGGGCGCGCTTGGTGTCGATGTCGTCAATTTCCAGCAGGCTGTTAGCGCGGAAGGCAAAGATGCCGGCGATGATGTTGGCGGGGAATTGCTGCACGGCGTTGTTGTAGTCGGTGACGCTGTCGTTGTAGTACTGGCGCGCGAAGGCAATGCGGTTCTCGGTAGAGGCGATTTCTTCGCGCAAGGCGGCCAACTGGTTGTCCGCTTTGAGGTCGGGGTAGTTTTCAAAGGTGGCGTAAAGGCCGCCGAGGCGCGCACCGAGGGCTTGTTCGGCAGCGGCAAGTTCGCCGATGCCCGCCGTGCCGCCACCGGTGTTTTTCAGGGCATTCGCGGCGTGGTTGCGCGCGGCGATGACGCTGGTCAGGGTTTCTTGTTCGTGTTGCAGGTATTTGCGCGCAACTTCAACGAGGTTGGGGATAAGGTCATAACGGCGGGTAAGCTGCACGTCGATTTGTGCGAAAGCGTTTTTGTATTCGTTGCGCTTGTTGACGAGGCTGTTGTAGATGCCGACGGAAACGGCGATGGCGATGATGACGAGAGCGAGGATAATCCAGCCGGTCATGGGTTTTCTCCTTGTTTTTGGTAGGGTTAAGGGACGTCTGTCATTGTAATTTTCGCGGTTTCTGCTTGCAAGGCAGGCGGGCTCTGCCTACAATCCGCGCCCTGAGTTCGCCAGGCAATCGCTGTGCTTCGGTGCAGAGGAAAGTCCGGGCTCCACAGGGCAGGGTGCCGGGTAACACCCGGGCGGCGTGAGCCGACGGAAAGTGCCACAGAAAAGATACCGCCTGCGTTGCAGGTAAGGGTGAAATGGTGCGGTAAGAGCGCACCGCAAGGCCGGTAACGGGCTTGGCAGGGTAAACCCCACCCGGAGCAAGACCAAATAGGGAATCCATGCGGCGGCCCGCCGTGATTCCGGGTAGGTTGCTACAGGTATCCGGTAACGGGTATCGCAGAGGAATGATTGCCCACGACAGAACCCGGCTTATCGGCGAACTCTTTTTCTTTCAATATGTCCCCGTAGCTCAACCGGATAGAGCGTTCCCCTCCTAAGGGAAAGGCTGGAGGTTCAATTCCTCTCGGGGACGCCATCTTTTCTTCTGCTTGATTCTCAGCGAAAAAATGCCGCACGGTGCCGCGAAACGGTACGGTTTTTGCATATAATTCATGCACCGATACCTTATCCGCACCGGAATCCTCCATGAACGCCCCCTCCCCTTCCGCCGGCAAAGCGGCGCATATTGCCGCGAAGATTGCCGCCGTTGAAATTTACGAAAATCTCAACGCCATTCTGCGCGAAGAGAAAGACACGCACGCCGCCAGTACCTTCGCCGCCCTCGGTAGCCTTGCCGGGCAGGCCTGCCTGCAAGAAGCGCTCTTACTCCACGCCGACAAGTCCGGTGCCCTCATCACAGTCAGCGATGTGGTCGGCCGTCACTATTATTACGGCGAGACGATTGACCGCCTGCTCCTGCAAGACCGTCTTTCCGTCTGGTCACTGCTCGCTACCGCCATGCAGAAATATGAAGACGCCGCCCTGCCGGACACTGAAGCCATCCGCTATCACGTGACGCAAACCATCGGTGCGCCGCTCTTTGGTGTCCCACGTCTGCCACTGGGGCTGCACATCCGCATGGCGCCGCTGGAATGCCTGCAACTGTGGCAACCGCTCAAAGCCGGCGTGCTAGACCGTTTGCATGTTCCGCCGCAGGACTGGCACCTCGCCTACGGCCTCGCCATCCAGAAAATGCTGGCGCAAGACGCCCTGCCGCCGACGCAAGCGGCGCTCATCGTCATGGAATGCGCAATTCCAATGAGCAAAGTCCTCAACGCATGACCACCCCGCCCGCCGCAAGCCTCGAAAGCGCCCATGCCGCGCAATAGAATGCCGCCGAACCTGCTACTCTCCGGATGATGCTCCCCGATCCCGCAACCCTCTGGCACTACGCCGTCCGCTATCCGCTGCTTGCCCTGCTCGCCCTGATCTGGGCGGGGTTTATCCTTGATTTCCTGACCTGCAAAATCCTGCGTCCCGTGTTCGGCATCCATCCGCGCCGCTTCCTCAGCCTGCCCGCCATCTTTACCGCCCCGCTCCTGCACGTTGACCTCGCCCATCTGCTCTCCAACTCCATCCCGCTCGCCATCCTCGGTTTCCTCAGCGGGGATTTGCTGCCGCCGCACCAGTTCTTCCTGCTGCTCTTCATCGCCATTGGCGGCAGCGGGCTGGGCGTCTGGCTATTCGGGCGGCGGGCGATCATGCTCGGCGCCTCCGGCCTGGTTTTCGCCCTGTTCGGCTTCCTTCTCGCCTACGCCTGGTTCAGCCGCGACAAGCACGCGCTCTTTTACGCCGCCGCCGCTTTCCTCCTTTATGGCGGCCTGCTGCTCTCGCTGTTCAAATACCGCCCGCAAATCTCCTGGGCAGCGCATATCTGGGGCTTTGCCGCCGGTATTCTGGCGGCCTGGTGGCTGACCGCCTATGCGGTATGAACCTGCCTTTTTCCCGCTACCTCGGAGCCCCGCATGAACCGCACCCGCATCATCACCACCCTGGAACGGCTGCGCCGGCATTACGGTGAACAGCGCTGGTGGTGTCAGGAAAACCGCCTCGCCGACTGGGTCTCGATGATCCTGATCCAGCAGACGACCCAGCAGAATGCCGAAAAAGCATTAGCGGGACTGGCAGACGTGCTGACTCCCGCTGCCCTGGCAGCGTTACCTTTGGAGGCCTTGCAGGCGCGCATCCGCCCCGCCGGGTTCTATAAACAAAAAAGCGTGTATATCAAGGAACTGGTGCAGTGGTTTATCGACAAAGGCGGAGATATTGCCGCTTTTACCGAGGTGCCAACCGCCGCGCTACGCACGGAATTGCTGACCCTCAAAGGCGTGGGATAGGAAACGGCGGACGCCATGCTGCTTTACATCTTCGGGCGCAAAGTCTTCATTGCCGACCGCTACGCCCTGCGCCTCTTTCAGCGCCTGGAATTGAGTACCGCCGGCGATTACACCACCCTGCGTGCCGAGTGCATGCCGCTGCTGGATGACGTCAACCTGCACACCGCGCAGGAATGGCATGCGGTGATTGATGAACACGGCAAAGCCTTCCGCAAAAACCCGCAGCTGGATGAAAGCTGGCTGTACCCACCTGTCAGTCCTGCCTGACCGCCCTGCCCTTCACCATACAGCCCACCGCGATGACCTCTCCCGATCACGACCCTTTCCCTGAACTGCTGCTGGCGCGGCAAGATGATGATGCCCTCGGCATGTCCATGCTGATTTATCCTGACCGCACGCCGGCGAGGAACCTGTTCTGGCTGACGCTGGCGGTATTTGTGCTGTTGTATGCGTTGCCGTGGCGTGAGACATATTTTCAGGCTTGTGTGCTGACTTCCGCCATTTACACATTGCCGACGGTATGGAGTTGGGGCTGGCAGAATTATGCGCATCTCGATATACAAACCATTCATCTTTCTGCGGATAATGGCATATCCAGTCACCGTATTGCGCCTATTGCGGATAATGGAGCAAATCATCTGCGCATTTTGCCGCGCCATACGGAAACGCGATATGTGCGTTCCAGTCTGGATTCGGGTGTGTTCTTAACAAATATACTGTTACTGCTTGTGGTTTTTGCCGCAGGTTACAACGATATTTCCAGGATTTTGCAGGACAAGACGCCGGAAATACCGCTGGCACAGATGTGGGTTGTAGAGGGCAAAACGCCGGCGGAACCTTGGGTTATTAGCACGAGGCGATCAACTAGGTCTTATCTGCTGATTGATGGTGTCTATCTGAATTGCGATTTTTATTTTGAGCACGATGCCTGCGATGAGGTCTATCGCTTTGCCGGAAAGCCGATAAAGGTGTGGTATTACCGGAATAATCGGCGGGTCGATGCTGTCTATGCGATAGAGATTGATGGCCAGTCATTGCATGACGAGCATTATTTCCGCGCACGCTACCGGCAATTCCAGCGCACGATGTGGTTGACTTGTTTTGTTTCCGTGCCGCTCAGTATCCTGCTGTTTTTATGGTTAGGGCGGCGGGCGCAGCGGGTGTGCGAAGGGCTGTTCGCCTCGCGCCGCATCCGTATCCGTTAATGCCCGCGCCCCGCCGTGCACAGGCTTTGTGCTATTATCGCGCGCGTTTTTTATGTCTTGATGCGACTGTAATGCGCTGTTTTTTCAGTAGAAGGTTTTAGGTTCATGCTGCAATTCCCCAATTTCAACCCCTATATTTTCAAGCTCGGCCCGATTCACCCGACCTGGTACGGCCTGATGTATGTCATCGGTTTCGGCTGCGCCTATCTGCTCGGCGTGCGGCGCACCAAGTCGAATCCCGCCTGGACCAAGGAAGATGTCAGCGATTTGATGACGTATTTGATGCTCGGCGTGGTGCTGGGTGGGCGGATTGGCTATGTGCTGTTTTACGGCATGGGCTATTGGGCGCGTGACTGGCTTTATCCGCTGAGAATCTGGGAAGGCGGAATGTCTTTTCACGGCGGCCTGCTCGGAGTGATATTCCTGCTCTGGCTGTTTGGGCGCAAAAAGGGCAAGGCGTTTTGGGCGGTCGCCGATTATGTCGCGCCGATGATTCCGCCGGGGCTGTTCTTTGGCCGCATCGGCAATTTTATTAACGGCGAGTTGTGGGGCCGACCGACCGACCTGCCCTGGGGCATGGTCTTCCCCGGCACCGGCGACGGCATCCCGCGCCACCCTTCGCAGCTGTATGAAGCGGGGCTGGAAGGCATCGTCCTCTTCATCGCTGTCTGGTTCTATTCCGCCAAGCCGCGCCGCAGCGGGCAAGTAGCGGGGCTGTTCCTCGTCCTCTACGGCATTTTCCGCTCGCTGGTTGAGATGGTGCGCCAGCCGGACGGGCAGGTGAATTTCCTTATCGGCGAGATCACAATGGGGCAGGCGCTCAGTCTGCCGATGATTGTCTTTGGCCTGTGGCTGATGCTGCGACGGGGGCCGCGTGCAAGCGTATCTTGACCTTTTGCGCCATGTGCTGGAGCACGGCAGTGCCAAGGCTGACCGTACCGGCACGGGGACGCGCTCCGTTTTCGGCTACCAGATGCGCCTGAACTTGCAGGACGGGTTCCCGCTGCTCACCACCAAGCGTGTGCATTTCAAATCCATCGTGCATGAACTGCTGTGGTTCCTGCGCGGCGAAACCAACATCGGTTACCTGCGCGACAACGGCGTGACCATTTGGGACGAATGGGCGGACGAGCACGGCGACCTCGGCCCGATTTACGGCAAGCAGTGGCGCGACTGGGACGGACACGACCAGATTGCCCACGTCCTGCATCTCCTGAAAACCGACCCCGACTCGCGCCGCATGATCGTCTCGGCCTGGAACGTCGGCGAACTGGCGGACATGGCGCTGATGCCCTGCCACACCCTGTTCCAGTTCTACGTTGCGGGTGGCCGCCTTTCCTGCCAACTCTACCAGCGCTCGGCGGACGTCTTCCTCGGCGTGCCGTTTAACATCGCAAGCTATGCCCTCCTGACGCACATGATGGCGCAGCAGGCCGGACTGCAAGTTGGCGACTTCATCTGGACGGGCGGCGACGTACACCTCTACAACAACCACTTCGACCAGGCGCGCGAACAACTCAGCCGCACGCCCTACCCGCTGCCCGCACTCGCCCTGCGCCAGGCGGCAAGCATCGACAGCTACCACTACGACGACATCCAGTTACAGCACTACCACAGCCATCCGCCCATCAAAGCGCCCGTGGCCGTCTAACCCAACCGGAGAACACCCTTGCTACGCCTCATCCGTAACACCTTCTACTTCCTGATTATCCTCGGCATCTTCGGCTGCGTGCTGCTCTTCATGTACGCGATGAAACTCGAAAAAGAGTACCACCTTGATGACCGCAAACTGGGTGGTGCGCTGTGGTCCATGCCGGCGCGCGTGTACGCCCGCCCGCTCGAACTCTACAAAGGCGCGACGCTCACCCCCGAAGACCTCATCAACGAACTCAAACTGCTCGACTACCGCGAAGTCGCCAGCCCGAACAACATCAAGCAGTACCACCGCGAAGGCAACGCCGTCGAATACTACGCCCAACCCTTCAACTTCTGGGACGGCCAGCGTCCGGCACGGCGGATGCAAGTGCAATTCGACAAAAACAAAGTCAGCAGCGTGCAAAACCTCAGCACCCTCGAAGAAGAAGTCCTCGAACGCCTCGAACCGCTGCATATCGCCAGTATCTACCCGGCGAGCAAACAGGACCGCGTACTGGTCAACCTCGAAGACGTGCCGCCGGTGCTTGTTGACAGCCTGATCGCCGTCGAAGACAAAAACTTCTGGCGCCACCCCGGCATTGACCCGCGCGGCCTTGCTCGCTCCATCTACGTCACCTACATCCAGAAATCCGGCAAACAGGGCGCCAGTACCCTCACCCAGCAATTCATCAAAAACCACTACCTCACCAACGAACAAACCCTGTCGCGCAAACTCAAAGAAGTACTGATGGCGCTGGTCCTCGAATACCACAACAGCAAAAAAGACATCCTCGAAGGCTATCTCAACGAAATCTACCTCGGTCAGGACGGCCAGCGCGCCATCCACGGCTTTGGCCTTGCCAGCGAATACTACTTCGACAAAGAACTCAAAGACCTCGGCCTGCACGAAATCGCCATGCTCATCGGCCTCGTGCGCGAACCCGGCCTTGCTGACCCGCGCCGCCATCCCGAATACGCCCTGCAACGGCGCAACATGATGCTCAGCCTCATGCAGCAGAACAACCTCATCAGCGAAACCGACATGAAGCTCGCGCAATCGCTGCCGCTTGACGTCGTGCCGGTGGATGCCCAGCGGGCGCGGGTGCGCTTCCCCGCCTTCGTTGACCTCGTTTACCAGCAGCTCGGCGAACACTACAAAGAAGAAGACCTCACCAAAGACGGCCTCAACATCTTCACCACCCTTGACCCGCTCATCCAGCAAAAAACCCAGGATGCCCTGACCGGCGCCCTGCCCACCCTGGAAAAACGCAACGGCCTGAAAAAAGATTTCCTGCAAAGCGCCGCCGTCGTCGTCAATACCGGCAACGCCGAAGTGCTGGCCGTCATCGGCTCGCGTGTGCCAAACGAACAAGGCTACAACCGCGCCCTCTACTCCCTGCGCAACATCGGTTCCGTCGTCAAACCCATGGTGTACCTGACCGCGCTCGAATACCCGCAGCTCTATACCCTCGCCACCCCGCTCGACGACAGCCCGCTTAACTACAAAACCGGCGGCAAAACCTGGTCGCCGAAAAACTACGACAAGCGCAACCACGGCAAAGTCACCCTGCAAGAATCGCTCATCCGCTCCTACAACATCCCGACCGCGCGCATCGCGCTTGATGTCGGCATCAAAGACGTCACCGACACCTTGCAACGTCTCGGCTACAAACCGCGCCCGGAAAACCCCATCCGCAACAACCCCTCTGTCTCGCTCGGTGCCATTAGCATGAGCGCCATCGACGTCGCGCAAATCTACGAAACCTTCGCGAGCGGCGGCTACCTCATCCCGCTGCGCTCCATCCGCGAAATCACTACCCAGGACGGCACCATCGTCAGCCGGTTTGACCTCAAAGCGGTGAAAGCCATTGAGCCGGGCCCGCACTACCTCATCACCTCGACCATGCAGGAAATCCCGCGCCGGGGTACGGCTACCGCGCTCAAAGAAAAAGTCAGCGCCTCGCTGAACGTCGCGGGCAAAACAGGCACCACCGACAGCTACCGCGACAGCTGGTTTGCGGGCTTTACCGGCAACCTCCTCACCGTCGTCTGGGTCGGCAACGACGAAAACAAAATCACCCGCCTGACCGGCGGCAAAGGCGCGATGCGGGTGTGGATGGACATCATGAAAAACCTGCCGAACGAACCGCTGGAACTGAAAAAACCAGACGGCGTCGTCACGCGCATGGTGGACAAATACAGCGGCGCGCTCGCCGGACAAGGCTGCGGCGGCCGCGCGGCAGAATTTGCCTTCATCGCCGGCTCCGAGCCGACCCACTACCAGGCCTGCGCCGCACCGCGTCCCGTGCAGCGTGACGACGACGAAGACGGCACTGGCGTCTTCGATAACAACAACAGTGGCGGCCTGCAATGGGAACAACCGGCAGGCGGCGGCAATTGGGGCAGTGGTGGCGGTAGCACCGGAGTGCCTGTCGAAGGCTGGGGCCCTGGCAACTGAGCCCGCCGCCAAGCGTTATAAATACTGGGCCCGCCTAGAGTGGGCTTCAGCCCACCGGGCAGGCGCAGCCTGCCTTTTCTGCTGTTGCAAAGCACCGCCAAGCGGTATAAACGCGCCCCCCGCCAAGCAAGCGGCAACCTATTCCCCGCCACCGTGCACCTGAAACTCTGACCCATGACCATCCACTACTACGGCATCCGCCACCACGGCCCCGGCTCCGCCCGCCACCTCATCGCCGCCCTCCACGTCCTGCAACCCGACCGCATCCTGCTCGAAGGCCCGCCCGAAGCCGATGCCCTGCTGCCGCTCGTGGCAGATGCAGGGATGCAGCCGCCCGTCGCCCTGCTCGCCTATCGCCCCGACGCCCCACAGCGCGCCGTGTACTACCCCTTCGCCGCCTGGTCACCCGAATGGCAGACCATGCAATACGCCATCGCACATCACATCCCGCTTACCTTCTGCGACCTGCCGCTGGCCTACACCCTCGCCGACGACGAAAACGACAACGACGACACCCCCGTCACCGCCCGCCACCCCTTTGACTACCTCGCCGACATTGCCGGCTACCGCGACGGCGAAGAATGGTGGGAAGCCACCGTCGAACAGCGCGGCGACGGCGAAGACCTCTTTGCCGCCGTTGCCGAAGCCATTGCCGCCCTGCGCGACGCCCTGCCGGAAGCAACCAGCGCCAGCGACCACAAGCGCGAAGCATGGATGCGCAAAACCATCCGCGCCGCCGCCAAAGACAGCGAACGCCTCGCCGTCATCTGCGGCGCCTGGCACATCCCCGCCCTGCAAAGCGCCGTTGCCGTCAAAAACGACAACGCCCTGCTCAAAGGCCTCGCCAAAACCAAAGTGGACAGCACCTGGATCCCCTGGACTAACAGCCGCCTCACCTACCAAAGCGGCTACGGTGCAGGCGTCCAGGCACCGAACTGGTACGCCCACCTCTGGCAACACCCGGACGACGACGGTGTGCGCTGGCTAAGTCAAGCCGCCAAACACCTGCGCGACAAACACTACGACATCTCGGCGGCGCACCTCATCGAAAGCCTGCGCCTCGCACGCACCACCGCCGCCCTGCGCGGCCAGACCCGCGTCGCCCTCGCCGACTACACCGACGCCCTCGCCAGCACCATCGGCATGGGCGACAGCGCCATCATCGACCGCATCCAGCACGAATGGCTCATCGGCGACACCATCGGCAGCGTCCCCGAAAACACCCCGCAACTGCCGCTCATCGCCGACATCGACAAACAGCGCAAACAACTGCGCCTGCCGCAAACCGCCGAAAGCCGCGAAATCATCCTCGACCTGCGCAAACCGCTCGACCTTGCGCGCAGCCAATACATCCACCGCCTGAACCTCCTCGACGGCGGCCTGTGGGCCACCCCGCTGACGCGCAGCGGCAAAGGCACCTACAAAGAAGCCTGGCGCCTCGAATACCAGCCCGAACAACACATCCGTCTCACCGAAAAAGCCGTGTACGGCAACACCCTGGAAAGCGCCGTCACCGCCTACATCACCAGCACCCTGCACCAAGACCAGAGCCTCGCCGCGCTCGCCGAACGCCTCGAGCACGTCCTGCCCGCCGAACTGCCCGACCTCGTCGCCGCACTCGCTGCCGCCATCGCCGCCCTCAGCGTCGATAACCGTGACCTCACCGACACCCTCGCCGCCCTGCCCCACCTCGCCGAAACCCTGCGCTACGGCAACGTACGACAAACAGACACCGCTGCCCTTGCCCACCTGCTCGACACCCTGCTTGCCCGCCTCGCTGCCGGCGGCGTCCAGGGCTGCATGAACATCGACAACGACAGCGCGCAAACCCTCTGCCGCCTCACCCGCAGCGCCGGCGCCGCCCTCGCCGCGCTGAACGATGCGGACGCCAGCCGCTACTGGCACGACTACATCCACGCCCAAACCATCTCACAACACATCCACCCGCTGCTCGCCGGCAACGCCTGGCGTGACCACTACGACCGCCAGCAAACCGACGCAGAAACCGTCGCCACCGAACTGCACCGCCAACTCTCACGCGGCGGCAACTACGCCGACGCCGCCCAATGGCTGGAAGGCTTCCTCTACCAAAGCGGCACCGTACTGCTCGTGCACGACAGCCTGTGGCACATCATCAACGACTGGCTGCGCGACCTGCCGGAAGACCGCTTCACCGAACTGCTGCCGATCCTGCGCCGCACCTTCACCGCATTTGAGGCCGGCGAACGCCGCCAACTTGGCGATAAAGCACGGATGCAGGCAGGACAAAATAGCGGCAGCCGCACCGTGACGATGACAGGCACAACTGGCACCATCAACGAAGAAGCCGCCCAAGCGGCGATGCAGACCGTCACCCGCCTGCTGGGACTGAAAGCGGGTTAACAGACTGCCGCGCGGCAGCTCTTTGCACAAAATCCGGCATCCGTACACAACAAAAAGCCCCTCACCTGGTGAGCGAGGGGCTGGCGTGGGGTTAAAGCCATTCGCGTAGCGGCAAAACCACAAGCGACGGTTTTGTCGCTTCGTTCAAACGACGGTTTTGTCGCTTCGTTCAAGCGACGGTTTTGTCGCTTCGTTCAAGCGACGGTTTTGTCGCTTCGTTCAAGCGACGGTTTTGTCGCTTCGTTCAAGCGACGGTTTTGTCGCTTCGTTCAAGCGACGGTTTTGTCGCTTCGTTCAAGCGACGGTTTTGTCGCTTCGTTCAAGCGACG
>ERZ772971.151-NODE-151-length-44260-cov-19.278769_pt1 | contig 44260 bp, 41 predicted proteins | sample MGYA00511943_ERZ772971 | MGnify/ENA primary metagenome ERZ772971 (study PRJEB29015, sample SAMEA2737929) | human oral metagenome | biome: human oral; feature: human-associated habitat; material: dental | place: China | collected 2144 ... | reverse complement strand
AACTATACTCGCGGTTTCAAGACTTTAAACCCTGAGCAAGACTTTGTCACCATTTCCATGGGAAAAGTCGGCAAGATTTCTCGCATTGCGGCTGATTTGACAGGTTCCAGCTGGTCATTTGCCAGTCAGGAGATAGCGTCAGCACCCGGTCAGATTTCTCTGAGCAATATGAAGAAAATTCAGGAGATTTTGAATGAGAATTAATGGCCACACCCGCATGGCTGCTGTGGTTGCCAAGCCAATTAAGCACAGTATTTCTCCTCTTATTCACAATATGGCTTTTGAAAAGACTGGTGTCAATGGTGTCTATCTAGCTTGGGAAGTAGAAGTGAAGGATCTGCAGGCCAGTATAGAAAATATCCGCAGATACGATATGTTTGGTGTCAATCTTTCCATGCCCTACAAGCAGGAAGTGATCCCTTATCTGGACGAGCTGGATGTCAGCGCTCGCCTTATCGGAGCAGTCAATACGGTTGTGAATAAAAATGGAATTTTAGTTGGTTATAATACAGATGGCAAGGGATTTTTTAAGAGCTTGCCTTCTTTTGCTATTCGGGGCAAAAAAATGACGATTTTGGGGGCAGGTGGAGCAGCGACAGCGATTATTGCCCAAGCAGCTTTGGACAATGCAGAGGAAATTTTTGTTTTCACTCGACAGTCTTCCTATGAGAAGACTGTCAGAAAGATGGCAGCTATCAGTCGCCAAACCAAGAGTTCTATCCAGGTACTAACCTTGGAAGATGCGGATAGTTTGCAGGATACAATCAATCAATCAGACCTTCTGGTCAATGGGACTAGTCTAGGTATGGATGGCATCAGCATGCCCCTACCTGAAAAGATTGAGCTGCCTAGCCAGATTTTAGTTGCAGATGTTATCTACCAACCTTTTGAAACGCCCTTTCTCAAATGGGCCAGAAATCAAAATGCCACAGCGGTCAATGGACTTGGTATGCTGCTCTATCAGGGAGCAGAAGCCTTTGAGCTTTGGACTGGTAAAATCATGCCCAGTCAGGAAATTTGGCAGTGTTTAGAAGAATTGTATAAATAAGGAGGCGCTTATGAAACTGAATGTGAATCTCCCGCATCATCCCTATGATATTCTCATCGAAAAGGGGTCTTTATCTCAGGCTGGAAGTTGGCTGAGTCAGCTTTGGCAGCCTCAAAAGGTAGTCATCGTCACGGACAATCGAGTGGCTAGACTCTATGCGGAAAGGGTCAAGCTGAGCTTGGAAGCGGCTGGGTTTGAGGCCTTTGTCTTTGACTTTTTGGAGGGTGAAGCCAGCAAGAACTTAAAGACGGTCAACAAAGTCTATGAGTTTTTGGTCAAGGTTGGTCTGACCCGCAGTGACGGCATTGTAGCCTTGGGAGGCGGAGTCGTCGGTGATTTGGCGGGCTTTGCCGCTTCGACCTACATGCGGGGTGTGCATTTCGTGCAGATTCCGACCAGTCTGACAGCCCAAGTGGACTCCTCTATTGGTGGTAAGACAGGTGTCAATACGCCTTGGGCCAAGAATATGGTCGGAACTTTTACCCAGCCTGACGGAGTTCTGATTGACCCTGAAGTCTTGCATACTTTGGGTCAGCGGGAACTGATCGAAGGTATGGGTGAGGTAGTAAAATACGGCTTGATTGAGGATAAGGAACTCTGGGATGAGCTTTCGGAAATGGATGGCAGCCCTGAGTCGATTTTGGAGCATGCGGAGAGCATCATCTACCATTCCTGCGATGTTAAACGTAAGATTGTGGTCGAGGACGAGCTGGATAATGGTGTTCGCCTTTACCTGAACTTCGGCCATACCATTGGGCACGCTATTGAAGCGACAGCGGGCTATGGAAAAGTCATGCACGGTGAAGCCGTGGCGATTGGCATGGTACAGGTTTCCCGCGTCGCTGAAAAGAAAGGCCTCATGCCAGCCGGAATTACAGAAGACATCGTCCGTATGTGTCAGAAGTTTGGCTTGCCGGTGGATTATCAGCCTTGGAATGAGAATGCTCTCTATCAAGCCTTGACTCATGATAAGAAGGCTAGAGGCAACTCTATCAAGCTAGTACTGGTGCCCGAGCTAGGGTCGGCTAGTATTCACCAGATTCCGCTGGAAGAGATGAAAGAATTTCTGAAGAAATAGGTGCCAGATGGCGTTTAAGACGATTGGACATTTTAGATGAAAAGTAGACAGAATGTCCATCTCTTTCTATCCCAGAATAGGAGAAAATGTATGAGATACTTAACAGCAGGTGAATCGCACGGACCACGTCTGACAGCTATTATTGAGGGTGTGCCGGCTGGTCTTCCTCTGACCGCTGATTATATCAATGCTGAGCTCAAGCGCCGCCAGGGTGGTTACGGCCGCGGTGCCCGCATGAAGATTGAAAGCGACCAAGTCGAGATTACATCTGGGGTTCGGCATGGCTTGACCATGGGGGGGCCGATCACCCTCAATGTTACAAATCTGGATCATCAGAAGTGGCTGGAGATCATGAGTGCGGCGGATGTGGATGAAAAGAAAAAAGGGCTGCGCAAGATTACCAAACCACGACCTGGCCATGCGGACTTAGTCGGAGGTATGAAATACCGCTTTGATGATTTGCGAAATTCTCTGGAGCGTTCTTCTGCCCGCGAAACGACCATGCGTGTGGCAGTCGGAGCAGTAGCCAAGCGTTTGCTGGAAGAAATCGGTGTGGAGGTAGCCAGCCATATCGTAACCTTTGGCGGCATTGATATTGATGTGCCGGCCGATCTAACTGTAGCAGAAATCAAGGAAAGAGCTGCCCAGTCAGAGGTTTCCATTGTCAATCCTGAGCGCGAAGAAGAAATCAAGGCCTACATTGATCAAATTAAGAAAGACGGGGATACCATCGGTGGTGTCATTGAGACTATCGTTGGCGGTGTGCCGGTCGGTCTCGGCTCCTATGTCCAATGGGACAAGAAGCTGGATGCCAAAATTGCTCAAGGAGTCGTGTCTATCAATGCTTTCAAGGGGGTTGAGTTTGGTGTGGGCTTTGAAGCTGGCCGTCTCAAAGGCAGTCAAGTCATGGATGAAATCCTCTGGTCTGAGGAAGATGGCTTCACTCGAAGAACCAATAATCTAGGCGGCTTTGAGGGCGGTATGACCAATGGTCAGCCAATCGTGGTGCGCGGTGTTATGAAGCCCATTCCAACTCTTTACAAGCCACTGATGAGCGTGGATATTGAGACCCACGAGCCTTATAAGGCGACAGTGGAACGGAGTGATCCTACGGCTCTGCCAGCGGCGGGTGTTGTCATGGAAAGCGTGGTGGCAACAGTTTTAGCCACCGAAGTCCTAGAGAAGTTCTCTTCGGACAATCTGGAAGAACTAAAGGATGCAGTAGCCCGCCATCGGGAATTTGTCAAGAACTTTTAGAAGTAAGGAGAAGGGCATGGAGAGAAAAACAGTCTATATCGCAGGTCTGGGACTGATTGGAGCTTCTTTGGCTCTGGGCATCAAGCGAGCTCATCCTGAGATAGAGATTCTTGGCTACAATCGCAGTGAGGAATCGCGCAGAGTTGCCTTGGAACGTGGAATGGTAGACCGAGTAACGGATGATTTTGCCACCTTTGCTCCATTGGCTGATGTGATTATTCTGGCTGTGCCCATCAAGCAGACCATAGCATTTATCAAGGAACTAGCGGAGCTGGACCTAAAGGAAAATGTTATCATCTCAGATGCTGGATCAACCAAGGCTGAGATTGTGGCAGCTGCAGAAAAGTATCTGCAGAATAAGCCAGTCCGCTTTGTCGGAGCTCATCCGATGGCCGGAAGTCACAAGACCGGAGCCAAGGCTGCCCATGTCACTCTCTTTGAAAATGCCTATTATATCTTCACTCCCTCTAGCCTGACCAAGCCTGGTACGCTTGAGGAAATGCAAGACTTGCTGAGTGGTCTTCACGCCCGCTTTATCCAGGTGGACGCAGCCGAGCACGACCGAGTGACCAGTCAAATCAGCCATTTTCCGCATATCCTAGCCTCCAGCCTTATGGAGCAAGCGGCAGCTTATAGCCAAGAGCATGAGCTGACCCAGTCTTTTGCAGCTGGTGGTTTTCGCGATATGACGAGGATTGCGGAGAGTGAGCCGGGTATGTGGACCTCTATTCTCTTGACAAATCATCAAGCCATTTTGGAGCGGCTGGAAGATTTTAAAGACCAGTTAGACAAGGTTGCCGCAGCGATTGTGGCTAAGGACGAGACAGCTATCTGGGAATTTTTCGATCGAGGACGACAAAGCCGTAAGCAGCTGGAAATTCATAAGCGAGCCGGTGTGGACAGCTTCTATGATCTCTTTATTGAGGTGCCCGACGAAGAAGATGCGATTTTGGGCATTCTGGAGCTCCTGCGCGGAATTTCAGTTGTCAACATTCGGATTAACGAGGAAAACCGAGAAGATATCAACGGTATTCTGCAAATCACCTTTAAAAATCACCAAGATTTGGAAAAATCTGCTAAAATAGTAAGAGAAAATACGGATTATCTGGTGTCCGTAGACTAATATAGATTGGAGAACTCTATGTCAAATATTTATGATTTAGCCAATGAACTGAGCAGAAATCTGCGTGATCTGCCTGAGTATAAGGCAGTTGCAGAAAGCAAGAAAGCAGTGGATGCTGATAGCGAAGCGAAGGCTATTTTTGCAGACTATCTGGCTTTCCAGCAAGAACTGCAACAGCTGGCTCAGACTGGTCAGGTACCGACTCAGGAGGTGCAGGACAAGATGACTTCCTTTGGCGAGAAGATTCAGGGCAATGCTGTTCTTTCTGAATTCTTCAATAAGCAGCAGCAACTGTCCATCTATCTAGCGGACATTGAGCGTATCATCTTTGATCCGGTGCAGGATTTGCTTAAGTAAGCTAATAAAAAAGAAGAATCTGGGATGAATACCCGGATTCTTTTAGCTTTAGCTAGGATTCCAGAAATTTTAAGAATTTCTGGTCTTTTTATGATAAAATAAGAAGCAACAAAGAAAAGTACGAGGTCATCTATGAAATTATCAACCAATGTAAGAGGCCTGAAAGGCCGTATCCGCGTACCTGGAGATAAATCTATCAGCCACCGTTCCATTATTTTTGGCAGTTTGGCCAAGGGGGTCACTACTGTTCGTGACATTCTGCGAGGAGAAGATGTGCTGTCCACCATGCAGGTTTTTCGTGACTTAGACGTGCAGATTGAGGACGATGGGAATCTAGTCAAGATACATGGAGTAGGATTTGAAGGTCTGCAAGCACCGAAAAATAGGCTGGATATGGGCAATTCTGGAACGTCTATTCGTTTGATTTCTGGTGTTTTGGCTGGCCAGGATTTTGAGGCTGAAATGTTTGGTGACGACAGTCTATCAAAGCGTCCTATGGATCGGGTGACCATTCCTCTGCGGCAGATGGGAGTAGAGATTGCTGGTCAGACCGAGCGTGATTTACCACCGCTCAAGATGAAGGGTAGCAAAGATTTGCAGCCTATTCATTATCAGCTGCCAGTGGCTTCTGCTCAGGTTAAGTCGGCCTTGATTTTTGCTGCCTTGCAGGCTCAGGGAGAGTCGATTATTATAGAAAAGGAAATCACCCGTAATCATACAGAAGATATGATTGTCCAGTTTGGTGGGCAGATCGAGGTTGAGGGCAAGGAAATCCGCATTCAGGGTGGCCAGGAATTCACTGCTCAGGAAGTGACGGTTCCAGGTGACATTTCCAGTGCGGCCTTCTGGCTGGTAGCTGGATTGATTGTACCGGACTCTAAGATTGTTTTAGAAAATGTTGGCATCAATGAAACTCGTACAGGTATTCTAGAAGTAATAGAGGCCATGGGCGGACGGATGACGCTGTCGGATGTCGATCCAGTAGCCAAGTCTGCAACTATCACTGTTGAGACTTCTGAGCTTAAGGGCACGGAGATTGGCGGCGAGATTATCCCACGCTTGATCGATGAGTTGCCGATTATTGCGCTTCTTGCGACTCAGGCTCAGGGACGGACTGTCATTCGTGATGCAGAGGAGCTCAAAGTCAAGGAAACCGACCGTATCCAGGTAGTGGCAGACGCTCTCAATAGCATGGGCGCAGCTATTACCCCGACGGAAGACGGCATGATTATCGAAGGGAAAACACCTCTACATGGTGCCCAAGTCAACACCCTGGGCGACCATCGCATCGGGATGATGACGGCAATTGCTGCTTTGTTGGCTCAAAGCGGTCAGGTAGAACTTGAGCGGTCTGAAGCCATTAAAACCAGCTATCCAAGCTTCTTCAGCGACTTGGAGGGCTTGATGCATGGCTAAGATATTGCTGGGCTTTATGGGAGCCGGAAAATCTACAGTGGCCAGAGGCTTAGCCCAAGACTTTGTTGATATGGATGAACTGCTCTGTCAGAGGCTGGGCATGTCTATCAAGGACTATTTTGATCAGCATGGTGAAGCGGCCTTTCGGGCTGCTGAAGCCCAACTCTTGGCTGAGTTGATCGATACGGACTTGGTCGTCTCAACTGGCGGCGGTGTCATCGTCAGTCCAGAAAACCGTAGATTACTGGCTCAGAATGCTGACAATATCTACCTGAAAGCAGATTTTGAAACGCTCTATCAGCGAATTCAGCAGGATGCTGAGCAGGAGCGGCCTTTGTTCTTAAATCAGAGCAAGTCAGACTTGCAGCAGATTTTTGAGCAGCGTCAAGCCTGGTATGAGGAAGTGGCGACCCAGATTGTCGATACGAGGCTCAAAAGCCCACAGGAAATTATTGAGGAAATTCAATGAAAATAGCATTTTTAGGTCCCAGAGGCTCCTTTTCTCACCATGTAGCCCAAGCTGCTTTTCCCAGCGAGGACTTGGTGTCCTATCAGAATATCACTGAGGTCATGAAGGCTTATGAGGCTAGGGAAGTGGATTACTCGGTTGTTCCGGTGGAAAATTCCATCGAGGGCAGTGTCCATGAAACCTTGGACTATCTTTTTCATCAAGCAGACATTCAGGCGGTGGCTGAGATTGTACAGCCCATCAAGCAGCAGCTCTTGGTGATCGATTTGGAGAAGCCGATCGAGAAGATATTTTCTCATCCGCAGGCTATTGCCCAAGGAAAAAAATATATCCGCCAGCATTATCCGCAGGCTGCCATTGAGGTTACGGCTAGTACAGCCTATGCAGCTCGTTTTGTGGCAGAACATCCTGAAAAGAATTTTGCGGCTATTGCCCCGCGCACGGCTGCAGCAGAGTACGGGCTTAAAGTAGCAGCCAGCGACATTCAGGAAATGGAAGAAAATTATACCCGCTTCTGGATTTTGGGCCATGAGGTGCCAGAGCTTCAACTGGCTAAGACAGGAGACAAGCAGACATTGGCCTTGACCTTGCCGGACAATCTGCCTGGTGCCCTCTATAAGGCTTTGTCGACCTTTGCTTGGCGTGGGATTGACTTGACCAAGATTGAGAGCCGGCCTCTAAAAACGGCTCTGGGAGAGTATTTCTTCATTATTGACATTGACAACGAACAGAAAAAATTGGCGGATTTTGCCTATCAAGAGTTGACAAGTCTTGGAATTACTTATAAAATTTTTGGTAGCTACAGTGTGTTTCTGATTGAGGACAAGTAGCAGTAGATTGGAGAAGAGATGAAGAAACCAGAAAATCTTAGCCATCATGAACAGCTCCGCTTAGATTATCTCTATAAAAATTATTATTATCTAAACGCTAAAGAAAAGAAAGAATTTGACTATTTGCGTCAGAAGTCCAAGGGGATTGGAGGTTCAGCCAGTGTGCCTGACCATGAAGAGCAGCCGCATACAGTTAGCGACGCCTATGAGCAAGAGCCAGTGGAAATGGATTCTTCTGGCCTCTTGCCCAAATACCCTGAGCGTTCTTCTCGCAGCAGAAAGCAAAAGAAGTCGCCTGAAGCTCTGGCAGAAGCTGGTCTGGGACAAGACAAGCCTAAGAAGCCCCGCAAAAAAATCCGCTTGAAACGGATTCTGCTTTGGGCAGGGATTTTCCTTCTTATGGTCTTGGGGGGCATGATTTTCATGTTTGTCAAAGGCCTGACGACAGCTCACACTGGAAATTCTAAACCAGCAGAAACAGAATTTTTTGACGGTAAGGATACTAAGGACGGAGTGAATATCCTCATTCTCGGAACAGATGGCCGAGTTGGTGACGACTCAACTGAGACACGGACTGACTCTATTATGGTCTTGAATGTCGGAAATAAGGACCACAAGGTGAAATTGGTCAGCTTTATGCGTGATACCCTTATTCACATTGACGGCGTCAGCAATGAGTACACGGATCCGTCGCAGGCAGATTACTATGACCAAAAGCTCAATTCTGCCTACACGATTGGGGAGCAAAACCACAACCGCGGTGCAAACTATGTCCGCCAGATGCTCAAAGATAATTTTGATTTGGACATCAAATATTATGCACTGGTGGATTTTCAGACCTTTGCGACAGCTATTGACACCCTTTTCCCAAATGGCGTCAGCATGAATGCCCAGTTCTCAACCATTGATGGGGAGAAGGTGACAGAAGTTGAAGTGCCAGATGACCTGAATATGAAAGACGGAGTGGTGCCCAACCAAACCATCAAGGTTGGTCAGCAGCAGATGGACGGTCGGACCCTGCTCAACTACGCTCGCTTTCGTAAGGATGATGAGGGGGACTTTGGCCGGACCCGCCGCCAGCAGGAAGTATTGACAGCAGTCTTCCAGCAAGTCAAGGATCCGACTAAACTCTTTACCGGATCGGAGGCTCTTGGTAAGGTCTTTGCCTTGACTTCGACCAATGTGCCTTACAGCTTCCTTTTGACCAATGGTCTCTCTATGGCAGGAGATTCCCGTAATGGGGTTGAGCGCCTGACGATTCCGGAAAATGGCGACTGGGTTGATACCTATGACATGTACGGTGGCCAAGGACTCTTGATTGACTTTGAAGCCTATAAAGAAAGACTGCAGCAAATGGGGCTCAGATAAGATATATGATATAATGAAAGGTAGGACGATGTCCTGCCTTTTCTTTTGGGAAATAGCAGAGCGATAAAGCAGAAAGAGAAAAATATGTTAAAAAAGAATGATATGATTGAAGTTGAAATCGTGGATCTGAGCCATGAGGGAGCAGGAGTGGCCAAGGCAGAAGGCTTGGTTTTCTTTGTTGAAAACGCCCTGCCCGGTGAACTCATCCGCATGCGTGTTCTCAAGGTCAACAAAAAAATCGGCTTTGGCAAAGTGGAGGAATTTCTCCGTACTTCAGACCAGCGCAATGAAAGTCTTGATATGGCCTATCTGCGTACGGGGATTGCTGACTTGGGGCATCTGAACTATCCAGCTCAGCTGGACTTCAAACGCAAGCAGGTCAAGGACAGTCTCTATAAGATTGCTGGTTTATCCGATGTAGAGGTGCCGCCGACACTTGGTATGGAGCAGCCGCTGGGCTACCGCAATAAGGCTCAAGTGCCTGTCCGCCGTGTCAATGGCCAGCTGGAAACAGGATTTTTCCGGAAAAATTCCCATGACCTCCTGCCGATTGAAGATTTCTATATTCAGGACCCAATTATTGATCAAGTTATCCTCTTTACACGCGACTTGCTGCGTCGTTTTGACCTCAAACCTTATGATGAGCAAGAAAAGACTGGACTCATTCGCAATCTAGTTGTTCGCCGTGGGCATTATTCAGGGGAAATCATGGTAATCCTAGTCACAACCCGACCTAAAATTTTCCGAGTAGAGCAGATGATGGAGCGCTTGACAGAAGCCTTCCCAGCTATCAAGTCCATCATGCAGAATATCAACGACCAGCCGGGTAATGCGATTTTCGGAAAAGACTGGCGAACGCTTTATGGCCAAGACTACATTACCGACCAGATGCTGGGAAATGACTTCCAGATTGCTGCACCGGCCTTTTACCAAGTCAATACCGAAATGGCAGAAAAGCTCTATCAGATAGCCATTGACTTTTCCGAGCTGACTGCAGATGATGTGGTTATTGATGCCTACTCAGGTATCGGGACGATTGGGCTCTCTGTTGCTAAACATGTCAAGCAGGTCTATGGTGTGGAAGTGATCCCAGAAGCGGTCGAAAATAGTCGAAAGAACGCAGAAATCAATGGCATTGCCAATGCCAGCTATGTCTGCGCTCCTGCTGAAGAAGCCATCCAAAACTGGCTTAAAGAGGGCATCCAAGCGGATGTCATTCTAGTCGATCCACCACGAAAAGGCCTGACAGAGAGCTTCATCAAAGCCAGCGTCAGCATGGAGCCCAAGAAAATCACTTATATCTCCTGCAATGTCGCTACTATGGCGCGTGATATCAAACTCTATCAAGAATTAGGATATGAGTTGAAGAAAGTCCAGCCGGTGGATTTATTTCCGCAAACGCATCATGTGGAGTGTGTAGGATTGCTTGTTCGAGCTGAGGCATCAGCGAAGTAGAAGTAGATGATCCGCCCATGGGATAGGACTCGTAGAATGAGGAAATTATGACGAAACGATACGGTAACAGCTGTGTAGCTTTGATGGTAAAACAATAAAAAAATTTTAATATCTTAGTCAAGATAATTATTACATTACCTTTTGATATATAAGTGGAAAACTGTAACTTTTATGTTGCAGTTTTTTTATTACATCATGATATAATTAAGAAAACAAAATATAGAGGAGCTTTTATGAAAAAAGAACAAGTATTTCAAAATGTAGAATCATTACAGCAAGTCGTAAATGTCATTAATGAAGCGTCTGGTGCGCTGAATGACAAGACACGTACAATGCGAGAGAGTGCAATACCAGAAGTTTTAGCAGGTGCCCTGGGAGCAGGCGTCGGTGGAATTGGATCATTTGCTGCTCTCTACGGTTTAGGTACTGTTGGCTTATCCGCTGCCGGAATTACATCTGGACTTGCAGCTGCAGGAAGTATTGTTGGTGGCGGAATGGTAGCTGGCGTCTTTGTTTTAGCAGCACCTGCTGTTGTCTTAGCTGGAGGAGCTATTTTATTAGCATCTAATTTAAAAAATAATCAACTTAAACAGGAAAAAGAACGATTATATAAAGAGGCGCTACAAAAACATGAAGCAATTATACAAGCACTGAAGGCTGAGACGGATGCTGATAAAGAGCGTCTGGATTATTTACAAAGTTTAAATATTCTTCTTACACAAGCGATAAAAGATTTAAAAAATGATTTAGGAAAATCGTAATGAGTAAATTTAAATATTCAGATGAAGAAAGACAATTTAATAATATTTTTGTCTATCAAACTAGAGAGTTAAGTCTAATCAAAAGGCATGATAAGACAGGTGTGGAAGCAAGGATATCAGAAAGTGAAGAGTTATTAAAAGAGCTAGGGTATAATCTAAATTATTTACCAAAAATAGATACTGAAGCAGAAAAACGAACTATAGTAGTTCCTAAATGGGAAGATTTAATTGCAAAGTCTGAACATGAAGTCGGTTCTACGAATGACTTAGAAGTACTTTTTACAAATGAAGAGCTAGAGATAAATGAAGCTATTGTTCGAGAATTGAATGATGATTTTAATAATATACATAAACTTGATGCTATTGACATTTCGATTTGTGCTGGCGCTGGTGTATTAGCAGCAATAGTTGATATACTTTTAATTGGAATACCTAAAAAAACTCCACAAGGTTTGAAAGGTGGTCCTTTATCGAATCATGTAAGAGATTGGTTCAATCAGAGATTCCCCGAAGAAGAAATGGAAAAGCTGGCAAATTCAAAAGTTAGTAAGGTTCCTTTTGATGCACAAGATAATCGTCATACAAAAGTTAATGTTAATGGCCTATCTGCTTACTATCATAGATTACTATCTCTTGGACATGACCCACTTCTTGGTCTAGTAATTGGTGTGTGTGATATTCTTAATGGAAAGATGACTACTATCGATAAAACTGGAAAAATAGTATCTCAATTTATGGACAACTACACAGATAGAAAAGAAAGTGATATTTTCGCTGCAATTGCTAAGCAGATAATTCATTTTAAATCTGATATTACAACTTCAATGGGATTACCTGCTCCATTGATGGGACTATTCAATTTATTTCAGTTCGGAAAAATTGGGAATGAGGAACAAACAATAGCAGAAATAGTACAAGGGATGTATTACGAAGGTTATGATTTTATTCATTTTAGCAGCATGGCAATTTCAACTATGATTGTTGAAGTTGTCATCAGACTAGGATACGCTTTAAAAAGAATTAACGAAGGAAATTCTTTAAAAAACTCTATCCCATTTTCGGTGGATAGAGAAAAACATCCAAAATTACATACTATGCTATTTATAGGACATTCCACAGCTACAGCAGCTAATGCTGGGAAAATATACTTTACAAAAAATCCTATGATAATAAATTATGCACAATGGGTCACTTTTGCAAAGTACTCATATTCACATTTAAAGTGGGTACTAATTGAAAAAAACGAAATGAAAGACCTATATGTTTCGGAAAAAATTTCTAAAGAAAACCAGGAAGTTTACAATCAAATAAAGAGTACGTTTGATAACTTCAGCAACGATTATGTATTTACATTCGATTAATTTATTGAAGGAGAAGCTATGAAAAAGAGTACCTATAATATTAACTAAAATTCCTATGTATGGAATTTTATTAAAACAATCGAGTAAAGGTGAGATGAGGCTATGTAGTCCATTCCTTCAAGATATGGCGGAAGAAGGGATTAGACCAATTGAAATTTGTACACTTCTAGAGGAAAAATATCCAGGTGAAGTGGTAACAAGAGAACGTTTTTATGAAGGTTATAATAAAATACTTGAATTAAAGTTTAAGCAGTAGATAAACTAAACGTCTCAGTTTTACATTACAAGGAGATGAGCTTCATAGTTTTCACTGGGGTTTTACTAATCAAATCTAATAAGGTTCACATACGAACCATATGCTGTTGTGGTAAGTTTAGTAGAGAAGAGTAGCTAATCCTCAAAAGCTTCTCCAAACATTTTAAGTCCCACAAATGCATCATGTCGAGTGTGTAGCTCTGCTTGTGAAAAACTAGGAATATTAAAGTGAAAGTCATTCAAAAATCCTTGTTTTTAAATTTTTGGCAGTGTAAGTATTAGTAATCGAAATAGGTTAATGCAGGCATGAATGAAATTATTGTACGGAATATAAAGAAAAATTTTCGTGGTAAAGTTGTATTGGACATTCCTAGCTTTGAATCGCATTCAGGAGAGATTATTTCTATAGTGGGCACCAATGGTGCAGGTAAATCAACTTTCATAAAAATTATCTCTGGCTTAATGTTACAAGATGCAGGTGATGTATTTGTTTTTGGCAGTAAGAATACTTCGAAAGATATTCATAACAATGTCAAGCTCGTACTAGAAAGCGGTAGAGGCTACTACGAATATCTGACGGCAAATCAAAATATTGATTACTTTTTACATTTGAATAAAAGTTCGCGTGGTCAGGTTAAGGAAGAATTGGAGGATTTATTTAATAAACTAGCTTTCCATCCCTATGTTGATGTATTGGTGTCCGAATTGTCACAAGGAACGAGACAAAAATTGTCTTTGATTATTGCATTACTTTGTAAGCCAAAAGTATTGTGTTTAGATGAACCAACCAATGGTCTGGATGTCATTGCCAAAAAGCAGTTTGCGAAATTGTTACTAACTCTCAGTCAGGAAAAAGGAACCATTGTTCTCATGACGACTCATGATATCTATTTTGCAAAAGAAATATCAATAAGAATTTGTATCATGAGTAGAGGGAAAATAATCCAGCAAGGTAGTTTCTCAGAAATCTTTGGGAAAAATACCAGGTGGATTAAATATAGAATTGGTATTTCAGATTCTGAAAAAGATGCTTTTGAGAGACTATTTCCTGATTTATCTTACCAAGTAGAAAATGAAAGATTGATTGTTGAAGTGAAAGATAGTCAGGTGAAAAATAATATCTTTAATAATTTTGAGATGATATTTTTTGAAGAAGTTGAGGAAAGCATCGAAGAAATATTGTATGAGGTTATCAATGATGATTAAAGAAATAAGAAGGGAGTTAAAGAGACAACTGCAAGAGATGATGCAGTTTAAATTCAATTTATTTTTTTCAAATTTTGAAATTTTGATAATGGTTTCAGCTTATCTTCAATACTTTAAAGATACACAAAGTAAATTTTTATTGTTATGTTTATTATTTACTTGGTATTTTACGAGTCATAGTATTACGCACCCAACTTTTTTTATTGAGGATGACCTTTATGATAGAACTTTGATAAGTGTAATCCAGAGCAGTAAGAGTGTTTTTCATGTCTTAATGTTTAAAATTATTGTTCAGATATTGGTGGATCTAGTTAAAGCCATACCTATATTTATCGTTTTATCGACGCTTAATGATATTGATTTTCCGGATAGTATTTTAAAGTTAGTTGGAAACCTGGCTGCATGTATGCTAACTGTTATTAGCATATATGGTTTGGGTTTTTGCCTATCAAGTCTCTGCTTCATTTTTAATCGTACTTCTAGCATTACATCGTTAATTTCTTATTTCATGCTGTATTTTACTGGCATACTAACACCGCTAGGTGGTTTATTTGGCTTTATAGGAAAGCTTTTCCCTTACTATGCCTTGAGAAATTTTATTATTTCTCCGTCCTACCAGAGTGTTTTTTTAATTATAGTTTATTGTGCAGTCTATTGGTCAGCTGGAACTTTCCTATTTTTCACTTTATTGAACATTGCTAAAAAAAGAGGGAGCCTTTTCCATGTTTAGTGAATTAAGAAGATATTTTAATTATAGAGTTCGATACACGTTTGATAGTATTTGCGAAGTGATTTATTCCATGATTTTTATTACAGGAATCATTATTATTTTCAATAGTGATAAACCGATAAATCTACTCTATTTTTTTATTTATTATTCCATAACTAATGTGATATTGCTTGCTAATGAGGAGTTGGAATTTGAAATTCGCACTAATCAATATACAAATATCAAAACAACTAGACGTACACCAATGATGATTTATATTGCTAGATCAACAACTTATTTTATTTGGTCAACGCTCATTTTTTTGATTTCAATTATTCTATCTCATATGTTTTTTAATGGAAAATTTTTTATGCCCTCATTCCATTTAGTGGATTTGATTTTGATGTCAGTACTTAATTATGCTGTATTTTTTGTGTTATATACCATGGCAATTAAGTTAACAGAGCACTTTAAACGAGTATCCGTCTTATTGAATTTATTTAATACCATAATGCTATTTTATTCTGGACTAGTATTTCCAGCTCCCTTTGTTAGCTATGCAGATATGTTGAATATATTTTTGAATAAAAAATAAAAGTAAATTGCTATGTTTAGAACTAGTTATTTAAGTCTTTCTCTGAAAGATTATAAAGTAGCCCTACGTTTAATGGTTTCATTCAAATATTCAGGCTCCTATTATATCCCCGTCTAGAAAAAACGACTATCTAAGTTGGTAAATAAGTTCAGGAGGTTTATACGCTATGCTTAGATCTTATGTAACTAAAAAGTATTTATTCTTCTATTTTATGGCGATTATGATTACTTGGCTGGAGGCTGTGATTACACCAGCTTTGATTCAGTATATTGTCTCTAGTTTTACCAATCACCAGTTGCATTTGCTGTGGCAGGTTTTGATTTGGGGGATTGTGGGGAATTTGATTCTCTTGCTGGGTTTGGCGGGGAAACGCTATTACTATGCACGAGTGCTGACGGACTTCAAGTCGGGGATTAAGCAGGCTATCTTTCAGACTTTCTTACATAGCCGTCGGATAGCGGATGAAGAGGTTTTGTCCGACCTGGAAAATGATGTGAAACAGCTAGAAGATAACTATATTGAGCCGACTGTCATTATCATTTCTTCTTTGGGATTTACAACCGTCTCCATCTGTTATGCTCTCTGGACTAATTTTTATCTTGGCTTGCTATTTATCATTTTTTATTCGATACCTGTCCTTTGTAGTGGGATTGGATCTAAACGCCTAGATACGATTACTAAGCAGAAATCCCTAGCTAACCAAGGTTACGTCTCTCAAGTGACCAATATGATTGCGGGTGCTCGTTCCATACGGCATTATCTGGGACAAAGCTTGTTTTACAAACTGTTTTCCAAAGATTTGCACAAGGCTTTAGAGCAAGAAATCGCCTATGAAAAGCAACGGACGCTAAACAGTCTCTTTATCAATGGGATTGATGCCTTTTGCTCGGTCGCGCCGATTGTCATTGGTGGTTTCATGACCTATTATAACTACCTATCTGCAGCCAGCTTTGTTGGGATTTACCTAGTATCGCATAATATTGGCTACCAATTTCAGGAGCTATCTTACTTTATCAATACCAGGAAGTCAGCAAAGTCTCTCTGTGATAAGTATCAAAAATTGCTGGAAGATGAGTTGACGATGCCTTCTGTTCTCGAAGATTCCGTCTTTCCTATCCAGCTAGAGCAAGTCAGCGTAGAGCGTGATGCCCAAGAAATCCTAACCCCTTGCGACCTTACCATTGAGGAAGGGGAAAAGATCGCCATTATCGGGGAAAGCGGGTCTGGGAAAACAACCTTACTTAACCTCATATATGGAGAAATCAAGCCTAGTCAAGGTCGGATTCGCTACCATGGACAAGAGCTAAGCTCGGATGAACTTTATCAGGCAGGAGCCTATATTCTCCAGTACAGTCATGTCTTTGATGGTTTGACACTAGAGGAAAATATCGCTCTGGGGCAAGAACTTGATTCTGTAAGGATGGAAGAAATCCTGCAGCAAACTGGTTTGAAAGCTCTCAAAGGCAAAACACCCAGCAATCAAACTCTGTCAGGCGGTGAGAAGCAGCGGCTAGAAATTGCCCGTGCTCTCTATCACAATCGCCAATTTATCCTGGCTGACGAGGTTAAGGCCAATCTGGATCTAAAAAACCAAGAGAGAATCAGCCAGCTTCTCTTCTCCCTCCCACAAGCGGTCGTAGAAGTGATTCATAACTATAGCGATGAGGACTTGAAGCGCTATGATAAGGTGATAAAATTGGAGAGATAGGTGGAGGCATAGATTTCAGAAAGGAGTGGCAGAGGCCACTTTTTTTGTGAGTTGGGAAAATAAGAAGATTAGCTTTTTTTCTGTTTAGCGAACAATTTATGGGATATTATACATTAAAAATATGTTGACAGACTATAATCTTAGCAGTATACTAAAACTGTCCAATTGGGACGTTTTCAAGGGTAACTAATAGCCACCTATATATTCTTGGTCTTAAAACCAGAAAGGAGGTGAGAGCTATGAACTTGACTGTCTTGATTGACTGGAAGTTCGTTGTTACCCTTGGTGCAACTGCAGTGGGCATAATTTTCGCTATGAAAATTGATGAGTCTGCAGTCGAGAGAGTTTCGATTCATGCGATTGAAGCTAGTAAGGAGTACGCAGTTTCTATTAACAGTAATTGTTGACTCCTATACATAAAAAGGGCACATAATCTTATGATTATATGCCTTTTTAGTTTGATATAAATATTTAATGGTGAGAAATAAAATGAAAAGAATTAATTGTAGAGATATTTATAAAGAAGAAACTGAAAGATTCATAAAATCACTTAAACGTTTTAGAGAAGCGTGGATGAGCTCACATTCAAACTGGAATGAAGAACTTTTTCAATATGCAGATGATGATTTCTATTTTTATCGTTTTTGTGTTGACAGGCAGGAAAATACCACCGAGCAGTTATTGATTAACATAATTTGTCGGGTAATGATAGAATATGAGGTAGCTATGGAGAATTCTGGAAATTCTCCTTTTAATTTCATACTCTACTATAATAATAAAAAAATTGGGTTTAGATTTAATGATTTTTACGACTATGGAGATGTTAATAAAATTATCGAGGAACTTAATCTTGATGGAGCTGTAATTCTTAGAACTTGGAAAGTTTCTGATAGATCAGTTGACTGGATATCACATGAGAACAAACAGTACGAGGAGGATGGACTAAAATTAAGAGCAGTATCCATTCATGACTTTTATAAAAATCAATTTGGAGAAGAAGAATACAAAGCATTCATTGCTTCAATAGATGGTTATTTAACAGCTACGAGAGAGATTACAGGTTATCAGTCTATAAATTTTCTTTCTACTATGAATCTTGCTTCCCTAAAGCTATTTGAGGAAAAGATGCTTGCTGAGTGGGATTATAAAAATTACAGATACCAGATTATTGATATGAACAACAAATTACTCCGAAACTATTTACATATTTCACAGGATAACACTATTTGTGATAATTTTGAGGATATGAAAAAAACTTATGTAGGGGGTGAACTGTATAGGACAATGGTTGGTGCTAATGAATATGCTGAGAGTTTTATTACATCAGAATGGCTTTATTATTCCCTAAAAGAAAAAAAGAACTTTGATTATACGTCGGTTATCAGTGGATATTTGAAATCCATTGAACAGTTATTGTATCAGATTGTAATGATGAACATTGACAACAATTGTAAGATAGCCATTAAAAATAATTTATTAAAAAAGGTATATGATAAGAACATCACAGCCTATGAGTCAACTGGTAAAGGTTTTAAGAAGCTTTTAGTAAAAGAAAACGGTAAAGGTTATAATTTTACTCAATATCCATATATAGACTTTACTAGTCTTCAGAAAGAATATATGGATAGTTCAATTGGGGCATTCGAACACTTCTTACGAAATAATAAAAATATTTTTTCAAACCCTAATAAAGCAAAATTGATTGCCGATATGATTAGTTGCTTTAGAATTGAATGTCGTAATGGTTTCTTCCACACGCATAATCTTAATGATTGGAATTTAGTTGATAAAACGCGACAGAATGCTATTTATCTATATTTCACTCTTTTAGGATCTTGCATAATTCCTGAAGAGAAAAAATATGAGTTAGCAATCCTGGTTCATGATGAATTTGACAATCTTTGCAGGAAAATTCGTGAATTCAAACATTACAGTGAGAATTTTATTTTTGAATATGATGATGGCAAAAAACAGAAAGTAATATATGACTTCCTCAATAACACCGCTGAATTTAATGATGATGGTATAGAACACTATGAAAGACTGTTATTTTATAAAGTGGAATATTTTGAGGGTGCACTTGAGAAGCTTGATGCAGGGATTAGAGAAAATCAGAAACTTTATCTTACAAGAGATAACTTGCCAAGAAAAATCTATGTAGTTCATAAAAAATGCGAAATTTTGAATTGGAAGAACTGTTATACTGAAGGCAGCTTGAGCCTCATAAAGATTTTTAAACAGACTGCGAAATTAACACTTACGTTTAATAGTTTAATTCAAATCTTCAGAGGGATATTATTTCGTTTCACAGTATAGCTAGTAACCGTCAAGACATGTTGAGGCGGTATCACTGCTGGTGCGAGCTGAGACTTCAGCGAAGTAGAAGCAGATGTTCCGCCCATGCGATAAGAGAAGTACAATGAGGAGATTAATCGACTATATAGGTTAGCTGATAAAGGTGTAGGAATTTTTTATTACCTCAGACAATTAAAATCCTTGATTTCAAATTTTTTAATTTAATAAGGAATTATCAAAGAAAATATAATCCTAATTTACTTTTTCTTTTTCATAATCTCTTTAAAGTAGAATTACAAAAGTTGTGGTTTTGCATTCTTTTATATGCTCATATAAGTGTTTTCGTGATATAATATAGTTAAAAAATAATGGAGAAATTATTATGAGAAATGATATCCAGCCTGCGCTACAGACGGTGAAAAGATATTTTGAGAAATCAGAATTTTATATACCTACTTATCAGCGTCCATATGCTTGGCAAGTTCCTCAATGTGAGCAATTGATTGAAGATATTAATCTTCACATGGAGAATTTCGATGAGAATTCTCAAGACAATTATTTCTTTGGAGCAGTTCTTATTGCTCAAGAATCTGGAGAAGAACATGAAGTAACCTTGATTGATGGCCAGCAAAGAACTACGACTTTTATGTTGCTTTTAAAAGCCATTCTTCTAAAAATTGAGAAAGATCTTGAAGTTTTACCTAGTTCTGACGCAGAAGCTCGTCGTTCTGTTAAACGACTGAACGGACTTAAAGAGCAAATTGTGACAATGCTTTTTAATGTTTCTGACGATGAAAAAGAAGATTTTGTAGATGGACTATATTATCCTAGCGAGGATAGGATAAAGTATCTTAATCATTCCATTTCAGAGAGATATGCAAGTGAGATGTCTACTATTATGCTGGGTAAAGACTTCAATTCTATAAAAGAAAATGTTCATCAAATTTATCGACGCCAAAAAGACAATCGCTATACAAACTTCTATAAAAATTTTAGATATTTCTACAATATGTGTAGTGAATTGAATGTTTTGAACTTTATCAGATTCTCCAACCATTTCATCGAGAATTGCCAAGTCATTACGATTACAAGCTACAATACAGATCAGGCTATCAATATCTTCAATTCATTAAATGGGACTGGTGTCCCACTTACACCAATTGAAATTCTAGTATCACAACTAATTGCTAAATCGCCAAACAAAAAGATGTTTGAAAGTAATTGGCAAGAGATTGTACAACGCACGGATTCTTCTAGACTAGATTTAAATTCGTTAATTACTCACTATATTTTTGTAAAGTTATCAGAGCAAAATAGTGCTGAACGTAGAAATCCTGGTATAAGAGCCTTTTTCTCTAAGAACAAGTATCTATTGAATAAAGATATTGTATTTACTACTGAGTTAAATACAATAATAAACAATTTTGAGCGGGTATCTGATACCATTAATGGTCAGTTGATAAGCAAATTAAATGGAAATCTACGACCGTTTGTTAGTAGTTATCTATTCTTTAGAGAGGATAGCGTTTATCTAGAATACATACTTAGACTGGGCATTCTAATTGAATTATCCGAACTCTCCTATAGTCATAGTCTTTTTAAAGGCTTTTTAGAAGAAATCAATTTGATGTATAGTCAGGTCGATTTAATATCAGAAGAGGAGTTGATTTCAAAAATTAGAAACCATATTCAGACAAATTTTGCGTATAATGATGTGAAGCAGATTTTGACTGAGAGTGGAATTTCAAATTCTCTTCTCTATGTAAATGAATACCTATTTGCAATGGAAAAGGATGATGAATTTAACCTAGAGGGGAAAATTGATATTGAACATATCATGCCTCAAAGTGGGTTAAATCGTGAAAACATTATGTTAGATGCAGGTTTTGAGAATCAAGATGAATTCAGAGAATATGCTGAGAAAATTGGTAATAAGATTCTTCTTGAAGCTGACATCAATCGTGGAATCGGAGATGCTTGGTTCAGAACAAAGAGAGAAAATACGATTACGAGCGGTCATGGCTATATAGGTAGTAAGTTCCCAATTGCTAAATTCTTAGCTAATTATCAAAGTGATACTTGGACTAGAGAAGATATAGATAAAGTGACAGAAAAAGCGGCTAAGAGAATTGCGGATTTTGTATTTGAGAGGTAAAGAATATTAAAATTAATATAGTTGAAAAGAGGGCACTTACATTTTATGGAATCTTAAATAACGCTAACATTTCTGATGACTTTGTAGATTATTGGAAAGAATTCTATTGTCATGTTCCTGAGGAATACTCAAATCCGATTGGATTTTCAACAGTTGTAGATGAAAAAGGAGATTTTCAGTATTATACTTGTACACAGGAATCTCCTAAAGATTTTAGTATATTCGTTCCAGTACACCTTCCTAGAACAATATATGCAATTTTTGAATTAAAAGGATCAGTTTATAAGACTATTCCCATTGCAAGGAGATTTGCAAAAGAAAATTTTATAATTAGCGATAGTCCAAGTGTAGAGGTTTAAACATGGGAATTTTTGATGTAATTTCAAGTATTGTGGGGAGTAATTCCAGCAGTCTTACTTGTCCAAAATGTCGAAGCGATGTTCATGAACAAGATGTCAGATATTTTTGTGATTCTTGTGATATTAGATTCATACTAAAAGATGGGAGATTATTAGACTCTTTTGACCCATCAGATTGGGATTCTGGAAAGTTTTGTGCGAATTGTCAACACTCGTTGACTGGAGGAGACCATGTTATGGCATGGGAAGAAGGGAACTCAGAGCCATACACTATTTGTCCAAGTTGTGGCTATCATAATTTTTAGAGACATTTTATAAACCTATATATCTTTTTCTTCTGTCGGACCAATTGCTATGAATAAACAAAACTAAATACTATTTTCATAATGAACCGGATTATAATTTGGCATGTTTTGTTTGCGCAATTCGTAGGAAAGTGAAATATAGAGCAAGAAAAAGGACATGTAAGAAATGGTTTGCTTGAAATAAACGTATAATTTATACTGTTAGTTGTTTTGTTATAGTGTGTAAATATTAACTGTTTTCATATTAAGCCTTATCCCAAGGCTTTTTAACTTGCACTTATAAGCTCTTATTCACAATCTCGCCAACAACTTGCAATCCTTTTTTTAAAATAGTATACTAGGGCTAGACTATGGAATCGTTTGCATAAAATTGAAGCGACTTTAAGAAAGAGAAATATTTAGGAGACAAAAGTATGGAATTAACAGCCATTTATCATAGACCGGAGTCGGAGTATGCCTATCTTTATAAAGAAGGTCAAGTGCATATCAGAATTAGGACTCAGAAAGAGGATATAGAGAAAATCCTTTTGCACTATGGCGATCCCTTTATCTTTCTTGAGGATTCTTATGAAGATGTGAAAGAGATGGTCAAAGTGACCTCTGATGCCTTATTTGATTATTGGCAAGTAGCTGTCTCTGTGCGCTTTGCTCGGCTCCAGTATCTCTTTGAGCTTGAGGATAAAGAGGGGCAAAGCGTCTTGTATGGAGATAAAGGTTTTGCTGACAATAGTCCAGAAAACCTTGCTTATGAGGGAAATGGTTTTAAGCTTCCTTATATTCACGAAATTGATGGTTGCCAGGTTCCTGGATGGGTTTCAAAAACGGTCTGGTATCAGATTTTTCCAGAACGATTTGCCAATGGAAATGCTGAACTTACACCAAAAGGAGCTCTAAATTGGGATTCATCTATCAGACCTAAAAGTAGGGATTTCTTTGGTGGGGATTTACAAGGGATTATTGATCATCTGGATTATTTGCAAGACCTGGGGATTACAGGGCTTTATCTCTGTCCCATCTTTGAATCTCCAAGTAATCACAAGTACAATACGACAGATTACTTTGAAATTGATCGACACTTTGGGGACAAGGAGACTTTCCGTCAACTGGTGGAGCAAGCTCATCAGCGTGGCATGAAGGTGATGCTGGATGCAGTTTTCAATCATATGGGCGATCAATCCGCTCAATGGCAGGATGTTCTCAAGCATGGTGAAAAGTCAGCTTACAAAGACTGGTTCCACATTCAAAAGTTCCCAGTGACGAGTGACAAGCTTATGAATCCCAAAGAACTCCCTTATCATACCTTTGCCTTTGCCAGCTATATGCCTAAGTTAAACACGGCAAATCCTGAGGTGAAAGACTATCTCTTAAGCGTTGCGACCTATTGGATTGAACATTTTGACATTGATGCTTGGAGATTGGACGTGGCCAATGAGGTTGATCATCAATTTTGGCGAGATTTTCGGAAGGCTGTTTTGGCCAAAAAGCCTGACCTTTATATTCTTGGAGAAGTTTGGCATACCTCTCTGCCTTGGTTAAATGGAGATGAGTTTCACGCTGTCATGAACTATCCTCTATCCGATAGTATCAAGGACTACTTTTTGAGCAGGAGCAAGAAGACCAGTCAATTCATATCTGAGATTAACTGCCAGTCCATGTACTACAAGCAGCAGATTTCTGAGGTTATGTTTAATCTCTTGGATTCGCATGATACGGAGCGCATTTTGGCGACAGCTAAAGGAGATATCCAGCTTGTCAAATCCGCACTCGCCTTTCTCTTTTTACAAAGGGGAACGCCTTGCATCTATTATGGGACCGAGCTAGAATTGGGTGGAGGTATGGACCCGGATTGTAGACGGGTCATGCCTTGGGATCGGGTTTCTAGTAGCAATGACATGCTCAATTTTATGAAGAACTTGATTCAGCTTCGCAAAGATGTTGCGGGCATTATTCAGTATGGGAAATTTACCCTAGAAGAAATCGAACCTGATGTACTGGCTTTAGAATGGCAACATGATCATCAAGCAATCAGAGCCATTTTTAATCAGTCGAATGAGAATTATCTTTTAGACAGAGATTCAGCTGATTTGGTGAGTCATTGCCAAACTGATGACCAGCAAGTGCTCATCTTACCAAAGGGTTTTGTAGTTTATTGTGATGAGTCTAAAAGGTAATGAAGTAGAAACATAGGAACTCGGACAAACAGGAACTTTAAGACTTATTTTTTTAAAGTGGTAGAATTTTTTATGGTGGTGTAAGATGAAATCAAAAGAAGTTCTGAAGAAAAAGTTGACTAATCTAGCTAGCGGGGAATTGGCAGCTGTTTTAGTATTTTGGATGAATTTCTTCCTGCTTAAAAAGTGGATTTTGACTACTGGAGCTTTCGTTTCTATTTCTCTCTCCTTGTTTCTATTGAGTTTTATCCTGCTACAAGGCTCTATTTTTTGGTGGATTTTAATCAAGAGGATTTCCAATCCGAGATTTGCTGAGAAGTATACGGGAAAGATTTACAAGATATTGAAGAAATTAGATCTTATTTTACTAGCTGCGGGGATTTTTGTGATATTATTGAATCACAGCAATTTTTCCACGTTCGTTATTTCTTTTTCGATTTGGATCTTTGCTGTGATTGAGTGGGTAAATTACTATCAATTGCAATTATCATATAGTCTCAATCCTGCTGTTTTATGGAGATACCTTCGACATAGGAAATTGAAAAAGAGTAAAATAGCCAAGGAAATTGAGAAAATCTTATAATGCTGATGATTTGCAAAATGATTTCCAAGAGCCGAAAAACGCAAAGGAGTGCAATCTCATGCCCAGACCGAAAACTAAAGAAGATTTGCTGCTGGCTACTAAAATAAACTATGAGAAACTACAAACTCTCATCTCCAATATGTCTGACCAAGAGCTAAATACGCCCTTTGATTTTTCTCGGGATGAAAAGAAGAAAGAGGCCCATTGGAGGCGGGATAAAAATCTAAGAGATGTTTTGATTCACCTCTATGAATGGCATCAGCTCTTGTTGAATTGGGTGCATTCCAATCAAGAGGGACAGGAGCAGCCCTTTCTTCCTGCTCCCTATAACTGGAGGACCTATGGAGAGCTGAATCTGGAATTTTGGAAGAAACATCAGAATACTTCTCTTGAAGAGGCAACTGAGATACTTCATCAGTCGCATCAAGATGTTTTGGACTTGGCAGACACATTTACAAACGAAGAATTATTTTCAAAAAATGTCTATAAATGGGTCGGAGGGACTGTACTAGGTTCCTATTTCGTAAGTGCTACCTCCAGCCATTATGACTGGGCCATGAAGAAGTTGAAGGCTCATCAGAAAAATTGTAAAGCAAAATAGTCTGCAGAAGACAAGAATTAGAGAGAAATAAGAATGAAGAAATACAGCAAAATAATCATGTCCTGCGCATGCCTAGCTTTGGCTTTTGGGCTGGCAGCATGTGCTAGTTCGCAGAAAAATAATGAAACAAGTCAAACTACATCGACTTATTCAAATCTAAACAGTAAAAAGAGTGTCGAAGAAGTTAAGAATTTGTTGGCTGCCGACTTGGATAAAGACAGTGTCGATAACTTTGTCAATCTAGTCAATGACTACAATGGACTTGTTGGCTCTACTGGATTAACGGGCGATTTCACTAAGTTTACCAAAACCGAATATGATGTAGAAAAAATCAATCCTCTATGGCAGGCAAAGAAGGGCGATTTTATCGGGACAAATTGCCGGATTAATACCTATACTTTGTTGAAAAATAGCATCGAAATTCCTCAAATTGAAAAAGATGACGAACTCTTGTTCATAGATAATGATTCGATTGACAAGGGGAAGCTCTTTGATGCCAAGGATAAGGAAGATTTTAATATCCTATTTTCAAGAGTCAAGACCGAAGCGACTCAAGATGTAAAAGTCCATGCTAAGAAGATGGAGGAATACTTCAAGCAGTTCAAGTTTAGTGAAAAAGCAAGGATGCTTTCAGTCATTGTCCACGACAATCTTGACGGTGATTCTCTCTTTGTAGGTCATGTCGGCGTCTTGGTTCCAGATAAAGACGGCTATCTGTTTGTCGAAAAGCTGACCTTTGAAGAGCCATACCAAGCAATCAAGTTTGCGACCAAGGAAGATGTCTACAAATACTTGCAGACCAAATATAAGGACTACACAGGGGAAGGACTGGCCAAACCTTTTATCATGGACAATGATAAGTGGGTAGAGGGTAAATAGTGTGCTTCAGTTAGCATTAAGAAAATAGAACCGGGAGATTTAGCGTATGGAATTAAAAGATTTTACAGAAAAGGAACAGGAGCAGATCAATCAAGGGCTCAGCACTGCAGAAATTTCCGATAAGGAAGCTGCCAAAAAGATTCTGGCACTTGTGCCCCAGGAGTGGATTAAGAGGATTCCTTTCTTCGTGAGAGGGCATGCGACGACCAAGACGGTTGAGCGAGTTGCCAAGCAATATCCTGAACTTTATGCTGTAGCCAAGCAGCAAGGTGAACTTCCTGACAAGGAAAGAGAAGAATTGCACGCTATTATGACAAGCATTTTTGAAGAAAAGATGAATAAGCATAAAATTAAATGAGCCCTTACTTTGAAAGAAGTAAGAGCCTTAGGAAGTCACTGGAAGCAGTGGCTTTTTCATTTGTTTATAGACATGACGAGACTAGTTATTAAAGTTCTATTTGGACGTTGAGTTCTAATTGGGTTTTGGGACTATTCTCCATGAGAATTATCGGTAAAAATGGTATAATGTTCCTATATTTTCTAGAGGAAAAGGCAGGCTATGAAATTACTTTATACAGATATTCGCCATTCTTTGACCAAGGTGTTGGTGGCGGAGGCTGAGAGCTTGGTGGCGGCTGGTAAGCGAGTCTTTTATATTGCGCCAAATTCGCTTTCTTTTGAGAAGGAGCGCGCGGTTTTGGAGTGTTTAGAAAATCAGGCTTCCTTTGCCATTACGGTGACGCGCTTTGCCCAGATGGCTCGGTATTTTGTCCTTAATGATGTTCGGCAAGGGCAGAGTTTGGACGATATTGGTCTGGGAATGCTGATTTATCGGACCTTGACAGAGTTAGATGATGGGGAGCTTAAGGTCTATGGCCGGATTAAGAAGGATCCCCAGTTTATCCAGCAATTGATGGATCTTTACCATGAACTGCAGACCGCTCAAATGTCCTTTGCGGATCTGGAATTTCTCGAGGAGCCTGAGAAGCGGGAGGATCTGGTCAAGATTTTTACAGCGGTGACTGCTGCTCTGAATAAGGGTGATTTTGTTTCGTCTTCTCAGATTGCTGCTTTTGCCCAGCATATTCTGGCTGGCGACACAGATGAGGAATTGGCAGATTTGGCTCTGGTGATTGACGGCTTTACGCGTTTTTCTGCCGAAGAGGAATATCTGGTCAGTCTCCTGCATCGAAAAGGTGTGGAGATTGTCATCGGGACCTATGCCAGCCAGAAAGCCTATCGAGCAGCCTTTCGTGAGGGCAATCTCTATCAAGCCAGCGTGGACTTTCTAAGAAAACTAGCCGAGGACTATCAGGTCAAGCCTGACTATATCCCTCATGCGGAAGCAGAAGATGCCTTTGGTCGGATTTCTAAGATTTTGGAGAGTCGTTATGACTTTTCAGAATCAACGGTTAGTCTTAGTGAGACTGACCGCTCGCAGCTTCAGATTTGGGCTACTATGAACCAAAAAGAAGAGCTGGAGTATGTGGCTAAGTCCATCCGGCAGCGGGTTCATGATGGTGTGCGCTATAAGGATATTCGTCTGCTTTTGGGAGATGTGGAAGCCTACCAGCTTCAGCTCAAGACCATTTTTGACCACTATCAGATTCCCTACTATCTGGGGCGGAGCGAGTCGATGGCACAGCATCCGCTGGTCCAGTTTGTCGAGTCCTTGGAGCGGCTCAAGCGCTATAATTTTCAACTGGAAGACCTGCTCAATCTCTTAAAGACTGGGCTCTACGGAGATTTGACTCAGGAGGAGCTGGATCATTTTGAGCAATATCTACGCTTTGCGGATATCAAGGGAGCCGGCAAGTTAGCCAAGGATTTCACGGCCAATAGCCAAGGGAAATTTGACCTAGACCGTCTCAATCATATTCGTCGTCGGGTTATGACTCCGATGCAAGACTTTTTCAAATCCCGCAGCCAGACGGCGTCGGGGCTCTTAGCTAAATTTACAGAATTTGTCCAAGCAGTTCGTTTGTCTGACAATTTGACGGCTCTGCTGCAGGGAGCAAGTCAGCAGGAGCAGGAGCGTCATGAGGAAGTCTGGAAGGCTTTCAGCCATGTCTTAGAGCAGTTTGCTCAGGTCTTTGCAGATAGCAAGGTCAAACTGGACGATTTTCTGGCCTTGGTCTTGTCAGGTATGCTTTTGTCCAACTATCGGACGGTGCCAGCGACAGTAGATGTGGTCAAGGTTCAATCTTATGACCTGATAGAGCCTTTAGCAGCTCCTTACGTCTACGCAATTGGACTGACACAGGAGCGTTTCCCGAAAATCGCGCAAAACAAGAGCCTGCTCAGTGATGAAGACCGGGCTCGGCTCAATGATGCGACGGATTCTCAGGCGGAACTGCAGATTGCCAGCTCAGAAAATCTCAAGAAGAACCGCTATACAGCTCTGTCGCTGATGAATTCTGCTACCAAGGAGCTGGTCTTGTCTGCGCCAGCCTTGGTCAATGAAGTAGAGGACAGCATGTCGACCTATCTACTGGAATTGACTGCAGCTCCGCTTTCCTTGCCCATCATTGTCAAAAAGCCTCAAGCTTCCAGTGACGATATTGGCAGCTACCGAGCTCTCTTGTCTCAAATCATCGAGCTCCACCAAGAGGAGATTGATCGAGAGTGGACAACGGAGGAGCAGACTTTTTGGGCAGTGGCTGTGCGGGTTCTGCGCAAGAAGTTGGCAGCAGAAGGCATCAGCATTCCGCAAATAAGCAAGGAACTGAAAACGGAGTCTCTGCAGCCGGAAACTCTGCAAGCCCTCTACCCTCAGGAGCAGCCTCTCCGACTTTCAGCCTCTGCTCTAAACGAATATTTCCGGCATCAGTATGCTTATTTTCTCAAGTATGTTCTGCGTCTGCAGGAAGAGTGGACCATTCATCCTGATGCTCGCAGTCATGGGATTTTCCTTCACCGGATTTTCGAAAAGGTTCTGCAGGATGATTCGTCTGCCGATTTTGACCGGCGTTTAGCGCAGGCTATGGAAGAGACTAGCCGAGAGGCTGAGTTTGAGAGCATCTACAGTGAGTCAGGCCAAACCCGTTTTGCCCGACAGCTCTTGCTGGATACGGCGCGGGCGACTGGCCGTGTGCTGGCTCATCCTACCGGGATTGAGACCATTGGTGAGGAGACTGGCTTTGGGTCAGCTTCTAAGCCTTTCCTGACTTTGGAAAATGGCAGAGCAGTGACCGTAAGCGGTAAGGTGGACCGGATTGATCGTTTGACCAAGACCGAGAGTCTGGGAGTGGTGGACTATAAGTCTGGCGATATTAAGTTCAGCTTTGAAAAGTTCTTTAATGGGCTTAATTCTCAGCTGCCGACCTATCTAGCAGCGATTGAGGAGTTAGCAGACTATCAAGAGGATAAGGGAACATTTGGTGCCATGTATTTGCAGATGACCGATCCGATTGTGGCGCTTAAAGATACCAAGACCTTGGCGGATGCAGTCAATCAGTCTATGAAGCCACTCCAGTACAAGGGACTTTTTGTGGCAGATGCTGTCAAGGAGCTTGGTCCGCTCTATGAGAAAAATAAGACCAACTTGCTGAGCCAGGGGGACTTGGACTTGCTGCTGACTTACAATGCTTACCTTTATAAAAAAGCTGCAGAAGGCATTCTATCAGGCCATTTTGCAGTCAATCCTTATACAGAGAATGGGCGAAGCATTGCTCCTTATGTAGAGCAGTTTAAGGCTATAACAGGCTTTGAAGCCAATCTTCACTTGGGACAGGCTCGGCAGCTGGAAAAACTGGACACAAGCAAGTTTGATAGGCGGCCGACTGGTGAGAAGTTACGCCAGGCCTGGCTAGAAAAGATGAGGGAGGAGATGGAAAAATGAAGAGAATTCCTTTTTTAACTGCAGAAGAGATTGCTCTTAAGCAAGCCCAAGAAGCTGCTTCGGACAAGCCGCAGAAAAAAACGGCAGAGCAGATTGAGGCCATCTACTCCTCTGGCCAGAATATTCTGGTTTCCGCTTCGGCCGGCTCGGGTAAGACTTTTGTCATGGTCCAGCGGATTATCGACCAGATTCTTAGAGGTGTTGCTGTCAGCCAGCTCTTTATCTCAACCTTTACCGTCAAGGCGGCAGGAGAGCTAAAAGAGAGGCTGGAGAAGGAACTGGGGCAGGCCTTGAAGGAGGCCGATAGTCCTGAACTCAAGCAACATTTGGCCCAACAATTAGCTGACTTGCCAAATGCCGATATTGGTACTATGGACGCCTTTACCCAGAAAGTACTTAGTCGCTATGGTTACCTGCTTGGTTTGGCACCGAATTTTCGGATTCTCCAGTCTGCCAGTGAGCAGCTGATTCTGCAAAATGAAGTTTTCAGTCAAGTGTTTGACCGTTACTATGACAGCGAGCGCCAAGCTTTGTTTAGCCGTTTGGTTAAGAATTTTACTGGTAAGCGCAAGGATTTATCAGGCTTCCGGGAGCAAGTTTATCGGATTTACAGTTTTCTGCAGTCAACCAGCAGTCCTCAGCGCTGGCTGGAGGAGACCTTCCTCTATGGTTATGAGCACAGTGACTTTGAAGCAGAGAGGGAGCGGATATTTGACCAAATCAAATCAGCCCTTTGGGAGCTGGAAGCTTTCTTTTCTGCCCATTTGGAGCATGAAGGAAGAGAATTTGCGGGTGCTAAATATCAGGAAAATGTCCAAGATGCTCTGACCGTCTTAGCAAGCCTGAATGAACTGTCACCGATAGAGGAGACAGCTCAGGTTCTCAAACAGATTGTGGCACTTTCCCAACTATCCAATGGCCAGGCCTTTACAGCTCGGGTTGGCAAGAATGCAGACGAGCTCAAAAAAGAAATGGCCAAGGACTACAATGAGGCCAGGAAGCCTATGATTGAGCGGCTGCGAAGCTTTGATCAGCAGCTTTATCAACTGGACTTTATTGAGCAGCACCAGGAAGAGTGCCTGCCTCTGGTTGAGCTTCTGCGGGACTTTGTGGCGGACTTTGCACAGGCTTACTTGGAGCGTAAGAAAGCAGAAAATGCCTTTGAATTTGGCGATATCAGCCATTTTGCTATTGAGATTTTAGAGACATTCCCAGAGGTGCGTCGCTTTTATCAGGAACGCTACCACGAGGTCATGGTGGATGAGTATCAGGATACCAACCACACGCAGGAGCGCATGCTGGACTTGCTGTCAAGAGGGCAAAATCGCTTTATGGTGGGGGATATCAAGCAGTCTATCTACCGTTTCCGTCAAGCGGATCCGCAGATTTTCAGTGATAAGTTTAAGGCTTATCAAGAGGATAGCAGTCAGGGCAAGCTAATCGTCCTTAAGGAAAATTTCCGCAGTCATCTTGAGGTGCTGGAAGCGACCAACGATGTTTTCAAACATCTGATGGATGAAGAAGTCGGGGAAATTGACTACAATGAAACCCACTATCTGGTGGCTGGCAATCCAGCTAAACGTGAGCCTAATCCAGCTAACCGTGCTTCTTTCTTAATCTATGAAGGCTCCAAGGAGAATCCGGAAGAGGAGGGGGATGAAGGCTTGCCACAGGCAGTATCAGCTGGGGAAGTGGACCTAGTCATCAAGGAAATCATCCGCCTGCACAATGAAGAAGGAGTGGCTTTTAAAGATATTACGCTGCTGACGGCTTCCAGAACCCGCAATGATTTGATTTTAGCTGCCTTTGAGCAGCACCAGATTCCGCTGGTACCAGATGATGGCGCCGCAAACTATCTGCAGTCGGTTGAGGTCTTAGTCATGCTGGATACCCTTCGGACCATCAATAATCCGCTGAATGACTATGCCCTGACCGCCCTTCTCAAGTCTCCCATGTTTGACTTTGGTGAGGACGAGCTGGCTCGGCTGTCTCTGCAGGCCTGTCAAGAGCATTCTCAGGAAAACCTTTATGAAAAGCTGGTCAACACCCTCCAAGGAAGAGGTTTGCATCCTGCTTTAGTCACCCAAGAACTGCAGAAAAAGCTGCAGCATTTCCATGATACCCTGCAAGGCTGGCGGACTTATTCCAAGACGCACTCCCTGTATGATTTGATTTGGAAGATTTACCAGGATCGTTTCTACTATGACATGGTGGGAACTCTGGCCAATGGTGCCCAGAGACAGGCCAATCTCTATGCCCTCTCTTTGCGGGCTAATGAGTATGAAAAGTCTAGCTTTAAAGGTCTCTCTCGCTTTATCGGGATGATAGACCGTATCTTGGAAAATCAGCATGATCTAGCCAGTGTGCCAGTGGCGGCGCCTAAGGACGCTGTTCGCCTCATGACCATTCATAAGAGTAAGGGGCTGGAGTTCAAGTATGTCTTTCTACTTAATATGGACAAGGCCTTCAACCGTCAGGATAGCAGCTCTGCTATTATCCTTAGCCGGACCAAGGGAGTTGGCATCAAGTATGTGGCGGATGTATCGGTGTCCGTGGAAGATCCTTATGCACCGAATCAGCTGCGCATTTCCATGGATACGCTGCCTTATCAGCAGAATCTAGCGGAGCTGCAGTTGGCTAGTCTGTCTGAGCAGATGCGTTTGCTTTATGTGGCCATGACGCGGGCTGAAACCAAGCTCTATCTGGTCGGAAAGGGCAGTCAAGAGGTTTTGGATAAGCGTCAGTGGGGCAAGAGTCAACAAGGGCGTTTGTCTGCCAGTCTGCGCAGCCAGCTCAGTAATTTCCAAGACTGGCTCTATGCCATTCAGGCTGTTTTTTCTGATGAGAATCTTGCCTACGAGACCCGTTTTGTCACTGATGAGGAGCTAACTGCTGAAGAGATAGGGCGAATTAATGAGCCTGTGCTCTTTCCAGCGGATGATTTGGCAGATAATCGTCAGTCGGACGACATCCGTCGGGCTCTGGATATTTTAGAAAGCGTAGACCGGCTGAATAGCCAGTACCGCTCTGCTATTGAGCTGCCTAGTGTGCGAACTCCAAGCCAGATTAAGAAGTTTTATGAGCCAATCATGGATACGGATGGTCTGGACATCATGGATGAGCGAGCAGCTTTTCGGCCTCAGCCCAGCTTTGAGCTGCCTGATTTTGGCAAGAAAGCCAAAGTGACTGGGGCTCAAGTCGGCAGTGCCGTTCATGAGCTCATGCAGCGGATTCCTTTAGCTAGTAGTCCCAGCATGGCTGTCCTCCGTTCTGCCTTGGCTCAGGTTCAGGCCGATGACGCGGTCAAAAAGCAGATTCAGCTGCCTAAGATTGCATCTTTCTTCGAGACGGATTTGGGACGACTCTTGATTGAGAACAGTGACAGAGTTCGTCGAGAAGCACCATTTGCAATGCTCAAGAGGGATGACGCTAGCAGTCAGAACTTTGTTTTGCGGGGGATTTTGGATGGCTACCTGCTCTTTGAGGACCGGATAATTCTCTTTGACTACAAGACGGATAAATACAAGGATTCATCTGAGTTGATTGCTCGCTACCATGTCCAGCTAGACTTATATGCTCAAGCTCTCAGCAGCTCTTATGGCATTTCTCAAATTGAAAAATATTTGATTTTGCTAGGCGGTGAGCAGCTGCAGGTGGTTCAGGTGAATTGATTATTTTGTCGTGTCCAGAAAGGAAGGAAGCCTGTGGAACAGTTAGAACGCATTCAAAAAATGGAAAAGCACCTGAATAAATATTCTCAGGTATTGGCAAGAGCCCAGGAAGCTTTAGCTGAGCTGGAGCGCTGCCAGTCAGATTATATCCAGCTGAGGGACTACTATACTGGTCAGAATTTTTTTGATGATTTAGAATACTCAAATAGTCCAGAATTCCCTGAAAATATAGCTTGCGGCGTCTTAAGCGAAGATGCTGTCTATGACCTGATGGGGGAGCATTTTGAAACTGCAATTAATCTGTTGGATTTGTCTAGCTCTATGCTGAAAGAACGTTAATTTATTTAGAAAGGAAAAAATAATTAATTTTTTTCAATTTTCCTCTTGCTTTTTAATAAAAATTCATGTAGAATATTCAACAATAAATTGAAAGCGATGAGAGAAAAAGTCTAAGACAAGAAACAGAGAGTGCCTAATGGTGAGATGGCATGCAATCCTTAGACGACACATTCTTGAGTGCGGATGCGAAATCAGTCAGCAGTCTGAGACTAGTGTCCGACGGCTGATTGCCGTTATCAATCTGGAGTCTCGTACTCCCAGAGGGTCCTCAGGCGACTGAGGTCCGAATAAAGGTGGAACCGCGTGTCAACGTCCTTGCAAAGTTTTTTTGCGAGGGCTTTTTATTATATTTAAATTAGAAGATTTCCCAATTTTCCTTTAGCAAAGCGGTAAATTTCGTCTTTCATTTATTAGAAGTTCTAAAAGATAATCGGAGTCAGATAATGGCTAGTGTGTGAAAGAGAGGTGGCAAGATGGTTATGCTAAAAGGTCTCAGGCAGATCAATCCCTATGTAGCGGGGCAGCAGCCCAATGAGCCAGACATGATTAAGCTCAATACCAATGAAAATGCTTATGGACCGAGTCCTAAGGTGGCAGAGGCCCTGCAGAACTTTGATGCCCAGGACTTGCGCAAGTATTCCAGTTTGGATCAGGCAGAGCTCTGTCAGGCTTTGGCGACAAACTTGGGTGTATCACCCGACCAGCTCATTATCGGCAATGGGAGTGACGACATCTTGTCCATGGCTTTCCTGGCTTTCTTTAACAGCGGCGAGTCGGTCTTATTTCCGGACTTGACCTATGGTTTTTACAAGGTCTGGGCGGACCTCTACCATGTTCCTTTTCGAGAAATCCCACTGACAGATGATTTTGAGGTCCATCCCTCCGATTATTTTGGAGACAATGGCGGCATTATCCTAGCTAATCCCAATGCCCCGACGGGGATTTATCTGCCACTGGATCAGTTGGAGGAAATTCTGGCGTCCAATCAGGATGTGGTCGTGGTGGTGGATGAGGCCTATATTCACTTTGGCGGTCAATCTGCCCTACCTCTTCTAGACATCTATCCCAACCTCTTTATCACACGGACCTTTTCCAAGGATGCGGCCTTGGCTGGTCTGCGAGTAGGCTACGGCCTCGGTCATCCAGACTTAATAGCTGTCATGAAAGCTGTCAAGGACTCCATCAATCCTTACTCAGTGGATTTGTTAGCAGAGCGCTTGGCTCTTGCTGCGGTGGAAGATTGGGATTATTATCGGGAGACCGGTAGAGCCATTCAAGAGACCCGAGATTGGTTCGCTGGGGAATTGGCTGCGTTGGATTTCCAAGTCCTGCCCAGTCAGACCAACTTTGTCCTAGCCCAGCCTACTAGAATCTCTGCAGCAGAGCTTTTTCAGCAACTAGAGGAGCGTCAGATTTATGTGCGGTATTTTCCAAAAGCGGAACGAATCAAAGACTTTTTACGCATCTCTATCGGACGGCGAGAGGAGATGGTAACAGTCCTGGCAGCTATCAAAGAAATTTGCAGCAGCTGAGAGTTTGACTCAAAGCCAGCCGGTGTAAGAATAGAGCAAGAAAGGAAAGCAGCCTATGAATAAAATCACCCTTCCGATTGGCATGCATGACAAGCTTTTCAAGAGGGCGCGTGTGACTTACGAGATTGAGCGGGACATCAGCGATTTCCTGATGGCTCAGGGTTTCAATCGGATTGACACGCCGACTTTGGAGCACTTCGAGGTCTTCAGTGACCATGTGGAGCCCCATCATTATCATCTTTTCGATAAAAAAGGCGAGCTATTGGTTCTACGGCCAGATGTGACCAGCCAGATTGGTCGGGTTATTGCTTCGACCAGGGTGCATACGCCTACCAAGTTTTCCTATTCGGGCAAGGTCTTTCACTATCAAGAAGAGCTGCGCGGTCTTGCCAACGAGCTCAGTCAAGCTGGTATTGAGATTATCGGCTATCCAGCTCGTGAGGCGGTGCTTGAGGCTATCAAGACAGCCAAGCAGTCGCTGGATTTAGCGCAGGTTAAGTCTTATCAGTTTGAGTTTTCCCATGCAGCAATCCTGCAGACAATTCTAGAGAATCTGGCCTTGGATTCGCAGGAGGAGGCCCAGCTGCTAGATTATATTCGCAAGAAAAATAGGACGGGACTCTTTGAATTTACCCAGACCAGATCGAGTGAATTTGATGATTTTTTGCAGGAGCTACCCTATTTGTTTGGTCCTAGCCAACAGGTTTTAGCTAGGGCTAGAGAGATAGTTGACAACGAGCGTATATTGACGGCTTTAGATGATGTGGAGCAAGTTTTGCAGAGCCTATCAGGCTTGCTGGATCAGACAACTATGGACTTGGGACAGGTGGCGGCCATGCCTTACTATACCGGCCTGACCTTCAAGGTCTTTGGCGACCGAGTACCAGATGCCTTTCTATCTGGTGGGCGCTATGACCAGCTTTTCAAGCGCTTCGGGGCAGCAGAACTGACAGCTATCGGCTGGTCCCTAGACATTGACAGTGTCTATCAAGCCATTCATGATGACCTACCGGGCGAGGGCGGAAAGGAAGGTGACAACAGATGAGTCAAATTACCATTGCCCTGACCAAGGGGCGGATTGAGGAAGATACGGTCAAGCTCCTGACCCAGGCTGGCTTTGATATGTCCTTCATGGCAGACAAGGGGCGCAGCTTGATTTTTGAAAGTCCAGACGGTCGCTTTCGCTTTCTCTTGGTCAAAGGGCCTGATGTGACGACCTATGTGCGCCATGGAGTTGCTGATCTAGGTATTGTCGGCAAGGACATTCTCTTTGAGCATCCGACCGGCTATTTGGAGCTGCTGGATCTGAACTTTGGCCTTTGTAAATTCTCACTGGCCTCGGTTCCCAACTATGACCCTCATGATCACAAGCGCAAGCGGATTGCGACCAAGTACCCAACGGTGGCGACTGACTATTTTAATCAAAAAGGGGAAGATGTGGAAATCATCTCCATCCAAGGCAGCGTGGAGATTTCACCGGTGCTGGGTTTGGCGGATGCCATTGTTGATATTGTGGAGACGGGACATACCCTGTCAGCTAACGGCCTGCTGGTTTTTGAGGACATATGTCGGGTGTCAGCCCGGCTCATTGCCAATCAGGCTTCCCTGAAAAATAACCCGGATATCATGCCTTTTGTGGCAAAGATTGAATCCCTAGTAGGAAGAAGAGAGGTGGCTTTTAAATGACAATTATCAAGCGTTTAAGCGGAAGTAACGAAGAAATTTCACGGATTTTATACGAAGAGCAACTGCAGCTCAGCCAACAAAACTTAGATGTGGAAGAAGCAGTGGCTGAGATTATAGAAACGGTCAAGCAAGACGGTGACCAAGCTTTGAGAGACTATACCATGATCTTTGACAAGGTTGAGGTGACAGACTTTGAGATTGGGCAGGAGTTGATTGACCAGGCTTTTGAGGAGATTGATCCAGAGGTCTTGGCCGCCCTGAAAAATGCCCAAGCTAATATCGAATCCTACCACCGCCAGCAGTTGGAGACTGGTTTTGAGGACAGTCCCAGTGAGGGCGTTGTCCGTGGTCAGTTGATTCGGCCGATTGAGCGGGTCGGCACCTATGTACCCGGCGGCACCGCAGCCTATCCATCTTCCGTCCTCATGAATGTTATCCCCGCCAAGATTGCCGGTGTCAAGGAAATCATCATGATTACACCGCCCCAAGAGCACTTTACTCCAGCGATTTTGGTCGCTGCCAAGCTGGCTGGTGTGGATCGGATTTTCCAAATTGGTGGAGCCCAAGGTGTAGCAGCTCTAGCCTATGGTACCGAGAGCATTCCCAAGGTGGATAAGATAACTGGGCCGGGCAATATCTTTGTGGCTACGGCCAAGAAGATGGTTTATGGTGTCGTGGGAATTGACATGATTGCCGGACCTTCGGAGATTGGAGTCATTGCGGATCGTTCAGCCAGTCCGATCTATGTGGCTGCTGACCTTCTTTCGCAAGCAGAGCACGACAAGCTGGCTCGGGCTATTCTGGTGACCGACTCGGAGGAGCTGGCGGACCAAGTCGAAGCAGAGCTGGACAGACAGCTGAAAGAGTTGCCGCGAGAGGAAATCGCGCGTGCTTCGATTGAGAACAACGGCCGCATCATCCTTGCATCTTCTAAGGAAGCCATGTTTGAGCTTATGAATCAGGTGGCACCTGAGCATTTGGAAATTTCCATGGATGATGCTTACAGCTATCTGGAACAGGTTGAAAATGCTGGCTCTGTCTTTCTGGGGCATTATACTAGTGAGCCTATCGGTGACTACTATGCGGGAGCCAATCACGTTTTGCCGACAACCAGCACCAGCCGCTTTTCATCAGCTCTGGGAGTCTATGACTTTATCAAGCGCATCCAGTACACCCAGTACAGCCGTGCTGCTGTAGGGGCTGCTGATAAAGATATTACCAGTCTGGCCTATGCAGAAGGCCTGCAGGGACATGCCAAGGCCATCGAAGCCCGCAGACAGGAAAAATAAAAGGAGTTGCTATGAGACAGGCTGAAATCAAGCGTAAAACACAGGAGACTGATATTGAACTGGCTGTGAATCTGGACCAACAGGAGCCGGTAGCTATCGAGACCGGTGTCGGATTCTTTGACCATATGCTGACCCTTTTTGCCCGCCACAGTCGGATTTCTCTGACGGTCAAGGCTGAAGGCGATCTTTGGGTGGATAGCCACCATACAGTTGAGGATGTAGGCATCGTGCTGGGGCAGGCTCTACGTCAGGCTTTGGGAGACAAGGATGGTATCAACCGCTACGGCACTAGCTTTGTGCCTATGGATGAAACGCTGGGTATGGCCAGTCTGGACCTATCCGGTCGCTCCTATCTGGTCTTTGTGGCGGATTTTGACAATCCCAAGCTTGGGAATTTTGACACCGAGCTGGTGGAGGAATTTTTCCAAGCCCTAGCCTTTAATCTGCAGATGAATCTGCACCTGAAAATCCTTCATGGCAAGAACAGCCACCACAAGGCGGAAAGCCTCTTTAAAGCGACTGGACGAGCTCTGCGGGAGGCTATTACGATCAATCCAGAGATTCATGGAGTCAACTCCACCAAGGGCTTACTCTAGCTTGTCTTTCTGTGTGAAAGGAGTTGAAGTAGAGATGATGATTGTCATTGACTATGACGCGGGAAATACTGCCAATGTCCTCCGCGCTCTGGCTCAGGTCGGTGTAGCAGCACGCCTGTCAGCTAATCCGCAGGAAATTTTAGCTGCCGATGGCTTGATTTTACCAGGTGTCGGTGCTTTTCCTGCGGCTATACAGGAGTTGGAAAGGCGAGGGCTGGTCTCCGTTATCCAGCAGGCTGTGGCTGATGGCAAGCCTCTCTTGGGCATTTGCTTAGGCATGCAGCTCCTGCTGGAGTCTGGATTGGAGAATGGTAAAAGTTGTGGACTGGGCTTGATTCCCGGTGTTTGCCGTAGGATTCCGGACCAGGCTGGTCTGCCTGTGCCTCACATGGGCTGGAATGACTTAGAGGTCCAGCAGTCGTCTGCTTTGACAGCTGGTCTAGAGGGCCAGTCAGTCTATTTTGTCCACAGCTACTATACAGATGTTCCGGAGGAGTACTTGGATGTGACGGCTGATTATGGGCGACCAATCCCAGCTATGATTCACCGAGGGTCGGTTTTTGGCTGCCAGTTTCACCCAGAAAAGTCTGGCGCTGTCGGTCTCGGTATCCTAGAGAAGTTTAAGGAGTATGTCTATGAAAATACTACCCGCTATTGATATCAAAGACGGCCAGGCCGTCCGCCTTTTTAAAGGGGATTTTAGCCAAAAGACGGTAGTCAATCCCGATGTCTTGGAGCAAGCTCGAGTTTTCAAAGAAGCCGGGGTTACCATGATTCATGTGGTTGACTTGGACGGAGCCTTAGAAGGTCGGGCGGCCAATCGAGATTTGATTTCCCAGATTAAAGCGGAAACTGGCCTAGCTATCCAAGTCGGGGGTGGTATCCGCAGTCTGGAGCAGATTGAAGATTACCTGGAGGTTGGCATTGACCGTGTCATCATAGGCTCTATGGCTGTGAAGAATCCTGCCTTTGTTGAGGCCGCACTGGAGCGCTTTGGAAGCAGCAAAATCGTGATTGGCATTGATGCGAAAGAGGGTCTAGTTGCGACTGAGGGCTGGCTGGAAACCAGCAGTCAGGACTATATCAGTCTAGCATTGGCCATGGAAAAGATCGGTGTCCGACTCTTTGTCTATACGGATGTAGACCGAGACGGGACTCTGACTGGCCCCAATATCCAGCATTATCAAAAATTGCTGGCGTCCCTCAAGCATGCTCAAGTCATTGCCTCTGGTGGTATTCAGTCAGCGGATGACTTAGAAGAGCTGAAAAAACTTGGCTTGGCTGGTGCCATTGTGGGCAAGGCCTATTACAGTGGACGAATTAGCCTAGAGCAAATCAAGGAAGCAGAAAGGGGCTAGCCATGCTGAAAAAACGAATCATTCCCTGTCTGGATGTCAAGGACGGCCGGGTGGTCAAGGGCATCAACTTTGTCAATCTGACTGATGTGGGAGATCCAGTCGATGCGGCCAAGGCTTACTATGAAGCTGGCTGCGATGAGTTGGTCTTTCTGGACATCACCGCCACCCATGAGGAGCGGGACACGACGGTCGAGATGGTCCGGCGAGTGGCGGAGCAGGTTTTCATTCCTTTTACTGTCGGGGGCGGCATTCGCACGGTTGAAGACATGAAGCGGATGCTCCAAGCTGGGGCGGATAAGGTTGCAGTTAATTCCTCAGCATTGGCAAATCCTCAGCTTTTAGCTGACTGCGCTGAGAAATTCGGCAGCCAATGCGTGGTGTTGGCAGTGGATGCTAAGAAAGAAGTGGATGGCAGCTGGCATGTCTATCTGGCTGGCGGCCGAAAAGACAGCGGTCGCGACCTGTTAGACTGGGTCCAAGAAGCTGTCAGTCTCGGAGCGGGGGAAATTCTTCTAACTAGTATGGACAAGGATGGGACCAAGTCTGGTTTTGACTTGCCGATGCTGGAAGCAGTCTCCCAAGTGGTTTACGTTCCTATCATCGCCTCTGGTGGTGCTGGTAGTAGCCAGCATATCCTAGAAGTTTTTGAAAAGACTGCAGCGACAGGTGCTTTGGCAGCCTCGATTTTCCATTTTGGGCAGGTATCTATCTCAGAGACCAAAAAAGCCATGCTGGAAGCTGGATTGGAGGTGCGCATCTGATGACAGAAGTAAAGTTAGATTTTCAAAAGCAAGGCGGTCTCATCCCTGCCATTATCCTAGACCACACCAGTAAAGAAGTCCTCATGCTGGCCTATCTCAATGAAGAAGCCTACCAGTTGACCCGAACTAGCGGGCAAATGTGGTACTGGAGCCGGTCACGTCAGGAACTTTGGCATAAGGGAGCTACCAGCGGCCACTACCAGACTGTCAAAAAAATCACAGCTGACTGCGACCTAGATACCCTGCTGATCGAGGTAGAGCAACTGGGAGTAGCCTGCCATACTGGTGCCAAATCCTGCTTTTTTCATACAATCTGGGATGAAGAAGACGGCAAAACTGACTAAATGCTCCCTTGGTTTACTTTAGTACTTGGTTAATGCAAGAATAAAACTAAGAAGTCAGTATCAAGACACCAGCTCGCCATTGGAAAGAATTGTATTTTATAGTAAAATAAAGAAAGTAACAAGGAGATACTATGCTAGAAACCCTCTATCAAGAAGTCCTCAAACGCAAAAAAGAGCCTAAGGAAGGCTCCTATACCAGCTATCTCTATGACAAGGGGCTGGACAAGATTCTCAAAAAAGTCGGTGAAGAAGCGACTGAAGTGGTCATTGCGGCTAAAAATGATGATAAGAACGAGATGGCCAATGAGACAGCTGATCTGCTCTACCATCTGGCGGTCGCTCTCGTCGAGACTGACGTCAGTCTGGATCAGGTAGAGGCCGTCCTCCAGGCCCGTCAGGGCAAGCAGAGCCGGATTCACGACCGACCTGAAATTGACCAATACTAAAGGGACACAAGATTTGCAGAAAGGCGGTCCAGCATGCGCGACAACCATCTTCATACCTATTTTTCCTATGATTCTGAGGCGGATTTCTGTGACTATCTGGACCATTACAAGGGCGAGATTGTCACCACCGAGCACTATGATTTGTCCAATCCCTACCCCTATGAAGCAGCCTCGCCCCATGATGATGTGCCTGACTATGCGGCCTATTCAGCAAAAATAGCAGAACTGAACCAGCAATATGGCAACCGCATCAAAAAGGGCATTGAAATTGGCTATTACGCTCCGCGTAAGGAGGATATCCTAGCTTTCCTAGCGGACAAGGAATACGACTTGAAACTCCTATCTGTCCACCATAATGGCAGTTTTGACTATCTGGAAGATCCGGTCTTGCAGCTGGATAAGATGGAGTTAATTCCCCGTTACCTGAGAGAGTTAGAAGAGGCTATCGAGGCTGTGCCAGCAGATGTACTAGCTCACTTTGACTATGGTTTCCGAAAATTTGCGCTTACCGTAGAGGAGTTAAAAACTTTTGAACCGGAGCTGCGACAGCTTTTTCAAAAGATGATTGATTATGGTCTGGCCTTTGAGCTTAACTGCAAGTCCATGTATCTATATGGTCACGAGGAACTCTATATCTATGCTCTCTCTCTAGTTAAGGAGCTGGGCGGTCAGCGCTTTTCAGTGGGATCAGATGGCCACAAGCTGGAGCATTTCCGCTTGCAGTTTGATCGAGTTTCCAAAATCTTAGCTGAGGCCGGCATAGGGGAGGATCAGTTGATCTAGAAGGAGAAATCATGGCTGAGATTAGGCCCTTAAAATCAGAGGAAATCCCGCTCCTAGAGGAATTTCTTTACCAAGCTATTTTCATCCCCCAAGCTCTAGCGCCGCAGCCCAAAAGCATCTTGAAGGAGCCAGAACTTGAGATGTATATCAAGGACTTTGGTCAGCAGCCAGATGATTGGGCTTTAGCGGCAGAAGTGGCCGGCTGACTGGTCGGAGCTGTTTGGGTTCGCATCATGAAAGATTACGGCTATTATGACGACCGGACGCCCTCTCTGTCCATTTCATTTCTGCCTGAGTTCAGAGGTCAAGGTCTAGGGCAGCAGTTGATGACGGCCATGCTGGACTTGCTCAAGGCCAAAGGCTACCCAGGTGTCTCCCTCTCCGTTTCAAAAGACAATCCCGCCGTTGGCTTTTATCAAAGACTGGGCTTTGTCACGGTTGAGGAAAGGGAAGATGATTATTTGATGCTGTGCCGACTGAAATAATAAAAGAAAACTCATGAAACTAGAACGATTAATTTATATTCTGCTAGCCCTTTTGAATAAGAGGCAGATAACAGCTAAAGAAATTGCTGAACGTTTTGAAATATCTACCCGCACAGTATATCGAGATATGGATACGCTCAGCTTAGCTGGAATCCCTATCTACTCTGAACGTGGGGATAAGGGTGGCTTTTATATACCGGATGACTACAAGATGGACAGCAGTTTTTTCACAGAAGAAGAAAAGCAGTTTATCATCAATATGAGTCAAAATGTTGGCAAAATTGTTGGCCATCCAAGTTTTGGCAGCCTTGAGCATAAGTTTGCTTCTCAAGAGGCGACCGATAAGGTTAATCCTTTTTACTTCGATCTTACTTCCTGGTCTCTTAATACAAATTATTTACTTGAGATTGAACAGGCTATACAAACTGGGAAGAAAATTTCCTTTTCCTACTATTCTAGAAAACAAGAACGAAGCCAGCGAACGATTATTCCTTATCGTCTGATTTTTAAACTAAATGCCTGGTATGTTATCGGCTACTGTTTGGAAAAGTTAGATTTTCGTTTTTTCAAACTTAGCAGAATTCGTGATTTGCAGCCAGTAGAAGAGGGTATCGGAGCTGGAGATTACCCGCTTTTATCTCAAAAAAAGCTAGATCTTTTTCTAAATCCATCCAAAGATAAAGTTGAGGGAAGTAAAGAAGAAGTAGAGCTGATTTTCACAGAGTCTGCGCTTCCAAAAATTTATGACCATTTCACAGAAGAAGAAATCACTGTTGAGCAAACCA
>ERZ772971.141-NODE-141-length-46505-cov-8.067535_pt1 | contig 46505 bp, 70 predicted proteins | sample MGYA00511943_ERZ772971 | MGnify/ENA primary metagenome ERZ772971 (study PRJEB29015, sample SAMEA2737929) | human oral metagenome | biome: human oral; feature: human-associated habitat; material: dental | place: China | collected 2144 ... | reverse complement strand
CCATCTTCTATTGAAACTATTGGATATTTATTTATTAATTCTTCATACCATTTTATCATTGCATCAGTGTTTCTAACTATTCCACCTTCTCTTTTAAAATGATATTGGTATTCCCCATTTACCTTTTCAGAAAATTCACTTGATGCTGCATCTAAAGCAAATGTAATATCCTTACCTGGTTCATAACCAGCAGCTTTTACTGCTTCACTGATTAAAGATAAAGCATCTTCTGTCCCCTGAATTTTTGATGGAGCATATCCTCCTTCATTTCCAACATTTGTTGAATCTCCATTAGCTTTTAGAAGTTTTCCTAAATGATGAAAAACTTCTGCTCCCATTTGCATAGCTTCTCTAAAAGATTTTGCTCCAACTGGTTGTATCATAAATTCTTGTAAATCAACAGCTGAATCAGCATGTGCTCCACCATTTAAAATATTCATCATAGGTAATGGTAATTCTTTTGCATTCACTCCACCTAAATATTTATATAAAGGTAGTCCCAATGCTTCTGCTGCTGCTTTTGATACAGCAAGAGATACACCTAATATAGCATTAGCTCCTAATCTTCCTTTATTAGCAGTTCCATCTAATTCTAGCATTACTCTATCAATTTCAACTTGATTTAAAGCATCCATTCCTAAAAGAGCTTCTCTAATTTCAGTATTTACATTATTTACAGCTTTTAAAACTCCTTTTCCTAAATATCTTGTTTTATCTTCATCTCTTAACTCAACTGCTTCATGGCTTCCAGTTGAAGCTCCAGATGGAACAGCTGCTCTACCTTTTACACCACATTCTAATATTACATCTACTTCTACTGTTGGATTTCCTCTTGAATCTAAAATTTCTCTTCCAATTACATCTACTATACCTGTCATTACTTTCCTCCTTTTTAATTAAAAACTATGCTTTTACTTGTATTACTTTTATTGAGTTTGTTGTACCTTGTATAAATACACTTTCTCCACAAGTTACTACAATTATATCCCCATTTTCAACTAATTTTAACCTTTTAGCAACAGATTCTGCTAAAATAAAAAACTCTTCCAAAGTTTTTGGTGAACCATCAACATAAGAAATTACCCCTCTTGATAAAACCAACTGATTTGCTGTTTTTTCATTATTAGTTATTGCTAAAATATTTGCCTTAGGAAAATATCTTCTCATATCTCTTGCAGCTCTTCCAGATTCTGTACCAACTACTATAAGTTTTGCATTCAATCTTTCACTTATGTCAGCACTTCCTTCTGCCACAGCAGAAGTTATATCATGTTTATTTATAAGACCATCTACATAAAATGGAAGTATTATTTCATCAACTTTTTTAGCTATTTTATTCATAATGTCAACAGCTTCTAATGGATATTTACCCTTTGCAGTTTCACCAGAAAGCATTATAGCATCTGTACCATCTAATATGGCATTAGCAACATCATTTGCTTCTGCTCTTGTAGGTCTTGGGTTTTTTATCATTGAATCAAGCATTTGAGTTGCTGTAATAACAACTTTTCCAGCTCTATTACATTTTTTTATCATCATTTTTTGTGCACAAGGAACTTCTTCAACAGGAATTTCTACACCTAAATCTCCCCTTGCTACCATTATACCATCAGATTCCTCTAAAATTTCATCAAAGTTATCAAGTCCCTCTTGACTTTCTATTTTAGAAATTATTTGTATTCTTTCTCCACCATTTTCTTTAAGAACTTTTCTAACTTGTTTTACATCATCAGCTTTTCTTATAAATGATGCAGCAACAAAATCAACATTATTTTGGCAACCAAATTTTAAATCTTCTATATCTTTTTCAGATAGTGCTGGTAAATTAACAGAAACATTAGGTAAATTTATACCTTTCTTTTGTCCTAAATCTCCACTATTTCTAGCTATACATATAACTTCATTGCCTTTTATTTCTATAACATCTAATTCAAGTAATCCATCATCAACAAGAACCATATCTCCAACTTTTAAATCTTTTGCAAAATTTTCATAAGTTACTGCTACTCTTATATTATCTCCAATAACTGATTGATCTGTTGTAAAAGTAAATTTTTGTCCAGCTTTTATACTCACATCTTTTCCATTTTTTAAAGTCATAGTTCTTATTTCTGGACCCTTGGTATCAAGAAGTAATCCTCCTCTAATTCCTGTTTCAGACATAGCTTGTCTAAAATTCTTAATTCTCATTCCATGCTCTTCATAATCACCATGAGAGAAATTTAATCTCATTACATTCATTCCCCTATTTAGCAATTCTTTTAAAGTTTCTACTGTTTCACTCACAGGACCAATAGTACAAACTATTTTTGTTTTTTTCAAACCACTCACCTCATTAATTTATTTAACTTTGTTTAATTTTATAACAATATCCAATATTTATCAAGAAAATTAAAGGTTATTTTTTGTGCAATTTTGTATAAAAAAAACATTAACGAATAATCATTAATGTCTTACTATTAGTAATGGTGCCTAGGAATGGATAATAAGATAATAGAGTTCTAGTAGAGATTATATCGTAATGTATCATATAAATTCTGTTTTTTGTCTGTTGTAAGAAATTTTGAGATATAAAACCAATAATTATTTTGAGTGTATCATATCAGAGAATGATTTAAAAAAGCAGGAAATTAATCCTGCTTTTTTTTAAAGTCCTCTTTTGGTTTTGTACTATTTTTATCAATTTCTTTTATTTGATTTTCTAATTCTATAATTTTTTCTTTTAAAATATTAATTTCCTCATCTTTATTATTAATTTCTTTTTTTAACTTCTCATTTATAACTCTATTTGTTTCTTCTATATGATTTTTTAACACAGATATTGTCTTTCTTGAAGTATCTGATTTTAAAGAAAAAAGACATCCCATTAATATAAGTATACTTATTCCTAGTGATATAATTCCAAACCATGTAGGTTTTTTAGTTGATATATTTAAAAAAGGTTTTATCATTCTAGGATCTTTATGTATTATAAAATCCACCATTGCAAAAATACAATATAAACTTAAAATCAAAACACCATCAACAGATAATACATATACAAGTCTATTAAAAGGATCGTATTCTAACAAATCTTTAAATTGAGAAAAATTCCACTGAATAAAAGAAAAAATTGCCATAAAAATTGCCATTATTGATACTAAATCTTTTTTTGTATTTTGAGATTCCCTACTTGCGATATTTATTTTTGAACGAGCCGAATTCATATCTTTAGTTGTTTTTTCCATTTTTATATTTAGCTCATTCATCTTTTGGTTTGTTTCTCTCATATTTTCATATGTTAATTTATTTTCAGCAATTAATTTATTCCATACTTTTATTCTTGATAAATCCATAGTAATATGATCATTTAGTTTTGTCAATTCTGCCAAATAAGGAAAAACCAAATCTTGATTACTAAATTCATTAAGTGTTCTCATATTTTCACCTAATCGATCTATCGAAATCATTGAATCATTTTCTGAATTGTTTTTTGAATTCATATCCAACAGAAGAGAAGTGATATCAGAATAAGTATGCCTAAATTCATCAGAATATATTTCTTTTAATCTTTCTAATGTTGCTTCACAGTAGTCTTTAGACATATCTATCTGTTTTGATAATTCAACAATAATCTTTTTTAAATTTATTCTTTTTGTTGTATTATCCATTGTTTTTTATCAACTCCAATGGGATAACTTTGTCATTCCCTTTTCCATTTTTGTAAATTTTGTCCCAAGCTTTTCCTGCTTGATGAGTTTCATCAACTAAATCCCAAGGTTTTTGATTTGCTCTTTTTGTTATTTCATCTAATAAAAAATCATCTAAAACTATATTTTTGGGATTGGGATTGTATTCTGTAGGAATAATTCTTAGTGATGAAAAAGCAGAAAAAGTATAATATGCCTCTCTCACAACTGGGCCAAATTGCCAAGCTCTAATTTTTTCATTAAATAAAGGAATTCCTTTTTTTTCTAAGTTAATTTTTTGTAAAAAATATAACATTTTTTGTAGCTGTAAATTACTTATAGGAGTTCCATTATCTGCACATTTTTTTAAAATAAACCAAGATAATTCAACCACATCAAACATTTTTATCCCTCCTCTAAAATATTTTTTTTATTAAAATATTATATATATTAACATAACTTTTCAATTATTTCAATAAAAATTTATTTTTTTAATCAATTTATTAATATAATAAGTTAATTCTTTTAATATTTAGACTGATAATAGAACAAAAAAGTCAAATAAAAAAGAGGGGCAGGACAAAATCCTACCCCATTATTCTTCCTTTTCTTCTCTCAGTTGCTCCAATGCTTTTTTAAGTTTTTTAGGTATTGGAACGCCTGCTTTTGCAATATTCTCTGTTATGCTTAATAATTCTGTTGCACAGTAAAACATTCCTACAAGAGTTCTAAATGCTAAGTCTGGAACTAATTTATGCATTAAACTAGCCCCGCATAAAATAACTAGGATTAAAAGTTTTTTTCTTAATCCCTTAAAAGCTCTCTTAGAATTAAGATTTTGCATTTTATACCCAACAATTAGCCCAGTTAAATAATCAAGGAACATCAAGCCAAATAATACCTTTGCTAATGTATCAAAGCCTCCTATTAACCATATCAAAAAAGCTATAAAATATGCTCCAAATTTTAATAAAATTGCCACTTTATCAACCCCTATAATTTTAATTTATCATACCAGTATGCGTAATACTCTTTCGCCTCTTTGGTTCTATCAATTACAGCTCTATCCTTGTATCCCTCATTCTTCAACTTAGGTTTCCAAGATGTTTCCCCAAAATATTTAACTGCCATATAAAATTTTCTTCTGGTTCTGTTATCTATCCCAGTTTCTTTCATAATAAAGTTAAATATTTTGTCTGCAAGAGTTCTATTTATACCTGTATTATTATAAGTACTGTACAAATAATCGTGGACCACTGCTGCATTAATATATTTGCCATAAGGATTATATAACCATTGTAAAGATTTAGGTACAGAGGCTCCATCAGTGATGAAACCTCTAAATACCTTAATATCATAACCATTGATTGAATAGATATAATCTTGGAGTAAAACTGCTTTTTTATTTGAAATAAACTCTAATTTTAATTTAGTTTTCTCCATCTTCCTCATTTCCTTTTATATCTACCTTAGAGCCTTTTCCAAATGTATTTGATATTCTTTGTAATGTTCTTTCTATTGCATCTATAATGCTTTTTTTGTTTATTACAGGAACTATTACTAATCTTACATACCAAGGCATTAAAGTTATAGCATTTTGAATATAAGCAATTGCTGCTGCTAACTTTTTTTGACCCTCTCCCGAATTAAATGATTGTTCTGAAAGTCTTATTGCCTTTTCCACTGTATCTGCATATTTCTTTTTAGATATTACTATAACTATAATAAATCCCAAAGCTAATGCTATACCAATCCAAGCCTCTTTTGTCATATTTGCAATATAAAATTTTACCATTTCAATTAAATTCCCCATTTTATTACCTCCTAAAATTTTTAATTTTTTTATAATAACTGTCTGGCCAGACTGTTTATTAATTAGTTTTCAATTTGGAAATGTGGACCATCTTTCAATGTCTTCCAATCTCCACCCCAAGTAATTACATAACCTAATTTTCTTGCTACTTCTTTAATATGATTTGCAACTTCCTTATAATATTTAAAATCCCAAGTTACTTTTCCATCAATCCATACAGCTATATCAACTGCTTTACCTGTTAAATGGTAGCTTTTTAAAGTCTTAGATTTTCCTTGTGCAACTAATTCTTTTTGTCTTTTGAGTGTTCTTATTCCTTCTGTTATAGAAAAATCATAAGGACTTTCTTTTATAGCCATATTCATAAGATTTTGAAGTCTTATATCTACTGTTGCAAGTTTTGCTTTGCTTCTTTCAGAAAACTTATTCATTTTTCTCATCTCCTTTATTTCTTTATATAAGAATTATTAAAATGACCTTGTAATATCAATTTTAAAGAGTTTTATTAAAGATAGCTATATAAAACTACCTTTAATTTATTTAGTCCCATTTAATATCTTCTAATTCTTCAACTAACTTACAAGCATTTAATTTATCATCTAGTTCATGAAATTTCTTGAATGCTTCTCTTTCTCTATCAGAATAAATTTCAGGTACCTCAGCTAATTTTTCATATGTAAAAGCTCTATAAGTATTATCAGCTAATCTCCATTCTTCAGTGTTATCTTTTTTTAATTTTCCTAGCAACAAACCTAATATAATTCTATTAAATTTGTCACGGTCCTCAGAATTTCTAACTTGAATCAAATATCCATCAATTTTTAAATCTGACTTTATAAATTCATCTCTTGAATTTTTTAATTCTTCTCTTTTTTTCTCTTTAAGTTTCTCTAATGATATAATTCCATTTTCAATTAATTCTTTGTTTGTTTTATTTACCACTTTTCCATCAACTACTTTTTGAAAATTTAAATCATAAGTTATTATCTGATTGTTTATAATAACTTGATTTTCTTCTAAAACTAATTGCCCACGACTTAATTTTTCAAGCTCTGTGGCTTCTCTAATTGAATTTGTTTTTTCATCATAAGTTATGTAAAATGGTAAATTTTCTCCAACAAATTCAACTGCATTTTCTCCTAACACATTTTTATAATCCACTATTTTTTCATTATTTGTTGCTAAAATTAATGAATTTCCATATTTTGCTTCTTCTTTATCTACATAAAAAAACATAAAATACCTCCTATTCAGTTCTTAACCACATATTAACAGTATAATAAGCAGGCCTGATATCTAATTCTTTGCCACTACCAGTTTCACTGATTGTTGCTTTATGAGTATGATCACCAGCTGTATATATTATTGGTGTCGCTGTCCCTGTGTTTTCTCCACCAGCAGCATTGGTTGAAATCCTTACTTCTTCATAATAATCTCCATCATTTTTGTCATCAAATGTTGATAATGTTGTGTTATTATGATAAGAACCATACCTTTTATTATTATAAAGTTGCCCATTTTCAGAAATATGTTTGTGGGCTACCTGTGTATGGCTATGAGATGTTTGGGTATGAGTATGGTTTCCAGCTTCATTTATGGTAATGTCGTGTGAATGAGGAGGCAAATCATCAATAGTTAAAGCTTTTGTATTACTTCCTCCTAGCATAGCCGTCTCTTCATTTGAGCTTGTTCCTTTTAAAAATCTATTTTCAATTTTTTGCCATTTTGTGCCTTGCCATATTGTTGATGGGTCTTCTGTTTTAGTTGTTACATAAATATCTCCAATATTGTAAGGACAGAAATTTAAAGCATTTATTTTTCTGTTCAATTCATCATATAATTTTTTTAATGCCATAGCTGTACCTTTATATCCACCATTTTGTGTGTAGTTATCTTCTAGGTATTCTTTTGTTATATACAAGTCTTTTCCAGAATTTGGCACTGTAATAGATTGAGCATTAGATGCTATTAAATTTAACTTTAATTCTATTTTAAAAGGTCCATCTGTTTCTGGTGGAATCCAAGAGGTTTCATCTCCATCATTCATGTAATAATACATTATTTCTTGCTCATTATCATTGACAAATACTCCTATTTCTCTTGGATAATACCCTGTTTTAAGACCCACATTATCAATGTTAGTTGTTAATATAACTGAGTCATGTTGCTGGTTTAAAGTTAATATTCCTTTATTAACTTTTTGGTTGATTAAATGCTCTAGCTCAGCAGGGTTATCGTAGTTGTCCAATCTACCATCACCTATTTTTATCTTAGAAAAGTTAACAGGTTTGTTCTCTGCTTGAATTTTAGCCAAGTATTCTCTACCTTTTTTAGTTATCCCATTAAATTTCATTTAGTCATACCTCCTGTTATTTGTTTATAACCTTTGATGTAAATAATATTATTTACAGTAAAGTCTTTCTTTTTATTTTCCTTAGTTGCTAATAACATTACTTCTTTAAAACCAGATATGTAGTATTTAGATGTGTTTATTTGCTTAAGCTCTATATAGTCTAAGTGGCTTCTAACGTTTTTATTAGCTTCTATATTTTCCATTAATTCTCTATACTCTCTAGGATCTACTATTTTCTTATCCGTATAGATTCTAAAAGTACCAGGTCTACCATTGTAAGCAGTCCATTCTTTTACGTCAAATCCTTTGTACAATAGACCACACACATCTTTTAATACTTTAGTTGTACCTATATTAATTTTAGAAAATATAGCCCTTTTGACTATTTTTTTCTTTTCTTCAAGAGTTGCATTTTTAGTGAATATAGAGTATTCCCATAGTAGCATATTAATCTCTTGTTCATTCATTAAGTCAATTATTTCTAGCTTTTTTAATTCTCTGTTTATGATAGAGTTTCTACTTCTCAAGACATAGTCTATAGACTCATATATCCATTTAGTTGTAGCATCATCAAGAGTAGATACTGCAGCAATGTCTGTTAATTTCAAGTCATCTATTAATATCATATGTCTTCAACTCCTAGATAATTGACTACTACACTAGCATTACATTTAGCAAACTGATGTGGCTCTAATTTTTTGTATGTTGGAGATGTAATAACAGTTCTCTTTACTCCAGCGAGTTTTAATCTTTTGATTAGTTCGTCTGGAATAATGTCTCTTCCAAGTTTATTCTTTTGCCATTCTATATACTCATTTACAGCCTTTTGTACTTTAGCTTTTATAGAGTTAATATTGATTTCATCAGCTTTGTTTATGTAATAATCAAACTCAACTTTATAATTCACAACTTCAGGGCTTTTTACTGTAACTTTATCTGTCAAAGGTCTTATTTCATCAGAATTTACAACCTTTAAAACTTGATTTTTCATTTCTTGTGTTGGTACTCCTTCTTTTGTAAGTACATAAATATCAACTTCGCAAGGATTTTGACTTTTAACTGTAACATCAATTATTTCAGGAGATGTTGATAAAGTCCAAAATACATATGCTCCTTCTGAACCAGCGACTGAAAAAGAGTCAGGTACAAGTCTTAATCTCTCTCTATAGACCTCGTCTTCTTCTAAGTCTGTTCCACCATTTGAAATTGTGATATTCTCTACTTTAGAAAAATAAGGATATAAGTCAACCATTGTATTGATATGTCCTACAGGGATACTATTCCCTATTGTTCCTGGTGTTTTACATGTAGCAATTCCATCTACAAACAAAGCATTTTCTACAATAGAATACTCTTCATTTGTTTCAAAATAAAGGTCATTATATCTAATTAAGCTCCCTTTTGGGATTACAATTTTCTTTTGCTTAGGAGAAATGATATAAAATCTAAATGTAGCCTTTGCATATTGTTCATCTAATCTAAGTCCTCTGTCTCCATACCTATCTCCTAATAAATCTAATCTGTTGTCCCTTGCATACTTCAAATAATTTTGTTTTAAATTATCATTATAGTTTTCTTCTCTCATAGCAATTAAATAAGCAACACTTGCAAATATGAGCCCCTCAGGAGAGTATTTTGATATTTTTCTTCCACTTAGTTCTTGAAACTTATCTTGCATTTGTTGCCTTAATTCTTCTGCATTGGATTCTATAATTTCATAAGTATCTTCGTTCATATAATCACCTCTATTTCTAGCATTATTTCTAAGTCGTTATTTTCCAACTTTAAATCTAAATTTTTAAGAAGTGCTCTTGGCTCATACTTCTTTAAATTTGTCATCAATAAGCCAATAAGCTTGTTTTTAATTACAGGAATATTTTTATCCACCATATCGCTATCCAAAGAAAATTCTCTCATTAGAGGTTGTTCTTCCTTTGTAACTCTTAGTATCATGTGTACATTTCTTACCACATCTTCTATCTCATTTTGTGGGTTATAGTTTATTTCATCTTTAGAATTTATAGAAAATATCATGATTTAAACACCTTCTTTTGTAGATTTTTTACAGTGTCCTCATACTCAACCCCAAGAATAGTCTTAGCTTTTTGTCTGTACTCTATCTTTTTTTGGTATTGCAAAGGGTCATCTACGTACTCCAGTAAAGTTATATCTAGGTTAATGTAGTCAAACTCTCCTGTTGCAGCATTGAAATGTGATAGAGTTTCGTCTATCCCAGTTATCAGAAATGGAAACTCTCCAATGACATGATAGCCAAGAATTAAAGGAGCATATTTTCCCAACTCCATAAACTCCTTTAACATCTGTAAATGCACACTAGGAGCTTTAGTAAGACCCGCTATCAACTCTATTGATAAACTGACTTCCATAAGCTCTCTGCCTTGTTGTCTTACTTTACCAATCCCATAAATAGGCTCATGTTGAGTTATTTTAGCTTTTCTGCTTCTCGATAATTCCTTCTTTAAAGAAAATACATTTAAGTCACTTGCATAAAAAATTATGTCTCCTAAGCTTCCTATCATGATGGACCTCCTGTCTTGCTATTTCCAGGTTGTATTCCTGAGTGGGTATGTGTATTAAGATTAATGCCGTTTAACATAGCTGTACCTTTCGTATCTGTATCAGATTTAAAAGTAGCATTTCCATCTACAGTTAAAGTCTTTTTTATCTCAACATCTGCAGTAATAACTACTTTTGTGACAGGAGATAATGTTAAAACTCCATCTTTGTAAGAATAGAACCCACCATCTGAGAATGTCCTTTTTACTTCTCCTTCAGAAATTCCTGATGGTCTCATAGGGCAACCTAAGATGTAACCTTGCTCCATCATATCAGGTAATGATAAGACTATGACTGTTTGCCCTACCTTGAGATGATAATTATCTGAATGTGACTCTGAGAATGGGACTAGTATATTTAACCAATCTGAAATCTTGTTATCTCTGTCAGGAAATATAACTCTTGCTTTACCATTAGCTATGTCTATATCATTTACTTCCCCTTGTTTCAAGATATCCAGCATTCTTGCTCACCACCTTTTTCTTAGCTTTTCTTTTTTCTCTTTCATTTTTTCTAGCTTTTTTCCTAACTTCTTTTTCTTTTTCCTTCTTATCTCTTTTAGCTTTATCAATTGCTTTTGCTCTTTGTTCTGCATTTTGTCTAGCCCCAACTTTAAAAGCTTCTATATCACAAGTGTAGTCCCCCAAGATATTATGAGTAACTTTATCAATCACATATCTTCCTGCAAATCTACCAAAACTGTCGTCTAGCTCTATAATGCAACCAGCACAGTACATAACATCTCCATCAACAGTTAAGTTTATGGAATATTCTTGCTTTAAACTATCTTTTAAAGTCTTCTCCGTAACTTTCTTAGCTTGAGATTTCCCTTTAGTTTTAATCTTTTTAGTCTTAGCCTTTTTAACTCTTTTTTTTGATTTTTCCTTACTAGCCTTTTCTTTAAAAGCCAAATATCCACTACCATCATCAAGCATTTTTTACCTCATTTCTTTTCTCAAGTTCTTCTTTAGTAATTGTCTCTACAATGTGTTTTTTCTTGTCTGCATCATAATAGCTAACCTCGACTTTATCATAAATTCCTTGATTCTTTTTCTTTAGAGTAAAGCTCCTAATACGAGGGTCTTTAATACTAAAAACATCGATGTTATCGTTATCAATTAATGCATCATCATTAAAGACTATTAGCTTATCATCAGTGACTTTTAAACTTAGAGCTGTTTCAGATAGAATTCTTTTTAAAAAACTAAGGTCTGTTTCTCTATCCTGATCCAATCTATCAAAAAATATATCATCACAATGCAGTTCATAATTCAACTCATGTTTTGTAGCAATTTTTGAAATTAATTCTTTAAGAGTTATTTTCTCCCAAGCCACACTATTTACCTGCTCTCTAATAGTTTGGTCTAATGGCAGAGCTAAACATTTTAATGATAACCTTTGATTATTAAAAGTAGGCTCATCTACATAAAAAGAACCTAAATCCAAAAATCTAGGCTTACCATTTTCAGTTTGAACTATTCCAACCAAAAGCTTTGCATTTTCATCTGGATACCATTCATTAAGCCATCTATAATCTAAGTTTTCAATATCTAACTCCAAATCATCAATAGCATTTTTAGAATTATCAGTATAGGTTAAAGATGAAATACTAGGCTGTATTTCATCTGTAATGTCTACACTTTCAAAAAAGACTATTATTTTTATATTTCTAGCTATCCCATTTTAATCGCCATCCTTTGCAATAAAAAAGAGGAGCTTTTATACTCCTCTTAATTTTGATAGATCAATTAACAAGATTTTTTAATCCCTAAATAAAGTGTCTATATCATAATTTTCTTTAATCCATTCTATGAAGTCATCTCTATTAGTTCTTGCTCTCCCTTTTTCTTTCTTATATTTATCTATTAAAACCTCTACCATTTCTATATTATCATTACTTTGGCTCTTACCTAACTTTCTTAGGACATAAGCAGGTTCATAAGGTTCTGATTTATTAACATAAGTATTTTCTACTGTTGCCATTTTAAAACTCCTTTCTTATTTTATAGTTCCTAAATAAAATTCAGATGAACCTCTTCCGGGTTTATATGTTGCATCCCCAGTTATTTCAGCTGGAATTTTATATACTATATTAGTTGTCTTAGCTGTTAAAGGATTTAATTGATCTAAGAATAATCCCCATCCATCTTCTAAAATAGTTTCAGTGTGGTCATATTCATATTCTGTTCCATTATAATTTATAAATACTGATCCATCTACAACCATTCTACTTTCTTTGTCAGCATTTTTGAAAGTAACATTAATTATTAAATACTTAGTATCTTTTTCAGCTTTTAATTCTTCAAAGTCACTAATTTTTTTACTGTTTACAACTTCAACAGAATTAACAGTTACTTCAAAATAGTCATCCTTAACAGTTTCCCCTACACTAGCATAGTTATTTGATTCATTTGCATTTTCAGTTTTAGCTGCTTCAGAATTAGATTTAGAACCACTATTTCCTCCAGCAAAAGTACCTATCAAAAATATAGCAATAATTACCCCAACTACTCCATACAAAACTTTTTTCATATAATGTCCTCCTAATAAAATATAATACCTATTGTACTATAAATATTTTATAAAATCAATATTATTACATTTTTATCTTTTCCAAGGTGGTAATTTAGAAGTATCAGCTGTATTAATCCTAATATTTAGCTCTGGTACTATGATAGGGATATTAGAATCGAATACTGCGATAGATAACAGATTAAGATTAGCTCTCATAAGTTGATGAAAATATTGCTCAGAACCAAACAATTTATAACTTATTAAGTCCCAAGTATCTCCACTCAATGTTTTATAAACTTTTACTTTTTTCATACTATCGCCGTCCTTCTTTTCTTACTTTGCATTTCTTCAAGTACTCTTTTAACTTCTCTAGCAATGTCTGTAGCATTTCCAGAACCACCATTGACATTTATAGTTATAGTATCTCCGCCTATAATTGTTTTTGAATTATTATTAGAGATATTTCTTATTCTGTCTTTTAAAAAAGATACCCTTGAAGATAAAGATTTTCTTGTTTGTGAATTATTTAAAATTCTAGCTCCTTTTGGTAAATTAGCTAATGTTTGTGAATTTACTAAAAAAGAACTGTTATTCATTTCCACAAGTTCAGTCCCTCTTTCAGCAAGAGTTGTAAGCCCTCCACCAAAATAATTTGTTCCAGAATAATTTTGTGGAATAGCATTATCTTTTTTACCAAACCAATTGAATGGGTTTAATTTAGAGCCTAAGGATTTTAAATCTTCCCATTTATTATGTAACCAATCAAAGAAACCTTTAAATGCATCTTTTATTTTATCAATAATAGCAGCTCCACTCTCTTTTAATCCATTCCAAGCCTTAGCACCAATATCTACCAAAGCATTAAATTGACCTTTTATCCATTCCCAAACACTTGAAAAAGTATCTTTAATAGCTTTCCATACAGCATTAACCATATTTCTAAACCATTCACATTTTTTATATAAAACTACAAATATAGCAATAACAGCTACAATTGCAACTATAATAAGTCCTATTGGATTTGCTGTAAGAGCTATTCTTAAAGCGGTACCTACCATTTTTATAACAGTTATGAATTTTCCACCTAAGAATTTTCCAATCTTCATAAACGTTCCAAATAGTTTTGAAGCTAAAGGAAACATTCTTTTTAATGCAAATAATAAACCTCCTTTGCTTTTAAAAGCACCAAACTTATATAACCAACCTACACCTTTAGCAAACGGTCCTAACAATATTTTATTAGCAACACCCATTCCCAAATTCATAGCTGCAAATCCAGCAACCATCTTAACTATAAAAGCTACTAGCTTAGGATTTTCTTTTATGAAATTAGCTATCTTTCCTGCAAATTCTTTAAAAGTATTTAAAGTTTCTTTAAGTTCAGGAGCTATACTCTTTCCAATATCTGCAAGAGCATTAAAAGCATTATTCCTAAACATCTTTAATTGATTAGATAAAGTGTTTATTCTGTCTTCATACTCTCCATTAACTCTTTCATTTTCAGATACAGCTTGTTTTGCTTTGTCTAGTTTTTCCTTAACTCCATCTAAGTTTTCAGATAATACCGATAATCCGTTAATTACAGATTTATCACTTCCAAAGATATCGCTAATTAATGCTGACTTCTCTGTGACATCAGAATTTTTAATTCTTTCTAGTACTTTTAAGATAGTACCTTCAGCATTTTCAGCCATTTCTTTGTTTATAGTTCTAGGATCAAACCCTAAGTATTCCAATGCAGCTGCTTTATTCTTAGTGTTAGCACCTTGCGATAGTTCTGAATACAATTTACCAAGAACTGTACTTGTTTGTTCAGCACTTACATTAGCTGATATAAGAGATGTAGCAAATGCCATATTAGATTCTTTAGATAAGTTTATAGATTTAGCAAATCCTCCAGTTCTTGCTGATACATCAGCTAGTTGTGCAGCAGTAACTGAGTAGTTGTTAGACAACATATTTAGTGTATCCATATAAGAGAATAATTCATCTTTAGATAAATTTAATTGCTCTTTTGTTTTCGCTAAAAATGTCCCTGCTTCATCAGTAGAAATATCAAACGCTACTTTCATTTTACCAGCCATATCTGTATAAGCTACTATATCTTCACCTTTTATTCCAGATTGAGCTAAACTTCCTGCTATTTGATTTACTTCTATTTGAGATAAAGGACTATTTTTAGATATCTCAGCTAATTTATCATAATATTTTTCAGCTTCTTTTCCTAAAATTTTTCTTAAATCAGCTTGAGATTCTTCTACATCCATATAGAATTTAACTGGAAGAGCTAAAGCAGCACCTGTTGCTAATCCTGTTTTAATTTGTTCACTACCCTTTTGAGAAAATTTACTTCCTAAATCAGAGATAGCTTGTGCTTTGCTTAAATCTTTTTTTAATTTTTCCTGTTTCTCAAGTTCATCATTAACTTCTTTTAATTTCTTTTTATATCCCTCTAATTTTATGCTCTCTTTTTCTAATTCACTTCTTGCAGCTTGAAAGATGTGCTTTTGTCTTTCTTTTTGTTTATTAAGTTTTTCAACATGCTTTTCAGCATTTTTTATTTGTTCCTTAAATTCTGCAGTAACATTGTTTGATTTTAAATATGCTTTTCTTAAACTTTCTAAATTTTTAACTGCTTTATTGTATTCTGAATTAGCATTTTTATATGCCTCAGCAACCTTGTCTAAACTTTCTAATTTTTTTTGCGATTTCACCAAATCTTCTGTAGAGTCTTTCACATCTTTCATAGCTTGGGTTGCTTTAGATAGTGCTGTCATAGCTCCTGCTGCTCCTGCTACACTCATTTGCCAAACTAAACTCATATCTTTTGACATTCTGCCACCTCATCATTTATTTTGTTGACTTTTAAAAGTAAATATTATATATTATAAAAAACAATAGGGAAAAGGAGGTATTTTAGTGAATAACAAAGAAATTATATTTAAAGGTTTTAAAAAATCACCTTTTTTATTTAGCTTTTGTGTTTTGGGTATGATACTTCTGACAACTTTATTTTTAATTCTAACTCCAATAGGCTGGTTAATTTTAGCAGGTTTTTATGGAGCTTTTACAGATGGTTCCACTTTTCAAAAAATTATATCTATGGTATCAATAATTATATATATTTTTGGAACTCTAACATTAATAGATACAATATGTAATAACACACCATAAGAGGCTAAACCACAGCCTCTTTTTTAATCTTCTTTACTTTGCCTTTCTTCCTCTTCCTCAACTAGCTTATTAGCCTTAGCTATCCAGTAATCAAGTTCATACAAGCTACAATCTAACATTGAATCATAGCTCATATTAACTTTAAAATAATTTAGAACTCTTAAAAGTTCAGTTATCATATCCAGATAGATTAAGCACCAATTTCCTCTGCTGTTTCCTCTATAATATTCTTCTGATCCTCTTTCTCGTCCCAGCCTTTGCTCAAAAAACGCTTTACCCCATTCACCACCTTCAAGTAGTCAACAGATACAAGATTTAATAAATCTCCGTATTTAACACCAAGAGCTTTTGCTGCTACTGTTACGGCCCAAGAATCTTCTAATTCTTTTACTGCTCCTGCATCTTTATTTCTTGCTTTAAACTCTTTTTCACACTGCATAAAGTCTTTACCTGTCATTTCTTCAATATTTATATCCAATTCTTCAAATTCTTTTCCACCAAAATTGTATAATTGTGATAATTGTACTTTCATTTATTCCTCCTTAATTTAATCCTAAATATCTTCTAACTGCTTCATTAGCTAATCCGTGAATAACATTTACATTGTTAAGTACATCTATTTCTATAACTGTTTTTCCACCAATTTCTAATTTATAATAAGTAACAGACAAATCAATAGATGTTTCTAGCTTTCCGCTAGGTTTCATCTTTAACCCATCCATTTTCTTAATAAGTCCTTTAAAAGTAGCATCTATGCCATAAACATCTGCTCCATGTGTTCCTCTGTTCATAGCTTGTGCTGCCCCTTTGCACTCAATCAAAATAGATTTCTCATTATTGATTTCTAAGACAGTTTCATCAACACAATCCATTTTTATTTTAGCTTCCAACTTTTTAAAATGCCCCATTAAAGGTACTTCTAATTCTGCTGTTAATCCCATTTGTTCTGATGTAACTGTATCATATTCAATATTAGGTAATTCAACTTCTGAAATACCTGCTAGATCATTAGAACCATTAAAATATGTTTCAGCATCTATTAGAGCATTAGGTATTTGTTTTCTTCCCATCTTTTTCCCTCCTTATTAAGCTGTTAAACTTTCAGCAAATTTTTGTAAAGCATCAACATCATAAACTTTCTTAAATGTTATGGATTTTGCTCCTGGTATTATTCCAAGGTCAATAGTCCAAGTAATATCTCCATTTATAATATCTATCAAACTGTTATCGGCTGCATAGAAATTAACTTTTGCTGATAATAATTGGTCTGCTGCAACAAGTGCATTAAGTCTAATGTTCATTGACTTTTTCATTGTTTCAGCCATTTTTAAAGTAAATTTCTTATCTACATTACCAAAATAAGATATTACAAGTTCATTACCTATGTATTTAAACATTCTACGACCATAAATAAACTTATCTTTTGGATCAGTTGCTAATGGATTCTTAGCTGTTTCAGAACCCCAACATCTCCATCCTTTGAAGTTTATAGCAGTAACTACTCCATTTTTATTTAAGAAATTGGCTTGTTGTTCCTTATCTAACCTTATTTCTTCATAACTTCCACTAGCATTTTTCCATACAAAAGCATCCATTTTGTATGAGTAATTAGATGGACCTTGACTAGGTACTCCATTGTTTTCTCCATCTACTTTCATAGATAAAGCTGCATAGTGGATAGATTGATAATATACTTCTCCTGAAAGTCTAATCTTTCCATATAAAATAACTTGGTCATTACTTAAAATATTATTAGTTTCTTTCCATTCAACCAATTCATTATATTTCTTATCAATAGGAGCATTAATTAAAACCATAGCTTCAAACATTCCACCATTTAAATTTTTAGATTTAGTTTCCATAATAGCTGCAACATCACTTTCATGAGAAAAATCAGGAACATCTATAAAAGCTGGTAATTCTGAATATTTTAGAAATATCTCATTAACTAACTCTAACCCAGTTCTTTTCATTGTTGCACTGTCAAAACCACCTATTGCTTCTGTTTTAGTAACTTTTGATAAATCAACTTCTTCATATTCAACATCAATATTATTTCCAGCTACTGTTGCATATATTTCTAATCCTTCTGATGTATAAACTATTCTTGCATCTGAAATAACTTGTTTTCCAGCACTATTTTTAACAACAACAGTTTCAGGAATTATCTTATGACTTGGAATTAATATTTTTCCTTTTTCAAGAGCTTTATTAGTCAGTGTTTTCTTAGCTGATTTATGCTTAGTTAAATCTAAGATATTAACTACATAAAGTGGTGCAACGGCATACAATTCAAAGAAAACTTTGATAGCTTGTGATATAGAGAAATCTAAATCATAAGTGTCTCCAAAGTATTGAATAGCTTCCTGATAAGTTCCAATTCTTATCACTTCATTTACTTTTCTGTTTTCTGCTTTAACTTTGTGAATTGGTGCTGTTCCAACTATAAAATGCCCATAATCTAAAACCACAGGTAACTGAAAGGCTGTAGCCCCTTCTTGTTGGTATGTACCATGTTTATAACTCATTTCTACCTCCTACTAACTCATCTACTATAGAATTAAAATATTGATAGTCCTTATTGATTTTTGGATAATCTTCTACAGGAATTAATAATCTTCCTAGTAGAGGATATTTTTCAATAAGTTTCTCAATTTCTTCTCCAAAATACACAGTCCCTCTTACAAAGAGAAACTCAGGTAATTCTAATTTTTTACCTACATAAATATATTTTTTCATTTTCCACTCCTTCCTAAAAGTTTTGCTATTTTTCTATCAATTATTTCAGAAGTGTCAGGTATTCCGAATACTCTAAATCTACAAACAGAGTAAAAATAAGGCTCTGCTTCTGCAGTAAAGTACTCTATCGAAAACGGATATGATTGATCCACAGCAAATTTTCCATCTACTGTACTTTCATTTAAAAACTCTTTTTTCAAATAATCTCCAATAGACAAATTGCTTAAATAATCTTCTTCTTTATCCATTTTGCTACCTAACCATACTTCTAAATCTACTGGTACATCATAACTATCTATCCCATTCCTAGTCTGTTCAAACTTAGTAACCCTTAAAACAGCAAAAGGAAAGAGATCTTTTTCACTCTTTCCTTCTTCTCTATCCTCATGATTTATTTCTGGTAGAAGTCCATGATATACAGTTATATTTTTATCTTTTAATTTCTCAACTAAGAAATCAAATATTAATTTTTCTACTTCAAGAATCATAATCCTATCACCCTGTTTATTTCATGCTCTAATCTCATTCTGAATTTTTCATCTGCATAGCCTTGTAGATATTCTAAAATAGACAAGTTTCCAAGCATTTGAGGTGCTGAAACTGACATAAGTCTTTTTATAGTTTCTCTTTTTCTACCATTTTTTGTAATGAATTTACCTGTTCTTTCAAAAGCTCCAAGTTTTCCACTCTTATATGCTATAAAAGCATTTGGTAAAGATTTGTATCCACCTTTTTTAACGGCTGCTTGAACTATTTTTCCTTTTATCCTAGTCTTAGGATTTAACTTAAAATGGTCTAAACCTATAACTCTACCGCTACTTATGTTAGAGCCTGTCAAATTACTTTTACTAGTTTTAAAGACATTAACACTACTAAGCAATTTACTTTTTTGTGCAAAATAAGACTCCGTTGTCTTTCTGATTTGCTCAGTTTTTACCATCTCAAGTGAACGATTAATAGCCCTTGAAATACAACCTGGTAGCTCGCTCTCATACTTTCCAAGAGTATTGATAACTTCATTTATTCCAGTAGTTTCAACTTTAATTCCTATCATTTTTCATCATACCTCGTTAAGTCTATCTCTAGTAAACCCATGTCTTCCTTAGTTTCTTCTACTAAATATCTAATTCCATCTACTAAGATTTTTTCTCCAGAATGAGGTGGGTATTTAAAGAAGGACTTTTCTATAAAAAGTGTCATACCTTCGATAAATAACCCGTCATTCTCTAAAGATTTAGTTCTATTTCTTTGCTTATTCTGAAATCTTTCTTCATCGATAACACAGATAGTTTCTTTTTTTCCTATAGTATGTGTATCTCCAAACTCTTCTAAATTCAGAAAAACACTTACTATATCACTAGCTACTTCTTCTTTAAAGCCCATATTTAAGCCCTTTTAGATTTTTTTGAATTTTTATTAGCTTCTTCAACTTCTGTGTTTTCTTCAGTAGTTTCTTCAACTTCTTCAAGATTTTCAGTTTCTTCAGTAACTTCTTCTGATTCTACAAGTTCAAGGGTTTTAACTCTTTCTATGATATCTGATTCTAATATATCTACTACTTCACCAGAATTATAAACTATTCCACCATAAATTAGTGATTGAATAACTTTTAATTTCATATTACACCTCCTTATTTAACTTTTAAAACCTTTATTGCATCTATATCAAATGGAACAGGTAAAGGTCTTGATTCTGTTCTTACTTCAAGAGTATTAACTTTTGTATCTTCATCTTCAAAAGGTACTCTTTCTGCAACTATTATCCCTTTAGCTATATCTGCTGCTGGTCCATAATGTAAAGTATTATTAGATGGAGCAAATAATACTCTTCCTTCTGGAATCATTTTCACTGTATCATATGTTTTTCCATCAGGTTTTAACACTGAATGTTGAGTTTGGTATGAATAAATAGGGATATTATAAGGGGCTAATGTTCCAATATATATTGCTCCACTTGCTAATTCTTTAGGGTCTATTTGTCCAAAATTAGCATTTTTGACATCTAATAATTTAGCTATTTTCTCATTTTGACTGAATAGTCTTGCTGCAACTGGATCCATTACTATGTGCTCAACTTTTTGACCTGTAGTTTCTCCTATTAATGTAATTACAGATTCTATGTCCCCTGAAATATCTGCATTTGGTTGATTCCATAATGTAGTAGGTGTGATTTCTTGAATTGTTCCATACTCTATTTTATCTTCAATTCCTTCTCCTTTTACTACTATAGAACCCTTGAACATTAAGTCAATGCACATTAATTCTTCTCTTCTTGAGATTTGGTCTTCAAAGTCTGCAAATGCTTCTCCAATTAATTTTGCTTTTTTTTCTTCTGGAGATATTCCACCATAAATAGTTTCTCCAGCTGATTTAGCAAAATAAATTTCTTGTGCAGAGAATGTTTTCTTTGGTGCTACTTTTGGTGCAGAGTAGTATTTAGATGCATAACTTCTTTTTACCACTTCTGTTCCTGGGATTAATTCAGACACGAAAGGAGCTACTAATTGTCTACCTTTTCTATACTCAATTTCCCATTTTGGATATTCATGAGTTTCATGTTTTGCAAAAAACATGTCTCTGATAAATGTCTTTGGTTTTATAACTGACTGGTCATATACTCCTAAAAAATCGATTAATACTGCCATTAATATCTACCTCCTAATTCTTTCACTATTATTCCTTTATCTCTTGCTTTTTTGATAAAGTCTGCTTTTACTGTTGCTGCTTTTAATTCAAGTCCTTCGAAAATAACTTCTCCAAACACTACAACTGTAGTTTTAGTCTTAGCTGTAGTTCCATCAGCTGTTTCTAAAACTATACCAAATAAATCTGTTCCATCAGATAATTCTGCACTTGCATTTACCGCTTGTCCTCTCTTAACTGATTTCCCTTGTGGCACTTCTAATTCCATAACCTTATGCCCTGTTCCACTTAATATTTGGTCTACTCCATATTTTTTACCATCTTCTATAAAGCTCATTTTGTACCTCCTGTCTTTTTATTCATATACTTTAAAATATTGTTTAATGGTATTCCTACAACTGTTCCTGTTTCCCCTGCTTCTGCTTTTGGAGCTACTGGTACTGCTGTTGCTTGACTCTCTTCTTGTATGTTTTTAAGAGTCTCTTTATTCTTTTCTTTTTTGATGTTTAATATTTTTAATGCTAGATTTGCAGCATCAACTGGTTCTTTAAATTTAGCTGTGCTTACAACATCATCAAATCCTGCTATTTCGAGATTTTCAATCGCTTCAATTCTGTTTCTTTCTCCTTGAATTGCTAAATTAACTATATTTTCATACAGTTCTGGATAAGTTGCTTTGAACTTCTCTACAGTCATTTCTTCTGTGTTTGTAGCTGTATTTTGAGTTGGCTCTGGAACAGGTTCTGTTACTGGTTCTGTAGGATTAGATCCAGGAAAATTTTTAAATTTAGAAATATCAAAAGCTAAACTATTCACTATAAGTAAATTATTAACATTTTGAGGTTTTTCCATTTCTCCAACTATTTCATCAATAAAACCATATTCCTTAGCTTCTTCTGCATTAAACCATTTTTCCTCATCCATAAGAGCCGATAATTCTTCTTTTGTCTTATCTTTGGCTTTTGCTAAGTAAGTTTCTAAAATACTATCTTTAACCTTATCTAAAAGAACTCCAGTCTTTTCTAGCTCTTGCTTGTTTCCATAAGCCCATGTTAATGGGTTATGTATCATAAACAGAGCATTTTTTGGCATTTTTACTACATCACAAGCACTAGTTATAATAGTTGCTGCACTTGCTGCAAGTCCATCGATAAATGCTGTAACTTTAGCCTTGTGATTTTTCAATGTGTTAGCTATCGCCACCGCAGCAAATACACTTCCACCAGGTGAGTTAATGTGCACATTTATATTTTCCACAGCACCTAAATTTCCGATTTCTTCTTTAATCGTTTTGTCACACACATCATCCCAATATTCATCAGAGCCAATAGTCCCATACATTACGATATCGGCACTTTTAGCTTCTTCATTCTTCATTATGTTCCAAAACTTCTTTGTCATTTTCGGCATTGTTAATCATCACTCCTTTTTCTTCTAATAATTTATTTTCTTTTGCTAAGATTCTTACATTTTGCTCAAAATCACCCCCGTTAAGCTCGACAGTTTCTTTTGTTCTAGTAGAGAATCCTTGTTGAACTCTTAATGTACTTGCTTTAACTTCTTTAAGTGGGTCAAGTTGTCCTTGACTAGGTCCATTCCATTGAGCTCCACTCCAAGCTTTTGTTAGCAATGGATCTTCTCCATAGTTTTTCATATCTACTCTACCTAGCAAATAAGCTTCTCTTAACCATTCTTCATATACTACTTGTGTAAAATTGCTAGAGAACCAATCTCTTCTCTTTCTAAACATCTTCCAAGCTTCCAATAAAGCAGCTCTACTCGCTGAATAACTAGCAGTAAAATGCTTGATTAGTAACTCGTAAGGAACTTCTAAAGCAGCTCCTATTTGCCTTAAAATTGAAGTAACAAAAGGGTCGAACTGTGCATTAGGTCTACCAGGATTGGTTGCGACAACCTTTTCTCCAGGATTAAGCCCCTGTACTAAACCTGGGGTTAGTTCTATAGTTTCATCATTAGAACTATCTATTTGCTCTGTTTCATCTAAGACTTCATGGTCTGCAATATTAGCCCCTTGTGCATTGTCCTTATCACTTTCAATAAATATCGCATACATCCCACTTACAACTGCCGCCATAAGTTCTGCGTCAGTATATCTATCCAGTTGCTTTAAAGCTTCAATTACTGGAGACAAAATAGGTATACCTCTGACTTGTTCAGGTCTTTCAGCTAGCATTATGTGTAGAATGTTTAACTGTTCTTCTTTTCCATAAACTGAAATAAAGTCAGTTTCTACATTTCCTGATACATCGAGTGGGTGCTTTCTTGCAATATAATATCCAGAGATTCTATTATTGCTATCGATTTTTACTCCGTCAACAATACTCTCATCATTTTGCAATATAGAAGGTGTCATAACTCTATCAGGCTCAATTATCTGTAGTTTTAGGCTATATGGATTCTTAGGTGTTAGAAAATAGTTAAATTTCACAAAGCACTCGCCATTTAGGAGAATAGTTAAGAATACTAAATCTTGGATTTGGTCAAAATTAAGAACTCCCATCTGTTCAATCTTATTGTCTGCCCATAATTTGAATTCTTTTTCAATTGTAGTTTCAATAGTTTCAGCTTCTTCTTCACTAATTCCTAAAACTTCGTAATCAATAGATGATTTTAACTTCAACCCACTACCAATCACGTTAGAATTAATAGTTTTCATAACTCCTTGAGCAACAGGAGCTCCCATATACAAGTCCCTTGACCTTTCAACTAGCTTTTTTCTGTTCTTGTAGATGTCTTTTTTAACTCCACCACCTGTTGAAATCCAACCTTTCATAGAACTTTTTCTTGTAGACGCCCCATGATTTGAGTATCCTGTGTTTAGAATTTCTATTTTTTTTCTAGCAACTTCTCTTTCAAGAGCCTTTTCTGGACTAAAAAAAGCTATTGCTTTATCTAATATATTCATTTTTCACCTCCTTTTGCGATAAAAAAAGAAGTATTTCACTCCTTATAAATCTCTAGGTATTACTCTTCTTCCTAATTTTTTTCTTCCATTATTGTTTAACTTGTCTAGTTCACCTTCCCAGAAGGCTCTTCCTTTTCTAATTTCAGATAAATCTTCTCTTTCAAGTTCTCTTGTTCCTATTTTATAACTCTTTCCAGATAATACTGCTAATTCAGCTTTTTTATATGCCTCTATCATATGTAAGCAATCTTCTCTTGTATATGCCATTATAAGCTCACTCCTTTTGATAAAACTCTTCTTTTTTGTACCTTCACATTCTTTTTGGTTGCTTCAACAGTATATTTTTTATTTAAGTTTGGATTTGCTATTTTTAACGCTGCATAAGCATAGTTTCTTAAATCCAAAGGCTCATTTCTTTTTGTTCCTATAACTTTCCATATAGTCTTTTTAACTCCTTTTTCCCATACAGTTGTCTTAACCTCAGATGTTAATCCTTTAAAATATACTTCATCATATCCCCTATCTATATTACTTGGAAAGTGCATATACATAGAACCAGGTTCATTTATTTTCAATCTAGCAAGTATTGTTTCTTTACCAGTATTTACTCCAAGTGTAAATAAGGATATTTGCATTCTATTTGTTCTTGATGGTTTAGATACAAAAGCTACCCCATCTCCGCCTTTCCCTTTTACTCCAAATACTCTTCTAAATTCTCTCGGCTTGATGTATTGATATGCTTCCTGAGTATAATGGCCCCCAGTATCTATACAAGTACATAAAATTCTTATCTTTTCTCCATTATCATAACTAAACTCAGTTTCCAAAAATCTATCCAATTGTTCCCATACATCATTTTGTCCAGGAGAGCCTATAAACTGTTTATAATAAATTCCCCAAGATTCTTCACCTAATCCCCAACCTACAACTTCAATTTCTAATCTATCGTCTTGAATGTCAACACCAGCAGTTAAAACTTGAACTTGGTTAGGAATTTCAGCACTATATTCTTCTTTTCTTTTTGAAATATCCAAAAAATCAATTTTTTCTACTTTTTCTTCCCATGTTTGACCAAGACAAGTATTAGTAAATACTTTCATCATCTGAGCATTACCTTTTGCTGCTTTGAATTTTTTTATAATTTCTGGCCAGGTTGAAAAAGGACTGTATAACTCCGAAATATGAAAACCTCTAACACTCCAATCCTCAATTTCTTCTTGTGATTGCCATATTCCATGAATCATATTTCTTTTCCACTCATGTTCAGAGGATATTTCTAAACAATCGGAACATTTATGCCCAACAGGTTCAAAAACTATATTTCTCCATTCTAATTTTTGAAAAGAACCACACTTAGGACAAGGTATATAAAATTCTTCTTTTGTTGAATTTTCATATTCTTTTTCTATTCTTGATTCCCCTTTGATTGTAGGTGTGCTTGTTATAACTATTTTCTTATTCCAGAAAGTTTTTGTTCTTTCTATCGCTAAGTTTAAAGGATCACCCTCTCCTCCAACATCACTTTTGAATCTGTCTACTTCATCAGCAAGTAATATTCTAAGAGGTCTGCTTGATAATTCTGCTGCTGAATTACTTCCAACAAGTGTGATATATCCACCAACAAATTCCTTTTGTAATTTTGTATCTCTACCATCAACCTTATTCAAAATTTTATTTTTGAGTTGAGGTGTACTCTGTATCATGTCATCTAATCTTGTACTAGAAAAATCTTCTGCTAAATCTTTAGTTGGCAAAAGATACATGATAGGAGCAGGGTCATAATCGGCGTAATAACCAAAAACATTCAGTAAAATTTCAGTCTTAGATAACTGAGCTCCATACATCATTACAATTTTACTTGTTTTTTTATCTGAGATAGCTTTCATTACTTCTCTTTGAAAAGGTACTCTATCTGTTTTCCATCTTCCAGGTTCAGCTGATGTCTTAGAACTTAAAATCCTATACGAATCAGCCCAAGTATCTATAGTCAACTTTGGAGGAGGCTTCAATGTTTGGAATATGTCAGCAAATAGATTAATTGTTTTTCTTAGACTTGGATTTTCTATTAGATCCTTTTCCTTTGATTTTTTCATCTTCCACCTCTTCTTCATCTTCCAGGATTATATTTTTATTTTTAAATAACTCTGGGCTATAATCACTTAACTCCAGCAAAACATCTTCTATAGAACTCAAAACTATATCCTGGATATCTCCAAGATTATCGCAACCCACAATCAAAGGGGCGATTTTGTTAGGAACTGCTAACAATTTACCCTTTAAATTTGTAAGCATAACTGTCATAACTTTCTTAACTATCTCTGCTGAATGCAGTTCATTTTTCAATTCTGATATTTTTATACTTTTTAGCTCTATATCTTTTTCAATTTTTTCAGTTTCTTTTTTGAGTTTTGTGTCTTTCAAATCAACATCAGCTGAGTTTTGTTCTTTAACAAACTCAATGAAACCTTTTACACTCTCAACGAGTAAATATTTACCTCTAGTTCCACTTTTCTTTACAATGCCGTCTTGTGCAAGCATACGGATATATCTATCACTCACCCCAAACATTTCCGCAAGTTCAGGGCTGCTAACGATTTTTTCATTTGTGTTCATTTTTCACTCCTTTGGAACGGAAATTGTTAAATTTTTGGTCAATATTCAGATGGAGCTCGGGACTCGCGAGACCCTCATAACTTTTTTATATTCTGAAAGAACCTACTTTTTGTTTTGGCGGAGAGTACAGGACTCGAACCTGTAAATCCATTCGGATAACAGCTTAGCAGACTGCTCACTTACCAATTAGTGTAACTCTCCATATACCTTATGCCTTTTCTTTGTGCAGCTGCATACTTTATTTATTCCTATTTTCTTTCCACACTTACCACATATCTTCATTAACATAATTAACCTCTTGAAATAAAAAAAGAGAACTCAAAAGGTTCCCTAAAATTTATACTTTTTCTTCACTTTTTTAAAAATGATAAATTGAACTTCTAATACTTAAAATTTTATTAAAAATATTAGTTTTATATTTTTCATGCTCTCCATCTTGTGCCTCTAAAGATATAGCAAGATTTTCAAATTCAGATTTTAAATCAGATATATCATTTAATTTGAAAAATTTAGAATGTTTATCTTTTGATAAATAATATAGAATATTGCTTATCCTTCTCTTATTTATTAAATATTTAGTATGATTCTCTTCTGAGTAAAGTAATATTTCAACAAGTGTTTCTATTTTTAACAATTCATTATTTAACATTTCTTTAACTTGGCTACTATCAGAAAACTTTACTTGAAAAATATATGAAAAATATATTATGATACATATGTTTATAAAACTAAATAATAAATCTAATTTTTCATAACAACTCATATTTTATCAACCTCATTATTTTCTGGAATTGCTTCTACAATATATTTTTCAACATCATCTATTAATTTTTTTTCATCATTTGATATTATTTTAATCTTTTTTAATAAATCTTCTTTTTTAAATTTATTTTTCCTAACTAATCCTCCAAATGCTTCTTCTAAAAAAGAAGAACTATATCCAAATCCACCATCTAAATTAATTGTCAAAATATCATTATCCTGCAAATTTTTTAGTAATTTTATTAATACTTTTTCTCTAAAGTCTTCTCCTGAATAAAGACCTGTTCTAACTCCTGGAGTCTTTGTGTATTCGTTTGCGATACTATATTTCATATTGTGTTTACCTCCCAATAAAACAGTGTTCCTTTTATTTCATCTCTTAAATCAAAATTTTCATTAAAATTGAAACATGCTTTTCGTGATATTATTTTTAAATTTATTATCTCACCATCTAACATCTTTTGATGTATATTCGGTAGTCCTTTGTTTCTATTTTTTTGACGAGTAGAACTTAATGGAAAACTTCCTGATAAGGCCATTTTTAATATAACTGAATCAGAAAACTCTTCACTTAATTTAAATTTTTGATTATTGTTAATGGACCATAAAAAATTTTGATATCTAATAGTTGTTGTTATTCCTAAACCAGTATCTAAAAATACAAATTTAACTTTTTCCCCTTCAACTTCCAAATAAAAATACCAATTATTACTTATTTCAGAATCATTATAAGCATGTTGTTTAGTATTATCCATCAATTCTAAAAGCATTGAATACAAAGCTTTCTTTGCAGTTAAAGATATTTTAACATTTTTATCATCTAAATATGAGATTATATCCACTATTGTTTGTTGTTCTACATCTTTCCCTTCTATTATTTTAAAATTAAAAAAATCTTCATTTTTATTATTAGCAAAACCACAATTTTCCAAATATTTTTTTATATCTAAATTATTTGGATAGTATGCTTCTAATTTTATTTTTCTATGAGTTTTTCTGAGTAATTTTAAAATAATATGAGTATAAATCAAAGCACTAACATCTATAAAATTCACATTACTCATATCTAAACATAAAATAGTTGTTTTAGAATTTACTCTATCTTCTATAGAATTTATAAATTCTATAATAGAAGTATAATTATCTAATAGAGAAAAGTTTTCAGGAAGGAATATATGAATTCTATCATAATTATTTCTTCTGTTTGTTTTATGTGTTGCTTTTTTCTTGTTTCTTCTCTTATTTTTTTCAATATCTTTATGTTTAGACACTTTATTATTCCCCCCTCAAAAAATATATATCCATTATACAATAAAATTTATATGTTTTCTATAAAAAATAAAAAAGACTTTTTTATGAGAAGTCAATAACTCATCTCTTCTTGGGGGGAGAGAAACAAAAAATTTAAACTTTCATTTAAACTTTTTATATATTAACATATTATCACATTATTTTTTACCTGACAATAACCCTATTTTTACCCCTTTTTTACCCTGTTTTTACCTTTTTTAAAATTCTATTAGCCTTTGAGTTTTAAAATGTATCTCCAAAGCCCCTAAAATTCTATTTCTTATTCCATAAGTGCTTTTTAGAGAAATTTTAAGTATATCAGCTATTTCTTCATATGTTTTTTTATCAAAGTATTTCATTTTTATAAAATTATAATCCTTATGGTCTTGCACCATACTTAAGCACTCATCTATCCTAAAAATTATTTCCTCATAACGACTTATATTATTAGAAATTCTTTGTTTAAGTTCTTCTATCTGCTCCATTTCACTTTTAAAGTCATAGCTGTTCCCACCTTGTCCACCAGGTCCACATGATTTTTTTATTTGTGGATTTTTTAAATTTTCTATTTCTACTTCTATCCTTTTCTGATATTTTGGATAGTTTTTTAATATTTCTTCCATTTTTCTAAAAACAATCTTTTGCTTTTGTGTTGCCATTATCTCACTCCTTTATCAATTCAGGATTTTCATAAATATTCCCTACAACTTCACAAATATGTGCGTATTCGCTCAAAGATAAAGAATATTCTTCAGTTTCTACTGTAAAACTTCCATCTTCAAAAACAACTTTAAAGTATTTTTCTCCAAAACTTTCAAATAGAATATCGCCTTCATAAATTTCTTTTTCCCTCATATCTTTTAATCCTGTGTATTCCATAAGGTCTATATCATAAAAACTTCTATAATTATACTTATCAAAATATGCTATTTCTTTCTGTAAATCTATCATCTTTACTGTATACATTTCCTTGAATTTTTCAAACCAAGCTCTAAATTTAATCTCTCTCATTTTCTTCCTCCCAATCAGCTATGTCTTGAATATAATTTCCATTATTTTCACATTTACAGCACTCTACAAATTCTTCTTCTGTTGTTTCTAATGTCATTTCACAAATTTCACACATTCCATCTTTATCAAAATATGCATCTACATGTCCACTAATCCCTAATTTAAAATCAGTTCCTCCACATTCTTTACACTTCCACATTTTTAATTCTCCTTTTTATTCATCTGTTAACACTAAAATTAAAACTAAAAATATTATTAAAAATATCATTTATCTCCTCCAATCTCTCTCAAATATTGATTAATCATGATTCTGGTTCTTTTAACAGCACTTTTATTTATATCTACTTTTGAAAATACTCTTTTCTTAGAAGTTTCTTTTAATTCTTCCAGTAATTCAAAACATTTCTTAATAACGATATCTAATTTTTCTCTATCTGTCATAACTGCTCCTCCAATCTTATTACACTGTCATCAATTTCTTTTAGCCACATAACTTTAAAATCTTTAAAAGCATTAACTACATCAGTTATCATAGACTTTAAAACTACTCCAATCATATTTCTTTTATGAAAATTAATAGTTCCAAACATCATAAACACATAAAACATCGTTCTAAGAAGTTCTAAGTTATCTTCAGTTTCAGTATGTTCACATGCAGCAAATACTTCATCCAAAACTTTTAGTATTTCTTTTTCTGCTTTATAGTTTATATATTTTTTGAACTTATCAACTATTTTGTCAGAAACTTTTATAGTCCTGGTCAATATAGCCTTATAGTATCTATTTAAGACCATATTATCTTTATCCCAAAGTTTTCTATTAATTTTCAAGTATTTATTTATTAAGTACATAAGTGTAATGCCTTGCATATCTCCATCTTTGTGAGTAATTCTTATCTTATTCATAATTTACTCCTCATATTCTTTAATAAAATTATCCAAAATATCTTTAGCTATTTCATAATTTTCGCTAAAAACATTTCTAAAAATAGAATCTAATTCAAAAGCATTTTCTATGCTTAAATCTTTTGCTATCTCAGAAATAATTTTACTCCATTCAACACCTAAATCTTTTTCTAAATCTTCAATATCAGTAAAATAAGAAATTTTATTATCTCTTTCTATAATCCATTCTAAATATTTAGCTGCTTTCTTATAATCTTCCTTACCATTTTTTTTCTCAGCTCTTATTAAATATTTAAGAATATTCCCAAGACAAAAAGCAACAAAACCTTGTGTCCCTAATACTCTTTTGATTATTTCTATACTTTCAACCCCACAACCAAGTTTATAGTGATTTGGATTATTTACATTGTCTATATTTTTATTTTCCATTTACTATCCTCCTAAACAAGCCTTTAACATCATATAAGCATCTGCAACATCATCACTATCTGCTATTTTTCCTGTAAGTTCATTGAATTTATTCATCATAAATTCTTTTTGTTTTTTTCTCTCAAGTGGTAAATTATCAAATTTATTTTTCCAAAACACAGCTGGGACTAACAGCAAATCTATTTTTAATTTTTTTAGATTATATGTAAGCATTCCTCTTATCTCAGATAAAATAGATAATATACTAGAATTTAATCCTAAATATACATCCTCAATAACAACTAAATCTATTGCTGCACCTTTTATCTTTTTTGAAGTCTCTAATACATTTACTATTTCATTAACAATCAAATATCCTCTTTCTCTAAAATCCTCTAATTCAACTTTTATAGTTTTCCATCTCACAATTTTTCCTTTGCATGAATAAGCAATACCAACAGATTTTGTAGCTAAATCAACACTCAATATATTTAATTGTTTTATATTAGAAGGAATATGAACTTGATTTCTAGGTTGCTTAACTAATCTATTTCTTTCTTTTAGTTTTAGTTCAGTTTGAATTCTTTTTATTTTTTTTCTTTGAACTATATCAATACAAGTTCCTTTTCTAATTTGATTGAGAGTAGCCATTTGAACGTTTTTAGTTTCTATAAATTCAATATCATAGCAGTAATTAGTTTTTTCTTTAAACAGATATCTAATGACATAAAATTCTTCATCAATTTTATTTTTAAATCTTTTATCTACTATTTCATTAACATCTATTTTTTTTCCCATATTTACTCCAATTCAAACAATTTTTGTTTTACTTCAACTTTATATAGATTCATAGGTTTTATTTCTATATGTTTCTCTATTAATCTTAATATTTCTTCAAATGGAAGTATTGGAGCTTCTTTATTATCTACTTTAAAGATATAATAAATATCTTCTGCAAGATTCTTTAAAATTTCTTGTGGTTTTTCTTCTTTAAAATTTTTTTCTATTATTTTTTTTAATTGAACTAAATCTTTCAAAGGAATAGTTTTAAAGTCTTTTTTGCAACCATAAATATTAGCAATAGTTTCTACTGTTTTTTCAAAACCTATTAATATTTTTTCTTTTTCAGGAAGTTCTTTAATAAATTGTTCTAACTTTTCAATATATTGAATAGTTGCTCTTCTCACATATTTGCTTTCTCTTAACAATACCTGTTTAGCTTGGTTAAGAGTTAAGATAAACATAGGTTGTTTTCTGTTCCATTGATCTTTATAAGAGGTCTCCAAAATTTTTTGGACATCTATTTCTTCCTCAAATTCATCACGAATTATATCTAACAAGGTATCGTGCCGTAATTCTACATAACTTTCTCTTTTAATTTCAGCCTCCGTTAACATTCTATTTTCTTTTTTTATTTTGTATTCTTCTTTTCTAAATAGATTTATTTGCTCCAATAATTCCAAACTTGTCATTTCATTTTTATTTATCAACTCATTCATGTATTTTCTCCTTTACTTATATAATTCTTCTTCATTTTTTCTATAAATTTTATATAATCTCCTTAATTGTTCTTGAGCTTCTAGCTTTAATTTATTAAAATACCACTTATTTTTTTTTACTAAACTTAATAATTCACTAGAAGTCTCTGTGAATAAACACATATAATAAAATTCTATTATTTGCATATTTTCCTTTCTATACCAATATTTTATTTAATATATACTATATTAGTATAATTTCTTTATATTTGAATTTAGGTTACCGTTCTAATTAAGATGAATTGAAGTGTTGGATTAGTTTTTTAATAAAGTTACCCTTAAGTTACCGTTTTGGTTACCGTTCAACCTAGCATTTTATGGGAAAGGTTACCGAGTTACCGTATTTTTTCATTTTTTCTATATTATTTTAGGTATATAGTTAAATTTAATATATATACCTAAATATTTATCTGTCCTATGTTGATTTTTGTGGTAACTCGGTAACACTCTCCATTTTATCGTATGTCTAGCGGTAACCTTTATGGTAACCAACAGTAACCTTTTTTATTTTATATTGGTATCATTAAATAAAAGCAGTAACCTTATCTATTTTATTATTTTAAATTTAGCTATTTTATATGTTTTTGCTTCTCCTGTAAAATTATCTTTAATCTTCTTAACTTCACTATTTGAAACTATAAATTCCTCTTCTACAAGTTGCTTTCTTAAAGTTTTCATATCTAATAATTCAAGTGTAGAATTAGTTTTTCTTTTCTGCTCATCAATAGCTGTATAAAGAAGTTGAAATCTAGCCCAATGTTCATTAGGAGTTGATACATAAAAACTTTCTAAGTTTTCTATTCCAGCATCTTCAACTAATTTTAAAAGTTCAATAAAATTATCAGTAGTTGTATACTCTTTTGAGAAATCTGTATTTAAGAAACTTACAAAATTAGTTATGATTTTCATATCTATCTTTAAAACTCTTGAGAGGGCTTTTAAACCTTTTAACAAACAATTTAGGTTATATAATTGCCTTTCATCTTTTACTTTATCTAAAATCGTACTGTCAGTAGCTATAACACCATTTTCAAGTCTATCCATTAGAGCCGTTTTACCAAGTTTTTCTAAAATGTCACTATTTTTAAGTTTTTTATAAATTTCAAAATCACCTTTATTCTTCTTTGTAAGACTTGTACTTATCATTCTATTTTGAATACTCACATCACTTAATTTAGTTTCTCCTGATATAATCAGTGGAGTACATAAATGAAACTCAGCTAACTTATTTGTTGTATTTCCTTGATTTATAATTTTGTTATCATAAACAGATCTAATAGTTGAGTATAAATCATTCATCTTCTCAAGTTGAAATTTACCAGTTATTTTAACTTCATCTATAGCCCAAGGTGTTATATTTGAGCAACTACTGAAGCTTCTTATTTGGTGATTAGATAGAGTAGATAAACTTTTTATGTTTTCTCTTCCACCAAACAATAATCTTGAAATAAATTCAACATATTCTGTTTTTCCAATACTTGTTGTTCCAGAAACTTCTAAAATAGGATAGGTCCCTTGAGTATGAAATCTACCTAATGCCCAACAAATACCTAACAAAGATTGATTTACATCACTTCTCATATGAATTAAATTCTTTTCTAGCCATTCTTTATCTTCAGTTGTTAGTGCTTCTATTTCAGAAATTTTTGTAATTTTTAAATCTCTCTTATCACAAACAACATCTGAATCTTCATCATAGTATTTATTGTTCCTTATCCCATAGTAGTCTATCTCTTCAATATATTTTTCCTGGTTCTCTTCTTTCAACCAATCTATAAATTTTGGAATAGTTGATGGACTAGCTAAATATACTCCCATATTTTCTGCTATTCCTTTTATTGATAAAAGCTCAGAAATTCTAGCTTTGAATTTTCTTTCTCTTCCATTATTTATAGATTTTCCTATTAAAAAATTTTCAGAGAAAGCATTAACTTCTACCAAAAAATTGCAAACTCTTGTAGCTTCTTCTCCACCAAAATATGTATATCCACCATCATCAATCTTAAAACTTTTAAACCTAGTTTTTATTTGGGAAAGTTTATTTAATAAATATTCATAAACTTTATCTTTTCCATTCTTCATTAAAACTTCATTGACATCTTTCTTTTTATGAAAATAAGTTTTATAAAGTGGTATTAATAAATCTCTTAATTCATGAACAATTCTTTTTCTTGCTTCTATTCCAGCTTCATCATCATCTGTTGCAATGATAATTTTTTGAAATTTACTAAGCCAATTTTTTTGTGCTTTAATACATTTAATATTTGTAGCTCCAGAAGGTAAAGATACAGTATTTTCTACTCCCGCTTCTAAAGCACTAAGTAAATCTATTTCACCTTCAACAATAACTAAGTAATCAAAATCTGTTATATTTTGCCAATTTAAAAGATAGTCTAAGCAACTACCTTTTTCACTCCATAATTTTTTATCTAAATTTCTATATTTAATACCAACAACTGTTTCTCCATTAGTAACAGGAATCATCATACTTTCATGAGAACCCATTCTATATAGTCTATTAATGTTATCTTCGTTTTCTATACCTCTACTTTTTAGATAGTCAATCCATTTTTTATTTAATTTTTTTGAGTTATATATTAAAGAAGAAAAATCATAGATTATCTTTTCTTCTGTTTTTTCTTCTATTCCATTAATATTTAACTCTTTTTGTATCTCTGGAAATTCACTTATATGTCCACTTTTCCCAGTAGCATGACACATATATTTTCCAGTATTTACATTTACAGAAAAGCAAGGATTATCCTTTTTAACTTTTTGGCAGACTGGACAATAGTCCAGTCTAGCCTCATTTCCATAATGTTTTATTTTCATAATTTCCCTCCACTAGAACGGAAATTCTTCAGGTAAATCCTCGTTCTTTTCTTCTGTTTTTTCCTCAGTATGATAATTATTTGGTCTTTCAACAGAAGCAGCATTTTCAAATTTCTTTTTAAATCTTTCATATATTTCTGGATTCTTTTTGTTTTGAATTTCATCAGCCGTTTTCTTACTTTGAATATCATAATATCCAATGATGTTATATCTTAAATACTCTCCATTTAAACTAACTTCTACTATCACACCAATTTTTTTATCTGCAAGTGCAGGGATAAAAATTTTGTTTGGACTTTCTATTGGAACCAGGTCCTTATTTTTTAACTTACATAAATAAGTTAATTTATTTAATTTCTTTCTAGCATATTCATTTTCAGTTCCATCAGCTTTTATAAAAAACTCTACTGGATAAAAGTATTGTTCTTCATCAGTTTTTAAAACTAATTTAAGTCCTTTAGATTGAGAACCATTTTTACCACTTATTATTAATGCTTCCTCAATAGTACAATTATATACACCACTCTTATTTACAGATGTACTTTGTTCTTTTGTTTCCTCTCTTAAATCTTCTTCGTTTTCTGTCCATAAATTCATCATATTTGTTTCCTCCTATCATTAATTAAAATATTCATTTGATTTTTGTATTACATAATTTAAGTCATTAGGAATTCTTAATTCATTAAACATTCCTTTAGGACTTTTACATGTATCATTGCCATTGTTTTGAGTTCTAAAATAATAAACTCTATCTTCAACTTCTGTTGCTAAAACTATAGTAAATCTACCTTCTAGACAAATCTTTTCATCTATTAATTTACCTATAGTTTTCGCTTTTTTTCTTCCATCATCTGCAACTTCTATATGTTGTAAAAAAATTATATTTATGTCTTCTCTCATAGAGTTAGCTTTATCAATTAAGTTATAAAAATTTTGACCAATTTCAGTAAACTTTTCAAAACCTTTTTCTTTTGCTCTTCTCATAAATTCATTTGCCATGACATATTGTGAATCATCTATAATGATATTTTTTATTTCTTTTTCCTTATCTAAAGTGCTAAGAATCTTAATAATAACTTCTGCTTTATCACTTATAAATCTATTTCCTTTTGGATTTTCTTTACTTCTTAAAGGATATTTTTTTTTATATTCCTTAAACGGTAATGGCTTATCTACTGCTTGAATAATGAAAGTTTCTTTTTCATTTAAATTCTCAATACTTGTTGATTTACCTGTTCCACTTTCTCCAATAATCATTATCATATTTGCCATATTTCTCACTTCCTAATTAATAAAATTAACTTTCCTATAAGTTTTTTAGTTGCTTCTATGTCTTCTAAACTGTCATGAGCTGCAAATTCAATTCCAAAATGTTTGCACCAAGTTTCAAGTTTATTATTTTCTAAAACTGGTAATACTTCAGCTATTTGTAATAATCTAATTGAGTATAAAGGATCTAACATAGAAGAATCTAAATAACTAAATAAGAAATTATTACCATATCTTTGAAAAAAAGCTTTCAATATGTCAACATCAAACCTTACATTGTATCCAGCAACTATAAATTTATCTGTTCTGTCATACTTATCAACATATTTATCAAGAATGTCTATAAATTGTTTATAAACTTCTTTTTCTTCTATATATTTATCTGTTTTCAATTCTTCTAATGTTCTTCCTTGAACTTCCAAAGCTTTTTTATTTACTTCTGAATTTTCAAAAGGTTTTATGTAAAAATTAAATTTTTCTACATCTTTTTTATCAATTCTTATTATTCCTGAAAGTTGTATTAGTGCAGATTTTTCTGGATTAACTCCACCTGTTTCTGTATCTATAAAAATTATCTTATTCATTTATCCCCCTTACTTTATATTTAAACTATTCTTTTCTACTATATTTGCACCTTGAACATTTTCTCCAGCTTCAATAGCTTTCTTAATTTCAGTTTTTGAGATTTTTTCTTTTGTTTCTATCTCGATAAACTTTTTATCTATTAAACTCTCATCATAGATATTTACTGATTTTGATTTTCTTAAACTTAGATTTCCAAGTTCTGTTTCTATTTTAGTAATTCCCATCATTTCCATATTTCTAACTATGTATTCTTTTCTACTATTTATTTGATTAGAAACAGATTTTTTTAAAGCTTGAAGCCTTTTTATTTCTTCATCAACTCCATTCAACATTGCCTCAGAGTTTTTAAAAGACTTAATTATACCTGCACCTTTTGTTTGTAATTGTATTTTTAGTTCTTGCTCTAAAATATCAATTACACCATCATCTTTTACTTCTCCTGTTTCTTCATCTATACAACTTAAAAACAATTCATCTAAAGCTCTCATTTCACTTGTTATTTCATATAATTTCATTATTCTTCCTCCCATTCCAAATCGTTATAAGCATATCTAACTGCTCTATCTATAATTTCTTGTCTTGATAAACCACTTTCTTCAACCATTTCATCAATGTACTCAAGAGTTGAGTGTCTAATTCTTACTACTTCAGTAAGTCTTCCAGTAACTCTCTTTTCCTTTTTCTTTGGTAATGTAAACATGTTCTTCCTCCATTTTTTATAAAAGTCTCATTGGCATAACTATATAAGTTATGTTGCAATTACTGAATTTAATAGCACTATTAGATGTACTTAAACTTATATTAAAAAATTCATTTTTTATGTATTTTAGCCATAAATCAATGTATTTAACATTTAAGTTAAATTTAACATCTAATTTATCTTTGTTATATTCAAATAGATTGTCTAGTATTAATTTTGAGTCCTCATTTGGATAAGCTTCAACTCTCACTTTGTTATCTTTAAAAATAAAATATTTTCTTGTATCAAATTTTGTTAGTTTTAGCATTTTCCAAACTATATCTATTTCACCTTTATTTATAAAATTAGCCTTTAAAGATGTTGTATATTCATAGCTTTCAATAACTTTTTTTATATTTAATGCTTTTTTGTTTAGAGCTTCATATTCTGTTATTTCAGTTCCTATTTGAATAGCTAATTTACCATTATTTAATATTGCTATTGTTTCTGCTTTAAAAAATTCATTTAATAAAGTTATAGAGTACAGGTTTGCCGTATCTATACCTTTTCTTTCTTTATCAGTATCTTCTACTGCAAACAATCTATATGTATCTGTAAACCCTATATATTTTCCAGATACTATTATTCCTTTCATAGTTTCATTTTTAACTATTTCTTTAAACTTTAGTAAATCTTTTATATCTTCTTTATCAAAAGCTAAAACAATTTTATTTCTATTCAAAGATAAATATTCTCTTATATTCAACCTTTTTTCTCCTTTCTTATTTCTGCCAACTTAATTTTAATCTTAGCTATATTCAATCCAGTTTTGGTTAGTTCTGGAACTGAACTTATTAATCTACATTTATTAAGAACCTTTAATTCGTTTCTAGTTACACAAATTAAATTTTCAATACTTAAATTGTTTTTATCACCATCTGCAAAGATAATCACAGAGTCTTTTGGAATCTTCTTCTTGTGATGTTGTTCCCATACAACTCTATGTTTCAGAGCCCATCTCTTCCACATACTACCTTAATTAGAAACTTTTATGAGTGTATAACCTTCTGCATCAACTCTTTCACTTCCAACAGGTCTCCAATTCTTAGGCTTGTGTCCTTTTTTAAAAGAAGTTCTGTTAGCTCCCATATACCCTTTCTTTCCTTTATTCCAAGGAATATAGTTTTTTTTAAATCGTCCTAGAGTTCCAGTATTAATCTTTTTTCGGCTTAGTAAACTACTTAATTTGTTAACCGTCATGTCTAAATCATATTTTTTATTAAATATTTCAGCTATTTCCTTATAGGTTTTTCCTGGAGCAATTTCCTTTAAAAAATCTATAATATCATCTGTATATTTTCTTTTCATTTTTTAACCTTCCAACATCTTTGGTAGCTTATTATCAGCATTTAACATATCATCTTTAAATTTTGCTGCTCTTAAAGCTAAATCACCATTACTTATAATTACATTTGCTATCTTTATCATGGATTCGCTTCTAGCCATTTCTTTTTCAAGTTCTTCAGATGATATATTCTCTTTACTTAAATTATTCAACTGTTCAAATAGCTTTGTATTCAAATCAGATAGTGTATTCATTCTTTTCTCTCCTTCCAATCCATTTCTTCAGCTTCTTTCTTTTCTTTATATAACTTGATTGCCATGCCTTTTGCACTATAATTTCTCATACCTATTACTTTTTCTCTACTTCTCTTTTTATATGCGGCATCTGCTTTACTTTTATCTCTCCAATACTGTTTTTCACAAGCAGAAGAGCAGTATTTTACTCTTTTATCTTTTGGATCTATAACATAGACATGAGTTCCACAATGAGCACAAACAAACTCTCTTGGGCAATCTATGTTTTTATAAAACTGATTAATATTGATTCCCATTTTTTCACCCCTTGAATTTTTATAAGATTTAATATATAATTCAAGTAAAGTAAATACTTGAATACTTTTCTTAAACATCTGATTTGGTTTGGTCGCCTGGTTCAGATGTTTTTCTTTTATTTATAACCAATATTGCTGCTAAAAGTATTGCTAATTTTTTCATAACTCTTCTCCCTTGTGTTTATCAAACCAGTCTGGAAGCTTATCTTTAATCACTAAGTGCTTGACACCAATTTTTATGTAAGGAAAATCGGCATATTCTCTTGCAATCTGTTTCAGCTTTTGTAATCCTATGCCAGTTAATTTAGCTGTTTCGGGCATTGTTAACATCATCTTTTCTTCCATAATTCCTCCTTACACACATTCCATTAAAATATCAAAAGGTCTATTTATACAGAACCAAAGAGTTTTCAGTAACCATTTCACTTTGTATTTAATTACATCTTTTAAAGATGCTCTTGCAAAATTTTCATCTTCATTGATTTTCATTTTTACCCTCCATTTTTTGATATGCTTCCATTACTGTTACTACATCTTTTAATTTTGCAGTAGCGGGAAATGGTATTATCTTTATTAATCTTAAAAATTCATTTCTATGTACTCCCATTTTTATCCTCCTTTAATGTTTCATACCACTATAAAGTTTTTCTAAATTTTCTAATGCCACATCTCTCATTTCATGCTTACTAACTACTAAAACATCTTTGATATTTGAGTACCAAATTTCAGCTATTTTTTTATCAGAATAGTGACTGTAGTCAATTCCTAATAAGTCCATTTGAGGTTTACCTCTTAGTACAACCAATCCAAATATTATCTTTGCTTCATGATTTTTAAAATATAAATCTTTCATAATAAAATCCTTTCTTTTTTTGTGCTATAATCATCTCAAAGGAGGTGATTATTTTGAATATAAAATTTCCAAAACAAGCAACTGATTAGTAAAGGGACTTTTGCTAAATTTTCTGAAATTCTTAACAAATACCCAGATATAATTAATTCTGCTAGCTCACTAATACTAAAATGGCTTTCTTCTACAAATTAGATTTCCTCAGACTCTGTTTCTTTAAATGTTATTGAAATAGAGTCTATTTTTACATCTCCCATTCTTTTACTCTCTATATCTATTTTTTTAATATTGCCAATATGTGTACAAGTTATTTCAACTTTTTTTCATTTTCTAAAATTTTATTTTCTTTCATATCCTCTCCTTTACCAAGGCTCAAATGCACTACATAACTCAGTACCATCACAATCAGAATAGATGCAGTCAGCACATGTACGACCTTCTCTACGATATCCATTTGCATACTCATCATCTGTTCTGTTATCATTTGCCATTTCATCTTCTAGTTCTTCATCTTGTAAATCTTCATTTTCTAATTCTTCTTCATAATTTTTGTTCATGTATGTATCCTCCTTGTATTTTGTCCTGAATATGAGACTAATTAATTAAAAAAAATTCTTTTAAATTATCAATAGCCAAAATATCACTTAAAATACGAACTTCAGCTATATTAAAATTTGCTCTACCATTTAATTTTGCATTTAATGACTGTGCTGTTAAATTTAACTTTTTTGCTATTTCTAGTTGTGTCATTCCCATTTCTGTAATTCTTCCTTTTAATTTTAATAATTTCATTCTTTACCTCCTTTGTTCCATATATGAAACAGTATAAAGCATAAAAATCTTTTTGTCAACCTATTTTTGAAAAAAAATTTATATTTGTCTTTTTTATAATATAAGTATAAAAAATTAGTTGCATAAATTAAAAAAATATTGTATAATTATCCCAATCAGATAATTAAAGGAGGTTTTTATGGGTTATAATATAGAAGATATAGTCAAAGTTCTTAAATCTAACAGAGAAAAATTAAATTTATCTTTAAGAGATTTGGCTGAAAAGACTAAAATAAGTGCTTCTACTTTACAAAGATATGAAACCGGTGAGACTGTAATCCCTCTTGATAGATTTCAAGTCATTTGTAATGCCTTAAGTTTGGATGCAGAAAGACTTTTAATGTCTAATGCTAAAAAAATTCCACCAATTACTAAAATGGAATATATTAATAAAATTGAGGAAGTTAGAAAAGAAAAAGGTTTGAGCAAAAATGAAGCTAGGATAGACCTCAATTTAACAGAATGGATTCATGAAAAATCTAGTGATGATATCATATTAGGAATAATGACTGAATGGAAAATACCAATTACTAAAAATTCTTTTTATTTATCAAATAATAAAAATAGTATTTTATTTAAACTGCAAGCGGAATTCATAGATAAAACTAATGGCTTATCTGAAGAAGAAGCACAAAAAATTAAAGATTCAATTATGCCAATAATAGATTTATTGGTGAATAAAAAATAAATTAGGAGGGTTTTATATGAATGAATTATTTAAATTAGTTACTAAGATTGACCTTTTAAATTCTAAAGGGGAAGTTGTGTCTTGTGGGTCAGGTTTTTTTTATGCTGTTGGCATTGATGGTTCTGAAGCTCACTTACCTTGCATAATTACAGCAAAACATCTTTTAGATAATCCGGATTACAGTAGTTATCGTTTCTTGGTTCAAAGTACTAATGACTTTACAAATGAAGTTTCTCAAATTGAAATTATTTTTGCTGAAAAAGATGTCGATGTTGTAGAAAATGAGTTTAAAGATTTGGCTTTGATATATCTTAAAAGTGTCATATTAAAAAAGTCAAAGAATTTTCTTAGACCTACATTTTTAAAATATGAAAATACAAGTAGTCCTTGGATTATGCATAACTTTCTAGCCACAGAAAATAATGCTTATGGACTTGACATTTATGAAAATAGAAAAATGATTAATTTACAAGATGATACTGTTAATATTTTAGGGTATCATTATGGCGACGATATTTATAAATTAAATTGTCCTATAGGATTATATGGATTATTAACAATGGATGCTTCTAAAAGTACTTTTATCGTGCAAGCTCCCGTGAATAAAGGGTCTAGCGGATCTCCTATTTTCGCTGAAATTAATGGCATGACTCAATTAATAGGGATAGTTTCAGAGCAATGCCATATAGGAGATAAACCTATAGAAGGCTTATTTTACGCAGTTTCCAGCCAAGGAATTTCTTTGCTAGAACAAATCATTATTGAAAAATTAGGTAGTTCTACAATAGAAAAAATAAAAGAACAAGTTTCCAGACCTACTTTTTTTACTAGAAGAAGATAGTAGAAATACAAGATTTAAATGGGGATTTTAATAAAATCACAGGTTAAAAAATAAACTACATACATTTTAAAGATAAATAAGAAAAGTTTATTTATAGTCAACAAATTTTTATAGAAAGTAAAATTTTTGTTGACAAAGTAAAGCTAATAGATTATACTAAATGTAACAAAGATGACTTGGCTATAGGGAGTTTTTCTCCTTGGCTATCAGGAAGCTCATTACATTAAGTAGTGGGCTTCTTTTATTTCAATGGAGGAAATATGAAATATGATAAACCTTTTTTAGACTATGATGAGAGAATAGAGAAACTAAAAGTTGATTATAATTTAAATATAACTAATAAAAGAATATTAGAAAAAGAGTTTCTAAAAACAGTTTCTTATTATGATTTAATTAATGGATATAAAGATTGCTTTATGATAGATGGAAAATTTCAAAATGAAAATATATTAACTTTATTTAGTTTTAGCTATTTAGATAAAAGATTTCAAAATATTTTATTTATGTATAGTATTTATGTTGAAAATATTTTTAAAACTAAAATCTCAAATTTAATAGCAAAAAATAAAGGTGTAGAATATGGGCAATATTTAGATATTAATAAATATACGGTTTCTAATCCAAAGAGAAAGAATAAATTATTAAAAACACTAAGTGATATAATTGCTATTCATTCAGGTACATCTGATTATGATGACAATCCAACTAAATATTATAGAAAAAACCATAATCATATTCCACCTTGGATTTTATTTAAAAACGTTAAGTTCACTACTGTAATAGATTTATTTTCTTTTTTAAATAAAAATGAAAAACTTGAAATTATTAATGAGTATCCTGCATTTAATAGCAGTAGAATTAGTAATGATGAAAAATTAGAAATGTTTAAAAATATGCTATCTATAGTTAGAAAATTTAGAAATAAAATTGCTCATAATTATAAATTTGTTGGAGAAACTCTTGATAAAAATTCTATCCATTTAGTAAATTTAATTAAAATAGATCCTTTTGGGATAATAAAAAAGAAAGATATCAAAATTAGGCGAGGAGCTTCAGATGTATTTAGTATGTACATTTCAATTTTATTTTTATTAGGGACAAGTTTTTTGAATATCTTATTTTTAACAGAAACATTAAATTTTAAAAGTATTATCAATATTAACAATTTATCAAATCAAATAAAAAAATATTTTTATAATTGTAATTTCCCAGATGATTTTTTTCAAAGAATAGAAACTATTATTACCAAAGAAAAGAAAATTATAGATACAATATTACAAAAATAAAAAACCTCTCAACTGCTACCAACAGATAAAAGGTTTATAGAGTGTGGTACTCTTCTATATCTTACTAATTGGATTATATCACACTCTTGCTTTTTATGCAATTTGAAAGGAGTGTGATTTTATATGGCAGGCAGAAAAGCTAATGGAGAAGGTACTATCTCTACAGTTATAAGAAATGGCAAGACTTATTATAAAGCTAATATTACTGTTGGTTGGGATAGTAATGGTAAACAGATTAGAAAGAGTTTTGGCAGTTATAAAAAGTCTGTGGTGCTCGATAAAATGAACATTGCTAAATACCAAGCTAAGACTAATAGTCTATCCAATTCTGATATTACATTTGGAGAACTTTTTAAAGACTGGATCTTTAATTTTAAAAAGATAGAAGTTAGCCCCAATACTTTTTATGAATATGAAGCAAGTTATAGATTAAGATTAATGAACTATTCTATTGCTAGAAAAAAGGCTAATCAAATAACTTTAAAGGACTTGCAGCAATATTTTAATGAACTGCAAAAAGATTTTACTGCTAATACTATTAAAAAGACTTATATCCAAATCCATTCATGTATAAAGTTTGCTATTATACAAGGGATTATGATGAAAGATTTTTGTCCTGGTGTAACGTTACAGAAAATAACTAAAAAAGAAAATATAAATGTGTTTTCTAAGCAAGAGCAAGAAATGGTTATTAGAACTTTGGATAAAAGAGATATTGTTGACTGCTTAATTTACTTTACATTTTACACAGGACTAAGGCTAGGAGAGGTTTTAGGCTTGCAATGGAGCGATATTAAGGATAATATGGTTAAGATTAGCAGACAGTATAGAAGAAATGTAGATGTGGATAAAGTAGATGATAGGAAATTAACTTATACATTTAAAGAATTAAAAACAAAAAACAGTGCTAGAGAAATTCTGTTACCAGATAAGGTCCAGGAGCTGCTAAAAGATATCCCTCGACAAGGTAATTTAATCTTTTCTAACTTAGGAAAACCTATTGAGCCAAAAAAGCCTCAGAGAAGGATAGCTTCGATATGTAAAAAATTAAATATACCTCATAGAAGTTTTCATTCAATAAGACATAGCTACGCTACAAGATTATTTGAGCTAGACATTCCAATTAAGACAGTTCAAGTCTTGCTAGGTCATGGCGATATAGCTACTACTATGGATATCTACACACATGTTATGAAAGAGAAGAAATTGGAAGTGTTGGATAAACTAAATAACTTATAAAAAAATAAGAGATTCTTAATTGAATCTCTTTTAACTTTGTCTGTTGTTTGTCTGTTGTAATTTTTATATTTTATAGATATTTATAAAACTTTATTAAGTTTTTAGTTTTTAAAACTTACGATTTTTAGCACTTTTCAAATTTTATAAAATCTTACTAAATAAAATGGTGCCTAGGAATGGATTTGAACCATCGACCGTACGGGTATGAACCGTATGCTCTAGCCAACTGAGCTACCTAGGCATAATGGTGGAGATAAGCGGGATCGAACCGCTGACCTACGCAGTGCAAGTGCGTCGCTCTCCCAAACTGAGCTATATCCCCATATGTAATTTTGGAGCGGGAAACGAGGCTCGAACTCGCGACCCTAACCTTGGCAAGGTTATGCTCTACCAACTGAGCTATTCCCGCAAGATTTTTTTGAGCGTGGTGCGGAGAGAGAGACTTGAACTCTCACGTCTGGGACACTAGATCCTAAGTCTAGCGCGTCTGCCAATTCCGCCATCCCCGCATATATTCGATTTACTGGTGCCGCTTATCGGAGTCGAACCAATCACCTACTGATTACAAGTCAGTTGC